>Ga0310810_10007527_pt1 | contig 12430 bp, 13 predicted proteins | sample NCmetagenome_FD_207641 | JGI IMG/M metagenome (GOLD analysis project Ga0310810, IMG submission 207641) | Soil microbial communities from experimental microcosm in Duke University, North Carolina, United States - NC | ecosystem: Engineered > Artificial ecosystem > Soil microcosm > Unclassified ... | reverse complement strand
GACGGGCCGGCGCCTGGTCGCATTGTAATACCAATTCCGAAGCGTCACCGCGCTTGATCAAGCGCAAAGCGCCGAACCGGCGATTGCTGTCAATTTCGACACGCGATCGTAAGGAGCGACGCCATGCGCATGCTTCGAGGCTTCCGGCTGACGACGGCGCGGGCAATCGTTCTGGCCGCCGCGTTCCTGCTGCTTGCGTGTAGCCGCGGCTTTGCCGAGCCGATCGTCCTGAAATTGTCCTTCTACACATCGGATCGCTCGACCATCTATCAATGCCAGGTCAAGCCGTTCGTCGACGCCGTCAACGCCGACGGCGTCGGGCTCGTCAGGATCGAAGTCTATTTCAGCGGCGCGATCAGCGCGTCGCAGGCCGACCAGCCAAACCTGGTGCGCGGCGGCCAGGCCGACCTCGCCGCGATCGTTCCCGGTGCGACGCCGAACGACTTTCCCGGCACGACCGTGTTCGGCGTCCCCGGGCTGTTCGAGACCGACAAGGAAGCATCCCTGGTGTTCAGCCGGCTGATCGCAGCCGGCGCGCTCAAGGGCTACGACCCGTTCTTCGTGGTCGGCGCCTATGTTCTCGGCGGCGAAAGCATCCACAGCCGCAAGCCGATCGCCTCCGTCGCCGATCTCAAGGGGCAGATCATCCGCGTCAACAACGAGATCGTCGCCGACGTCCTCAAGCAACTCGGCGCCGCGCCGGTCATCATGCCCATCAACCGCGCCATGGATGCGCTCAGCCAGGGCCAGATCGACGGCGTCGTGGTGGTCCCCGCGGTACTGTCCGAGTTCGGCTTCAGCCGCCTCGCGCAGAACCATTACCTCCTCCCCATCGGCGCCGCGCCTCTGGCGATGGTGATGAGCCAGGCGAGGTTCGCAAGCCTGCCGCCGCGCGCGCAGGACATTATCCGCGCCCATAGCGGGCGATCCTATATCGAGCAGGTGACGGCCTGCACCGACGCGAGGAACCGCGAGGTCGTCGCGCAGCTTCGCGCCGCGCCGCTGCGCACGGTGGTCGAGCCCTCGCCGGCGGACCTCGCGGCCGCGCGCGCGGCCTACGGCGCTGCCATCCGCGAATGGACATCGGCGAGCCCGGGCAACCTCGCGCTCATGGACAAGGTCAAGTCCGACCGGGACGCGCTGCGCAAAGCGAGCCCACAGTGAAAAAGGGATTCGGACTCGTCTTCCTGGTGCTCGCGCAATTGTTCAGCTTTGCCGCGGCGGCGCAGCCCGTTTATCTCAAGCTCGCCTTTTACGAATCGATCGACACCGCCGCGTATCTCTACGGGATCAAACCGTTCGTCGACTCGGTCAACGCCGAGGGCAAGGATCTCGTGGCGATCGAGGTCTATTTCGACGGCGTGCTGGGCCGCGCGCTCGCCGAGCAGCCCAAGCTGGTGCTGGACGGCGTCGCCGACATCGCTTTCGTCATACCGGGCCAGACGCCATACCGTTTCCCCGACAACAAGCTGCTCGAATTGCCCGGCCTTTTTCGTAACCTGCGCGAAGGCACGACGGTCTATACGCGTCTCGTCGCTGCTGGGAAGCTGCGCGGCTACGAGAACTTCTACGTCATCGGCGCGTACACGACCGGCCTCAACTTCATCCACAGCCGCAAGCCGGTCGCTTCGCTCGAGGCGCTCAAAGGCCAGAAGATCCGCGCCAACAATCAAATCGAGGCCGCGGTGCTCGAGGGCCTCGGCGCCCTGCCGACGGTTCTGCCCGTGCCGCAGATCGCCGACGCGATCAGCAAGGGCGCGATCGACGGCACCGCGTCGGCGCCGACCGCCCTCATCGACTACCACATCGCCCCGCTGACTCCGCACCACTTCCTCCTCGGCAGCGGCGTCAATCCGCCGGCGCTGGTCATGAACCGCAAGACGTTCGACAACCTGCCGCCGGCCGCGCAGGCCGTCATCCGCAAATACAGCGGCGAACATGCGGCGAAGGTCTGGATCGACAGCCGCAATGAAGAGGCTGTGCTTGCGGCGATCAAGGCGGACCGCAAGCAGCAGACAGCCGAACCCTCCGGCGCCGATGCCGAACTCGCGAACCGCGTCTTCCGGTCGGTCATCGCGTCATGGACGGCGGAAAGCCCGCGCAATGGCGATCTGCTCAAGGCGCTCCAATCGGAGTTGACGGCGCTGCGCTCCGCGAACTAGCCCCCCGCGCCGCCTGCGCTCCTGCCCTAGTCCTCGTCGCTGTCGTCCAAGAGCGCGCGCACCAACTCGCCTACATCGCGGCCGGCCCGCGAGATCCCCTCGTACCCACTCGCGGGCTTCCCCCCAAGGCGGGCGGCCCCTCCAGGTGGCTTGCCCGCCTTGGCCCACTCATGCCGGGACGGATCGACATGGCGCGCGCGCTTGCATTTCTCTACGGCCTTCTCGCTTATCTCCTTTGCCTGCCCGTCCTGCTTTACGCCATCGGCTTCGTGTCCGGCATCGGCGCGCCGAAGACAATCGACAGCGGCGAACCCGGACCCGTCCCCGCGGCGATCGCGACGGATCTCGCGCTGATGGCGGTCTTCGCGCTCCAGCACAGCATCATGGCGCGCGTCGCGTTCAAGGCCTGGTGGACGCGCCTTGTGCCGAAGCCGGTCGAGCGCAGCACCTACGTTCTGGCCTCGAGCCTGGCGCTCGCGCTGCTGTTCTGGCAGTGGCAGCCCCTGCCGGACATCGTCTGGCAGATCGACCGCCCGCATTTCGCCGCGGCGATCATCGCGCTCGGCTTCATCGGCTGGGGCATCGTGCTTTCGAGCACTTTCCTTATCAACCACTTCGAGCTGTTCGGCTTGAACCAGGTGGTCAACAATCTCGCCGGCCGCCCGATGCCGCCTTACCAGTTTCGCACGCCGCTCTATTACAATTTCGTGCGCCACCCGATCTATTTCGGCTTCATCGTCGCGTTCTGGGCGACGCCGCTGATGACCACGGGCCATCTGCTCTTCGCCTCCGTCACGACCGCCTACATCTTCGTCGGCATCGTGCTCGAGGAAGGCGACCTCATCGACCTGTTCGGCGACGACTACCGCCGCTATCGCCGGCGCGTGGCGATGATCGTTCCATGGCGGAAATCCATCTGATTTGAAAAGGGAGACGACAATGAAACGCTACGTCATCGAGCGCGACATCCCGAATATCGGCAACTTCGATCACGACCAGTTCTGTCAGGCCGCGACCATGTCGAACGCGGCGCTGGCCCAGCTCGGCGGCAAGGTGCAGTGGGTCCACTCCTACGTCGTGCAGAACAAGACCTTCTGCATCTATCTCTCGCCGGACGAGGATCTGGTGCACCAGCACGCGAAGCTGTCCGGCTTTCCGGTGAGCCGGATCACCGAATCGACCGCGGTTATCGATCCGACCACCGCCCACGCCGCGACATGACCGGCGCATGCCGCGCGACCGCACCCTGAGCTTCGTCGATACCTGGCAGCGGCGCGACGACGACGGCGGCCACCCGCGCTGCCCGATCACCGGCGAAACCTGCCGCGGCGTCCTCGCGCATCTGTGCGAGGACTATGGCTGCGCCCGCAAGGGCGGCCTATCCCCGAACCCTGGTGAGAACGCTTAAAGCGGTTCAGACACTAATCGCGGAACCGCAAATTATTGCGCGAGAGCTGGCCGACATTGGTGCAGCCCATGAGACGCATGTCGCGCTCGACTTCGATGCGCAGGCGCTCGAGCGCCCGTTCGACGCCGGCCTCGCCCGCCCCGGCCAGCGGGAACAGGTAGTAACGGCCGACGCCGACCGCCTTGGCACCGAGCGACAGCGCCTTGAGCACGTGCGAGCCGCGATGCACGCCGCCGTCCATCAGCACGTCGATCCGGTCGCCGACCGCGTCGACGATCTCGGCGAGCTGGTCGAACGACGAGCGCGAGCCGTCGAGCTGGCGGCCGCCATGGTTCGACACGACGATGCCGGCGCAGCCGATGTCGACGGCGCGCCTGGCGTCCTCGACGCTCATGATGCCCTTGAGCACGAACTTGGCGTTCCACTCCTTCACCATCGCCGCCACGTCGGTCCACGTCATGGACGGATCGAGCATATTGGTGAAATAGTCGCCGATGGATGTCGCGCCGCCGCCCATGTCGACGTGATCGTCGAGCTGCGGCAGGCGGAAACGTTCGTGCGTGAAGTATTCGAACGCCCAGCGCGGCTTCATGGCGAACTGCATCATGCCGCCGAGCGTCAGCTTGAGCGGGATCGAGAAGCCGGTGCGCAGGTCGCGCTCGCGGTTGCCTCCGGTGATGGAATCGACCGTGAGCATCATGATGCGCACGCCGGCGCCCCGCGCACGGTCCATCATCGCCTTGTTGAGCCCGCGATCCTTGTGGAAATAGAACTGGTAGACCTGCGGAAACGAATAGTTCTTCGCGATCTCTTCGAGGCTGACGGTGCCGAGCGAAGAGACGCCAAACATGGTGCCGAATTTCTCGACGGCGCGGGCGACCGCGCGCTCGCCGTCATAGTGAAACAGGCGCTGGAGCGCCGTCGGCGAGCAGTAGAACGGCACGGCGAGCTTCTCGCCAAGGACCGTCACCGACATGTCGACATTGGCGACGCCGGTGAGCACGCTCGGCACCAGGTCGCAAGTCTCGAAGGCTTCCGTGTTGCGCCGGTACGTGGTCTCGTCCTCCGCGGCGCCGTCAATGTAGTTGAAGATCGGCGCCGGCAGGCGCTGCTTCGCGAGCCTGCGGAAGTCATGAAAGTTGAAGCACTGCGAGAGGCGCATAGGGTCTCCGAAGCGCGGCTCAGGCCGCCTTCGCCTGCGGATTGGCGGCCGGACGGTCGAGGTCGGCGTCCCACGCATCGTAGCCGTAAAGCCAACTCGTGTCCGAGGCCCCCTCCTTCATCCACGTATTGGCGCTGGAGATCGCCTGCACGACCGAGGTGCGCGGCTTGCGGTGCGCCTCGTAGCGCTTGAAGGCGCCTTCGATGTCGTCGCCCTCGACCGCCTTGAGGCAGCGCGCCAGCACAGCGGCGTCCTCAATCGAGGTCGCCGCGCCCTGCGCCATATAGGGCGTCATCGGATGCGCACTGTCGCCGAGCAGCACGACGCGGCCCTCGCTCCACGTGCGCAGCGGCTCGCGTTCGAGGATCGCCCATTTGTGGCAATCGGGACAGGCTTCGAGCACGTTGCGGACGTCCTGGTGGAAGCCGTCATAGGCGGCGCGCAACTCGCGCACGTCGCCCTTCGCCGACCACGATTCCTTGGTCATCCATTCGGCCGCCTCCGGCACGCTGGTGACGAAGTAGACCTCACCCTTCTGCTTGTTGGTGTAATAGATCACGATGTGGCGGTCGGTGCCCCACCATTTGGTGCGGGAGCGGCCGATGTCGAAGCCGCCCATGAGGCTCGCAGGAAACACCGCGCGATAGGCGATACGGCCGCGATGGATCGGCGCGTCGGGCCCGACGATGAAGTCGCGCACGATCGAGTGCACGCCGTCCGCGCCGATGACGGCGCCGGCGGTGGCGGTCGTGCCATCGGCGAAGGACAGGGTCACTTCGCCGCCTTTCTGGTCGAGCCCGACAAGTTTCTTGCCGAGATGGATGATGTCGGCCGGCACCGCGGAGGCGAGCGCGTCGTGCAACTCGGCGCGGTGCATGCACAGATACGGCGCGCCGTAGAGGCTCTCAGGCATCGGCAGTTCGCGCGTCATTTCACCCGTATAGCCGTCGCGATTGAGATGCGAGTACGGCGCAAACGCGACCGCGCGCAGGCGGTCCTCGATGCCGATGCGGCGCAGCACCTTCATCGAGTTCGGCATCATCTGGATGCCGGCGCCGATGCGGCCGAAGCGGCTCGCCTGCTCGTACACCTGCACGTCGAAGCCGGCCTGCCGCAACGTCGCCGCCACGGCGAGCCCGCCCATCCCTGCGCCGACGATCGCGATTTGAAGTTTCTTGTTGGCCATTCCAGTCCGTCCACTTCGTTTCCCATTCTCCGTTCATTCCGGCGAAAGCCGGAACCCCGCGCTGGGTCCCCGCTTGCGCGGGGACGAACGGCGGAATGGCTACTTCTTCGGGATGTGCGCCTTCTCGATCACCGCGTTCCACTTGACGATGTCGGCCTTCAATCGCGCCATCAGTTCGTCCGGCGTGCTCGGCTGCGCCGTGACGCCGACCTTGGCGTAAGCTTCCTTGACGTCCGGCATGGCCAGCACTTCGCGGATTGCCGCGTTCATCGCGTCGACGATCTCCTTCGGCGTGCCCTTGGGCGCGAAGATGGCATTCCACGACGTGACCTCGTAGCCGGGCACGCCCGATTCCGCCGCGGTCGGAACGTCCGGCTTCAGCGTCGAACGCTGCGGCGATGAGGTTGCGAGAACGCGCAACTTGCCGTCATTGACCTGGCCCTGAATGCCCGGAGGGAACTCGACCAGCATGGCCGCGTCGCCGCGCAGAACCGAGACGACGACGTCCGGCGAGTTCTTGTACGGCACGATCACGATATTGACGTCGGCCTGCGACTTGAACAGCTCGGCGCCGAGGTTTTGCGTGCCGCCGACTGCGATGGTTGCGATATTGAGTTTGCCCGGGTTCGCCTTGGCGGCGTCGACCACGTCCTTGAGCGTCTTGTACGGCGCGTCGGCCTTCACGGCGAAAACGAGATCGAACAGGCCGATGGTCGAGACCATCTGGAACTGGGTCGGGTCGAACGGCAGGTGGTTGAAGGCGGCGACGCTGATCGCCGTGCCATTGGTGACGAGGCCCATCGTGTAGCCGTCGGGCGGCGCGCCGATGACCGCGCGCGCGGCGTTGATGCCGCCGGGTCCCGGCATGTTCTCGATCACGAATTGCTGGCCGAGCTTCTTCGACAACCGGTCGGCCATGATGCGCGCCGTGACGTCGGCGACGCCGCCGGGGCCGAACGGCAGCACGATGCGGACCGGCTTTTCCGGCCACTTCGCCTGCGCCGCGCTTGTGCCGAAGCCGAGCGTCATAAGCGCGGCGGCGACAGCCAATGCGCGTTTTGGTCCTGCGAAAATCTGCTTGCTCACGTGAATCCTCCCATTGCGCCCTTGGGACGGCGCTTATGGCGGCGAGCATAGTGCGGCGCGGCGGCGGCTGCCAACCGCCACGGCGGCATCAATCGAAGTCGTAGAGCCGCGCCGGATTGTCGACCAGGACGCGTTTGAGCGCGGCCGCATCGCCGAATTGCGGCAGCAGGTCGACGAGCTCGCCCTCGTCCGCCTCGTGCGTCGCGTTCGGATGCGGGAAGTCCGTGCCCCACATGGTGCGGTCCGGCAGCGCCTCGATGATGGCGCGCGCGACCGGCACCGCCCGGTCGTAGGGCGGGAAGGCGATGCGTTCGGCGCCGCAGACCTTGATCCAGCAATTCGGCAGCCTGGCGAGCTCCATCAGCGCCTTGAACGGCGCCGGATCGTGGCCGTCGGTCGTCGGCACGCGGCCCATATGGTCGATGACGAAGGTCAGCGGCAGCTTCCGGATCGTGTCTATATTCGGGATGATGTCGGCGCCGCCGAGATGCAGCACGACATGCCAGCCCCTGCCCTTGATGCGGTCGATGACTTTGTAGAACACGTTCATGTCCGGCGTGCCGCCGAGATGCTTGATGAAGTTGAAGCGCACGCCGCGCACGCCGCCGGCATGGAGCGCGTCGTAATCCTTGTCGGTGAACGTGTCGTCGACGATGGCGACGCCGCGATAGCGCTTCGGATCGGAGTGCAGGCAGTCCATCATCGCCGCATTGTCGATGCCGTGGCAGCTCGCCTGTACGATCACGGCGCGCGCAATGCCAAGATAGTCGTGCAGCGCGCGCAGCATCTCCTTCGGAGCGTCCTCCGGCGTGTAACGCCGGTTCGCCGCATAAGGGAACCGGTCGCCCGGCCCGAACACGTGGCAGTGCGCATCGGTCGCGTTCGGCGGCAGCTTGAAGGCCGGCTTGCGGCGGTGGGCGAGGAAGTCGGCGGGGACGGTCATGGCGGGCCTTTCGTATGGCCGCTCATTAGCCGCCGCGCCGGTGCGAGGCAATGCCCTCGCCCGGTGCCGGCGGCGCTGCCATGCGCTCCGCTCAGGGCAAGGTCAGGCCGGCACCGCGATGCCGAGCCGCTGCGCGACGCGGCTCGCGGTCTGCTCGCGCTGGCGCGTGATGCCCGCGACCGCGTTGCGCGCCTTCTCGGCGACTTCGCGCGGCGCGGTCTCCGGCGTGCCGGCATTGAACGGCGGCTCCGGCGCATAAGCCATGTAGAGCTGGATGCCCTGCGCGACGTCGTCGCCGCGCAATTCGGCCGCGACGCGCAAGGCGCCGTCGATCCCTGCGGTGACGCCGGCGGCGAAGACGATGTTGCCGTCGAGCACGACGCGCTCGTCGACCGCTTCGGCGCCGAAGTACGGCAGCAGATGCATCGACGCCCAGTGCGTGGTCGCGCGGCGGCCCTTGAGCAGTCCGGCGGCGCCGCAGATCAGCGCGCCGGTGCAGACGGAGAAGACGCAGATCGCGTTCGCCGCCTGCGAACGTATCCACGCCAGCACCGGCTCGTTCTCCATCAGGGCCTCCTGGCCGAATCCGCCGGGCACATGCAGCACGTCGAGTTGCGGCGCGTCGGAATAGAGCGCGTCGGGCATCATGCGCAGCCCCTTGAGGTCGCGCACCGGCCCGGCCGTCGTGCCGTAGATGCGATAGGTCGAATTCGGGATGCGCGAGAGCACTTCGAACGGACCGGTAAGATCGATCTGGTCGAGGTCTTCGAACAGCAGCGAACCGATCTGGAGATGCTTGTCGGCCGGGATCATGGGCGTGCGTCCTCTGTGTGGCGGGTGGTTCGTGATGCCGGTGGGGCGTCGTGACGGCGGAAGCGGTCGCGATAGGCGCCGGGCGGCGTGCCGAGATGGCGCAGGAATGCGCGCCGCATTGCCTCTTCCGTGCCGAAGCCGCAGGCAGACGCGATCGCGGCGAGGCCGCGTTTGCCCTCTTCGAGCGCGCGCCGCGCCGCTTCGACGCGCATCTGGTCGAGTTTCAGTCCGGGCGACACACCGAGCTCCCTGGCGAAGACGCGGGCGAACTGCCGCGGGCTGAAGCGCGTGCGTTCGGCGAGCGTCTCGACAGTGAGCGGCCGGTGCAGGTTGTCGGCCATCCAAGCGACGAGGTCGCGCATGTCGGAGCCGGACGCAGCCTGCGCGGCAAGCGTCGTACTGAACTGGCTCTGCCCGCCCGGACGGCGCAGGAACATGACGAGTTCGCGCGCGACGGCGAGCGCCGCCGCGTGGCCGTGGTCCTCCTCGACCAGCGCGAGCGCCATGTCCATGCCCGCGGTGATCCCGGCCGAGGTCCACAGGTTGCCGTCGCGCACATAGATCGGCTCGCCATCGACGCGCACGGCGGGAAAGCGCCGCGCGAGCAGATCGCACCAGCGCCAATGCGTCGCGACGCTGCGGCCGTCGATGAGACCCGCAGCGGCAAGGATGAATGCGCCGGTGCAGACCGAGGCGAGACGCCGCGTCCGTCCCGCAAGTTTGGCGACGGCGGCGCGTAACTCCGGCTCGTCGTGGCGCACTCGCGCGCCCTCTCCGCCGGCGACGATGAGCGTATCGAGCGGACGGCGATCGGCGAGGAGTTCGCGCAGCGAGCGTCCGGGCGACACGCCGAGACCGGCGGTCGTCGTCGGTCCCGACGCGGCCGGCACGACAGCCACCTCGACGTCATAAGCCGGCACGGACGCGCCTTGCTCACGCGCCACGATTGCGCCGGCCTGGGCGAACACTTCGGCCGGCCCGGCGAGATCGAGCAATTGCGCCGGCGCCGCGGCGAGGATCAGCACGCGGCGGCGCGATTGGCGGAGCGAGGGGGCCGGTCGGTCCATGGCGTTTGATCCCATGTGGGCGGGGTTGGCAGCAATGACATAGTACCCACCTTTTCTGCCATAGGCTGCCATGGCAGTGCGTCGGACGGCGCGGCCGGCGGTCGCACGTCAAAGCGCGGGGATGTCGCCCTGGCGCCAGCCGGCGAGCGTCGCGGCATGGAAATCCGCAAACCGCCCCGCCTCGATCGCGCTGCGCATGCCGGCCATCAGCGCCTGGTAATAGGCGATGTTGATGGTCGAGAGCAGCACGCCGCCGAGGATCTCGTTCGCCTTCACGAGATGATGCAGGTAGGCGCGCGAATAGGTGCGCGCCGCCGGATGCGGGCTCTCCGCGTCGAGTGGGCGCGGATCGTCGGCGTGCCGCGCGTTCGACAGGTTGATCGTGCCGAACCGCGAGAACGCCATGCCGTGTCGGCCGTTACGGGTCGGCATGACGCAGTCGAACATGTCGATGCCGCGCGCCACCGCTTCGAGGAGATCGTGCGGCGTGCCAACGCCCATCAGGTAGCGCGGCCGCGCGGCCGGCAGCGCCGGCGTCGTCTCCTCAACCACCTTGAGCATCACCGCCTGCGGCTCGCCGACCGCGAGGCCGCCAATGGCGTAGCCCTCGAAGCCGATGTTCACGAGTTCGCGCGCGCTTTCATGACGCAGCGCCATGTCGTCGCCGCCCTGCACGATGCCGAACAGCGCGTAGCCGTCCGCCTTGCGCGCCTCGAAGGCGCGGCGCGACCGCTCGGCCCAGCGCAGCGACAATTCCATGGCGCGGGCGATCTCCTCGCGAGCCGCGGGCAGCTTCAGGCATTCGTCGAGCTGCATCGAGATGTCGGCGCCGAGCAGCGCCTGGATTTCGATGGAGCGCTCGGGCGAGAGCTCGAACATGGTGCCGTCGAGATGCGAGCGGAAGGTAACGGCCTTCTCCGTCAGCTTGCGCAGCGACGACAGCGACATGACCTGGAAGCCGCCGGAATCCGTGAGGATCGGCAGCGGCCAGTTCATGAATGTGTGCAGGCCGCCGAGGGCTGCGACGCGCTCGGGGCTCGGCCGCAGCATCAGGTGATAGGTGTTGCCGAGCACGATCTCGGCGCCGGTCTCGCGCACGACTTCGGGCGTCAGCCCCTTCACCGTACCAGCCGTGCCGACCGGCATGAAGGCCGGCGTCTGCACGCTGCCGTGCGGCGTTGTGAACGCGCCGCGCCGGGCCATGCCCTCGGTCTTGCTGAGGGTGAAGGTGAAGGCTTCAGACATCGTGATTTTATTAACCCGTCATTATGCCGGATGGGTTTCACTCTTTAGCATTGCGGATTGCAAAACGCGGAGCGATCGATGCAGCCGTGGTACATCATTGCAATATGGCTTGCCGCCGTAGCGCTCATTTTCGGCTCCGACACACTGACGATCTTTTCCTCGTACGCCACCCGCGACTTCTGGCACTTCCTCGGCTTCGTCGCCGTTGTTCTGGCCGCTTGCCTCACACTTCTGAGCAACAGGCTCAGGTTCGGCGTATTTTTGCCGGGCGCGAAGAAGAACACCCACCGGCGACCTCTTTCAGGACCGCGCGCCGGGGAATAGCAGACACGCGTCGCCGTACGAATAGAAGCGGTACCCGCTCGCGATCGCGTGCTTGTACGCCGCCTGCATTGTCTCGAGCCCCGAGAATGCCGACACCAGCATGAACAGAGTCGAGCGCGGCAGGTGAAAGTTGGTCAGCATCAGGTCGCAGGCTCTGAAACGGTAGCCAGGCGTGATGAAGATTGCCGTCTCGGCGGCGAAGGCTTTCAGCGTGCCGTCCTCGGCCGCGGCGCTTTCGAGCGTGCGCATGGCGGTGGATCCGACCGCGACGATGCGGCCGCCCTTGGCGCGCGCCGCGTTGAGCGCGGCCGCCGTCTCCGCGGTGAGGATCGCGAACTCGGAATGCATCCGGTGGCCGGACGTGTCGTCGGCCTTCACGGGGAGGAACGTGCCGGGTCCGACATCCAGCGTCACTTTGTGGACAGCGACGCCGCGGGCTTCGAGGCGCGCCAAGAGCTCCGGCGTGAAATGCAGGCCCGCGGTCGGGGCGGCGACCGAACCCTCGTCATGGGCAAAGACGGTCTGGTAGTCAGCCTTATCCTGCTCGTCGGGGGCGCGCTTTGAGGCGATATAGGGCGGCAGCGGCACGTCGCCGCGCTCGGATATGGCCTGATCCAGCACCGGTCCATGAAAGGCAAACGAGAGGGTTACCTCCCCGCCTTCATCCTTATGTGAAACTTGAGCGTCAAGTTGGCCGAGGAAGCACACCTTGCCCTCGTCGCCGAAGCGCAAGGTGTCCCCAAGCTGTACCTTCTTGGCGCCGAGGATGAAGGCGTTCCAGGTCGAGCCGTCGATCCGCTTGATGAGCGTCGCCTCGATCCCAGGCTCGGCGTCGCCTCGGCCGATCCGCCGGCCCTTCAGCCGCGCGGCGATGACCTTGCTGTCATTGACCACCAGGCAGTCGCCCGGCTCGAGCAGGTCCGGCAAGTCGCGGATGCCTTTGTCCTCCAGCGCCCCGCCCGGCCGCACCACAAGCAGCCGCGCGGCGTCGCGCGGAGAAACGGGCCGCAAGGCGATGCGGTCCGCCGGCAGGT
>Ga0310810_10007526_pt1 | contig 12430 bp, 9 predicted proteins | sample NCmetagenome_FD_207641 | JGI IMG/M metagenome (GOLD analysis project Ga0310810, IMG submission 207641) | Soil microbial communities from experimental microcosm in Duke University, North Carolina, United States - NC | ecosystem: Engineered > Artificial ecosystem > Soil microcosm > Unclassified ... | reverse complement strand
ACTTCCGGCGAGATCGAGATACGCTCCTGTGTCAATCCGGCAATCGCGCCGAACACGAGGCATCCGACAACGTTGACGACGAACGTTCCGGCGGGAAAGAGCGTGCCGAGCATGCGGAGCACGGCCGATGAGAGCAGGTAGCGGCACACCGATCCGACTGCGCCGCCAATCGCGATGAGCAGAATAATCACGTAAGATTGATCGCGATTCGCATTATGCCAGTTCTCGAGCTTCTCACCAGTTCCGGCTTCGGTTCACTGCTCGGGATGCGTCATGCGCTCGAACCCGATCACCTCGCCGCGGTGTCGACGCTCGTCACACGCGAACGCAACAGCGTCAAAGCCGCGTTGCTCGGCATGTGCTGGGGACTCGGCCACACGGCCGGCCTGGTTGTCGTGGGCGCGGTGCTGATGTTCCTGCGAGCTGAACTTCCAGAGCGTGTGGCCAACCTGTTCGAGCTGGCGGTCGCCGTCATGTTGATCGTCCTCGGATCGCGCACGGTGCTCCAGGCGTTCCGCCAGCAGCAGCCGTCGCATCCGCACCGGCATGCGTTTGCCGTGCATCGGCACTCGGGCCTTCCTGCGCATGTCCACATCGGTACGTGGACGCTCGCGCGCCGGCCGCTTCTGATCGGCGCTATCCATGGCCTCGCTGGAAGCGGCGCGCTGACGGCGCTCGTTCTGACGACGCTTCCGACAACCGCCGCTCGGCTCAGTTACATGGCGCTCTTCGGGCTGGGATCGACAGTCGGTATGGCCGCACTGTCGGGACTTCTCGGGTGGCCGCTGGCGCGCATCGGCGCGCACCATGCGGTGACACGAGGCGTCGCACTCGCGGTTGGCACACTGTCGGCGACGCTCGGTCTCTTCTGGGGTTATCCGCTGGTCGGAAAGATCTTCTAGCTCACTTCACCGTGATCTTCCACGCCACCGGCGCGGCGGTGACCGGGTAGCACAGGCGATCGTCGCAGGCCTGGTAGTTCACCGCACCTGCGATACTGACGACGTCTCCCGGCTTCGCCGTGCTCTTGATTGTGACGGGCACCGCGATCCGGAACGTCTGCTTGTAGGCGGGAACAACATCGGTCGACCCGGGCGGCGCAGCGACGTCAGGCTTCGGGTACTTCGGCTTTCCTGCCGTTATCCCCGCATTGGGCGTCAGCACGAGCGACACAGGCGTGAAGTCCTTCGCGCCGTCCGCGTAGATGTGAATGGAAGGATTGGGTGTGACATCCGCCATCAGCGTCACTACGGATCCGGCAGCCACAGTGGCCGGAGTGGCAGTGCCAGCTACGCTGGCGTGTTGAACGCCAGGCTTGGCGAGCAGCCCCTGGGCTGCGCCGGTCGAACCGCTGGCGAGGACGACCCCGACACCGAACGCCATCAGGAAAAACGTGCGCATGCCGGAAATCATATCAGGGCCGTGGGCGATGGGCGCCAGGCGGTGAGCTCTGCGCGGAGCTGAAGCCTGACGCCCAGAGACTAGAGCCCAAAGCCTGATGCCCGAAGCCCGACCACCTACTTCGTCACTTCGTAGATCGTGCTCGCTCCGCCGCCAATCGCCGCACCGATTAGCGCGCCCTTCTTGCCGCCGAACAGGGCTCCGACACCAGCGCCGGTCGCGGAGGAACCACCGATGATGAGAGCCGTCTTCTTCCAGTCGCGTCCTGGCGCGCGCTCCACCGACTGCGTCCGGACCGGTCGCGCCGGGGCGGACGGTGTGTACGAGGCGGTGCGGACCGCGCGAGGTTCAGAGTCAACTCTGGACGCCGGCTGCGAGAATGTCACCGGCGCCGAGACCGGTGCATATCCCTGCTGCGGCACGTAGTTCACAGGCACGTACGCCGGCTGCGTGAGGCCCTGCGCCTGCGACACAGGAACGTAGACGATGTCGCTGCCGTAGGCGGGTCCGCGTGCGGCGACCGGTCCTGCCATCGCCGCCATCGGTGCAGACGACGCCATGCCGAGCGTGGACGCGTCCATCGAGTTGCGCGGATTGAGAAGTCCATACGCAACGAGCAGCACACCTACCGCAATCACGCTCAGGACACCGGCCAGGTACTTGGTCATCTCCGCCTCCCCGCGCCAGCGGCGCGATGACCGTGAAGAAACAAGCGTGATGCCATATGAAAACTGCTCGTTTTCCTCGGAAACGCGGCCGCGCTGTCACAAAATTTGAACAGTGCCTCGAGACTTTCGAGACCCGCAGAGTGCAGCGAGCGGGGGGACCGCGGCCGTTCACAGTGGCTGAACAGTCCGGGTGCTACCATCTGTCGACGCCACCTCTATGACGCGCGTGCTCGTCGTCGAAGACGATCAGGATATTGCCGAATTGATCCGCCGCTACCTGGTGAAGGGCGGCTTCGAGGTCGACGTCCGCGCGTCGGGCAGCGACGCGCTCATTGCGATCGCGGCGCAGCCGCCGGATCTGCTGGTACTGGACGTCATGCTGCCGCAGGTGAACGGCCTGGAAGTCTGCAGGGCCGTGAGGGCCGACGAACGGACCGCCGCGGTCCCCATCATCATGGTGACTGCGCGTTCGGAAGAAGCAGAGCGCATCGCGGGACTGGATCTTGGCGCTGACGACTACGTCGCCAAGCCGTTCAGCCCAGGCGAGTTGGTGGCACGAGTGAAGGCGCTCTTGAGGCGCTCATCGAAAACAGGCGCTCCGCCGATCAAGGTCAGTTATGGCCCGATCGCGATCGAGGTCGAACAGCACGCAGTCACCGTGAGTGGCGAACCTGTGAATCTCACAGCGAAGGAATTTCTCCTGCTGCTGTATCTGATCCAGAACCGCGGCCGCGTGCTGTCACGAGATGTCCTGCTCACCGACGTGTGGGGCTACAAGTACACTGGAGGCACGAGAACCGTTGACGTTCACGTGCGGCGGTTGCGAGAGAAGCTTCCGGTCCTCGGTCACGCGCTCGTCACGATCAAGCAGTTCGGGTACCGGCTGCTCGAAACTCCATCCGAGACCGTTTAGCGCTGTCGCACCTCACCTGACCGGGTTTCAGTGCCACGAGCGTCCTTTCAAACCAAGCTGTTCCTGACCGCACTCGCTGCCGCGGTGCTGGCGCTGGTCGTCGCCGGCGTGCTGTTCTCGATGATGATGCAGCGCGAGACCAATCTTCGGATCGAGCAGACGCTGAGGTCCGAAGCGCAGCTGGCGGCGGAGTTGCTCGCACGGACCCCAGACCGTGGTGTCGGAGCGGACGTGACGAGAGCGCTCGACGCCGAGGCCGACCGCATCGGCGAGCTCATTACCGCACGCGTGACTTTCATCCGCGCTGACGGCGTGGTCGTCGGCGACTCGGCGGAGCCGCTCGAGGCGCTGGCATCGCTGGAGAATCACGCCACACGACCCGAAGTGATTGACGCGAAGCGATCGGGGCTCGGCATATCCCGGCGGGCAAGCACGACAGTCGGACAGGACATGCTGTACGCGGCGATCACGGTGCCCGACCGTGACGTCGCATTTGTCCGGGTCGCCCTGCCCCTCGCGACTATCCGTCAGCAGTTGATGTCGATCGTCACTGCGACGCTCGCGGCCCTCGGCCTTGCGCTGCTCGGCGGAGCAGCCACTGCGGCCATCCTGGCCGGCCGCATGGGACAACGGGTTCGCGCGGTAGCGTGGATTGCGCAACGATACCGCCAGGGCGACCTCACGCCGCCGCGTCTCGACTACGGAGACGACGAACTGGGTGTCGTGGCGCGCGCACTCGACGATTCGGTCCACGAACTGGGCGGCCGCATCGACGATCTCGAACGCGATCGAAGTCGCATGGCTGCGATTCTCGCCGGGATGATCGAAGGGGTCATCGTGGTGAACCAGGCAGGGCGCCTTCAGCTCGTCAACACAGCCGCCCAGGAGATGCTGAAGCTCGACGATGCCCCGCTCGGACATCACTATGTCGAGACCATCAGGCATCCCGCGATCGCAGACCTCGTCACCGCTGCGCTGTCGGGCCGGACGCCCACCTCCGTCGAATTCATCCCACCACGGGATCCGTCGCGAACAATCATCGTGCGTGCGGCCCTGGTGGCGACCGGGTGGGCACACGGTGTAGTGCTGGTGCTGCACGACGTGTCCGAGTTGAAGAGAGCGGACAAGATCCGGCGCGACTTCGTGGCGAACGTATCTCACGAACTGCGAACACCTCTGACGGCGATCCGCGGGTACGTCGAGGCGCTGGCCGAAGGCGACACGAGCGAGGACGAGACGTCGCGTTTCCTCGAAATCATCACGCGCCAGACCAGGCGCATGGAGCGTCTCGTCCAGGATCTGCTGCGGCTGGCCAGGCTGGACGCCGGCCAGGAAGCACTCGACATCGTCGACTGCGATTTGCGGAACCTTGTGGCAACCGTCGCTGCCGATCTTGCGCCGGGATTCGAGGATCGCAACCAGCGATTCGAGTGCCACATCCCCCCGGAGGCGTCGATTGTCAGGGCCGATCCGGCCAAGCTGCACGATGTGCTGAGGAATCTGATCGCTAACGCCAGCGCGTATGCGCCCGAGGCCTCGGTGATCACCGTCGCCTCGAGTCGCGACGAGCACCACGTCAATATCGACGTGCTCGACGAAGGACCGGGCATTCCCGACGGCGACCGTTCACGCATCTTCGAACGCTTCTACCGCGTGGATCAGTCGCGCGCCCGCGACCCTGGTGGCACTGGGCTGGGATTGTCGATCGTCAAGCACCTGGTCGAACTGCATGGCGGTCGTGTATCGGTGTCGAACCGGCCGACCGGCGGCGCGCAGTTCCGAGTTGAGCTGAAGGCTGGTGGTGAAGTTGAGGACGCTGCGTAGGCCGACGCTTAGTTGGCTCCGGCAGCGTGAAGCAGCAGATAGACGGACGCGCCGATAGCAAACGCGGCCGGAATCGTGCAGACCCAGGCCCAGACAATCTGACCCGCGACGCCCCACCGAACGGCCGACAACCGCCGCGTGGTGCCGACGCCGACGATCGCGCCCGTGATCGCGTGCGTGGTGCTGACGGGCACTCCGGTCAGCGTTGCCACCATCAGCGCAGTCGCGGCACCGGTCTCGGCGGCGAAACCGCCCACCGGCTGGAGCTTGGTGATCTTCGAGCCCATCGTGTGAATGATTCGCCACCCGCCAGACAGGGTACCGAGCCCGATGGCCGTGTGAGCGAGCAGGACCACCCAAAACGGAATGTGGAATGTCTGGATGTATCCGGCGGCGAACAGAATGCCGGCGATGATGCCCATCGTTTTCTGGGCGTCATTGGCGCCGTGATTCAGGCTGAAGAAGGCTGCGGACAGCAGCTGCAGCCTGCGGAACCAGCGGTCCACGCGCGAGGGTGGGGTCCAGCGGAACACCCACAGAATCGCTGTCATCAGGCCGAGTCCGGCGGCGAGGCCGATGATCGGCGACAGGAAGATGAAAAGGACGGTCTTGGTCCAGCCGCTCACGATGATTGCGGCGAAGCCGGCTTTCGCGACTGCCGCTCCGGCGTAGCCGCCAATCAGCGCGTGCGACGAACTGGTCGGAAGGCCGAAATACCAGGTGATCAGGTCCCAGATGATCGCCCCGGTGAGCCCGCCGAATACCACGGCAAACGTGACGATCTTGATGTCGATCATCCCGGCCCCGACAGTATTGGCGACTGCGGTTCCGAAGGTGAACGCGGCGATGAAGTTGAAAAACGCCGCCCAGACTACGGCCAGGCCGGGCGAGAGCACGCGCGTGGAGACCACGGTCGCGATGGAATTCGCGGCATCGTGAAAACCGTTGATGTAGTCGAAGATGAGCGCGACGATTACGAGACCGACGACGATCGGAAACATCGGTCGCCTATCCGTTCTTGACGACGATGCTCTCGAGGACGTTCGCGACGTCCTCGCACCGGTCGGTGGCGTATTCGAGGAAGTCGAAGGTTTCCTTCCACTTCATCACGGCGATCGGATCCCGCTCGTCGTCGAAGAGGCGGCCCACCGCTTCCTGGTGAACGCGATCGGCTTCGTTCTCCAGCCGGTTGATCTCGACTGAGTGGGTGGTCACGCCCTTCCGGCGTTCCATGGCATCGAGGGCGAGCCGGATCTGCTTCGTGCTGGCAGTGATGGTGCGTGCGAGTTCGCGGGCGCCGAACCGGACCGCCTTCAATTTGTAGAGTCTGACGAGAGTGGCTGCCGCGTCGATGGCATCCATCACGTCGTCGAGCGACGTAGCGAGCTGATGGATGTCTTCACGATCAATCGGTGTCACAAACGTGCGATTCAGCCGCTGAATGATTTCGTGGGTCAGGAAATCGCATTTGTGCTCGATTTCCATGATCTCGTCAGCTTTGCCCCAGATGGGTTCTTCAGGTGCGAGCATTTCTTCCAGCAGAACCGCGCCTTTGTTCAGTTCATCGGCCAGTGCCTGAAAATCGGCGTAGAACTTCTCTTCGCGGGGTATCAGGCGGAATGCCAATCGAACCTCCCACTCACGACAGGCTGCAGTTTTTTCATGGAGCGCTGGAATTGTAGCAGATCCATTTCCGGTGCCATTACACTGTGACCTCTTGCATCCGAGACGCGCATACCATTTGCACAGAAGGTGGCTGTGAACAACGAGGTTCTGGCACTCATTCTGGGTGGCGGCCAGGGGTCGCGCCTGTTTCCACTGACGCAACTGCGCTCGAAGCCGGCCGTGCCCATTGCGGGCAAATATCGGTTGATCGACATTCCGGTCAGCAACTGTTTACACGCCGACATCCGCCGCATCTTCGTGCTGACGCAGTTCAATTCGGCGTCACTCAATCGTCACATCAGCCAGACCTACCGGATGGATCTGTTCAGTCCGGGGTTTGTCGAGATACTCGCGGCCGAAATCACTCCGGAAAATACCAACTGGTTCCAGGGCACGGCCGACGCGGTACGAAAGGCTGCGCGTCACTTTGTCCGCTATGACGCCGATTACTACCTGATTCTCGCGGGCGATCACCTGTACCGGATGGACTATTCGGAGATGGTCGACGCGCACATCGATCGGCGTGCTGACATCACCATCGCGGCGCAACCCTGCAGCGCGCATGACGCGACGCAGATGGGGATTTTCAGGTTCGATCGCGACGGCCGCATCGTCGCGTTCGAAGAAAAGCCGAACGCCAAGCGTCTCGAAGAAATCGGCCAGAGCATTCCGAAAGGTGCGGTCCCCTCAGGTCACCCGTCTGACAAGCCGTTTGTGGCATCAATGGGCGTGTACGTCTTCTCGCGCGACGCACTGATGGATCTGCTGGAAAAGACCGACGCCACCGACTTCGGCCGCGAGGTCATCCCATCAGCTCTGAACAATTACCGCGTGAACTCTTACCTCTTCCGCGGGTTCTGGGCTGACGTCGGAACCGTGGAGTCGTTCTACGACGCCAACATCATGCTCACCAAGCCGGGATCGCCCTTCAAGTTCTACGACCCGACCAGGCCGATCTTCACGCACGCGCGCTTTCTGCCCGGATCGCGACTGGTGGACGCACGCGTACACAATGCCGTCATTTCGGAAGGCTGCTACCTCGGAAAGTGCACGGTGGAAGAGTCCATCATCGGCATCCGAACCCATGTGCTGGAAGGCACTGAAATCCGGCGCTCGGTTCTTCTTGGCGCGGACTACTACGAAGCCGACGAGGTCGCGCCGGCGCGCGGAGATCGGCCTCGGCTGGGCGTCGGCCGGAACGTCGTGCTCGACAAGGTCATCGTCGACAAAAATGCCAGGGTCGGAGAAGGGTCGCGCCTCGTCAACGAGAAGGGACTGGACCACTTCGACGGCGACGGTTTCTACATCCGGAACGGCGTCATCATCGTGCCGAAAGATGGCGTCATCAAGCCTGGCACGGTCATCTAGGTTGCAGTAACGCGTACCCTGCCTGCGGACCTTCAGGCCCGCAAGCGTTTGCCCGAGCATATCCGGCTGTGTAGCCGTATATGCTCACCTTCGGGCATTCAACCGACGAGCAAAGACCTCCGTCGCACGAGACAGTTAACACTCCTGTAACAAGCGCGTCATCCCCCGCTTACTCCAGCCTTCTACCCTTTCTACCTGCAACGGCCAAGAGTCGTCTGCGCTCGACTGACGGGCGCGTCTCAGCGGCATGCACCGTTCGGCCCCGGCCGAACCAGGAGGACTGAATGAGGATGTTTCGATGGGTGGTCGCGGCGCTGATTCTTGCCATGATGCCCTCGCTTGCCACGGCCCAGAGCGATGGCCGTGTCAGCGGCACTGTCAGAGATTCCAGTAATGCTTTCATCCCGGGCGCAACCGTGACTGTCAGAAATGACAAGACCGGTGAAGTGCGCACGGCTGTGACCAATGCCCAGGGCGGCTTCATCGTCAGCCCGTTGAAGCCGTCGACGTACACGATCACGGCAGAACTCTCCGGGTTCTCGACGATCGAATACACGCAGATGACGCTGGCTGTCGGCCAGGAACTCGCGCTCGACTTCGAGTTCCGTCCTGCCGGCGTGCAGGAAAACGTGACCGTGGTCGCCACGGCCCCGACGCTCGACGTGAGCTCGGCCCGCATGGGTGCGAACGTGAGCGAGCGCGAAGTCGAAGGCCTTCCGGTGAACGGCCGCCAGATGTCGCAGCTGATGCTGCAGGCGCCGGGCTCGCAGAACGCCGGTGACGGCACGTGGCAGGACATCCGGTTCTCGGGCCGCGCCAACGAGCAGAACGTCATCAAGTACGACGGCATCGAAGGTTCGGCCATCATCGACTCGTCACCCGGCAACGCCAACGGTGAGAACAAGACTCCCTTCAAGCTGCAGGCAAGCCTCGAGAACGTGCAGGAGTTCCGCGTCGAGTCCAGCGGTTACGCCGCGGAGTTCGGAACGGGCACCGGCGGCCAGGTGAGCGTGGTCACCAAGTCGGGTGGCAACCAGTTCCGCGGCGCGGTCTTCGAGTATTTCCGCAACGACGCGCTCGACTCGCGCAACTACTTCGACCAGGTTCGCAATGCGGACGGCAGCGTCGCGTCAGCCGGGCCCAAGTCGACCCTGAGCCAGAACCAGTACGGCGGCTCACTGGGCGGGCCGATCCTGAAGAACAAGGCGTTCTTTTTCGGCAGCTACGAAGGCTACCGCCTCGACGCCGGCAAGAACTTCGTGGAGGCGGTGCCGAGCGCCGCAGCCTGGGCGACCGCGGTTCCCGCGATCGCAGCGCTGCGTTCGGGATTCACCGCACCGGGCGCCGTCCTCGTTCCCGGTGCCTCGAAGGATCCCAACTTCGACATCATGCAGCTACAGGCCGAGCAGAACGTTCGTGAGAACGCCTACTCGGGCCGTCTCGACTACAAGTTCACCAACAACTGGTCGATGTATGCGCGCGTCTTCCACGACCAGGGGGACAACAGCGACCCGGCCGGCGTGACTGGTCGCAGGCTCGCGATGACCGCGAATCCGTCGAATGCCGTCATCAACATGCTCGGGCTGATGGGCAACGGCCTGGTGAATGAATTCAAATTCGGCTACAACGCCGCTCCGACGACCATCGGCGCGATGACGCAACCGGGTTTCGAAGCGCTGACGATCAGCCTCACCGGCACGGTCGCCAACTCCGGCATAGCCGGCCAGGGATCGAGCACGGGCGTCGCGTCGCCAGGCGGCCTGGTCCGCGTCAACAGCGCCGGCAATGGTCGTGGCGCTCCGTACGACCCGTACTCGCTGACGTTCGCCGACACGTTGACGAAAGCGACCGGTACTCACCTGCTCAAGGGCGGCGCTGACGTTCGCATGATCCGCATGACGACCGACCAGCTCGGTGGCACCACGTACACCTACCAGGGCGTCACGCAGTTCATGGCGAACACGCCGAGCAGCATCCAGTACTTCGGCGACCTCAGCGAGCCGAGCCCGTTCAACAACGGCGCGAGCGGTCCCAAGCACACCATCCAGAACTACTTCGTCGCCTTCGCGCAGGACGAGTGGCGCGTGTCGCCGGCCTTCACCCTCAGCTACGGTCTGCGGTACGACTACTACACGCCGCTGCGCGAGGCTGACGACCGCATCGTGAAGTTCAACATCGACACGGGTGTCATCGACCCGAACACGACGCCGTTCCTGACGCAGAAGAAGACCAACTTCCAGCCGCGCCTGGCGGGCACCTGGTCGGTCACGCCGAAGACCATCGTCAAGGGCGGCGTCGGCATCTTCGTCGGCCCGGGTCAGACCGAAGACCAGATTCAGCCGGTCGAAGCCGAGCGCATCAGCACGACCCTCAGCTCGGGCGCCTTCCTGGCGTACCCGCTGAACGCGGACCTGGCACGGGCGAACTTCATCAACAACCCCAACAACAGGTCCTACCAGCCGCGTGCCTACTCGAACGACTACACGCTGCCTGAAAAGGTGTACGGCGAGACGGCATCGGTTCAGCAGGAACTTGGCAGCAACATGGCGCTGACGGTTGCGTATGTCGGCAGCCAGGGACGGAACCTGTTCCTGCGGAGTATCGCGAACCGCACCATCGGCGTGCAGACCAACGGCGCGAGCGCCGGCACGCAGGTCCGCGAGTTCGACATCGTCACCTGCGCCAATGGCCAGGTGCTCACCGGTTCGATGTGCGACGGCTCCTCCATCGCCAGCATCCAGCGGCCCTACGCTGAAATCGACTACAAGACCAGCGGCGGCTACGACAGCTACAACTCGATGCAGCTGGGCCTCACGCGCCGGTCGGTCAACGGCGTCACGCTGAACGGCCAGTACACGCTGGGCCACAGCAGAGGGATCACCGGTGGCTCGAACGAAGCGATCACCGTCGGCAACAACGCGCGGGACCTCTCGGGCTTCGACTACGACCTCGGCGACAACAACTTCGACGTCCGGCACACATTCAACTTCAGCGCGCTCTACAACATTCCCGGCAAGGGCGCGTTCGCGGGCGGCTGGAGCGTCGGCGGCATCCTGAACGCACGGAGCGGCCTCCCGATCAACGTCACGATCACCCGCCCCGACATCGTCTACGTGGATGGCGGCGGTAACGTGTTCCTGAACCCGGCGGCGGATCGCACGGCCGTGGTCAACACGCCTGGCGGCGGGCTCTCGCGCGCCACGCGCCGGCCCGACATCGTTCCCGGCGTGGACCCGATCATCCAGGATGGCGGTCTGCTCTACATCAACCCGGCGGCGTTCACGACTCCGAAGCCGGGCACATTCGGAAACTTCCCGCGCAACGGGATCCATGGACCGATGATGAGCCAGGCCGACCTGGTCGTCTCCAAGCGCGTGCCGTTCGGGCGCACCAACGGCGAGTTCCGCCTCGAAGTGTTCAATCTGTTCAACCAGAACAACTTCGCCAACCCGCCGGCGACGCTCGGCAACGCCCTGCCGACCAACAACCTCACCGAAGCGAACAAGGTGCAGCCGGGAGTGCCGCTGAGCGCGGCTACCGCGGGCAGCACGTTCGGTCGCTACGCGAGCACGCTTGGCACGTCGGTCGGTCTCGGGACGAATCGCCAGATGCAGTTGGCGTTCAGGCTCAATTTCTGACGCGCGTCAAATGCACCCTGGGGTGCGCCGAGACACTGTAAGTGCTGGCGCCAACCCGCAGGGCGCAGTCGAACACCAACAGGGTGCACGGCCCGGTGGCAATAGCCACCGGGCCGTCTTCTTTTTCAGAACAGCATTGAGACCTTCAATCCATCGTTACGCGCCGTCTCTATAATCGCGTCATGCTGAATTCCATTCGCATCGCGGTCGTGATGCTCGCTGGAACGGTCCTCATCGTCGCCGCCGGCGTGCCTGGCGCGGACAGGCCAAAGCAGCTGATCGCCCATCGAGGCGCGTCCGGCTACGCACCTGAACATACGTTTGCCTCATACGACCTCGCGATCGCTCAGAAGGCCGACTTCGTGGAACCGGACCTGGCCGTGTCGAAAGACGGCGTGCTGGTCTGCCTTCACGACGACACACTCGAGCGAACGACAAACGTCGAAGAGATCTTTCCCGATCGGTTCAGCCCGGACGTGAAAGGCAGGAACGGGGAGAAACGCTGGGTCGCCAACGACTTCACCGTTGCTGAAATGAAGCGGCTCGATGCGGGGAGTTGGTTCAACGCGAAGTTCGCCGGGGCGCAAGTGCCGACCTTTGACGAGATGATTGCCCGGGTTGGCGCACACGAAGGAACCGGCATCTACCCTGAGCTGAAGTCGCCACCTCTTTACACCGCACGCGGAGTCGACATGGCTGCCATCTTCGTCGCGTCCATCAAGAAGCACGGTCTCGATCGGCCCGAGTCACTCCGCAAGATGCCGGTGATCGTGCAGTCGTTCGACAGGCCGACGATCAAGCGGATGTCGACAGAGCTCCCCACCGTGCCGCGGGTCTTCCTCACGTCCAGCGATGCCGACGTGACCGACGAACGGCTCAAGGATCTTGCAACCTTCGCAACCGGTATCGCGCCGGAGAAACCTGTCATCGCGAGGCATCCCGACCTGGTCGCC
>Ga0310810_10007525_pt1 | contig 12430 bp, 18 predicted proteins | sample NCmetagenome_FD_207641 | JGI IMG/M metagenome (GOLD analysis project Ga0310810, IMG submission 207641) | Soil microbial communities from experimental microcosm in Duke University, North Carolina, United States - NC | ecosystem: Engineered > Artificial ecosystem > Soil microcosm > Unclassified ... | reverse complement strand
CCTTCGCCGCGAAGCGGCTACGGCGAGGCCTCGCCGGAGCCGGCCCTCAGTGCCGGCGGAGGCGGGCGCATCCCGTCGTGGGCACACACGTTGCTCGCAGCACGACAAGGAGGGCAACCGTGAGGAAGGATATGGCGTTGCTCGCCGGCGTCGCCATCGGCGCCGGTACGATGTACCTGCTGGATCCGGATCGAGGCGGGCGCCGTCGCGCGCTCATCCGCGCCAAGGCGGCAAATCTTCGCGGGATCCTCGCTCCGGGGAGCCCGGACGCGCGCCAGCTCATCGAGCGCGTCCGGGCCGAGCTTGGACGCGTCGTCTCGCATCCTCGCGCGATCGACGTGTCCGTTCTGCACGATGGGTGTGTAGGTTTGACGGGGCCGGTGCTGACGACCGAAGCCGACGCGGTGCTCGGGGCAATCGCCCGCGTGCGCGGGGTCGCCAGGGTCGAGGACAACCTCGAGCGTCACGCCACGGCAGAGAATGTGCCGGCACTGCAAGGCGGGCACGGCGGCCCCCGCCTGATCACCGCCACTCGGGCGCGTAGTCACGATCTCGCAGCTTTTTCTCGAAGAAGAGGCTGAGCGAGAACAGCGCGAACACCTCGGCGAGTCCGATGAATGCGTAGATGGCGAAGCGGGTGAACTCGCTCGGCACCGGCCAGCAGAACTCGCCCGCGTCCAGGCACGCCTGGACCATGCGATCGATTTCGACGTACTCGCGCATGATCAGCGCGAACGCCGTGCCGAAGAGGATCGCGGTCCCGGCGATGTTGCCGAAGATCATGCCTCCCTTCCGCCAGAACGGGAACGCGGCGATGAACGCGACGATCGGCGGGACCGTGAGCTCCAGCGTGATCCAGTTCCAGTTGAGATGCGTCACGTCACGCTGGCCTTTTTGACGAACTCATGACGGCACATTTCCCTCCAGAACCCCGTGCACCGGGCGGCCGCTTAGCCTACTCTATCGCTGATGCAGGCACCACGGCGCCACTTATCCATGCTGCGGTCGTACACGCCAGCCGACGCGCTGACGATCGGCAACGCTGCGTGCGGGACGATCGCGATCTTTCTCTGCCTGGATTTCCTGGCGACGGGCAAGGGCCGGTTCCTGTGGACCGCCTTTCTGCTCCTGCCGCTTGCGCTCGTCTGCGATTTCCTCGACGGCTACGTCGCACGCCTCAATCGCAAGCGGCAGTCGCGGCTCGGCGCCGATCTCGACTCGCTCTCCGACGTGATCTCGTTCGGCGTCGCCCCCGCGGTCCTCGGCTTCACATTGGGCATGCGCGGCGGGTGGGACATGCTGATCCTCACCTACTTCGTCGTCTGCGGCGTCAGCCGGCTCGCGCGCTTCAACGTCACCGCGGAAGCGCTGGCGGACAGCGAAACCGGCAAGGTGAAGTACTTCGAAGGGACGCCGATTCCCACCAGCGTCGTGATCGTGCTGCTGCTCGGCATTGCGGTGTATCTCGGAAGGATCGAGGATGCGCTGTGGTTCGGGGCCACGCGGCTTGGTCCCGCGACGCTGCACCCGCTGACGCTGATCTACGGCTTGAGCGGCAGCGCGATGATCAGTGCCACGCTCAGAGTGCCGAAGCCCTAGACAGGCTTCGGGGCTTCAGGGATTCGAGGATGAGGGATTAGAGGGATTAGGGATTCAGCGGTGGCTGGCAGCGCGCGCGAGCTCGAAGCGCTGGTTGCGCGAGAGCGTTGAGACGCCCGCTTCGAGCTGTCGCACGGCGGCCTGCACTGCCTTCCGGTCTTTTCGCGACAATCCCCCCGGCGGGAATTCGTACATGTAGACGTGGCCGGTGCCGTACGGGCCTGCCCAGATGGGGTCGCCCCACTGCACGCCGCCGCTGATCCCGACGCACGCCCAGGCACCGTGGCCTTGCACCGGCTTTGCGACCGATGGCGCCGCGTAATGCAGCGCGATGTCCATTTCGGTCAGCAGTTGATCGATGAAGAAGCTGCGGAGCCACACGTCGAGTGCGCAGATGTCCGGCAAGCGGCTGAGGCGCTGCACCATGTCGGCGCGCGCACGCGACGCAGCCATGGCGCGCGGCACCAGCACCAGACGGTGGAGCGCGACGTGCGCGCGCGGCAGCGCGTCGCCGTACGCGACGTCAGCACAGGCGCGCATGTACGCGTTCGCTTCGTCGCCGATCGCCGCGACCACCGGCGCGCTCCGGGCGGCCGTCTGGAGCGCGAGCCAGGCACGGCGTTTCGCCGCGCGCACCCGTCCGAACAGGCTGAAGCGAACGCCCGCCGCGAGGCGCGCGATCGTTTCGGCCCCTTCCTTCGTCTCGGCCCACCGCGAGAACTGCTGCCGTGAAATACGGCCGCGGTACAGGAGACGCCCGCGCGAGACGCGGAACCAGTTCATACCGTCGGCCGGTGCGAACTTTGTACCGGCCGGCGAAAAGGAAAAAGGTAAAAGGTAAAAGGCAAAACGTGGAAAATCCGAGAAAAGGTCGATCCTTAGTCAACAAAATCGTCCGCGGCTTGCGAAAAAGTGATCAGCGGAAGCCGTAGAGCGCGGCGGGATTGTCGACGAGAATGGCCTTTCGAGTCTGTGCGTCACCCGCCCACTGTGCGAACTGATTGAACACGCGCCCGTCGTCAATCTGGCGCAGCGGCGAGATCACGGTTGGCGGGCGGCCCGGCGTCGTGTCGGGGTGCGGCCAGTCGGTGCCCCAGAGAATCCGCCGCACGTTCGCCGCCATGAAGGCCGCCGCCAGCGGCGCCATGTCGGCGAAGTCCGGCGCGTTCGTCGAGCCGCGGTAAGGCGCCGACACCTTCACGTAGGCGCGACCGCTGCGAACGAGATCCAGTAACACGTCGAGTCCCGGTTGCGCGACGCCGCCGCTCGCCTGCGCGCCGCCAAAATGATCGAACACAATCGGCACCGGTGACGCCGAGACGTCGGCGTGCAGCGCGGCGATGAGCGGCAGCTGTGTGTACATCTGGATGTGCCAGCCGCGCGTTCGTACTCGCTCGATGGCAGCATGCAGCCGGCGTCTGCCGACTTCCGGATCGTTTTGTCCGACCGTCGCGAGGTTGATGCGGATCCCGCGAATGCCTGCCTGGTGCATCTCGTCGAGCGCACCATCGCTGGTCTGCTCGTCGATGACTGCGATACCTCTCGCATTGGGCGCCAGCTGCCGGATCGCGTCCACCGTGCATCTGTTGTCGGTCCCGTACACGCTCGGCTGCACGATGACGACGCGGGTCGTGTGCAGCGCGCGGTGGAGCTTGCGCATCTCCGCGACGGATGCGGGTTCCGGCGTATAGGTGCGGCCGGCGGCGAACGGGAACCGCGCGGGGTCGCCGAACACGTGGGTGTGGCAATCGCACGCGCCGGGCGGGACCTTGAATCGCACCGGAGTGGACGGCTGCGCTGCGCTGCCCGCGAGCGGGCCGGAAGCCGCTGCGGCGGCGGCCGGTACGAGCGCCGCGTGCTTCACGAAATCGCGCCGCGTCACCTTGAACACGCGATGAATATATAGCGGATCGTCGCGGGTCGCGGGTGGCGATAGGTGTATCCGCGAACGTGGATGGGTCGAGAGAGGAAAGGAATGGGGCGGAACTGGCTCCGCCCCGCGGTCAGTTACACGAAGCAGCGACGCGGCGCAGCGTGCGCACGCGCATCTCGCCGTCGACGAACATTCCCGACACGGCGATGCGCTCGCCGATGTGGTTCTTCAAACGGTTGTTCCAGTCGACGATGTCGACGGGCCGGGTGGCCTTCTTCAGGAACCCCGACTTCCAGCTGCGCGACTTCGGCGCGTCTTCACCCGTCGTATTCTTCAAACGGAAGGCCTCTCCGTTCTGTTCGAGACAGCCTTCGAGCATGACCGCGTCCGGCAGCTCCGACGCGGTCTTCGGTGCGGTGGGCGCGCCATTCGCTTCGGCACGCGGCTTGAGCGGCGCCTTCTTGTTCTTGCCGGGAACACCGGCGATTGCCCGCACCGGCTTCAACGCCGTCGGCTGCACCGCCGGCGATTCCGGCAGCGCGGCGGATGCGGCGACGTCCTCGCGTTCGCTCGAATCGCGGCCGGCGAACATCACGACGCCCGCGACCATCGCGATGGCGACCACTGCGGCGCCGACACCGATCATCTTCGGCAGCCCCATGCGCGCGTTGGGCTCCGCCGACTCTACGATCGGCAACGCTGCGATCTCCGACTCTGCGATCGGCGAGTCTGCGATCGCCGAGTCTGCCACTGCAGCCTTTGCGGTCTTCGTGACAGTCTTGCGCGTCTTCGCGCGAGTCGCCTTCTTCACGCCCATCGGGTGTCTCCTTCGCGGACTATACCGGACGAAATAGGGAGCAAAGGGGGTGCCCGGGCTGCGTGATCGGACCAATTACCCTAACCCACTGGAAATCTTGAGAGTTACCGTGCCCTGCGGACACCGCGTCCAGCGTTGTGTCGCTGGGGACACACGCAATTCGTGATCGAGTGATCAATGCTGGGCACGGTGATGAACGAAGGCTCCGGGGCTTCAGGGCTTCAGGGCTTCGGGGCTCAAGGCTCAGGGCTCAGGGTTCAGGGCCGTCGACTGGCACGACCACGACTCGCTCGAACGAATAGTGGAACCAGCGCGAGAATTCGAACGGCTCTGGCGCGTGTGGCGGCGTCACACACACACATCGACGCGTTGCTGCGGGAGCGTGGCGACGCGTGGGACCTGCGCTTCACCCGCAACGATCGCGTGCTCATCACCCAGGCGTTCGCCGATCGCGCTGCGGCGTGCGCGGCGGCAGAGACGCGCCGGCGCGAATTGCCACGTGCCGGCTGGACACGCACTGGTGACTGCCGGCCTCAAGGTCAGGTGAGGCCAAGCCGCATGCGGCCGAGGCACTCGGCAAACCGTGGATCGCCGCGGAGAGAGTCCCATTGCGGTGCGACCGCCAGATGAACGAGGCACGGATCGCGCGCGTCGATGGCCGCGTGCAAGTGCTGAAACGCGGCATCCAGCTCTCCCGCCTCACCGTGCAGCAGCGCCATCTGCGCCGCGGGCGGCTGGTGCTGCGCCGCGGACGCGGTGCTCAGCATGAACCTCACGACGGCCGGCCGACCACCTGACGCATAGGCATCTTCCAGCGGCTTCAACGCCTCGCGGCTGACACCGTACGTCCGGGCATGCCGTATGTTCTCCTGCATGTGGCGATCGAAATCACCGAGCTTCCAATACGCCCCCGCCAGATGCTCCCGCGCGAGGAGATGTTTCGGCTCGAGATCGAGCGTGCGATTCGCCCACTGGATCGATTCGTCATAGCGCCGCTGGTTCCAGTACGACAGCGAGATCTGCAGATGCACGAGCGGAGAGAATGGATCGCGCTCGAGGGCTTTCATCTTCGTCTGAAGCCCCTCATCGAGCGAACCAAGTGCCTCGAGCAGCCGACCGTAAAGCAGGTATGCCTCGGTGTAGTTCGGATTGAGCTCGAGTGCGCGCTCGAGGCTTCGGCGTGCACCGCGCCAGTCCCATTCGGCAAGGAACAGAACGGTACCGAGCGCGAGCTGTGCCTCGGCCGATTGGCTGTCCAGTGCAAGGGCGCGGAGCGCCGCCGCCCGAGCTCGTGCGTACGCCTCGGCAACCGGTGCGCATCGGAGCTCCGCCTGCGAACAGTGGGCGATCGCAAGGCCGGCGTGCGCCGCCGCATAGCCGGGATCGATGTCAATCGCGCGCTCGAATGCGGCAACAGCTTTACTCATTTCCGGCATCGAGACGGAGAGCAGGTGGAAACGGCCGCGGCCGATCAGTTCATGCAGCGCGGGATTGCTGGCTCGCGGCTGCGTTCCGTTCGAGTCGCTCGGCACCGACCGCGGCACGCTGACAGGCACGACGAATCGGTACCCGGCGCCCGATACTGTTTCGATGAAGCGCGACTGAGACGACTCGCCGAGCGCCTTGCGCAATCCTGAGATATAGACCGTCAGGATGCCTTCTTCGACGTTGGCCTCGGGCCAGACCTCGTCGAGCAGCGCGCGCCTGGTCACGAGCCTCCCCGCAGCGCGCACCAGCGCGGCCAACACACCGTTGGCTTTCGCGGTGAGAGCGAGCGTGTGTCCACCCCGTGTCAGGCGCCGTTCGACGGCATCGAAGGTGACGTCGCCGAATGCGTAGATCTCGGCAGCCATCGAATTAGGCAAATCTTAACAAAACCTTCAGGACGCATCGTTCGCTGCGGCGTTATATCTGCTGCCGTGAAGGAGGCGCACTGATCATGACGGATGTCTTCGCAGGCACCTGGGAGCTGAACCCGCAGCGTTCCGAGTTCGATCCCAACCACCGGCCCACGCAGGGAACGATGGAATTCGAGACCGATGGCAATGCGTACGTCTTGAAGGCGCATGGAGTCAGCGCCAAAGGGCAGCACGTGACCGAGAAGGCACAACGGTTGATTCCCGACGGCCGGGCATATCCGGTGCCCGACCTCCCCGGCCTGACCGCCGTGTGCCGGCGCGTCGACCCGCACACGCTCAGCGCGGAAGTACGGCGCGAAGACGGAACGCTCGCCGGCCGCGCGGACTACGCGGTCTCCCCCGACGGCCGATCGCTCGCGGCGACGACGTCCGGATTCGACACGCAGCTGCGGCAGTTCCGGCAGTACACGGTGTGGGAGCGGAAATAGCCGTCGTCGGCATGCGGCTTGACATTATAGGCAGATATCTGCTTATAATGTCGGCCGCATGAGACGAAAGGCCGGCGCCCTCATCCCGCTCGAAATTGCCATCCTCGAAATCGCAAACGATCTCGACCGATCCGGGGTTCGCGAGTTCCATGGCTATCAACTCGCGAAACATCTCGCCCATGTTTCGGATCGCCGTCAGCTGACGGCCTACGGCACGCTCTATCGCGCGCTCGGCCGCCTCGAAAAAATGGGCCTGCTCGCCAGCCGCGGTGAGGATCCGCAAGTCGCGGCGGACGAGAACCGTCCGGCGCGACGCCTCTACGCGTTGACCGGCGACGGAGTCGCCGCCGCCAGGCGCCACGTTCCGGAACGCGCCAAGGCCAGAAAAGCCGGCCGGCGGCGGGTGGCGCCGGTATGACCGCGGTGCCGCCGCGGCCCCGGCCAAGGCCCACGGCGCGTGCGGCAAGCGCGATCGTCCGCGCGTGGACGCTGATTTACACGTGGGGCCTGCCCAGTGGCGATCGGAAACGGCGCCGCACCGAAATCGAGTCCGACTTGTGGGAGAGCACCCACGATGACAGCGGGCAACGGCTCACCACCTCGCAAGTCATCGGACGATTGCTGCTTGGGATCGTCGACGACCTGCGGTGGAGAGTTGAGGCTGCTCCGCCGAGACGGCAAGCCGTCGCCGCGATGCTGACTGCCGCGGTGCTGCTCACGCTCGTGTGGGCGGGCGTGGCCGCGCGCCGGGTGGAACCACCGCAGCCGCCGGATGCGCCGGAGCTCGGTTGGCGTCACAAGCCACGGAAGGCCCCTGCTCCGCCGCCGCCCCCTCCGCCGCCGTGCAATCCCCCCGGAATCGGGCGTCCGGCATTTTCGCCCTGCACCCCGTACCGGTAAGGAAAAGGTGGCTGGCACCTTCCGGCGGAGGTGCCAGCCACTCTGTTTTCAAGGAGGCCGCAGATGAGTGCTCGCATCGTGAACGTATTGCTGCTGATTGCCACTCTCGGAATCACTGGCGCCGCGCAGAGTCGGCCGGATCTCTCGGGCACGTGGGTGCCCGTAGACAACATCGGCACCCAGCCGCCGCTGCCGCCGCCAACGCCCGACGGCCCTCCGCCACCACCGCCGCCGCCGCGGACGATCTCGCTGACCATTGCGCAGTCGCCGGCGCAGATCACCGTCGATCGCCGCGTCGACGTCTCCGGCCAGGAGACGGTCCACACGTTCCTGTACCGGCTGGACGGTACCGACACCGTGAATCAAATGGGCGTCCTGACTTTCAGGACACGCGCCTCATGGGACGCCGACAGCCTGGTCCTCTCGTCGACAGCCTCGGCGGAAGGGAATGCGATTGGCGATGTGAAGGAAACCTACCGCATGGTGGATGGGAATCTCCTCGTGGAAACGACGCGCCGCACGCCGACGGGCACGTTCACGAGCCGGACGGTCCACGCGCGGAGGCGTTAGCAGGTTGCTGAAAAATAATGATTCAACTCCCAACCGCCAACTCCCAACCGCCAAAGCGAGCCGGTCTGCGGTTTCTGGCGTTTGGGCGTTGGAAATCAGGAGTTGGGAATTGATGCGGCTCGTTTTTCATCAGCCTGTTAGGGTTCTACAGCCGCGGTACAGACAATCCACCGTCGACGTGGATGACCGTGCCGGTCGCGTAAGGCAGATCGCCGCGCACCAGCGCGGCGACGACGCGGCCGACGTCTTCGGGCTGTCCCCAGCGGCGCTCCGGCACCAGACCGTCCGCAATGCGCCGGTCGTACACGTCCTTGACGCCGGCCGTCATGTCGGTCGCGATGATGCCGGGACGCACCTCGTAGACGGGAATGCCGTCGGGCGCGAGCCGCGCGGCGAACAGTCGCACGGCCATCGCGAGCCCGGCCTTGCTGACGCAGTAGTCGCCGCGGTTGATCGACGCCATCTGGGCTGACACCGACGTCACAAAGATGATCGAGGCCGTGAACGACGGATCGTCGCGGCGGCGCGCGACCTGCGCGTTCGCGATCGCCTGCGTGAGGAAGTACGGCCCCTGCAAGTTCGTGCGCATCAGCTCTTCGAAACTCTCTTCCGAGGCTTCGAGGATGTCCGCACGGACGCGCGGCGCCCGGCCGGCGTTATTCACCAGGGCGTTGACCACGGGAATCTTCGATCGGATGCCGTCGAGCAGCCGTGCGCGATCGGCGGCGCGCGCGACGTCCGCGGCGAAGTAGCCGACGCTGACGCCCGTGCGCCGGAGCTCGTCGAGCGTCGCGGCCACGTCGGTTTCGTCGCGGACCCCGCACAAGGCCAGGTTCCAGCCCTGCACCGCGAGCGCGCGGGCGATGCCGAGGCCGATTCCGCGCGTGCCGCCGGTGATGAGCGCCGTCGGCGTCATTGGGGTCCGAAGAACGTGAGGTATGGGGCGTCCTCGACGCCGCGCTTCAGATACAGCGCAAGCTCACGCGCGTGGTAGTCCCCCCACTGGCTCGATTCGCCGCGCGGCGTTTTGGCGCCCCGAGGGACATAGTCCCACTGGTTCGGCCAGTGATACACGGAGTGAAGAAGCAGCCCCTGGTGCGACGCGTTCGTACTCAGATACGGTCCTCCAGCGTCGAACAACGTGGCGGCAATCCGCAGGCCTGCCTGTTCGTACTGCAACGCACCAGCCTCATCTCCCGCAGTGGATAGGACACGCGCCAGTCGTAACAGTCCCTGCGCGGCAATCGCGGCGGCGGAGCTGTCCACCGGCTCGTGGTCATTGAACGGATCCGCCGCGCGATCGCCCCAACCCGCCATCTCCGTCAGACCCGGCGCACCCGCATCCCAGTACGGGATTCCGTCGGCCGCCGCGATGTCGATGTAGTGATCGCACGTTGCCCGCGCCGCTTCCATCATCATGTCGTGAATCACGGCGCGGCCCCCCGCCGCGAGCCAGGCCGCATCCGGCTGCGCGCCGAGGAACTCGAGCTGCTCGGCGAACCCGAGCATCGCCCACGCGAGGCCGCGGGTCCAGGTGCTGAACGGCGAGTAGCCCTGTTGCGTACTCGGGCCGCGATACGTGCCGTTCGCGGCGTTGAACAGGCTCTCGTGCGCCGTACGTCCGCGCACGTCGAAGCGATCCCGGCCGCGGCCATAGTACACGTTGTATTCGGCCGTCGCGCGCGCATGCTGGACGAGCCGTTCGAGCAGGTTGACCGCCGCGTCCTGCTCCTCGCTGAGCGCGTGACCGAGCATGAATGCGAGCGCGAGCGCGCGCAGCGATCGAATCGTGTCGACGAACAACGAATGCGCGCCGTTGAACGAATGAATGAACCCGCCGTTGGCGATGCGCGTCCAGCGGCGAGCCTGCACGGCGCCGCTCACCTTCAGGGCGAGCTCATAAAAACGGACTTCCCACTCGTTCGTCTCGATGCGCCGTTCGCGCGCCAGGCGCCACAGGTTGCCGTAGGTGCTGACGTTGTTGAATCCGTGATCGTGCACCCCCATGTGCGTCAGGTGCGGCGCCATGCGCTCAACCGTGCGCGATCGTCCGAGCTCGAGAAACTGCGGATCGCCGGTGGCGTCGAATTGCAGGAGGGCGGACCCGAACTGGAACCCTTGTGTCCACTCCGTCCATCCGCGCGTCTGGTAAGTTCCCTGGACCGTGAACACGGGGGCGCCTGCCTCCGGACGCCAGCTTCGTTCGATCGCCAGGATCTTGTCGCCGGATAGCTCGAACAGCCGATCGACGCTGCGCGCGAGGTCGCCCGGTGTCCGGCGTCTGTCGATCCGAATCATCGCGACATTCTATAAGATCGACTGCCGACTGCCGGTTGTCGATGGCCGACTTGTGGACTGACGACGACGATCGAGATTGCCCATGTATCAGAGCAAATGCGAGTGGCGTGAAGCGCGTTCACCGACACTGGTGATCGCCTGCGCGGACGGCCGGTGGCGCGATCATATCGAGGACTTCGCGACCAACGGTCTGCATATCGATGCGGCGTACGACCTGCTGATGGTGCCAGGCGGGGTGGAGCCGCTCGCGCTCGCGGACCTCATTCCCAAGGACTTCAATTTCTTCCGCCGGCGCCTCGACATGCTCGTACCTGCTCACGGGATTCGCCGCATCGTCCTGATCGCGCACGAGAACTGCGGCTGGTACCGCGCACGCAAGCTCGGGCCCTTCACCGTTGATCTGAAAGCTCGCCAGCTGGCGGATCTCCGGCGCGCCCGCACGCGCCTGCAGGAGTGGTTTCCGGACGCCGCCATCGAGACCTACTTCGCGCGAGTAGATGGCAATCCACCGCGCGCCATGTTCGAGCCGGTGTAGAACGGCTTCATGGCTTCATGGCTTCATGACTTCGGGGCTTCGGGATCCGCACCTTCCCCTTTTTCCTTCTCCTCTGGAAGCGTATGCGCGACCTTTTGTTCGTTCAGGGATTGCATGAATTCCTGAACCTCCTCCGGCCGCATCGGTATTCCGAACAGCGCGGCGATTTGGAGCAGGCCGCAGCACGCCAACGTACGCAGGCGGCGTTTCAGAGACACGACTCCCCCTCTTGCGAACGATCGGGTTAACTGCGTGGCGCTGAAACTACGCGGGAGGGGCGCGGGTCGGGAGCGGTGAGTGCGGCGGAAACGGCTCTGGACTGACGGCTTCCGGTGCGGGCGTGACGACGGACGCGACCGTTCCGAAGAGAGCCGGCAGCGGAACGAGGACGCCGCTGACGAGGCCGTCGGCGATGGGGACGATCGCCGCCAGGAACACGGCAGCGATGCAAATCGCAACGACAATACGTCGTGAGCGCTTCACGTCAGCCATTATCGCATCTCATTGTTTCGCCTTTTCTTCGGCATGGGTTCTGCAACGAGTGGCCGCAGGAGGAACGGCAATGCAGGATCAGAAACCGCAGAGCTCGAATCGCATCAAAGACCCGGATGAGTGGAAGACCGGCGACGAGCCGATGACGGGCGCTCAACAGTCGTATCTGGAAACCCTCGCGACGGAGGCGAAGGAGCCCGTGGAAGCCGATCTCACCAAGGCGGAGGCGTCAAAAAAAATCGACGAACTCCAGGAAAAGACCGGGCGAGGGAAATAGCTCTCATTTCCTGGTGACGTTCCAGGTTCCACTGGCCACTTCGGCTCCGTTCGCTTTCGTTCGGAGGGACCACGTGCCCTTGGCCGTGTTCCCTTCGAACGTGGCGGCCAGAATCACCTCTCCCTGTTCGTCTGGCGTGAAATCGTACGCGCCGGTCATCTTGGCGCCGTCGAACGACAGCTTCTTCAGCGTCGCCTTATAGGTCGGCTCGCCGGTCACGGATACGCGTCCGGCGAGCGCGTTGTCCGGCCCTTTCTCGATTGTCAGCTCGAAGCCGCCGCCGTCGCCGGTGCCGCCCCATCGTCCGGACCACGTGCCGACGTACTGGTCTCCGCTTGACTTCGGGTCGGACGGACTCTGCGCGGCGGTGCTGACGACGATAGCCATCGCGGCAAGAACACCAACGAGTGCGTGCTTGATCACTATTCCTCCAGACTAGTTACGGACGAACTCGATCGTGGCCTCTCGGCGCCGCTTCGTGCGGAACCCCTTCACGTATTTCCTGGCTCCCGGCGTGGCGTACTTCTTCGCATACGCCTCTTCGACGGCGTCGCGAAGACGCTCGCTGCGGACTCGGACGGCGCGCACTTTGACCTGACGCTCGCCGACCTGGATAGTGCCCGCCGGATCCTCGAGAAACGTGCGATACCAACCGCCGGCCTTCAAGGTCCAGGAGCGTGCGAATGCGCGGCCATCCACGACGACGGGCCACACACCGGTGA
>Ga0310810_10007524_pt1 | contig 12434 bp, 16 predicted proteins | sample NCmetagenome_FD_207641 | JGI IMG/M metagenome (GOLD analysis project Ga0310810, IMG submission 207641) | Soil microbial communities from experimental microcosm in Duke University, North Carolina, United States - NC | ecosystem: Engineered > Artificial ecosystem > Soil microcosm > Unclassified ... | reverse complement strand
GCGCTCGACGCCCTTTGCTCCGTAGCGCCGGGGGATCGGCAGCAACCTGGCGACGCGCGGCATCGTCCGGTGAAACGCGGTGTCAAAGCACGCCACCTGGGATAGTTTCGGACAACGCTTGCGGAACGCCTCGATCAGCTGGATCTCGCGCGGCAGATGTTCCGGGTCATACAGCGTGATGCGGCGCAATTCAGCGAGCAGCTTCGGGGTGACCCGCTCCGGTTCGGAATGCGTCATACCGTGCACCACGCGGTGTCCCACGGCTCCGACTGACGCGAAGACCGGGTGCGCGACGAGCCAGTTCAGCAGGAAACCGACCGCCTTGCGGTGATCGGCCGCGGCAAGGCGGCGCGAGACCTGCGGTGTTCCGGCCGGATCGCTGACGACGAAACTCGTGTCTCTTAAGCCGATGCGGTCGATCTTCCCGTTGAGCCGCAACCGCGGCGTTGTGGCCGCCTCGTACACCGCGAAGCGGATGCTGGACGAGCCACCGTTGATGGTCAGGACGCACGAAGGCATGCGATCGATCAGACCATGGATTCCTCATATCATGCAGCAGGTCGGCAGAGAGCGCGGGGATCTACTCCAGCTGTGGATGATGCCGCCGATCGGGCAACAGGCGGGCACTCCCGGACGTGCGTGACATGGCCGATCAGACCGACGTTGTGTTTCTCCTGGATGTGGACAATGCCCTGCTCGACAACGACTGCGTCGAGGAGGATCTCCGCCAACACATCACGGAGGCATTTGGCGTCGAGTCGCAGAAGCGCTACTGGGACATCTTTGAGCAACTGCGGGCCGAGCTGGGGTATGCGGATTACCTGGGAGCGCTCCAACAGTACCGAGTTGAGCATCCTGGGGATCCGCAGCTCCTGAACATTTCCCTCTTTCTGGTGAACTACCCCTTTGCGGAGCGTCTCTATCCCCACGCTATAGAGGTGATCGACAGACTCCAGAGAAACGGGCGCGTGGTCATTCTCTCGGACGGTGACGTCGTCTTTCAGCCTAGAAAGGTCGAACGCTCAGGCCTGTGGGACGCGGTGTCAGGGCACGTCCTTATTTACATCCACAAGGAACAAATGCTCGACGATGTCGAACGGCGATATCCCGCTCGGCACTACGTGCTCGTCGACGACAAACTGCGCATTCTCACGGCCGTCAAGCGCGTCTTGGGCGAGGGTGTGACGACAATCTTCGTGCGGCAGGGCCACTATGCACGCGATCGCGCGCTGGTCGCTCGCTTTCCGGCGGCGGACGTCACGATCGAGCGGATTGGCGATCTCATCGACTTGGACCTCGAGCCGCTTGTAGGAAGACCGGCGAGCGGAGCGCACGACGTGTGAGCGTGTGGGCGTGCGGCAAGGCGCAAGAAAATCTGCAGCTCATCGCGTGATTCTACGCATCGGCCTAGTGCGAAGGGAGTCGCGATGAAAGGCTTTGTACAAGACATCGAGGATCTCGCCGTCAAGAATGACGAGTTTCGCCGTGTGCTCTACACAGCGAAGCACTGCCAGCTCGTGGTCATGTGGCGTTAAAGCCCAAGGAAGAAATCGGGACGGAAGTCCACCAGCTCGACCAGTTCTTTCGCGTGGAAGAGGAACTGGTGAGGCGATTGTCGATGGTGTGAGGATGACGATCCGAGCGGGCTTCGCGGTCGTCGTCCCGGCTGGAGCGAATCACAACATCATCAATACCGGCAATATTCCATTGAAGCTCTATACGCTCTATGCGCCGCCGAATCATAGGGACGGCGTGGTCCACCATACTCGCGACGACGCGGAGGCCGACAACGAACATTTCGACGGCAAGACGACGGAGTAGGGAGCCGACTGGAGGAAGGAGAAAGGAGCTCTCGTGAATCTGCGAGGTGATCGTGGATGGCAAAATCGGCTACGAGAAGAATAGACGGTGCGATCGCAACGGCTGCCTGTGCGTTCCTTCAACCGCAACTGTCGACGCGCGAGCTCTCGGCCGATTGATCGCTACATGAACTCCTCAATACATTTCCGCCGTTGTTCCCTGGTCATGCCCAGCGATTGACGGACCAACACACCCGACTGAAGACCGGGGTCCTGCGCGTCGAGGCTCGGCGGCGGGTGCGGGTTCCGATAGAAGAGCCCGATCGGAATCTTTTCGCCCCATTCGAGAGCCTTGTCCATCGCGTCGTGGAAGTTCGCCGGATTGTGGTCGGTTTCCTCCAGCTTGTAGACCCGTTTGCGGAACCAGTCATAGGTCTGAACTTTGTTGAAGGTCACGCATGGACTGAAGACGTCAATCAGCGCAAATCCGGGATGCCGGATACCGTCCACGTACAGTTTCATGAGGTGCTTTGGCTGGCCACTATATCCGCGCGCGATGTAACCACAACCGCTGGCCAGCGCGAGGGCGATCGGGTTCAGCATCCCCTCAAGGTTGCCGTGTGGCGTCGTCTTCGTCTTCATGCCTGTTTCGCTGGTGGGCGAGACCTGGCCCGTGGTCAGGCCGTAGATCTCGTTGTTCATGACGATGTATGTCACGTTGATGTTGCGGCGCATCGCCTGGATGAAATGGTTCAGGCCGATGCCGTACCCGTCGCCGTCTCCGCCGGTGGCAATCACGGTCATCGCGTGGTTCGCCAGCTTGGCGCCGGTAGCGAATGGAAGCGCCCGGCCGTGCAGACTGTGGACGCCGTATGCTCGAATGAAGCCTGGCAGGTTCGACGAGCAGCCGATGCCTGACACGACCAGCAGTTCGCGCGGCGGAAGATTGATTTCGGCACAGGCCTGGAACAGCGCGTTCAAGACGCCGAAGTCTCCGCACCCCGGACACCAATCGGGCGATACTTCAGGCTTGAAGTCTTTCATTACGACTTTGTTCTCTAGAGCGAGGACCGCCGTCATGTTTACTCCTTAAGTCCTGCGGTTCGCACCAAACTACGCGCTTACTGCGGCGCCAACCAGCCGTCCTGACCAGTCTCCGCTCGTGCCAGTAGGATGGTTTGTCTGCCACCCGGGTTCGGTCGAAAGCACCTGAACCAGGTTTTTGCCGGCCAGGATGTCCTTGACACCAGCGATGATGTGCTTCGGCTCGAACGGCTCCCCGTCGTACTTGCGGATGTGCCCCGTTGCGACGAGGCCGGTCTCGGCCCGCAAGTGGCGAGCGAACTGACCGCTGAAGTTGTTCTCGACGATGACAATTCTCTTGCTCCTGCTCAGGATGTCGGTGACTTCCTTCACGTGGAAGGGGATCAGCAGGTTGATCTGAAGGTGGTTGGCGGAGATGCCCTCCTGCCTCAGTCGCTCGACCGCCTCCACGAGAACACCCCACGTGGAGCCCCAGCCGACGAGCGTCACTTCGGCTCCGGCCGGCCCTTCCAGTGTCGGCGCCGGCACGTGATCGAGCACCGTGTCCATCTTGCGCGCGCGCTTATCTACCATCTTTTTCCGCCGCACCGGGTCCGTGTACACGTCGCTGATCAGGACACCATCCTCGTCGTGCTCGTCCGAGCCGGACACGTAGAGATGCCCCGGCAGGCCCGGTATGGCTCGCGGCGAGATGCCCGAAGGAGTGTCCTTGTAACGTAGATACGGTTCGTCGCCAACGCGCCCGTTCGCCTCGGCAATGAGCTCGCCGCGGTCGATCTTGAATTCGACGTCCAGGAGCGCCGGATCGACGGTCTCGTTGTTCTCGCACATGAGCAAGTCGGCGAGAATGATCACCGGGCATTGATAACGCTCGGCAAGGTTGAACGCCAACGCGGGCGTCTTGAAGCAGTCGTGCATGCTGAGCGGCGCCATGACGACGCGTGGGAAGTCGCCCTGACTCGCGCCGAAGGCCTGGTTTAGATCCGCTTGCTCAGTCTTTGTTGGTACGCCGGTGGAGGGACCGGCCCGCATCACGTTCACGACCACAACGGGCGTTTCGATCATACCGGCCATGCCGATGGCCTCTGTCATCAGGGCGAGGCCGCCCCCAGACGTCGCGCACATGCTCCGCACGCCCATGTGACCGGCTCCGATTGACATGTTGATGACAGAAATCTCGTCCTCGACCTGGCGGACGCAGATGCCATACTCCAAGGCGTGACCGGCAAACCATTCCAGAATGTGCGTCGCGGGGCTCATCGGATACGCGCAGTAAAACTTGCAGCCGGCGAATGCCGCGCCCATGGCCATCAGCTCATTGCCTGTCATGAGCGTCCACTTGTGGCTGGTTGTTTGAAGCTGCTTGGATAGCGGCTCGAAATGGGCGGCAGCGTAGTCATAGCCGGCCTTTGCCGCTTCCACGTTCATCTGGACGACCTGCGGTTTCTTGGCAAACGTGGACTCGAGAACCGACTCCAGGCCCGCGAAATCCAGCCCCATCAGACGAATTGCAGCCCCGACGGCTACCGTGTTCTGCATGATCGGGAGCTTTTCGTAGGCGGGGGTCAACTCGGGTACTGGCAATGGACAGAGCTGCACGCCGTTGGGCGCCCCGTACCGCGGTTTGAGCCTCGCGGCGTTGTAAAGCACCAAGCCCCCCGCACGCAGCTCCTGCAGATGGCGGTCCAGGGTGTCCTGGTTCAACGCGATAAATGCATCCACTTGATCACCGTGGTTCAACGGCTTGTTGCCAGAGATGCGCAGGCGCAACCACGAATGGCCCCCACGAATCACGGACTGGTAGCTGTTGTACGCGAAGACCGCTTGGCCTTGGCGGGCGACGGACACCGCCAGGGTGTTGCCAGCCGAGGCGACACCATCACCTGCCGCGCCGCCGATGCCGATGATCACGTCTGGTTGGCTCATACAACAACCCCTTTGAGAAGCACTCCGATCATCACGGCGTCGGTCTTTGGAACGCACTGTATTCGGCTCGCACTTCATCGCGCTGTTTCGAACAGCACACTGGCGTCGGATGCTAGACCGAAGCCCGGGTGACTGACCGAAGTTCGGGCGATGGCCGTCGGACCGCTGTCGTGAGCGCGCAGGGCTCGGGCCGTAAGACAATGGACGTCGTGAACGGCAGCGACCGTCGTGTGCCGCCTGCATTCCTGGCTGTTACGTTCGGGGTGGCTCTGCTGGTAGCCCCCGCTTCGCCAGCCGCACAGTCAGGTTTCGTGAACATTCTGTTGCGGCAGGAGCGGTTCTCGGCAGCCGATCTCCAGGTTCTTGACGGGGGCGAGGCTGTGGTCAAGAGTGTCGACACACCGGTCCGCCAGGAGCTTGCGCACTTTGGGGCCGTGTACATCGACGCCCCAGCCGACCGGTTCGTCGATCGGTTCGTTGATATCGAGCGGTTCGAACGTGGTCCGGGCATCCCCCAGATCGGGCGGTTCGACATTTCTCCGCACCTCGCGGATCTGGCGTCGCTGACGCTGCCTGCCTTGGATGTCACAGCGTTGGCGACGTGTCGTCCCGGCGACTGCGACGTAAAGCTCTCGACAGCGGCGATGACCCGGTTCCGGAATCAAGTGGACTGGTCATCCCCGAATGCGGCGCAGCAGGCCCACGAGATCGCCCGCGAGATGCTCCTCGAGCTGGTGGGTGCGTATCAGGCGATCGGCAATGCTGCTCTCGGCTACTACAACGATGCCGGCACGCCGCGACCCGTCGCCGAGCAGTTCCGCGCCCTCCTCACCAGCGGGCACCTTCTACCGCTTCCGGTGCCGGAACTCATGGCGTATCTGGACGAATACCCGCGCAGTCGCCCCTCCGGCGCCGAGGATTTCTTCTACTGGTCGGTGGTCGACTTCGGCCTTAAGCCGACCGTGCGCGTCAACCACGTGATCATCTATCCGCTGGCCGCCAGACCATCGGGCGTCTCGCATGTCATCGCGATCAAGCAGCTCTATGCGAGCCACTATTTCCACACGACGCTCGAGCTCCGGTTTCTCGTCGACGCTGAGCGCGGTGCCAACGGCGCGGTTTCTACCTCCTCTCGATCACGCGATCGCGCATCGACGGGACGAGCGGGCTCAAGGGGTCGCTCCTGCGGCCGGTCATCAGCCGTCGCTCGCGCAACGCCGTTCGCAGCTACTTGGAGCACATCAAACGACAAGTCGAGCGTGCGGCTCCCGCGCCCTTCTGAGGCGTTCATGGCAACGGTGGCTTTGACGGATTCGTTGCATATCGCAAGTGTACGAACCGGCACTGAACGGCGCTGGCGCTGTTCCCGGGTGCACAGGCACACCACAGAACAACACATCCGTCCCCTTCGGAGCACAGCCGAAGGCTGAAGAACAAGCGCCAGTCGTGCGCTGTGCGATCGAGAACAGCGTGGCGCACGTCCAATCGATACAGTCCGTGCAATGACCCGTGACTCTCCATGTCGCTGATGCAGCGCCCCACGTACATCGAGCGGCCGAAGGACGGCGACTACGTTATGCGGTTCACCGGCTTGACGTGGAGTGTTCTCCGCAGGACAGGCGAAGACGGTGCCTTCATTCTTTCGACGGGTCATCGCGACCGGAAGGCGGCGCTGTTGCAGGTGCGATCGCTGACCGAACGCGATCGGTCAGACGGGTGGGAGCCCGATGGTCCCAACCTGTTCCGGCAGGTCACGCGCTTCAGGACGTGATTGGATCATGATGTCTCTGTGTTCGCGTGGAGGGCAGGCTGCGCCGTCTGCATATCTACAGCGAGCGCTCGCTGCTCGCGAACCGCAGCGATCACCTCGCACACCAGGTCCGCAATCATCGACAGGCGGTCTTCCCCCTCGACCGGCGTCGGTGGATTGATTCTCCACTCAGCGATGCCCGTCTCGAGACGCGTGTGTGCCTCGATCACCACGCGGTGCTGCGATTCACTCTGCGCAAGGAGGTCCAGCGCCCGGGCGCAGAACATCGTCACTGCGTACTTTGTCGAACGAGTCGGCGCAAGGGTGAGATGACGCGACCAGGTCAGTTCACGGCGATGCGAACGACGGTCTCGTCCTCCAGCGGCCGGGCGTGGACCACGAACCGCCTGGGCGCGGGGCCGACGAAGTAAAAGGGATAACACGTGATCAGCGTGAGCTCGCGGCGGCCGTGCGACTCCATCACTCGCGTTTCGTTGGGATCGACGATTTCGGTCGACTCGACGATGTACTCATGGCGCCAGGTGGCCGTGTCGATCTGAATGCGGTCTCCGGGAACCACGCGTTCCAGCGTGCGGAAGAAAGTGTCGCGATGCGCGGCGATGACGACGTTGCCGTCGCCGCCCGGAGACGGCGTGCCGGGGACGTGTCCGGCGCCGGCGACAAGCGTCCTATCCTCGACCCCCTGCAAAACCATCACGGAGATGCGAAGGCGCGGCACCTCGAGACGTCCAACCAGGTCTCCTTCGGCGAGATCGGGGTGGCGGGCGGCGGCGATCACCTCCCGACCGAAGCGCCGCGAGGCTTCCATCTGCGAGACGCGTCCGTAGACGAGCGAGCCACCGCCGTAGGTCAGCAGCGCTGCGCCAAGGCAGAGGAAAGTTCGCTGGACCGTCCGCCACGTCGGAGAATACACGTTTACCTCCTCGGCAACGCCGCGCCGCTCGCAACGTAGCCGTCGCGCGTTATCACGCGCAGCCCTTGACGGTTCCCTGTCACCTTGATTCTCACCCTGCGATAGGCGCCATCTCGATTCACGTTGTTCGACTCGTACCCGACGGTGTATTGACTGCGAATGCTGGCGGCGACGTCGCGCCAGACGCGATCGAGATCCGCGAGCGCGCGCGGAAAGTACGCACGTCCACCGCTCACGTCCGCGATCGTGCGCAGCACGCGCGGGTTTCGATCGACGTCGGTGTCGTCGTACATGCCGATGGTGTAAATCGTGGCGGTTGAGCGCCGTGCCTCTCGGAGGACGTCGTCCAGACTGCGGAGACTCGCGTTATCGCCGCCATCACTCAGGACGACCAGCGCCTTGCGGACTCGGGTGCCCGTCTTCAGACGATCGATGCCGAGCGCCAGGGCGTCGTAGAGCGCAGTGAACCCACCGGGCGGGGATCGAAGCAGCGCCACCTGCACCAGGTCCGCGCTTTGCGTGAAGTTCATCGAGTCCGGCAATCCGGGATATGCGTGCTCGTTGAAGTTGACGACGAACATCTCGTCCTCCGAATTGCTCGCCGCGACGAACGACAGCGCCGCCCTGACGACGTCCGACCGCTTGTCCAGCATGCTCCCGCTGCTGTCGACAATGAGCCCGACGCTGGCGGGCAGATCCGCGCCGTCGAACAGTGTGATCGCTTGCGCGCGGCCGTCCTCGTCAACCTGGAAGTCGCGGGCGGTCAGCCCGACGACGTGCCGTCCCTTCGCATCGATGACGGTCACATTGAAGACAACGAGTGCGACGTCGGCGGCAAACGTCAATGGCCCCTCGCCCTCGCCGCGGCCTTGCTGGGCCGGGACGAGGGCCGCACCAGCCAGCAGGCTGATGAGGGTGATACCTAGGCGCGACGGCACAACGGGTTGAGCGCCGCGGCGGCCATCATGAAGAACAGGCCCATAACGAAGATGAACGGCACGTTGCTGGCGGTCTTCGGCAGCCCGGCGACGAGCGTCGGCGGGGATGCGACGACGTCCGCGAGCGCGACGTCCTGACCCGAGGGCGTAATGGCCTTGAGCGGCGCCTGCTTCAGGGCAACGACCGGCGCTTCGTCCACGGTCTTGACGGGTGCGACGATGTTCGGCGCCACTTCGTCCGGGATATAGAGGACGGGCAGGTTCGTCCGCTTTGCGAGCTCGAGAGCCTTCGACTTCGGGTACACAAATTCCTGGCCCCAGTTATCGCCCGGATAAAACCAAGCCTTGACGGCCTGCGGCTCGCCGGCCGCGCGCTCGGCGAAGGTCATCACGGTCTTGTCGGTGGCGCGCAGGCGGAAGTTCGGAATGGCCAGGATGGTCGCGTAGATGTGCGACTCGTCCTTGTTGAACACCTGCACGATGTTGCGGTCCGAGAGCGAATCCATCAATCTGAACACGTACACGCCTGCGGGCAACACCTGTGCACCGACGCCCGGAATCTCCACTGGCATGTTGAACGTCACCGTTGTCTTCTTGCTCAACGTCTGCGCGGAGGCAGTACCTGCGCAGAGCATGGCAACGGTTGCAAGACCGAATGCGCACACGAATGCGCGACTGACACGTTTCGACAACTTTCGTTCAAACATACGGCTCCTGACATGAATTGGGGATTGAACCCCGGAACGTGACGACCAGCAACATCGTAGAGACGCGAGCACTGTTCGTCTGTTCTGTTACGCACACGCTCGCCGGCCCGCTTATCCGCATGCGAGCAACATCTCGGACGCGCGCCTCATGAACTTCGGGGATCTTCTCAACACTTCGCTTCTCGCCTTCCAGACTCTGAGACGCGGTGACGTCGCGATCAACGGAAGCACCGGGCCCTGCTCGGCCGCCTTGATGGCCCCTTCGCGACACAATCAACGTTGCGCTCTCGGAAGTCCGACTGTCGTCCGGCAAGCAGCGCCGCGAGCGGTCTGCCAGTGGTCGAATTGCTCGACGAGATCGCGGTGATGGGACCTGCCCGGCAGGGGTGCATCTGCGTGGTCGAAATGCCGCTCGCTGCCTGCACGACGGCGTCACCGCAGACGATCTAGATGCGGAGGAGAAACGACGGACTGGATATACGGCGGGACCCCGACGCGCGCGGCAAAGATCTATGCACGCGCGCGCGAGCACGCTTCACTTCCTGCGGAGCTTCCTCTCTGACCTTGGCGTCAATCGTCCTGCAAGCCGCCGTTTGAGATCGTCTCGGTTGCGTCGCGCCGTCTGCTCCGCAGCCGTCTGGTGCGCGTCAGGATACCGATGCTCCCCTCGCACGTCGGACTGGTGGCGCGCCTCACCGCGACCTTGTTCGGCTGCGCGCTTCTCGCCCTGCACGATCCCCTTATCGCTTTGGTCGGAAAGCCCAGCGCCACCCTTGTCTTCCCAACCGGAAATTGCGTTCCGTTGCTCGTTGGTATTGTTCTTCATGGGTGTTCCTTTCGGCGGGTGCAACGATGAGATGCGACCGGCATCATGCTCCTGAAGGAATGCGATGCGCTTCATCGCGCTGACTCGGAGCCGTCGCGCGTCGACCAAGATCTGCGCTTCTCCGGCGCGCTCGAGGTGCGGGCTCCGTTTGTCCAACGCGTCCACGAGTTCCTGCAGCGCAACGAGCAGATCCGATTCTCGAATCGCGGTCTGTTTCATTCGAGCCCGCGCGAGGGCCCCTTCTGCATACACGCCGGTCAGCCCAGATGCCCAATATTCCATGGTCATGCGATTGTGCTGATGGGTTTCGATTGGCGTTGCATAGATGCGGGACCGAGCCTCACCCGTCGGAACGAACTCCAGCCATCCTTCCCAGCTGCCGTTGCTTCGCTGACGCGCCATCGCGCGCGGGTGAAACGTGCCTCGCTCGTCGCATACGGTTTCGGAGAGCTGCATCATCAGATTCGTCATGCACGCCTCGGTTCGCCGCGCCTCGGGACGGTGGACGCCGTATGCGGCGGCCGTTGCGCGCAGAGTCGTCATCGCAGCACCTCTTGAATGCTTTGCGATGTGGTCCGGACGAGGTCTCTCCAATACCGCATCACGACGAGCGGAGGCACGACGGCGAACGCGACAAGAAGGACCCACGCCGAAAAGGTGAAGTGTCCGAAGAGCGCCACGGCGCACAGTGCACACACCCAGACGGCAGAGATCATGGCTTTCATGTATTTCGGTTGCATGCTGCAAGCGTACCGACTCTGTGCCGTTTTCGATGTTCTCGAATGCACACCGCCGAAGGCCTAAAGAGCCAATACCGCGCTCATCCGGGCTATGCAATACGAGACAGCGGTACGCTGCCGGTCTCGGTACACTTGGATCATGCGAATCGAGTACATGCAGGCGATGGCAATGGTGACGGGGGTGTGGATGCTGTTCATCGGTGCCCTCGCCTACGCCGCCGGTATCACATCGCTTGTCGGCCTGACCGCTCTGCTGGCGGTGGTGATACCAGCGGTCGTCATGACGCGTTTCTGGGGTGCACCCGCTCGGACGATGTCGGAGACCATCCAGGACGTGTTTCGCGTAATCTGACGGCCGGTTCGGTCGTGGAGGACGAAGCTTGACAAGACACCACGACGCGAGTCCCGCGGATATATGCTGATCGTTCTCGGCGGGCTGCTCGCAGTGGCCGTCGTGGTCATGGTTGGACGGCGAGTGCCATGGAACATCGACTCCGCAGAGCTGGGGCACGTCAGCGAGCGATGGCTCGCCGAGTATCGAGCCTCACAACAGTCCTAAGAGCGGAGAGAATCCACTCGACGGCTGAAATCCTGAATTCACCATTTCGGAATTGTCGACGAACGTTCCAAACAGTACATACGTGTGCATCGTAGCCTGTCAGGATGCGGTCTCGTATCAGCGGAGAAATGCGATGCCGAAATCTGAAGTTTCAGGCGCGCGTCGGAAGCGAAGCCCGGTCGGACGCGCGGAATTTACAAGCAGCCTTGAAGGCCAGGTTGAGGAGATCTGTCGCGACATGGCCGTGCAGGTGAAGCGGATGAGACAACTGCAGGAGCAAGCGGACGAATTGCGGAAGGCGTTCCGCGAGTGGGCGGGAGCGGATTCTCTCGTCAGAACCGACTAATCGTGCAGGACGACGCTGAGGAGGGAAGTGTTGATCTTCAGGCCGCCGTTGTACTCAATGAACCCGAGGTCCCTGAACTTGTTCATGAAGAAGTTGACGCGCGATCGCGTCGTCCCGATCATTTCAGCGAGCGTTTCCTGGGAAATCTTGGGTATCTTCCGCTCCGCACCAGCCTGATCGCCGTACCGCGCCAGCAGCAGAAGGGTTCGCGCCAGCCGCTTCTCGCTGGAGTTGAAGAGGTGATCGACCAGATCGGCTTCGATACGAAGGTTCCTCGCCAGCATGTACGAGATGAACTGATCAGAGAACGTCGGCTCGTCGTGCAACAGCTGGAGCATCGCTTCTTTCTCGATGACGAGTACGGTTGTTGGCATCGTCGCGGTGGCTGTTCCGATTCGAATTGACTGACCGGTCAGAGCGCCTTCCCCGAAGAAGTCGCCGGGTCCCAGCATCGCCACGACCGCTTCCTTACCGCCGCGAGATAACACCGAGATCTTGATTTCGCCCTTCTGCACGTAAAAGACGGTGTCGCTCGGTTGACCTTGCGAGAAGATGACTTTCCCTTTTGGGTACGTCGCAACGCGCCGTGCCGAACCTGCGGATTTGAGGAACGCCTGGGCGTCGACGTCCAAGCGTGTCTGGCTCGCCTTGATGGGCGGTGCCTTCGCTTTTGACATGTGATCGGTCGGAATTATCGCACGCGGATGCGCGGCCCCAGGCGGGTCCGGATGTGCAAGCGGCTACGGCGCGTTGTCGTCTCCGCTGATCATTGCGCCGTAGCGTGAATCGTGAGGAACCTCCGCAGTTCGCGGTTCTCCGGAAAGTCGCGCGCGAGCATCCGGGCGGTGGCAACGGCTTCGGGGAC
>Ga0310810_10007523_pt1 | contig 12434 bp, 9 predicted proteins | sample NCmetagenome_FD_207641 | JGI IMG/M metagenome (GOLD analysis project Ga0310810, IMG submission 207641) | Soil microbial communities from experimental microcosm in Duke University, North Carolina, United States - NC | ecosystem: Engineered > Artificial ecosystem > Soil microcosm > Unclassified ... | reverse complement strand
CTGGCGCCGCGACTCCCCTGCGCGATGCGCAAGCGGCACCCGCCGTGGAGAAGGCAAAGGCCCCGCTCGCCGAGGCACAGTTGCGCCGCTTCGACGGCTATGCACCGGGCCAGAACCGGCTCCTGCGCGATCGCCTCGCGGCAACACGGGCGACACTTCTTTCCGCGCCCGACGCGAGCTGCGGCATCGAGCTTTTTTTCACCGAGAACAGCGACCCTGGCCGCACCGAGCGATTCCTCGCACGCGCGCGCGTGCTGGTGTCGCTGGAGAACGTCTTCGTCATCCCGGTATCGGCCGGCGCACGCTATTTCCTGCGCGTCGTCTACGGCGCCTATCCCGACCGCGCGGCCTGCGCGGACGCGGCGCGCCGGCTGCCGCCCAAGTACCAGCAATCCTTTGTCTTCACCCTGCGCTCTTTCGCGGAGCTGCGCGCGGCGATCTGACGGGCCCGATCGGGAGGCTCCGACAGTCAGAAAACGTCATAACGACAGTCGCTTAGCCCAACTTCTTCACGCGGGAAGCGTGCTATGCTAGCCGGATGGGAGCAGCCTCGGGGGTGGACGCTCGGCTAAGCAGGGCGGCGGTCACGGCGCTCGCGCTGGTCGTGTCGGCTTGCGGGCAGGCTCCGATCAAGCCTTCTCCAACGCATATCCATGCCCAGCCGCCGTCGGCCGAGGGCGCCATTCCGGCGCCGGTGCAGGTGGTGCCCGTGCTGCCGCCGCCGAGTCCCGCCCCGCGCGCCGAAACCTACACCGTCGTCGTCAACAACGTGCGCGTGCAGGATTTGCTCTTCGCGCTTGCGCGCGACGCGAAGCTGAACGTCGACATCAACCCGGGTGTGCAGGGCACGGTAACGCTGAACGCCATCGACCAAACCCTGCCGCAGATTCTCAGCCGCATCGCGAGGCAGGTCGACATGCGCTACGAGATCGACGGCCCGACGCTCTCGGTCATGCGCGACACGCCATATCTGCGCGTCTACCGCGTCGACTATGTCAACCTTGCACGCGACACCACCAACCAGGCGAACCTGTCGACCCAGGTGAGCGGCACCAACACCGCCGGCGGCGGGGGCGGAGGCGCAGGCGCCACAGCCAACAACTCGACCTCGATCATCAAGACGACGTCGGTGAACAAGTTCTGGGACACGCTCATCAACAACATCAAGGACATCCTGCGCGAGACAGACAAGGTTGTCCCGCTCGGCCCGCAGGGCGCGACGCCGGCCGCCGCCACGCCGGCCGCCCCAGCGGCTGCCCCCGGCACCGCCCCCGTGCAACAGGTGGTGATGGCGCAGCCGCAGATGGAATTCCGCGAGGCGGCATCGGTGATCGCGAACGCCGAAGCGGGTGTTCTCACCATTCGCGCGACCTCGCGTCAGCATGAGAAGGTCCAGGAATTCCTCGATCAGGTGCTCGCCAACGCCAAGCGCCAGGTGCTCATCGAAGCGACGATCGCCGAAGTGACGCTGAACAACCAGTACCAGCGCGGAATCGACTGGTCGCGCCTCCCCGGCAGCCGCTCGGGCCTTTCGCTCCTGCCCAACTCTTCGACCGCGCCCGCGGGGCTGACCACGGCGAGAAACACGTTCGTGCTTGGCTTCTTCCAGCCCGGCCTCAACATCAGCGGCACGCTGCAGCTGCTCGAATCGTTCGGCGACGTGCGCGTGCTCTCGAGCCCGAAGGTGAGCGTGCTCAACAATCAGACGGCCGTGCTCAAGGTGGTGGACAACCTCGTCTACTTCACCGTTCAGGCGCAGACCACGACGAGCCAGACCACGGCGCTCACCACGTTCACGACGACGGTCAATTCGGTGCCGGTCGGCTTCCTCATGTCGGTGGTGCCGCAGATCAGCGAAAGCGACACGGTCCTTCTCAGCATCCGGCCGACCATCTCGCGCAAGGTCGGCGACGTCCAGGATCCCAATCCCGCGCTCGCGAACCCCTGCGGCGCCAATGTGGTCGCGCAGCCGGGGTGCCAGCCGATCGCGAGCCTGATCCCGGTCATCCAGACGCGCGAGATGGAATCGGTGCTGCGAGTGCAAAGCGGCCAGACCGCGGTGCTGGGCGGCCTCATCCAGGACACGGTCACCAACAACGAGGACACGATCCCGGGCGTCAACCGCGTGCCCGGCATCGGCCAGCTGCTCGCGCAGCGCAAGGACCTGAATCAGAAAACCGAGCTCGTCATTTTCCTGCGCCCGGTCGTGATCCGCGACCCGGGTATCGAAGGCGACTACTCGGCCTACCGCGACCTGGTTCCGGGCAAAGACTACTTCCAGAAACCCAACCCGAGCCGGGTGCCGCAGGCGGAATGACATGAGCCTTCTGCTCGAGGCGCTGAAAAAAGCGGAGCGGGCCAAGGAAGACGCCGAACGGCGCGCCCAGGGCGTGGCCGAGCCCGCCGCGGCGCCGGCCGATCCCGAGGCGACGGTGGCTGTCGACCCGGCGCGGCACGTCATGACCAAGGACGAGCTGCCCGATATCTCCGCGCCGCTCGAGATCCTGAGCGACGACATCCGTCCGGCTGCGCAACCGCGCCCGGAGCTCGCGCTCGAGGAATCCGCGCCGGCGCCGGAGCCGCCGAAGGCGCGACGCGAGGCCTCACGCGAGCCTGCGCGCGAAGCCGCGCGGGCGACCGCCGCCACCGAGCCTTCCGCCGGCAACCGCGCTGCCGCACAGAAAGTGTTCGAGGCGAAATTCAAGGAGCCCAATCCGCGCTTGCCCTTCTACATCACGATGGGACTGCTCGGCGCGTTCGCGCTCGGGACCGTCGTTTACTTCTGGATCCAGCTGCGCCCCGCGCCGGCGCTCGTCAACGCCAACCCGGGTCGGCCCGCGGACGAAAAGCCGGTCGACGTGGCCGCTGTGAAGCCCCCGGCACAGGCAAGTGCGCCCGCGGCTTCGACGACGGATATTCCGGGCCTGCCTTCGGCTTCGTCGACCGCCACTGCGCCGCAAGCAGCGGCGACGCCTACGACGGCCCCGGCACCTGCCGCGGCGACGCAGCCGGCGCCGGCTGCGATCGCGCCATCCGCAAGCGCTGCCGCCCCAATGGCGGTCGCACCGTCGAAAGCTCCATCCGCCGCGATCCCGCGCCACCGCTCCGCGCCGCCGGGCGGCGCGCGCGAGCGCAACGCCGCGTCTCGCCCGCGCGAGGGCGAGCTCAGCGTGAGCCGGGGCGGGCCGCAGATTCATCCGAAGGTACTGGCCGGCTACGCGGCCTACCAGGCAGGAGATCTGTCGAGCGCGCGCAGCGAATATCAGCAGGCGCTGCGCGACGAGCCCTCCAACCGGGACGCGCTGCTCGGCCTCGCCGCGGTGGAAACGCGTTCCGGACGCCTCGACCTCGCCGACAGCTATTACCACAAGGTGCTGCAGGCCGATCCGCGCGATCCGCACGCGCAAGCCGGCATGATCGCGCTTCGCAACCAGCAGCTCGACCCGATCCTCGCGGAGAGCCGCGTGAAATCCCTGCTCGCGGCGGACCGCGAGGCGAATGTGCTTTATTTCACGCTCGGCAACCAGTATGCGCAGCAGGGCCGCTGGCCCGAGGCGCAGCAGGCCTACTTCAAGGCCTACGCTGCGGATCCTGAAAATCCGGATTTCGCGTTCAACCTCGCGGTGAGCTTCGACCAGATCCGCCAGCCGCAACTCGCGCTCGAGTACTACCGGCGTGCGGTCACGCTCTCGGAGAAGCGCAGCGCGAGCTTCTCGCTCGCGACGGCACGGGCGCGCATTCAGCAGCTCGCGCGCTGACGAAGTCTTGCAGCAAACGGGGTTTTTGCAGTGCGGCAAGCAGGGGTGCCGGGTATCATTGACGCTGGATGAATTCGCCCACAAATCCGCAGGCTAAGCGGCACATCGGCCAGATTCTGATCGACCAGGGCATCCTCACCGAGGACCAGCTGAGGATCGCGCTGCTCGAGCAGATGAAGTCGCATCTGCCGGTCGGTCGCCTGCTCGTGCAGCTCGGCTTCGTTTCCGAAGCGACGCTGCGCGATGCGCTGTCGGAAAAGCTCGGGCTGCAGTCGGTCGACCTCGCGCACATCATCGTCGACCCGGCCGCCCTCAAGCTCCTGCCGCGCGAGCTCGCGCGCCGCTACCGCATGTTCCCGGTCGCGCTCGATCGCCAGTCGAAGAAGCTGATCGTCGCGCTCGCCGATACGAACAACATCGTCGCGGTCGACCAGCTGCGCGCGCACCTGAAAGGCGACCTGGAGCTCGAGCTGCGCCTCGCCGGCGACTCCGAGATCGAGCGCGCGATCGAGCACTACTATGGCCACGAGTTCTCGATCGACGGCATCCTGCGCGAGATCGAGACGGGCGAGGTCGACTACACCTCGATCGCCGAGGGCGACGAGTACTCGCAGCCGGTGGTGCGCCTCATCTCCGCGCTGCTCGCCGACGCGGTCGAGCGCAGCGCCTCCGACATCCACTTCGAGCCGGAGCAGAACTTCCTGCGCATCCGCTACCGCATCGACGGCGTGCTGCGCCAGATCCGCTCGCTGCACAAGACGTACTGGCCCGCGATGGCGGTGCGCCTGAAAGTCATGGCGAAGATGAACATCGCCGAGACGCGCGCGCCGCAGGACGGCCGCATCTCGGCGACGATGTCGGGCCGCGTCGTCGATTTTCGTGTCGCGAGCCTGCCCACGACGCACGGCGAGAACGTGGTGCTGCGCATTCTCGACCGTCAAAAAGGCATCGTGCCGCTCGAGAAGCTGGGGCTCGAGGAGTCTCAGCTCGAGCTGCTGCGCAAGATGATCACGCGCCCCGAGGGCATCATCATGGTCACCGGCCCCACCGGCAGCGGCAAGACCACCACGCTCTACTCGATCCTCAACCACATCAATTCCGACGGCGTCAACATCATGACGCTGGAAGATCCGGTCGAGTACCCGATGACGCTCATCCGCCAGACCTCGGTGGCGGAAGCCGCCAAGCTCGACTTCGCCAACGGCGTGCGCGCCCTCATGCGCCAGGACCCCGACGCGATCCTCGTGGGCGAGGTGCGCGACGAGGAGACCGCCGAAATGGCGTTCCGCGCGGCGATGACCGGCCACCAGGTCTACACGACGCTGCACACCAACTCGGCCGTCGGCGCGATTCCGCGCCTGCTCGACATCGGCATCGTCCCCGACATCATGGCGGGCAACATCATCGGCATCGTCGCGCAGCGCCTGGTGCGCAAGCTCTGCCGCACCTGCCGCCAGTCCTACGATCCGGACGTGAAGGAGCGGCGCCTGCTCGGCATCACGCCGGCCGAGCCCGCGGCGCTTTTCCGCTCGGTCGGCTGCGAGCAGTGCGACTACCAGGGTTATCGGGGCCGCGGCGGCATCATGGAGATCCTCAAGGTCGACGGCGCGATCGACGAGCTGATCGCGCGGCGCGCGACCGCGCGCGAAATCCTGACCGCGGCCAAGGCGCACGGCTTCAAGACGCTGGCCGAGGACGGGATCCGCCTGGTGCGCGGCGGCATCACGAGCCTGGACGAGCTGATGCGCGTCGTGGATCTCACCGACCGCATGGCATAGCGCGGGAGCGCTGATGCCGCTCTACACCTACAAAGCGATCGACGCGGAAGGCAAGTCGGTGCTCGGCCGCGTCGACGCGATCAATCTCTTCGACCTCGAGCAGCGGCTTTCACGCATGGGGCTCGATCTGGTCACCGGCGCGCCCTCGGCGCAGAAGAACCGGCTGATCGGCGGCGCGAAGGTCAAGCGCCAGGATCTCATCAACTTCTGCTTCCACCTGGAGCAGCTTGCCGGCGCCGGTGTGCCGATCGTCGAGGGCCTCATCGATCTGCGCGAAAGCGTGGAGAGCCTGCGCTTTCGCGAGGTGGTCGGCGGCCTGGTCGAGACCATCGAAGGCGGCAAGAACCTCTCGGGCGCGATGGCCGAATACCCGGAGGTGTTCAGCAAGGTGATGGTGAGCCTGATCCGCTCGGGCGAGCAAACCGGCAAGCTCTCCGAAGTGCTGAGGAGCCTCGCCGACACGCTGAAGTGGGAGGACGAGCTGGCCGCGCAGACCAAGAAGCTCATGATGTATCCGGTCTTCGTCGGCGGCACCGTGCTGCTGGTGACCTTCTTCCTCATGATCTACCTCGTGCCGCAGATGGTCGGCTTTATCCGCAACATGGGCCAGGAGATCCCGCTGCAGACGGTCATCCTCATTCATGTCTCGAATTTTTTCGTCGGCTACTGGTGGACGGTCATCGCCGCGCCGATCGCGGCCTGGTTCGGCCTCAAGGCGGCAGCCAAGGCGAATCCCGCGGTTGCCTACGCGATCGACGACCTCAAGCTGCGCGTGCCGCTGATCGGCCCGATCCTGCGCAAGATCATCCTGTCGCGCTTCGCCTCGAGCTTCGCGCTCATGTACGGCTCCGGTATCACGGTGCTCGATGCGATCCGCTCCTCGGAAGAGATCGTCGGCAGCCGGCCGCTGGAGAACGCGCTGCGCTCGGCCGGCCAGCAGATCGCCGAGGGCAAGGGCCTGACGCTCGCGTTCACCGACGTGGGACTCTTTCCGCCGCTCGTCATCCGCATGCTCCGGATCGGCGAGAGCACGGGGGCGCTCGACCGCGCGCTGCTCAACGTCAGCTACTTCTACAACCGCGACGTGAAGGAAAGCATCGGCAAGGTGCAGGCGCTGATCGAGCCGGCCATGACCATCGTGCTGGGCTGCATCCTCGGCTGGGTGATGCTCGCGGTGCTCGGGCCGGTGTACGACACGATCTCGAAGATGAAATTCTGATGTCGGCGAAGCTGGTCCTCTACTTCACCGCCACCGAGCACAGGCTGTATCGCTGGAGCGCGAAGGGGCTCGAGCTCGACTCGAGCTTCCAGGCCGATGAGGCGGGGCTAGACGAATTCCGCGCGCACCTCCGCGGGCGCCGCGGCGCGCTCGCCTACGTGCTCGCCGATCTCGCCGGCGAAGATTTCCACGAGGACCAGATTCCCTACCTGCGCGGCGGCGACCGCCAGGCGGTGGTGCAGCGCCGCCTCGCGCAGCGCTACCGCGACACGCGCCTCGCGGCGGCGCTCCCGCTCGGGCTCGCCTCGGGCGAGCGCCGCAACGAAAAGCTCCTGCTCGCCTCGTTCACGAACACGCAGCAGTTCACGGCCTGGCTCGACGCGCTCGCCGAGGCCGGCGCGCGCCTCTCCGGCGTGTACTCGGTGCCGCTGCTTGCGCCCGCGCTTGCGGCGCGGCTCGGCATCAAGAGCGGCCGCTGCTTCGTCATCTCCGCCAACAGCGCGGGCCTGCGCCAGTGCTACGTCGAGGACGGCAGGCTGCGCTTCGCGCGCCTGGAGCGCATCGCGGACATGGCGCCCGAAGCGCTCGCCACCTTCGTACGCGCCGAGACGCTGCGGCTGCTGCAGTACCTGGCCACGCTGCGCGCGCTGCCGCGCGAGGGCCCGCCGGTCCAGGTGCTCGTCCTCGCCCCGACCGCCGCGCGCGCCGTCTACGAGCAGGCGCTCGTGTCCGATGCACGGCTCGTCTTCCGCACCGTCGCGCTCGACGAGGCCGCGAAGAAATCCGGCATCAAGCAGCGGCTCGCGGAAGCCGGCGCCGAGCAGATCTACCTGCACCTCGCCGTCCGCAGCCCGCCCAAGGAGCAGTTCGCGCGGCTGGAAGACCGGCGCAGCTTCTTCCTCTGGCGCCTGCAGCGCGCGATCGTCGCCGCCGGCGCGATCGGCCTGGGCGCCTGCGCGCTCTTTGCCGGTGCGCGCTGGCTCGATTTGAGCGAGGTGCGCGGCCAGATCGCGACGCAGAAGCAGGCGGCGCGCGTGGCGAGCGAAAGCTACCAGCGCATCACCGCGTCATTCCCGGTGACGCAGACGACGACGGACAACCTCAAGGCGACCGTGGTGGAATTCAACAAGGTGGCCGCGCAGTCGGCGACGCCCGAGCCGGCGCTCGTTTACCTCTCCAAGGTCGTGGACAAGTTCCCGCAGATGGAAATCGAGTCGGTCGGCTGGCGCGTGGGCAAGCCGGGCGAGCGCGGCGACGGCGCGTCGGGGAGCGAAAACGCCCCGGCGAAGCCCGTCGCCAGCACGGGCGCGGGCTCCGCGGCGCCGAGCGACCTGCTGCAGATGATGGAGGTCTCCGGCCGCGTCAACGCGATCAAGCGCTCCGATTACCGCGCCATCACCGAGGAGGTCCAGCGCTTCGAGCGCGCGCTCGGCGCGGAGCCCGGCTGGCGCGTGCTGGGCCGCCAGCTGCCGTTCGACATCACCTCCGAAGGCACGCTCTCGGGCGCCATCGGCACGAGCGAATCGGCCGACGCGCCGAGATTTACCATCCTCGTCGGGCGGCCGCTCAAATGAACTTCTCCGCCGACGAGCTGAAGAAGCTGGCGGGGCCGGCGCTGCTGCTCGTGCTGATGCTCGCGGCCGGCGCGGGGCTCATCCTGTGGGTGCAGTCCGAGCAGCGCAACGCGGCGCAGCAGCTTTCCGTGGCGCGCACCGAGCGCAACCAGGCCGACGAGCGCCTCGCCCGCATCGCCGACGAGGAGAAAGAGGTCAAGGACAAGCTCGCGATCTACCGGCGGCTCAAGAGCCTGCACATCCTGGGCGAGGAGCAGCGCCTCGAATGGGCCGACGCCATGCGGCGCATCGCCGCGAAGCGCGAGCTGCTCGAGCCGCCGGTCTATACGGTCGGCCCGCGCAAGACGATCGCGGCGCAGGCGGTGAAGCCGGTCAACGTCGAGGTATTCTCGAGCAGCATGAAGCTCGGCCTCGCCCTCCTGCACGAGGGCGACCTGCTCGGCTTCCTGAACGACCTGCGCGAGTCGGGCAACGCCTACTATTCGGTGCGCCGCTGCGTCATCACTCGTACCGGCGCCGTACCGACGGGCACGAGCATCGTGCCCCGCCTGCGCGCCGATTGCGACATCGACCTCATCACCATCGTCGACCGCGCGGCCAAGACATGAGACGCACTGCCCTCCTTCTCGCCGCGTTGCTTCTGCCCGGGTCGGCGCCGGCGCAGGAGCTGGGGCGGCTGTTCTTCACGCCCGAGCAGCGCGCCGCGCTCGACGCGCGCCGCAAGGCGCGGGTCCCCGACAAGCCGGCGGCGGTCCCGCAGGCCGAGCAACCGACGACCCGCGTCGACGGCGCGGTGCGCCGCTCGGGCGGCCGCTCGACGGTGTGGGTGAACGGCGAGGCGATTCCCGAGAATCCGCGCGCCGACGGCGCGCACCTGCAGACCGAGGGCGCGAAATCCGGCCGGGTCTCGATCCCGGCCGGCGAAAGCACGCAACGCTACGACCTGCGCGTGGGCGAAACGCTCGATCGCAATACCGGCGAGGTGCACGACCTGGTCGGGGGCGAAGTCCGCGTCCGGCCGCGCGGCGATCCGGCGCGCGCAGGCGCAAAATGACCGCGGCGCGTGCCGCCCGGGGCGCCGCGCTGCTTGGCCTCGTTGCCGTGCTCGCGCTCGCGATCGCGGGCCTGTTCATCGCTCGCCTCGGGCGCGGGTACTCGAGCGCCGCCGAGCGGCGCCATAACGGCGAAGTCCTGCGCTATGCCCGCGACGCGCTGCTCGGCCATGTCGCGCTGCAGGCGGCGCTCGCTGCCGAAGCGAATCCGGGCCGGCTGCCCTGCCCCGAGGCGGCCGGCTTTTTCGGCACGCCGAGCGAGGGCGTCGCCGCGGCGAACTGCCGCCTGCCTGCGATCGGGAGGCTGCCCTGGCGCACGCTCGGCCTCGAGAAGCTGCGCGACGCCGCGGGCGAGGCGCTGTGGTACGCGGTGTCCCCGGGGTGGGCGCTGCCGAACACCACGACCTCGCTCACGCTCAATTCCAATTCGACCGGCCGGCTCGCCGTCGACGGTCGCGCCGCGGCGGCGGTCGCGGTCATCTTCGCGCCCGGGCGCCCCTTACAGGTCACGGCGTCGGCCGGGTGCGCGGCACGCGACCAGGGGCGACGGATCAAGGACGTCGCCGGCAACGCCGTCACGCCGGATGTGCGGGACTATCTCGAATGCGAGAACGCCGTCGTGCCCGCCTCCGGCAGCTTCGTGACGCGCCGCGCGGGCGCAGGCTTCAACGACCAGGCGGTCGTCCTCACCGCCGCCGAGATACTGCCCGTGCTCGAGGCGGCGATCGCGATTCGCGCCGAGCGCGAGATCGTGCCCGCGCTGCGCGCCTATTCGGGTACCGGGTGGGGCCTCGACGACGACAGCCCGCTCTATCCCTATGCCGCGCGCTTTGCCGCGGACCGCTTCAACCCCGATGACCATCGCGGGCAGGAAGGCGAATTGCAGGGCCTCCTTCCCCTGACCCGCGCGCAAGGCTGCAATCCCGCGAGCGACACGCGCTGCGATCCGGGATTCGTGTCCTGGCTTGAGGCGCCCGCCCCCTCCTTCTCGGCGCTGCCCGGCTCGACCATGCAGTTGTACAGCGATCACGTGCCGGTCTCGCGTTGCGTCGCAAGCGCGGCAGAAGTGCAATGCACGCTCTACACCTCGAATTCGGGCGCGCTCAACCTCGCGGTCAGCGCGAGCGCGGCGAACGTGGCGATGGCGCTGCGGCGGCTCGAAAAGACGGTGCCGGCGGCAGGGTTCGCACCCGACAGCCCGGCGGCACCGCGCGCCGTCGCGGCCAGTTTCGGCAAGGACGGCTCGGCCCGCGTCACGTTCTCGGGTCTGGTCGATGCGCCGGGGACGCCGGCGACCTGCACGCGCCCAAGCCCGCCCGCTGCCGTGCCGTGCCAGCGCCGCGTCGTCTCGGTCCCGATCGAGGTGCTCTCCGATCACGCGCTTCTCGACCCGCAGGCGCCGGCAACCGGCTGGTTCGTGCGCAATGAATGGCACCAGCTTGCGTATTACGCGATCTCTCCGGGGCACGCCGCGTCGAGCTCGACGCCGCGTACCTGCGGGCTCGCGCCCGCCGAATGCCTGACGGTGGCCGGCAGCAAGCGCGCGCGGGCGCTCCTTCTCCTGCCCGGGCGCAGCCTTGCGGGCAAGAGCCGGCCGAGCACGAATCTGGCCGACTACCTCGACACCGACGAGAACCGCAACGGCGATACCGTGTTCGAGCAGCGGCGCGTCGACCGCTCCTTCAACGACCGCGTGCTTCTCGTGGAGGTCGCGCCGTGAAGCTTCGCGTGCTTGCGCGCGGCTTCAGCCTGACCGAGCTCGCCATCGTGCTCGCGATCATCGGCGTACTGCTCGGCGGGCTCATGTACACGCTCTTCGCCCAATACGAGCAGCAGGCCTGGAACGAGACGCAGCAGCGGCTCGAGGCGGCCCGCGAAGCGATCCTCGGTTTCGCGGTCACCAACGGGCGGTTGCCCTGTCCGGCGCGCGCCGGCGCCCAGGCCGATGAAGTGCGCGATCCGCAAGGCGAATGCCGCGACGGCGCAGGAGAGATCTACTACTCGGGTCTCCTGCCCGCGCGTGCCATCGGCCACCAGCCCGTGGACGCCGACGGCTTCGCCGTCGACGCCTGGGGCAATCGCATGCGCTACGCGGTCGCCAAGAGCGTGACCGGGTGCGCGACCGCGCCCACGTTGCCGCACTTCACCCACGCGACCAATCTGAAAACGAACGGCATTACCTGCCAGCCGAGCGACCTCGTCGTCTGCAAAGCAGCCGCCGGCGCGACCGGCACCACCTGCGGCGCCTCGAGCAATGTCCTCACAAATCAAAACGTCGTCGCTGCGATCGTCTGGTCGACCGGCAAGGCGCCGGGGGCCGGCGGCGCCGACGAGAACGCGAACCTGAACGGCGACGCCGTCTTCGTCAGCCGCCCCCCTTCGCCCTCGGGGGCTTCCGGCGGAGCGTTCGACGACATGCTCGTCTGGATTCCTTCCGGAGTCTTCTATGGACGGCTGATCAGCGCGGGGGTGCTCCCTTGAGGCGGACCTCGCACTATGGGAAGCAGCGCGGCTTCGCGCTGATTCTGATGGCCATGGCCTTCATCATGGGTGTCGCCTGGTTCGCACTTAGCGCGATTGGCAAGGCGGCGCCGCAAGGCTATGAACGCGATCAAGTGACCGCCGCCGCTCTAAAAAAAGCCAAGGAAGCGCTGCTCGCGTATGTCGTGACGGCGGCGGCGATGACGACGGACAGCATCGACTCAAGGCATGCCAACCCCGGACGCCTGCCCTGTCCTGAGTCCCTCAGCCATCCCGGCACCACAAATGAGGGCGTCGCCGCCGACCTGACTTCGGGCTATACCTGCGGGACGGTCGGCCGACTGCCGTGGAAGAGCCTTGGCGTTGATCAGATTCGCGACGGGTACGGCGAGCCGCTGTGGTATGCGGTCCCGCTGGGCACGTGGGCAAAAACCACCAGCGCCACAACGCTGACGATCAACCCTGGCCTTGCCAATCAGCTTCAGTACGATGGAACGGCGAACTCGGTTGTTGCCGTGATCATCGCGCCCGGAGCGGGGCTGAATACGACGGGGGCTGGGACGCCCTCGGGA
>Ga0310810_10007522_pt1 | contig 12434 bp, 3 predicted proteins | sample NCmetagenome_FD_207641 | JGI IMG/M metagenome (GOLD analysis project Ga0310810, IMG submission 207641) | Soil microbial communities from experimental microcosm in Duke University, North Carolina, United States - NC | ecosystem: Engineered > Artificial ecosystem > Soil microcosm > Unclassified ... | reverse complement strand
GATTGTCGTGGATCGACTCGGGCGAGGTCGAGCCGACCGAGGGCGTGCCGCTCCTGCTCGAGCGCGCGCGCGTGCGCACCGCGATCGGCGACGCGCGCGCCGCCGCCGCCGATCTCGACGATCTCCTCCGCCGCGACGATCGCCACGCCGAGGCGCTGCGCATGCGCGCCGATCTCTCGCTCTCGCTCGGCGATGCGCAGCGCGCGACCGAGCTGTGGCGCACGTACCTGAGCGTCGAGCCGGATCCGTCGCGGCGCGCCGACGCCGAGCTGACGCTCGCCAAGATCCTCGCCGAGAACATGGACGACGTGAACGGCGCGATCGATCAGCTCGAGCGCGTGATCGCGCAGTCGCCGCACGACGCGGTGCACCGCGAGCGCCTGATCGGGCTCGCGACCCGCGCGCAGGACTGGGGGCGCGTCGTGCGCGAGCTGCGCGAGATCGTGCGCCTGCGTCCGACCCCGGGCGAGCGCGCGCGCGAAGAGCTGCGCCTGGCCGAGGTCCTGCGCGACAAGGTCGGCGACGCCGCCGGCGCGCGCGCGGCGCTCGAGCGCGCGCGCACCTTCGATCCGCTCTCGCAGGACGTGGTCGCGGCGCTGCGCGATCTGCTCTCGCCGCCCGATCGCAGCGCGCTGTTCGCGGCCGCGAAGAACGATCTCCGCTCCGTGCTCGCCGCGTCGCCGGCGCGCTCGACGCTCTACGATCGCCTCGCGACGATCTGCGGCTGGGACGGCGACGCCGACGGCCGCTGGCTCGCGCTGGTCGCGGTCGAGGCGATGGCGACGCCGACCGCCGAGCAGAAGCAGGCGCTCGCCGAGGGCCGCGCGCGGATCGCGCCCTTGTCGCGCGCGCCGCTCGACGCCGCGAAGAAGGCGCAGCTCCGCCCCGACACCGCGGGCGGCGTGCTCGCCGAGCTGTGGCGCACGATCACGCCGGCGGTCACCGCGGGCGCCTCGCTCGACGCGCAGAAGCTCGGCTTCACCAAGGGCGACAAGCTCACGATGAAGCAGCTGAGCGCGGCCAAGAAGTACGAGCCGCTGCTCGCCGCGCTCGCGTCGTTCAGCCCGGGCGAGCTCGACATCTTCGTCAGCGAAGGTCGCGCCGGCCAAGCGCGCGTCTTGTCGGGCGAGACGCCGGCGCTCTTGGTCGGCGCCGACGTCGCCGCGGGCACGAGCGGCGCGGCGCGCTTCGCGCTCGGCCGCGCGGTCATGTACGCGAGCGAGGGCACCGGCACGCTCGCCGAGCTGCGCGAGGCCGAGGCGGTGTGGTGGATCGCGGCGTCGATCAAGGCGGTCGAGGTCACGGTGCCGCCGGCGGTCGCCGAGGCGGTCGCGAGCTTCGAAGGCGGCGACGCGCAGGTCGCGGAGCGCGTGAAGCTGCTCGGCAAGCACCTCTCGCGCAAGGACAAGAAGATGCTCGCGGGCCTCGCGATCCGCACGCGCGAGGTGCCTTCGGCGGACGCGATCGCGGCGTGGCGGCGCGGCGCGATCGGCGCGGGCCAACGCGCCGGCCTCTTGTGCGCGGGCGATCTCGCGATCGCGCTCGCGATGCTCGACGTCGGTCGCGGCGCGAAGGCGCTCGCCGACAGCCCGGCCGCGCTCGATCTGTGCGCGTGGTCGGTGTCCGCCTCGCACGCGGCCTTGCGCCGCGATCTCGGCTACGCCGTCGGAGGTCGCCCGTGAGTGACAAGGACAAGGGCGGCCTGTTCGGCGATCAGGATCTCAACGCGGAGCTCGACGCGTGGGACAAGACGTTCGACGCGCTCCACGAGGCGGGCGAGCTCGACAACTTCACCGCCGACGCACCGCCGATCACCACGCCGCCGCCGCCGCCGGCGCCCGACCCGAAGCGCGCGCGCACGCCGTCGGCGCCGAGCATCCAAGCGGCCGCCGCCGCGGCGACCGGCATCATCGACGCCGAGCCGCCGACGCGCCCGAAGCGTCCGACGACGAAGCCGCCGATCCCGACCTCCGCCAAGCCCGACTTCCCGGCGGAGCCCGAGCCGACGCCGAAGCCGGAGCCGATCCCCGCGCCGCGCGCCAAGGCGAAGACGCACCCGCCGCCGCCTCCGCCGGCGAAGCGTCCCGCGACGCACGAGAATCCGTTCGAGGCCGGCGACGAGACCGACTTCAGCGATCTCGGCTTCGCGGGTGAGCCCGAGGCGCTGGGCTCGTTGCTCGGCGTCGCGCCGCCGCCGCTCGCGCCGCCGCTATCCGATGACGAGGCGCAGACGCCCCAGCCCGAGCCGCCGCGCCGCCCGTCGCGCCCGCCGGCGAAGGCGTTCGGCACCGACGACGCGCCGACCAAGATCCTCCCGCTCAAGCCGCTCTTGCCCGCGAACAAGCTCGGCAAGCCCGGGCCCGGTGCGCCCGGCGCGCCGCGCGAGCGCGAGGAAGACGACGAGGTCTTCACCTCGGCCGCGCGCCCCGCGACGCCGTTCAAGATCGAGCCGGCGCCGACCGACGACGAGCTGTTCGGCGATCTGCCCGCGCACGTGCCCGCGCCCGCGGCTTCGATCACGAGCCCGCAGACCGAGGCGACGCGCGTCGCGAGCCTCGGCGAGCTCGGCGCGGCGCTCGACGACGCCGGCTTCTCCGGCGCGACGCAGACCGGCACCAAGGGGCTCGCCGCGCTGGGCGGCAACGCGACGCGCATCGTCGATCCCGCCGCGATGGATCAAGCGCGCCGCGCCTCCGCCGAGCCCGCCGCGCGCGGCCCCGCGATCGTGCGCCGCGACGACATCGGCAAGAAGAAGAAGGTCGAGAGCGACTTCGGCCACGAGGAATCGTCGTCGGGCGGCGACTTCGCGGGCGGCGAATCGACGCGCGTCGCGGATCTCGCGGAGATCGAGAACCTCGCGGCGAAGCAGCGCGAGGAGACCGCGGCCGCGAGCGCCGCCGCCGCGGCGTTCTTCGCCGAGGGCGGGCCCGAGATCTCGCTCGAGGCCGACGGCGACTTCTACGACGACATCGAGATCGGCGGCGAAGGCGAGGGCGGCGCGGACGCCAGCGAGGGCGGCGGCACGCCGGGGCCCGCGCGCCGCGTGACCTCGCACCTCGTCCGCCGCGTCGCGCCGACGCCGGCCGGCACCCCCGCGCTCGATCACGGCGATCACGACGACGATCACGAGATGGAGATCGTCGCCGGCGAGGTCGACGAATCGGAGCGCGCGACGACCGAGGCGCTCGATCGCGAGGCGCAGGGCGAGACGATGTCGATCGACGACGCGCTCGGCGATCTCGACGCGGTCCCGCACAGCGCGCGCGCCGAGGACGACTTCAGCGACGTCGCCGATCACGTGAAGGAGTCGTCGCAGCCGGTCGCGGTCGCGCCGCCGCCGCCCGCCGAGCGTTCGGCGCCGATCCGCCACAAGACGCCGCCGCCCGCCGCGGGCATGCGCCCGGGCAGCTCGCCGCTCGACGACGACGACAGCGAAGAGGGACCGGTCGATTGGTGGGACGACGACGAGGAGGGCAACGAGCTGCCCGCGATGCGCTCGGGCTCGCTGCCGGTGCCGCCCGCGACCGCCGGCTCGACGGGGCCGGTCAGCCCGCAGTTGATCCAGCAAGCGCGCGAGCACCTCGAGCGCGAGCAGCGGCTGAAGGCGCAGGCCGCCGCCGAGCGCGCCGCGAAGGAAGGCCGTCGCCCACCGACGGCGCCGCCCGCGCCCGAGCCGTCCGCGGACTTCGCCCGCGCCGCGAAGGAAGAATCCGCGCGCGCCGCGGAGCCCGCGATCGCCGAGCCCGCGCCCGCGCCCGAGACGCCCGAGGCGCACGATCCGCTTCCGATCGCGCATGAAGTCCGCGTCCCGTCGCCGAAGGGCCCGCCGGCGGGCGGCGCCTTCGCGCCCGACGCCGCGCCGACCCGCCTCGGCGTCCCGCCGATCCCGCGCCCGGTCGCGCCGTCGGTCCCGATCCCGGTGGCGTCGTCGGGCTCCGCGCCGGTGCACGTCGCGCCCGTCGAAGAGGCCGCCGCGCCCGCGCACGCTGCACCGTCCGTCCCCGACGTCGCGCCCGAGCTGCCGCCGTCGCGCTTCGCCGAGCCCGACCTCTCGCTCGATCTCGATCACGTCTCGCTGCCGGAGCGCGTCGATCCGACCACCGGGCTCGATCTCGGCGAAGCCGCCGCGCAGTCGCTCCTCGTCTACGAGCGCGAGCTCGAGACCATGGACGACACCGCCGCGGTCGCCGCGCTGCGCGCCGAAGCCGGCCGCCTCTCCGAGCGCCTCGGCGATCTCGATCGCGCGCGCATCCACTACGAAGGCGCGCTGCTCGCCGATCCGCGCTCGACCCAGGCGCTGCGCGGCCTGCGCCGCATCGCCCGCGCGCAGGCGGATCTCGCCGAGGCCACGCGTCACCTCGACGCCGAGCTCGCGGTCGCCGGCCCGCTCGAGCGCCGCGCGCTCGCGCTCCATCGCGTCGATCTGCTGATGGCCGCGGGCGAGCAGGATCTCGCGCGCGTCGCGGTCGGCGAGCTCCTCGACGGCGCGCCCGGCGACGTCCGCGCCTTGCTCGCGCAGCTCGAGCTCAGCTTCCTCGACGGACGCGCCGACGAGTTCGGCGAGTCGCTCGAGCGGCTCGCGTCCGCGCTCGCCGACGCGCCGCTGCGCGCCGCGGTCGAGGTCGCGCGCGGTCACCTCGACGAGCGCAGCGGCGGCGATCCCGATCGCGCCGCGCGCGCGTTCATGACCGCCGCCGAAACCGATCCGCACTCGATCGGCGCGCGCCTCGGTCACGCGCGCATCGCCGCGGGGCGCGGCGATCTCGCCGGCTACGTCGCGGCGCGCGCGCAGCTCGCGACCACCGTCGGCGCCAGCGATCCGATCACGGGCGCCGCGATCGCGCTGCGCGCCGCGCATCGCGCGACCTCGCAGCCGCAGCTCGAGCTCGAGGCGCAGGCGCTGGTCGCCGCGCAGGCGCTCGCGCCGTCCGACGAGCTCGTCCTGCAGGCCGCCGCCGCCAACGCGACTCGCCGCGGCGACGCGGCCGCGATCGCGGCCGCGTGGCGCGAGCTCGCCGGCACCGCCGCGCTGCCCGCCGATCGCGCGGCCGCCGCCGTCCGCGCGGCGATCGCGCACGCCGCCGCCGGCGACACCGCGAGCGCGTCGGTCTTCTACCAGATCGCGGGCGAGCTCGACGCCGAGGACGATCACAGCGCCGCCGCGCTCGATCGCATGCTCGTCGCGCAGGGCGATCTCGCCGGCGCCGCGCAAGCGCTCGCGCGCCGCCTCGGCGCCGATCCGGGCCACCAGCGCGATCGCATCGCGTTGGCGCGGCTGTTCGCCGGCACCGAGCCGGTGCCGCCGTCCGACGAGGTGCCGAACCCGCCGCACCCGATCGACACCGCGCTCGGCATCCTGTCCGAAGGCCGGACACTCGCGATGGGCGCGCCCGCGCTGATCGACGCGACCGCCGAGCTGCTCGCGGTCGCGGGCCGCTGGCGCGAGCGCGCCGAGCTGCTCGCCGAGCTGACCAAGCTCGACAGCCCCGACGTCGATCCCGAGCTCGCCTCGCTGCGCGCCGCGCTCGCCGCCGACGACAACGCGACCGCGTGGATCGCGCGCGCCGACGACAAGGCCAACAGTGAAGAGATGGGCCGCGCGATCGCCGCGGCCCTCGAGGCGTGGACGAAGGTCCTCGACTTCGACGGCGAGAACGGCCGCGCGCACGGCGCCGCGCTCGCGCTCGCGCGCCGCCTCGGCGATCGCGACGTGATCGCCGACGTGCTGACCCGCGCGCAGGGCGCGACCCGCCACCCCGCCAGCGCCACCACGCTCGCGCTCGCGCGCGCCCGCGCCTACGCGAGTGGATCGGATCCCGATCTCGCGCGCGCCGACGACGTCCTCCGCGAGGACGGCCTCCCGCAGGACGACGCGCGCAAGACCACGCTCGCCGTGCTGCTCGCCGCGCGCGCGAACCGCTGGGGCGACGCCGCGCTCGCGCTCGAGGAGCGCGCCGAGCTCGCGCCTGGCATCGAAGCGACCAGCCTCCGCTTCCGCGCCGCGACGCTCCATCTCGATCGCGGCGACGATCCGGCGCGCGCCGCGACGCTCCTCGGCGAGGTCGTCTCGGCGCACCCGAGCTTCACCGCCGCCGCCGATCTGCTCGCGTCCGCGCGCCGCCGGCTCGGCGACGCCGCGGCCTCGGCCGCACCGCCCGCGCCGCGTCACACCGACGCGACCGGCGCCGGCGCCAACGACGCGTTCGCGCGCTTCGTCCGCGAGGCCGATCTCGCCGCCGCCCACGGCGACGCGCCCGGCGCCGCGATCCTCTACGGCAAGGCGCTCGCGCTGCGCCCCGGCGATCCGCTCGCCGCCGATCCGCTCGCTCGCGTCGCCGCCGTGGCGAACGAGCCCGCGCCGGTCACGTCGATCGCGCTCGCCGAGCTCAAGCGCGCCGAGGAGGCCGGCGACGCCGCCGCCACCGCCGACGCCTACGAGACGCTCGCGCGCATCGACGCCGAGCTCCGCCGAGATCAGGGCTCCGCGCTGATCTCGTGGGAGGCCGCGGCCGAGGCCGATCCGTCGCGCGCGTTCGTGCAACGCAAGCTCGAGCGCGCGTACGCCGCCGAGTCGCGCTGGGGCGATCTGGCGCGCCTTCGCGAGAAACAGATCGGCGCCCTCGCGCCGCAGCTGGCGCCGACCGACGATCCCGCCGACGTCGTCGCGCTCGGCCTCGATCGCGCGATCCTGCTCGAGCGCGACGGCCGCCCCGACGACGAATTGCGCGCCGCGTACGAAGACGTCGTCTCGCGCGACGCGCGCCAGCGGCTCGCGCTCTTCCACCTCGAGTCGCAGGTGCGCCGGGCCGGCAGCTCGCCCGAGCTCGCGCGCCTCGAGCTCGCGATCGCCGAGCTCTACACCGACGATCCGCGCGGCAAGGCCGCGTTCCTCACCCGCGCCGGCGAGACCTACGCCGATCTCGGCCAGATCGATCTCGCGATCGAGAAGCTGCGCGCCGCCGACGCCGCGCGCCCCGGCTACGTCTCCGCGCTGCAGTCGTGGCGCGCCGCCGCGCTCAAGGGCCAGCTCTGGATCGACGTCGCCGAGGCCGCGACCCGCGAGGCCGACGCGACCTCCGATCACGCGGCCGACACCAAGGCCGCGCTCCATCACCTCGCCGGCGTCGCGTACATGGACAAGGCGCTGGTCGGCGATCGCGCCGCGCAGGCGCTCCGCCGCGCGCTCGCCGCCGATCCGCGCCACAAGGACGCCTTCGTCCGCCTGCGCATGCTGCTCGAGGAGCAGGGCGACTACGAGGACCTCGCGCAGCTGCTCGACACCCGCGTCGACGTCGAGGAGGACCCCGCCGCGCGCACCGAGCTCCATCGCGCGAGCGCGGAGCTGCATCGCAACTTCCTCGGCGATCGCGACACCGCGAAGAAGCACTACCGCGCGATCCTCGATCAAGATGCGGCGGATCTGCGCGCGATCGCCGCGCTCAGCGACATCTGCTGGGAGCAAGGCGCCTGGGCCGAGTGCGCCGAGACCTTGATGAACCGCGCGCGCCTCGAGCGCGAGCCCGCGGTGCTGCGCGGCATCTTCCGACGCCTCGGCACGATCTACGCCGGTCACCTCCCGGATCCGCAGCACGCGATCAAGGCGTTCCAGCGGGTGCTCTCGTACGATCCGGACGATCGCGAGGCGCTCGAGCGGCTCGCCGATCTCGGCATCGCGACCGGCGAGTGGAAGATGGCGCTCGGCGCGTGCGAGCGGCTGGTCCGCACCGAGAACGATCCGAACAAGAAGGCGGCGCACCTGCACCGCGTCGGGCGGATCTTCCAAGCCGGCTTCGGCGATCGCAAGAAGGCCGAGCGCGCGTTCATCATGGCGCTCGACGCCGCGCCCGAGAACGACACCGCGCTCAGCGAGCTCGTGAAGTTCTACCAGGACGCCGGCGACACCTCGAGCGCGCGCGTGCACCTGAACCGCGTCGCGGGCGCGATGCGCGCGCGCATCCAGCACGATCCGTCCGACGGCGTCGCGTATCGCGTGATCGCGCGCGCGATGGCGGCGCGCGAGAGCGCGAACGTGCGCGGCTCGCTGGTGGTCGCGCGCGCCGCCGCCGAGATGGCGCGGATCACCGGCGGCGCCGAGGCGCCCGAGGACGCGCTCGCGCTCGCCGCGCCGCCGCAGGTCCCGCTCGGCGTGCTCGCGCGCCCCGAGGCCGACGAGCTGATCTTCCCGCGCGTGGTGCCGCCCGAGCTGCGCCAGATCTTCGCGCTGCTCGGCGATCGCGTCGGCAAGCACGTCGGCGTCGATCTGCGCCCGTACGGCGTGACGCGCGGCGATCGCGTGCGCCGCGGCGAGAACGCGATCGCGAACACCGCGCAGGAGGTCGCCGAGCAGCTCGGCCTGGGCGAGATCGACGTCTACCTCTCGGCGCGCGTGCCGACCGCGATGGCGGCCGAGCCGACCTCGCCGGTCTCGCTCATCCTCGGCACCGCGATCGCGACCGATCCGCAGAGCGTGCGGTTCGCCGCCGGCGCCGCGCTCGAGCTCGCGCGCACGCACCTCGCGATCCCCGCGCGCCTCGCGCCCGACGATCTCGGCGTGCTCGTGATCGCGCTCCTGCGCCAGTTCGTCGACGTGCCGTACCTCGCGGTCGACAACGACGCGGTCGCCGCGCAGGGCCAGAAGCTGCGCCGCCTGATCCCGACCGGGCTCATGAACGACCTCAAGCCGTACGCGCTCGCGATGAACATGGTCGGCTTCGATCACCGCGTGCTCGCGCGCGGCATCGCGACCGCCGGCTGGCGCGCGGGCGTGGTCGCGGCCGGCGGCATCGCCGCGCCGCTCCGCGTGCTCGCCGCGCGGATGCAAGCTCCCGACGTCTCGGCGATCCTCTCGGACCCGTCGATCCGCGATCTGGTGCAGTTCGCGATCGGGGACGATTACGCGAACTTGGCCGGCTTGTAGAGCGGAACGCCGGTTGCAAAATGCCCCGCTCGGAACCGCGGAGGTTGCGGTTCTACGGAGCAAGTTCCATGGCTTCCCGCACCCCGCTGGTCTCGATTGTCCTGGCTTCCCTGGCTGTGATGGCTACCGCGCTAGCCGGCTGCGGGGGCGGGGCGTCGCCCGAGCTGGATGCGGTGCCGGATCAGGTCGCGCAGGTCGGCCAGGAGCTGCGGATCGAGCTGGTCGCCACCGACCCGAGCGGCGCGCACCTCGACTACGACTTCCACGCGGACATCCCGGACCTCGCGGGCCACGCGTCGATGACGCGCTCGCCCAACGGCGCCGGCGTCTTCCGCTGGACCCCGCTCGCCGCCGACGTCGGCGTCTGGTACGTCGACTTCACCGCGTCGAACGGATCGCAGAGCGCGACCACGACCGCGCGCATCGAGGTCAAGGCCGCGACCGGCAAGGCGTCGGCTCCCGCGTTCGTGCAGCCGCTCGGCTCGGGCACCACGCTCGATCTCGCGCAGAAGTCGTGCCTCGATCTGAACGTCGTCGTCCAGGATCAGGACTCGACCGACGTCACGATCGCCGAGGAGCAGCCGATGATCGACGGCGCGACGATCGACATGACCGGCGGCCTCAGCGCGACCTGGCACTGGTGCCCGACCGACGAGCAGATCGCCGCCGCCGATCGCTACACGCTCGAGCTCTCGGCCGACGACGGCTCGAACCCGAAGACGATCCTCGACTACTTGATCGTCTTGCGCCGCAAGCCGCAGACCGGCTGCACCGGCGCCGCGCCCGTCATCACGCACACGCCCGCCGACGCGCAGACCGCGGCCCCGCTGACGATCAGCGCCAACATCTCCGACGACAAGGGCCTCGCCGCCGCGCCGCTCTTCTACTACTCGACCACGCCGCCGGCGAGCCCGCCCGACCTGGGCGCGATGACGCAGCTGACGATGCACCTCACGTCGGGCGACATGCTCGCGGGCACCTGGGCCGCCGACGTGCCGAACCCGGTCGCGAACACGCCGCAAGGCTCGGCGACCGTCTACTACGTGATCGTCGCCGAGGACGCCGACGATCCGAACGGCACCTGCGATCACACGACGCAGTCGACGACGTACATGATGAACGTGATGAACCCGGGCCCGGTCGGGTGCGTCGACGACATCTACGAGGACGACGACCACGCGTCGATCGCGAACCCGACGATCCAGCCCGACGACTGGTACGACGGCATGCAGATCTGCAAGGACGACGACGACTGGTACAAGCTCCGCCTGCACGACGGCGATCACCTGATCGTCGATCTCACCTTCACGCAGAACAACGACGATCAGGATCTCGACCTGCACCTCTACAAGGGCGCGACGACCGATCTCACGCCGTGCACCGAGCAGGATCCGACCACGTGCGCGCTCGACAACGGCCAGAGCGCGCACTCGAACGAGCACCTCGAGTGGGACGTCGCGGCGGGCAGCGGCTGCGCGAGCGGCTGCAACTACTACGTCATCGTGCACGGCTTCGGCGGGAGCGAGAATTCGTACAGCATCGCGTTCCAGGTCCAATGAGAGCGTTCGCCCTATCGATCGTGCTTGCCGGTTGCGCGGTGTCGAACACGCCGCCGGATGTCGGCTTGGCGTCGCTCGCGCTGACGCGCGTCGCGCCCGACACGATCGTGCCCGCGACCGAGATCCACATCGAGGGCGCGAGCTTCGTCGACGAGACCTGGGGACAGAGCGCGATCCACTTCACCGGCGGCGGCCAGGACTTCGCGCTCGCCGCGCGCTTCGTCGACGACGGCCACCTGGTCGCGTCGGTCGATCCGTCGTGGATCCACCAGCACGGCGACCTGGACTTCGACGGCGACGCGACGGTCGAGGTCCTCTCCGCGGTCGACCAGCAGCTCTACACGTCGGCGCCGCTGCACGTCACGTTGCACTTCCGCGAGTCGCTCTTGCCGACCGCGACCGTCGCGCCCGGCGGCGTCGTGTTCGTGAACGACGCGATCGCGCTCACCGGCGGCGGCCTCTTGCTCGGCGGCCCCGAAGGGCAGACCGTCGCGAAGGTCTCCGGCTGCTTCACGCCCGACGGCGACAGCGTGTGCACCGCGGTCGCGTCGCAGACGATCACCGTCACGCCCGACGATCCGCTGGCGCGCGACAAGGGCAGCTTCCCGTTCGCGCCCGAGATCGCCGGCATCCACCCCGGCACCTTCACCGGCACGATCCAGCTCGAGAACCGGCTCGCGACCGGCGAGCGCACGCACGGCGCGACGCAGGATCGCGCGTTCACGCTCACGCTCCCCGCGGTCTTCCACATCTCGCCGACCGCGGCGTCGCTCGGACAGTACGTCTTCGTCGACGGCGGCGGCTTCGTCGGCGGCGAGGCCGGCGCGGTCACCGAGCTGCACCTCGTCGGGCAGTTCCAGAAGACCGGCGCCTCCGCGGTGCCGGTCGATCTCATCTTGATCCCGCAGTTCGTGTCGGGCCGCGTCGCGCGCTACGTGATGTCGACCGACGACGCGATCGGGCAGGCGCTCGATCTGCGCAAGGACACCGGCACGTTCAGCGGCACCGTCACGCCGATCATCGACTGGAAGAACGACAGCGAGACCGGCACGTCGGCGCCGTTCTCGCTCGCGATCGCGCCCGTGAAGCAGGTCGTGTGGCTCGAGTTCACGCCGTCGTACGTCGAGAGCCTGCGCCTCTACGGCCTGCGCGCGGTCGATCGCGAGATCCGCGCGCGCATCCTCGAGGTCGTGCGCGCCGCGTACCCCGCGGTCAACATCGATTTCCGCACCGAAGCGCCGACCGACTTCGCGCTGTTCTCGACGGTCGAGATCACCGGCCCCGATCCGAACGGGCAGGGCCTGTTCGGCTACGACAACTCGCCGGGCAAGGACGTCGGCAACGTGCGCCTCTACGATCAGCTCGGCGGCGTGAACGCGCAGACGCAGGAGGATGGATCGCCTGGCTACGGCGGCGTGTTCGTCGAGTCGCTGATGGGCTTCTCGCTGCACCCCGCGATCGGCGACTCGGTCGGCGGCGCCGATCCCGAGTTCGACGCGATCTTCGATCCGCTGCGCCCCGACGGCGGCACGCCGGTGCGCGCCGACGATCTCTCCGACGGTGTGATCACGATCTCCGGAACGTCCGAGTGCCCATCTCAGGATCGCGCGATCCAGATCGCGTGCGCCGTCCGCGTGATGGGCAACCTGCTCGGCGGCACGATCGCGCACGAGACCGGCCACTCGCTCGGCCTCGCCAACCCGTACGGCGACGGCTACCACGACGCCGGCGACGCGCCCGATCGCCTCATGGACGCCGGCGGCGATCGCCCCTTCTCCGAGCGCGCCGAGCTCGACGGCGCGGGCCCCGGCGTGTTCTGCACCGACGAGTATTCGTACTTGCGCGAGATCCTGCCGACCAGCGCGCCGGCGGACACGAGCGCGCGGCCGAGCTGCAACTGATCTCCGACTTCCGGCTTCCGGCTTCCGGCTCAGATCAGAGATCGGAGATCGGAGATC
>Ga0310810_10007521_pt1 | contig 12435 bp, 9 predicted proteins | sample NCmetagenome_FD_207641 | JGI IMG/M metagenome (GOLD analysis project Ga0310810, IMG submission 207641) | Soil microbial communities from experimental microcosm in Duke University, North Carolina, United States - NC | ecosystem: Engineered > Artificial ecosystem > Soil microcosm > Unclassified ... | reverse complement strand
GGCGTGGCCGCGGCGTGGAGCAGTCACATTCTGCTCGACTGGCTCGGCAGCGACACGTCGCCGCCGATCGGGATCATGGCGCTGTGGCCCTTCACCGACACCTTCTACCAGTCGTCGGCGTTCCTCTTCGACGCTATCTCGAGACGCTACTGGCTGCCGCAGGAGTTCATCTGGGGTAACCTTCGGGCGATGGTGAAGGAGGTGCTGATCCTCGCCCCGGTGGCGTGGCTCGCGATGCGCGTGGCGTATCGGAGACGGCCGCAGTGACGTCGATGACGCGACCACAGCGAGTCGCCCGCGTCATTGCGCTCATCTGTGCCGCCGTGATTGTCTGCCGGCTCGCGGGCTTCCAGCTCGGAGGGGTGCTGCCGACCCCGCTCATCGTCTTCCTGCTGGCGGCCGCGCACTTGGCCGAGCCGATCCGGCGACGGTGGAACACAGAGCGGGCATTCGAATTCGTGCGGACGCACTGGTTCGAGATCGGCGTTGCGCTGCTCGTGCTGTTGTCCTTCGGCGTACGTCTTCCTGGACTGAACGGCGAGTTCGGCCACACGCCGCTCGACTTCGACGAGAACCGGCTCGGCGCAAGCATCCGCACGTTTTTCGCGAAAGGCGAGCTGCAGCACACGACGGTCGAGCATCATCCCGGCCTCGCGTTCTGGCTCTTTGCGGCGTCGTCGTTCCTCAACATCCTGAATCGGATGGCCCATGGCGGCGTCGCGCCGGCGGCACTGCTCCCGGTGGAGATGTACGTCGGGGCGTCGCGGATCGCGAACCTGTTCGTCGCCGCGGCGACGGTGGGCTTCACCGCCTTCGCGGGGCGGCGGCTGGCAGGAAGGGGCGCGGGTCTGACGGCGGGCCTGATCGTGGCGATTGTGCCGTTGTCCGTGGAGACGACAACGCTCTGCCGATGCGATCCGGTGATGGTCCTCGGTGCCGTGGTGACGCTGGTCCTCGCTTTGCGCTGTCTCACCGAGCCTCGTCCATCGTTGTTTGCAGCGGCCGGCGGCATCGCGGGCGCGGCGGCGGCCGTCAAGTACTCCGGCGTGTTCGCGATCGTCCCGGTCCTGCTCGCGACGCTGGCGGTACCGGCGTGGCGCGATCGCCTGAGACTGGCAACCATCGCCACGGCCTGCTTCGTGGCGGCCGTCGCCATCACCAATCACTACATCTGGTCGGACTTCTCGAACTTCCTGAAGCAGCTCTCGGACCAGATTGGCATCACGGGCCCTGGGCACTGGGCAGCGACCGACAACCCGCGCGCTTTCTACGTGATGATCCTCAGCCGCTACGGCACCGGCGCCACGCTGCTTGTCCTCGCGGCGGGATTCACTGTCTACACGCTCGCCACGCGCCGGCTGGACTTCTGGATCGCCGTCTCGTTCCCGATCCTGTATCTGGCGTTCATGACGGGACGGCCTTCGCAGTTCCCGCGGTGGGTGTATCCGATGCTGCCGTTTGTCGCAATCATGTCGGCCGCGGCCGTCACGATGGTCGGCGAGTGGCTGCTCGTGTGGATGAGGACCCGATCCGTGTGGCCGCGCGCGGCACACGCGGTCGTTGGGCTGCTGGTGGCGGGCGTCCTCGCTCAGCCCCTCTGGTCCGGTGCTGTGTCGCTGAGCCGGCGGCTGACGGTGCCTCCGTACGCGCGCGCCGAAGCGCGCATCCGCGAGCTGGCGAAGCCGGACGACGTCGTGCTGCTCGAGAAAGGCTGGCTGGATCTCTCGGCGAGCGGCTTGGCGATCAAGCGCGTCGACGATCTGCGGAAGATCCTCGACGGCGGGATCGGTCAGCTCTCAGACGCGAGCTGGGTGGTCGTGCCGAAAACCCAGTTCGGCCACCCGATGCTGAAGCAGCTCGGGTTCTACGAGCGGATTCACGCCGATCAGGGCTTCGGCGGCAGCGTCGGCTACGACTTCGAGATCTACGCCGTTCCGAAACGCTGACACGCCTGGGGACTGTCCCCCTTATGGATCACGGGGGACAGTCCCCTTAGCCACCGGGTTGCCGTCGAGATCGAGGTGCACGATCGGCGCGATCTTCGTCGCCTTGAGCGGCGCCTCGATCTCCTTGGCGTCGCCGACGATGACGATGGCCAGGTGGTCCGGGTCGATGTACTTCCTGGCCACGCGCACGACGTCATCTTTCGTCACTGCCATTACCGACGCCCCGTACGTTCCGTAGTAGTCCTCGGCCAGGTCCTGCACGTACAGGCTGCCGATGGCGTTGCCGATGCCTCTGACGCTGCTGAAGCGCTGCGGCAGGCTCTGGACCAGCGAGTTCTTCGCGGCGTCCATTTCCTCGTCGGTCACCGGCCGCGCGCCGCGCATGCCGTTGATCTCTTTCATGAACTCGGTGAGCGCCGCGTCGCTCTTCGCCGTGATGATGTCGCCTCCGGCGTGGAACGGACCCGGGCCACGGCCAAACTGGAAGTCCGATCCGACCCCGTAGCTGTACCCCTTCTCTTCGCGGATGTTCGCGTTGAGCCGCGACTGGAACAACTCGCCGAACATCGTGTTCATCACGCGCAGCGCGAAGAAGTCGGGCGTGTTTCGCGGCGGGCCCACGTGGCCGAGCGCGAAACTCGACTGCGCGGCGCCGGGCTTGTCCACCAGGTAGATTGTGGTAGCCGCCGGTGCTGGTGGCGCGGAGTAGTCGAACGAGACGTTGGCATCAGCCGATGATCCCGTCCATGGCCCGAGCACGCGTTCGAAGATCCGCGTGACCTCGTCGGCCTTGACGTCGCCAACCACAGTGATGATCGCGCGGTGCGGTTCGAAAAACTTCTTGTGGAACGCCAGCACGTCGTCACGCGTGATCGCCTTGACGGAGGGCTCCGTGGGAGACCGCCCGTAGGGATGCGCCGTTGAGTACACGACCTTCGGGAACACCACATCGGCGACCGACGCCGTGACGTCCTTCGCCTGCTGCAGTTCCACGAGCATGTTCGCGCGGCGCCGTTCGAGCGCCGGGGCGGGGAACGTCGGGTTGACGATGAGATCCTCGGTCAGCGCGAGCATCGGCTCGAGCTTGTCGCTCATCGACACGAAGCCCACCGACCCATGCTCGGCGCTAACAGACGCGTCTACGCTCGAACCGAGCAACTGCATCGCGTTGGCGATCTCGTCGCCGGTCTTCGACGTGGTGCCTTCCTCGAGCATGCCCGACGCCAGCGCGCTCACGCCCGTCCTGCCGGCCGGCTCGAACTGATCGGCGCCTCCAACGAAGTTGATCGAGACCGCCACCAGCGGCAGCGAGTGGCGTTCCGAGACCACCAGCCGCGCGCCGTTGGCGAGCGTGGTCTTCGTCCACGAGGGGATGCGGAGCTCGGGCCGGGGCCCAGCGGTGGGCATCACGGTCCGGTCGAACGACGTCTTGTTCGAGGCCGTCTTCTCCGGAGCCGGCGAGGCTCCCGCCTTCGCGGCAGCCGCGCTCGTGTCCTCGTCCTTCGGAGTGACGTCCCGCGCCGTTCCCGATGCCTGATCCTTGGCGCCCTGGGGCACCACGCTCAGCACCACGCGACCCTTGCCGAGGAATTTCTGCGCCACGCGCCGCACGTCCGCGGTCGTGACGGCCTGGTAGCGCGGGTAGTCGACCGAGAACACGTAGCCCGGGTCGCCGTAGAAGGACTGCCCGAGCGCCAGATTGAAGCCCCTGCCCAGGTTCGACTCGAGCTGCGACACGAACGCGAACTGCAGGCCGGCCTTCGATCGCGCGAGCTCGTCGGGCGTCGGCCCATCTTTCTTCAGCTGTTCGACGATGGCGTCGGCGGCCGATTCGATCTCGGCGAGCGGGTGGCCGGGCCGAGGCGTCAGCGTGATCTGGAACTGGCCGACATCCTCGCTGCTGTTCTGCGACGCGGTGACATCGGAGACGAGCTCCTTCTCGTAGAGCAGCGACTTGGTGAGCCGCGCGGTTCTCGATCCAGTCAGCATGTACGCCAGGATGTCGAGCGCGTGGTTGTCGTCGTCGTGCGAGCCGACCGACGGCCAGACGAGATCCAGTTGCGGCACCTGCACACGGTCCTCGTAGTAGAGGCGCTTCTCGGCGTCGAGTGTCACCGGCGGCGCCTTCGGGCGGGTGATGGGCTGGCCGCTCGGGATCTCGTCGAAGTACTTCTTGATCCAGCCCTTCGTGTTCGCCGGGTTGAAGTCGCCCGACACGACGAGCGTCGTGTTGTTCGGCGCGTAGTACAGCCGGAAGAACTTCTTCACATCATCGACCGTCGCTGCGGCCAGATCCTGCATGCTGCCGATGACCGGCCAGGAATAGGGGTGGCTCGGCGGATAGATTGCCGCGCCGATCAATTCACCGGCGCGCCCGTAGGGCTGGTTGTCCACGCGCTGGCGGCGCTCGTTCTTCACAATCTCGCGCTGCGCGTTGTACTTCGTCATGTCGAGCGAATCGAGCAGCCAGCCCATCTTGTCGGCCTCGATCCACAACTGGTGTTCAAGGTAGTTCGACGGCACCTGCTCGTAGTACGTCGTCGTGTCGTTGCCGGTGCCGCCGTTGTTCTGGCCGCCAACGCCTTCGGTGAGCCGGTCCTGCACGCCGTAGGGCACGTGCGCGGACCCGGTGAACATCACGTGCTCGAACAGGTGGGCGAAGCCCGTTCGTCCCACTTCCTCGTTCTTCGACCCCACGTGGTACATCATCAGTACCGACACGGTGGGTGTCGCGTGGTCCTCGGCGAGCACGACCGTCAGGCCGTTCGAGAGCGTGTATTTCTCGAACGGGATGTTGAGCGCGGGCGGCGGCGCGGACTGCCTGGCGCCCGCCGTGAGCGGCGCGAGGGCAGCGACCATTCCGACAGACAGGAGCAGAAGGAAGAGAGGACGGACAGCTCGTGTCACGAAGGGCTCCTTCATCGGGGTCAGACGCTGTTAAGACAGCGACGGCTCCTTAACAGCGTCTGACCCCTAATACGTATAGACGCCCCGGCCAGTTTTCCGGCCGAGCTGTCCGGCGGCGACGTAGCGGCGGAGGAGGGGGCACGCCCGGTACTTCGGGTCGCCCAGGCCGTCTTGCAGCACGTCGAGGATGGCGACGCAGACGTCGAGGCCGATGAAATCGGCGAGCGTGAGTGGCCCCATTGGGTGGTTCATCCCGAGTTTCATCACAGCGTCGATCGCCTCCGCCGTGCCGACGCCTTCCATCAACGCGTAGAAGGCCTCGTTGATCATCGGCATCAGGATGCGGTTGGCGATGAACCCGGGGTAGTCGTTCGCCTCGACCGGCGTCTTGCCGAGCGCATTCGTCAGATCTGTCGCCACGGCCATCGACTCGCTGCTGGTCGCCTGTCCCCGAATCAGCTCCACCAGCACCATCAGCGGCACGGGGTTCATGAAGTGCATCCCGAGCACCCTGTCGGGGCGCTTCGTGGCGGCGCCGATGAGCGTCAGCGAGATCGACGACGTGTTCGAGGCGAGGATGACGGCGGGACGGGCGAGCTGATCGAGCCTGGCGAAAAGCGATCGCTTGGCGTCCACGTCTTCGATGATGGCTTCGACGATGTAGTCGGCCGAGGCGAGGTCGTCGAGCGTCGTCGTGACGGCAAGCCGGCCGAGCGCCGCGTCACGATCGGAGGCGGTCAGCTTGCCCTTCTCGACGAACTTCGCGAGCGACTTGTCGATGCCGGCCCTGGCGCGATCAAGTGCCGGCTGCGAGACGTCGTGCAGGGCGACGGAGAAGCCGGACTGCGCGAACACCTGGGCGATCCCCGAGCCCATGGTGCCGGAGCCGATGACGGCGATGTGCCTGGGGCGCATTGAGCGGCCCCATCTTATCAGCCCGTCGGCCCGCCGATTCCCGAAAGGAACTTCAGTCGCTGAGGAAGCGCAATCCTGAGCGGCAACACGCGCTCACGGCGTCGTTCGGCATCCAGGTTGAGCGCGCGCGCCCGCAGCAAGTCCGGGAGACCAATCATCCCGAGCAGCTTCCGGGGCTGCTCCCGGGTCACGACCGGGAAGCGGGTCAGCCCCGACTCGGCCATCCGTTGCGCCACGGATCGGAGAGGCTCGTCCGGCCACGCGACCGCGGTGCGCAGGGAGATTGCGTCGACCAGTCGCACGTCGCTTCCCGTGGTTCGTGCTTTCGCGACCAGATCGTGGAGCGCCGCGCGCGTAACCACGCCGAGGTAGTGATCCTCCACATCCACGACCGGGTAGAGTCGCTGCCGGCGGTCGTCGTGCGCCAGGGAATGCTCGAGGGCCTGGATGGGAGCGTCGACGGGCAAGGCGACGACGGAGGTGCGCATCACTTCGCGAGCGAACAGGATCTCCAGCGGGTCGATGGCGTATTCGCGGCTCAAGTGGTAGCCCCGGCGGCTGATCTTCTCGGTGAGGATCGAACGGGGCAGCAGCAGCACCGTGAACGCGTAGGCGCCCGTGACGGCCACCAGGAGCGGCAGCGCACTGCTGAAATCGCCGGTCAGCTCGATCGCGAACACGACCGCCGTGAACGGCACGCGCATGGTCCCGCCGAGAATGGCGGCCATGCTGACGAGCGGCCAGAAGCCCTCTCCGACTGCGGGCAACCATCCGGCCTCGAGACCGCCGAGCGCGCCACCCATCATCAGCAGAGGCGCCAGCACGCCGCCGGATGTGCCCGAGCCGAGCGCGACGATCCAGATCGCCGATTTCACGAGCAGGACGCCGAGAATGATGCGCTCCGGCACTTCCCCGTGGAGAAGGGCCGCAATCGTGTCGTACCCGACGCCGAGCGCCTGCGGGAAGATCAGCCCGCCAATCCCGATCGTCAGCCCGCCAAGCGCCGGCCACCACATCCAGTGGAACGGCAGGCGTGCGAACAGGTCTTCGACCGCGTAGACGCCGCGCGTGAGCAGCCCGGAAAAGGCACCGGCCGTGATGCCGACGAGCAGCGCGCTGGCGAACAGACCGGCACTCGGCAGCGGGTGATGCGCTGGCGTGGCGAAAATCGGAACCGCGCCAAGCAGGCCGCGGCGCAGGATTGCCGCCGTGGCGCTTGCGAGCGCGACCGGGATCACGCTGCGCGGTTTCCACTCGAACAGAAGCAGTTCGACGGCCAGGAGGACCGCCGCGAGCGGCGCCGCAAAGGTCGCGGCCATGCCGGCGGCAGCGCCGGCGACGAGCAGGGTCTTCCGCTCGGCGTTGGTCAGGTGGAACGCCTGCGCCACCAGCGAGCCGAATGCGCCGCCGGTCATGATGATGGGACCTTCGGCCCCGAAGGGTCCACCCGATCCGATGGAGATAGCGGCAGAGATCGGTTTCAGCAGCGCCACCCGTGGCTCGACGCGGCTGCCGTTGATCAAGATCGATTCGATGGCCTCCGGGATCCCGTGCCCGCGGATGCGCTCGGAGCCGTACCTGGCCATCACCCCGATGATGAGCGCGCCGATGACCGGCACGAGCACGACCATCCATCCAAGGTGATGGGTGGCGGGAGAGACGGGCGTGATGCTCCAGCGCTGAAAGAAGAACAGGTTCGTGCAGAGCGCGATGAGATCGAGCAGCGCGACCGCCACCACCGAGGCGAGCGCGCCGATGCCAACGGCAATGAGCGTCAGCAGCAGTACCCGGCGGTCAGTCGTGAAGTCGCCCAGCGTGTGCGGATCGACGGGCTCGGCGAATGGCGCATCCTGATGTATGTGTTGTTGCATGAGACCACGGGGTCAGCGGACGGCGATGAGACCCGAAAGCGCAGACACGAGCGCCGGCCCCGCGGCACGAAGCTCGCGCCGATGCGCGCGGGATAGTTCGGACAGAAGGGCGTCGCCGGCACGCGTGAGCCGCAGCTGGACGAAACGCCGATCGGGCGCGGTTCGGCCTCGTTTGACCAGACCGCGCCGCTCCAACCGGTCAAGCAAGCCGATGACGCTGTGATGCTGCAGGCGGAGCCACTCGGCCAGGCTGCGAATGACGACCGGTTGCGTCAGGCCGAGGGTCTTGATGCCGAGCAGGACCTGATGCTGCTGGGGCGTGATGCCCGCCTCACTCACGGCGGCCTGGCTGAACTCGGTGAATCGGCGGATGGCGTAGCGGAAGTCGGCGAGCGACTGGTAATCGGCGTCGGACAGCGTCGAAGGCACCGAACATATCGTAACACGATATGTCAGAGCAGCATCGACCGAACTCTGAAACTGCTAGATCATTTCGACAGCAAGTGCGACGCCGTTCCCACCGCCCAGGCACAGCGTGGCGATGCCTCGGCGTCCGCCGGTGCGGCGGAGGGCGTAGAGCAGCGTCGTGAGGACGCGGGCGCCGGAGGACCCGATCGCATGGCCGAGCGCGACGGCGCCGCCCTGCGCATTCACCTTCCGCGCATCCAGGTCCAGCTCGCGGATCACGGCCACCGCCTGCGCGGAAAACGCCTCGTTCAGCTCGATCAGATCGACGTCCGCCACCGCCCATCCTGTCTTCGCGAGTACCTTCCTCACGGCTTCGACCGGTGTCATCAGGACGTACTTCGGCGGCAGGCCGCTGATCGCCTGACCCACGATGCGGGCGATCGGTTGGCGTCCGTGCTGGCTCGCCCAGTCCGCGGAGGCGACGACCACTGCCGCCGCGCCGTCGTTCACGCCGGGCGCGTTGCCCGCCGTGACGGTGCCATCGCTCTTGAAGGCGGGCTTCAGCTTCGCGAGGGCTTCCACGGTGGTGTCGGCACGGATTGGCTCGTCGCGATCGACGATCACGGCGTCGCCCTTCTTCTGCGGCAGCGAGATTGGGACGATCTCATCTCTGAACCAGCCGGCCTCGGTCGCCTCCGCGGCACGATGATGGCTTTCCGCGGCGTACGCGTCCTGATCCTCGCGCGAGACGTGATGCTCGCGGGCGACGATTTCGCCAGACTGGCCCATGTGCCAATTTTCGAACGCGCACCAGAGGCCATCGTGGATCATCAAATCCAGCATCTGGGCGTTGCCCATGCGCAGGCCTTCGCGCAAGCGCGGCAGCGCGTACGGCGTATTCGACATCGACTCCATGCCGCCGGCGACGGCCACGTTGATGTCGCCGGCCTGAACGCCCTGCGCCGCGAGCATCACGGCGCGGAGCCCCGATCCGCACACCATGTTCAGTGTCATCGTGCCGACGGTCGGGGGAAGCCCGGCGCGGAGCGCCGCCTGGCGGGCCGGCGCCTGGCCAATGCCGGCCGAGACGACGTTCCCCATGAAGCACTCGTCAACCTGCTCCGGCGCCACGCCGGCCCGGAGGAGGGCTTCGCGAATGGCGATCGCGCCGAGCTCGGGCGCGGTCAGCGATTTCAGCGCGCCGAGGAACTTGCCGGTCGGCGTGCGAGCGGCGCTCAGGATGACGGCGTTCATTGACGATTGCCACGGCGCAAACTCAAGTTGCGCCCTCCGTACGATCACGTACTACATTTGATGCCGCGGACGACGTCGGCGCCGAGCAGGCGCTGGAGGCGGCGCAGAATCAGGTCCTGCGAGCGGTCGACTTCGCGGAGCCACTGAGGCTCGCCGTCGACGATCAGCGTCACACCGGCCAGGTGCGCGCGGGTCACGTGATCGATCGCCGCGCCGACGGCCACCCGCCACGCGAAGTTCACCTTCTCGGGCGTCATGGGCGCTTGCGCCAGCAGACGCGGAATCATCGAGTCGACGAGCGATCCGAGCGGCTCCATCGGTCGAGTGTATCATCGCGCCTGTGCACCTCGTTCTCGCCTCGGCCTCACCCAGACGCAAGGCCTTGCTCGAGGCGGCCGGCGTCACCTGTACGGTGATTCCGGCGGATGTCGACGAGACGCCGGAGCCCGGCGAAACGCCGTCGGCGCACGTGCGGCGCCTCGCGCGCGCGAAGGCGCTCGAGGTCGCGCGCAGCGAGCCGCACGCCGTCATCCTCGGCGCCGACACGGTCGTCGTCATCGACGGCCACATCCTCGGCAAGCCGGCCGACGAGTCCGAGGCGCGAGCCATGCTTCGCCGGCTCTCGGGACGCGTCCACCAGGTCTACACCGGCGTCGCGTTGTGGCGCGACGGCGACATCCGGGACGCGGTGGACGTCACCGACGTGGAGCTGTGCGCCCTCAGCAACGACCAGATCGACCGGTACGTCGCCTCGGGCGAGCCAGCCGACAAAGCCGGTGCCTACGCCATCCAGGGGCTCGCGTCCCGCTTCGTGACCCGCATCAACGGCTCGTACAGCAACGTTGTCGGCCTGCCGGTAGCGCTCGTCTGCGGCTGGCTGGACGAGGTCTGTGCGTGAAATCCAGCCATTGACCCGGCAGTTTTTGGGGCGCTATGCTCGGAGACGAGCAACCTGATGCAAAGCAAGGGTTTGAAGATTGCGCTCACCACCGTGGTCCTGGTGGCCGCCTTTGGCGGCCTGCTGTGGTCTACGCTGCGTGACGGTACCGAGTACTACAAGCACGTGGACGAGGTGATGACGCAGCCGGAGGCGTGGTACGGGAAGCGCCTGCAGTTGCACGGGTTCGTCGTGGCCGACTCTATTCTGCGCCGCAGGGACTCGCTCGACTATCGCTTCAAGGTGCAGAACAAGGGGCAGGTGGTCACGGCCAGCTACTCTGGCATCGTGCCCGACACGTTCAAGAGCGATTCCGAGGTTGTGCTGAAGGGCACGCTGACGCACGACGGCTTCGCGGTGGAACCGAACGGCGTGATGGCGAAGTGCCCGTCGAAGTACGAAGCCAAGCCCGGCGCAGTCGGGTCGAAGGGCCCCGGCGTCTGACGGCGGGCCGGCGGCCCGCATTCAAGTTTCCCCATGGCCACACTTGGAGCAATCATCCTGCTCACCACGTTCGTGGTGTGCATCTACGCCGCGGCGGCCTCGATTGCCGGCGCGCGGCGAGGATCCGGCCGGCTGATCGACTCCGGCATCGGCGGGCTGTACCTCACGACGGCGCTGATGACGGTGGCGTCCACGCGTTCGTCGTGGGCGACTACACGATCAAGTACGTCCAGCACACCTCCGACAGCGTTCAGCCGCTCTTCTACAAGATCACCTCGTATTGGGGCGGACTCGACGGGTCGATCATGTTCTGGGTGTTCCTGCTGTCGGTCTTCGGCGCGATAGCCGTAGCCACCAATCGCGAGCGTCACCGCGAGTTGATTCCCTATGTCGTCGCGGTCATCACGATCACGGAGGCGTTTTTCCTCTTCCTGATGGTGATCCACCGCAATCCCTTCGACACCTTTCTGACGCAGGCTCCGACTGAAGGGAAAGGTCTCAGCCCGCTGCTTCAGAACCCGTACATGGTGATTCATCCGCCGTCGCTCTACACGGGCTTCGTGGGGATGACCATCCCGTACGCCTTTGGGATGGCGGCGCTCATCACCGGGCATCTGGACGACGCATGGCTGCGGGCAGTCCGGCGTTGGACCATGGTGAGCTGGCTGGTCCTGACGTTCGGCCTGACGCTGGGGATGATCTGGGCGTACGAGGAGCTGGGCTGGGGTGGTTACTGGGCGTGGGACCCGGTCGAGAATGCCGCACTGTTGCCCTGGTTCACGGCGACGGCGTTTCTGCACTCGGTGATCGTCCAGGAGCGGCGCGCGATGCTGCGCGTCTGGAACGTTGCGCTGGTGATCGTCACCTTCATGCTGACGATTTTCGGAACCTTCATGACGCGCTCCGGCGTCGTGCAGTCAGTACATGCCTTCGGCGAGGATCGTCAGCTGGCGTTGATGTTCACCGTGTTCATGGTGGCGATTGCGGTGATCAGCTTCGGCTTCCTCATCTATCGGCTGCCGCTGCTTCGGTCGCGGCACGAACTGGACTCGTGGGCGTCTCGCGAGGCGGCCTTCCTCGTCAACAACTGGATCCTGCTGTTCGCGGCTCTCTTCGTCCTCTTCGCGACGATGTTCCCGACGTTGAGCGAAGCGGTGACCGGCGAGCGCCTCACCGTCGGGCCGCCATTCTTCAACAAGTGGATGGCGCCGATCGGGCTCATCCTGCTGCTGCTGACCGGCGTGGCGCCCCTGCTGGCGTGGCGCAAGACGACGCTCGCGAACCTCAGGGACGAGTTCCTGTGGCCGACCGCAGCGATGGTTGGGGGCGCTGGCGCACTGCTGGCGCTCGGCGTCCGGGTCTGGTCGTCGGGCATCTGCTTCGCGCTGTGTTTCTTCGTGACCGCGTCGATCGTCCAGGAGTTCTGGCGCGGCGCGCGCGTTCGGCAGGAAGGCACAGGCACCGACCTGCTGACGGCCATGATCGGCCTGGTCGATCGCAACAAGCGCCGCTACGGGGGCTACATCGTCCACCTGGGGATCGTGCTGGCCTTCCTCGGGTTTGCCGGCGACGGCTTCAAGCGCGAGGAGCAGGTCCTGCTGAAGCCCGGGCAGCAGACTACGGTAGGACACTTCACGATCCGTCTCGATGGCGTGGAAGTGACCGACGACGGACAGAAGCAGATGATCACGGGCCACCTGGCCGTCTTCGAAGACGGCAAGGCCATTGGCCACATGTACCCGGCGAAGTGGTT
>Ga0310810_10007520_pt1 | contig 12436 bp, 15 predicted proteins | sample NCmetagenome_FD_207641 | JGI IMG/M metagenome (GOLD analysis project Ga0310810, IMG submission 207641) | Soil microbial communities from experimental microcosm in Duke University, North Carolina, United States - NC | ecosystem: Engineered > Artificial ecosystem > Soil microcosm > Unclassified ... | reverse complement strand
TATGGCAGCACAGGCCAATGCCGCGGCAGCAGAGATCGATCGCAGGCTTCAAGCCGTGCGGACTCGTGTCGCACGATTCCCGCGGCCGAAGACACTGCTGATCTTCGGCCGTGAGCCTGGAAGCCTTCGTGGGTTGAATGCGAGCGGTGGCTACGGCTTCCTGCACGACCTGGTCGAACTGGCTGGTGGCACAGACGTTCTCGGTGACGTGAAGCAGGCAGCTGTCTCGATGAGCACCGAGATGGTGCTGTCCCGGGCACCCGAGGCGATCATCGAGCTCCATTACGGCGAGCCATGGCTGCCTGCCAGGATTGAATCAGAGCGACGAGTGTGGTCGGCACTTCCCTCGGTGCCTGCGGTACGGAACGGCCGCGTCACGTTACTGACCGGTGACGAGTTTGTCGTCCCCGGACCTCGCGTGCCGCTCGCCGCCGAACGCCTTGCTGCAGTGCTCCATCCCGAGTCGAGTCGATGAAGACGCTGGTTTCGTTTTCCAGCGGCAAGGACAGCGCGTGGATGATCCACGTACTGCGGCAGACACCGGGCGTCGAGCTCGCAGGCCTGCTCACGACCGTCAACGCAGCGGCGGGACGTGTCGCCATGCACGCCGTTCGCGAATCGCTCCTGCAGATGCAGGCCGACGCACTCGGACTGCCGCTGCAGATCATTCACATTCCATCGCCCTGCCCCAACGAGGTGTACGAACAGCTGATGCGCGATGCGGTTCGCCGCGCGGTCGCCGCAAACTTCACACACATCGCGTTCGGCGATCTGTTCCTCGAGGACATCCGCGCGTATCGCGAGCGCAATCTTGCCGGCACCGGACTCACGCCATTGTTCCCGCTGTTTGGCGCAGACACCGTTGCCCTCGGCCGGGAAATGATCGCTGCCGGGCTCAAAGCACGCCTCACATGCGTGGATCCGCGGGTGCTCGATCGAAGGTTCGTCTCGCGCGAATTCGACACGGCGCTGCTGGACGAACTTCCGCAGGGTGTCGACCCCTGCGGCGAGCGCGGAGAGTTCCACTCGTTTGCCTACGACGGCCCGATGTTCAGCCACCCGGTTCCCGTCATCAATGGCGAGGTCGTCGAACGAGACGGGTTCGTGTTCGCCGACCTGATGCCGGCCGGGACGCTTTCGTGAGCCGTTACCCGGAGCGCATCGTCTGTCTGACAGAGGAGACCACCGAAACGCTCTATCTCCTCGGACAGGGGGATCGTGTCGTCGGCGTGTCCGGCTACACGGTGAGGCCCATCGAGGCACGGCGCAAGCCGCGCATCTCGGCCTTCACGAGCGCAAAGTTCGACAAGATCGTGGCGCTCCAACCAGACCTCGTGCTCGCATTCTCGGATCTGCAGGCGGATCTCGCCGCGGAGCTGACCCGCCGCGGTATTGCGGTCGTCACCTTCAATCAGCGCAGCGTGGCTGAAATTCTCCAGATGATCCGGATGCTCGGCGGCCTGGTCGGCTGCCAGCCGGAGGCGGAGCGGCTCGCGGACAGCCTCGAAGCTGGTCTCGAGGAGATTCGTGGTGCTGCCGCGAAGCTTCCGAAGCGGCCGCGGGCGTTCTTCGAGGAGTGGAACAACCCGTTGATCTCGGGCATCCGATGGGTCGAAGAACTGGTGACGATTGCGGGAGCCGACCCGATATTCCCGGAGCTCGCCGGCGCGAAATTGGCGAAAGATCGGATCGTTGACCCCGCCGAAGTGGTTCGGCGCGACCCCGAAGTGATTTTCGCGTCCTGGTGTGGCGTGCGCGTGAGACCGTCCGTGATCGCGTCCCGGCAGGGATGGGATGCCATCGCAGCCGTCAGGGCGGGCCGTATTCACGAGATCAAGTCGACGCTGATCCTTCAGCCAGGACCCGCGAGCCTGACGGACGGCGTGCGCCAGATTCAACACATCCTTTCACGCGTTTAGCCCGGAAATTGGTGGTTTCATGGACTGAAACGGGCGTCCTGTCCCCAGTTTGGGGTACTCTCGATTAGCGCGTCTTTACATGGATGTGAGGCGCGCGATCCCGAATTGAACCGCACCGTGGACAGTAATAGCGAAGACGACGCGGCGCTGGTGCGTCGGTGCCTTGCCGGCGACCAGGCGGCCTTCGAACCGCTCGTCGAGCGGTACCATCGGCCGCTGATAAATGTGGCCGCGAGGCTGCTCGGTAACCGCGAAGAAGCGCTCGATTCGGCGCAGAACGCCTTCGTCAAGGCTTACGAGAACCTCGACTCCTTCGACCAGAACCAGCGGTTCTTCAGCTGGATCTACCAGATTCTCCGCAACGAGTGCCTCAACGTCCTGCGAAGCCGCCGGCCATCGGCGCCGATGCCCGAGGACCTGGCCGCTCAAGGCTCTCCCGGCGACGCTCTCGACGAGGAGCAACGTCGCAGCGCGGTGCAGGCTGCGCTGATGACGCTGCCCGATGAACAGCGTGAAGTCGTGCTCCTGCGGCACTTTACCGAGCTTTCCTACGACGAGATCGCGGTCGCGACCGGTGTGCCGGTCAAAACCGTGAAGTCACGGCTCTATTCGGCCCGGCAACGCCTCGCGACCGTCCTCTCGCACTAAAAATCGCACCAGACCAACTTTTTGCCTCCTGCCGTGTATATGGAGGCAGAGAGAGATTTTCCGTATGAACAACGAACACGACTCTCGGCTGGAACTCGACCCGGAAGCGGAAGCGCGGGTTACGGACGCCCTGAACCACCTGGAGATCATCGAACCGCCGGTGGGGTTCGTCGGCCAGGTGATGTGGCGAACGAGGCAGCAGGCCTCGAAACAGAACAGTCAAGGGCGTGCGACACGCCGAGCAGGAGAGAGAACGGACATGGCGAAGAAAGCGCTTATCGGAGTCATCGGGATCGCGGCGGCCGGCCTGTTGGTCGCGTATGTCTTTGGCCTTCCTCCCGCGAACCACACTGAGGGCACCATCGGCGCGGCGCAGCGTTACCAGGCCGAGCAGATCAAGTCGAGCGACGTGAAGGTGAGCAACCCCGAGCTGCAGGCGTTCATGCAGACCGACGTCTTCGACAAGCTGATTCATGACAAGCAGGCGGTCGCGGCCCTGGCGAATCCCGAGGTTGCGGCCGCGCTTGCCAACCCGGCGTTCCAGGCGTCGCTCGCCAGCCCTGAGTTCATGGCGGCACTCGCCAACCCGCAGGTCCAGATTTATCTTTCGAACCCGCAGGTTGCACAGGCGCTGGCGTCACCGGAAGTATCCCAGTTGCTGGGGAGCCCGCAATTCCAGGCGTCGCTGAGTGCGCAGGGCGTTCAGGCCGCATTGGGGTCACCTGCGGTGCAGCAGGCGCTCTCCAACCCGCAGGTTGCTCAGGCGATGGCGTCGCCGGCAATGCAGCAGGCGCTCTCCAACCCGCAGGTCGCCCAGGCAATGGCATCACCCGCGGTGCAGCAGGCGATGGCCAGCCCTGCAGTGAGCCAGGCGATGGCGAACCCGGCTTTCCAGGTTGCGCTCTCCGCGTCCGCGATGCAGACCGCGCTGTCCAGTCCGGCGTTCGTCCGGTACCTCTCGGCCTCGGGCTTCGTCAGCCAGCTGTCGCTGCAGGCTCAGGGTCTCGCAGCCAACGGTCTGGCGGCCAGCGGTCTGGCAGCCAGCGGCGCGTCGGACACGAAGTAAGGATTTTTTAGTCCGCGCCTCGGTTCGGAATCGAACGGTGCGACGTTAACAACTCAGGCTGGGGGAGCAAGACCACTAAGGGGGCGTCGTGGGCCGGGGGGCCGCGACGCCCCCAACGTGCTCGAACTCCTGAACAGCCGGCGGCGTCGCTCCGGGTTTCCAAAACAACCTCGGGACGCGCAGCCACCAAGGGCGTCGTGGGCCGGGGGGCCGCGACGCCCTTAGCATTTTGAACGGGATTTTGACGAAGGCGGTCTCCCGCTATTGCCGGTCGCTGTTCCAGGAATAGGCAAGACCGACGCCCGCAACTGCCGCGGCACCCGTCAGCCCGAGGAGCAGACCGAACGCGGTGTGAACGGCCGGCACCGGCAGCACTGGAACGTTGTCGACGATGGCGACGGCTTCTGCCCGGGCCTGGGCGCGATCGGCAATCGTGGCCGCGCCGTTGTACCAGACCACCGCGAGCGTCGTGAGGCCCGCAAGGCCCACGAGCACGAGGGCCTGCCGAGTGTTCCGGCCACTGACGACGCCCACGATCGACAGTAGTACACCCACCACCCCGAGTCCCAGGACGAAGAAGCCCACGGGATCGGGAATCCCTGGCAGGCCCACCTCTCCGATCCGGAGCCATGGCAGAAATGCGGAGGCGCCCAGTACGGCACATCCGGCCACCGACACAGCGTAATCGCGGCTCAAGGCTGAAGGGCTTTCTCGAGAAACAGCGGCTCGGACGCTGGCGGAACCAGACCAAGTGCAGCCGCCTTCTCGAACAGCAGCGCAACCGCGCGTCGTCCGTCGGTTCCGAGGTCCACCGAATGGTGATTCACGTACAGGTCGATGTGTTTGTACATCACCTCTTCGCTCATCTCCTGGGCGTGCGCGCGGACGTAGGAAAGGCTCGCTTCGCGGTTCGCGAACGCGAACTCGACGCTCTTGCGCACCAGCCGATTCACGCGCTCTTTGACGTCGTGCGGCAGTGACCGCCGAACAGCGATAGCTCCAAGAGGAATTGGTGCACCGGTTTCCTGTTCCCAGAACTCGCCAAGGTCGACGATCTTGTGCAGGCCTTTCGCTTCGTATGTGAAGCGGTTCTCGTGAATGATGACGCCGGCATCGAAGCGTCCGTCGAGCAGCGATCCCTCGATATCCGAGAACAGGAGCGGCGTGCGATTGATCGCTTCGGGAAATGCGAGGCCCAGCAGGAAATTCGCGGTCGTATACACGCCTGGAATCGCGATGCGCAGCCTGCCGCTCCGCACTTTGTCGGGCGCAATCGGCCGGGCCGAGATCAGGAGCGGACCGCAGTTGCGGCCAAGCGCGCTGCCTGAATCCAGCAGTTCGTAGCTCGAGCGGCAATACGCGTACGCGTGATAACTGAGCTTGGTGACGTCAGCGGTACCCGCGAATGCTTCGCGGTTGAGCGCTTCCACGTCGGCCAGGTGCGTCGTGAACGACAAGCCCTCGAGATCGATCCGTTCGTGGACGATCGCGTCGAACATGAAGCAATCGTTCGGGCATGGTGAAAAGCCGAGCGAGAGAGGCATAGTGGGACGTTAGCTCAGAATCGAAGGCCAGGTGAATCACGAACCGAGCAGTTTCAGCGATACCCGGTTCAGGTGTTCGATTGCGCCGGCGATGTCCCACGCCGCGCGGTTCCGGCGTTCAACGCGATTCGACACCGCTCTCACCTGCGCGAACGGAACTCCGGCGATCAAGCATGCATACATGAACGCCGCGCCTTCCATGGACTCGACGTCCGCTGGGCAGCGCGACCGGATCCCGGCGATCGATTCATCCGCACCGTGGACCGTGTTCACGGTAATTCCCGACGCGCTGGGCAGATCCTCGAGGCCGACAAGCGGAGGAGGTGCATCGTTCAACAACCGTCCACCCGAAAACGGGAATTCGTCCGGCTCCAGGAGGCCTATCTCGGTCAGCGCAAGAAAACGCGGTCCGTCCTCGACGCCAAGTTCGGCGAGCGAGTCGCTGGTGACATGGACGACAGAGGGAGGCGGCAACGCGGGATTGAAGCTCCCGCAGACGCCAAGGTTCAGCGCGGCGTCGTAGCCGCCGATGGCTAACGCTCTCGTGCACCAGGCCGCAGTTGCCACCATACCGACGCCTGTCAAGAGAACGTCGATCTTGTGCAGTCCCAGCGCTCCGCTGACAACCTGGTTGTGCCCGGCGGCGTTGGTCAGCTCCGAGATGAGCGGTGCGACTTCAGGACGAGTGGCGGCGACGACAAGAACGCGCAAAGGGAGAAGCCTGGAGAACTCAGAATTCAGAAGTCAGAAGTCAGAAGTGAGAGGTCAAAGGACAGAAGCCGCAAATGCTGACTTCTCACTTCTGACTTCCACTTCTGACTTCTGACTTCTGAGTTCTAACTTCCCTGATCCTTGTACTCCTCGTGCCATGCCATCTGGATCGCTTCGAGCTTCGGTTCGTTCGACGCCTTGGGGTCGTCGTCGAAGTCCTCGAGCGCGAGCACGCGCTCTCGCAGATCGGTGAACCGGATCGTGAGTGGGTCGACTCCGGGGAACTTGTCGACGAGGGCGATGGCGATGTCCTCAGCGTCGGTCCACTTCATCGGGCCACCTCTTCGGTCTTCTTGCGGTCCGACTTGCCCAGCTGAATGCCGCCGCCCTCCTGGACGTAGTTGCGCGTGTACATCGGCAGTTCGCAGACGACGTCGCCTTTGATCACGGCCTGGCAGCCGAGGCGCGAATGCGGAGTCAGCTCCCACGCGGTGTCGAGTCGATCCGCCTCGTCGTCTTCCATCTCGCTCAGGTTCTGTGCGCCCTGGCGGACGATCACATGGCAGGTCGTGCACGCGCAGCTGCCGCCGCACGCGTGTTCCAGCTTGACGCCGAGGTTCTTCGCGACATCAAGAAAGGACTCCGGCTTGCCGTGATGCGAATAAGGCAGCTTGCCGTGTTCGAACTCGACGGTCTGCGGTTCGCCGTCAATGATGAAAGTAACTTTTGGCATATCAGTCTCGTGCTGGCGATGGCGATGGGCCATAGGCGACACCGCAAAAAGCATCGCAGCAGCTGTTCGCCATGCCTAACGCCTATCGCCTATCGCCTATCGCCTACAGCCTATCGCCTACAGCCTATCTATGTTCTTCCCCGTCAGCGCGGCCTGCACGCTGCGGTTCATCATGACTTCCGCCAGGTGGCGTGTCGCATCGTTCAGCACGTTGGTCCAGAGGACGATCGCCTCGCGATCCTCCGACTTGATGACGTGCTTGAGACCAGCGAGCGCCTGTTCGATGCGCTTCTGTTCGCCGCTGGCCAGTTCCTGAGCTGCTACATCCGGGAACTCCGGCGCACGCAGCGTCTTCTCGGTTGCGGTAATCACCGACTCGGCTTCATTGCGCGCCTCTATCAGCATGCGCGCCGCGAAGTCGGCTTCGGCGTGTTCGAACGAGTCGATGAGCATCTGTTCGACCTGCTCGTCGGTCAGCCCGTACGACGGCTTCACCTCAATCGTCTGCTCGATGTCCGTCCGCAGTTCGCTGGCCGTGACGCTCAGGATGCCGTTTGCGTCGATCTGGAACTGCACCTGCACGCGCGGCATGCCGGCCGGCATCGGCGGAATGCCGCGCAGGCGGAAGCGCGCAAGCGACCGGTTATCACCAACCAGTTCGCGCTCACCCTGCAACACGTGGACGTCGACCGCGGTCTGGTTGTCGACGCCCGTCGTGAACATCTCGCTCCCTGTCGCGGGGATCGTCGAGTTGCGAAGAATGATCTTCGACACCACCCCGCCCATCGTCTCGATTCCGAGCGAGAGCGGGGTGACATCGAGCAGCAGCATTTCACGATTGCCCGTGATCAGGATGTCGGCCTGGACGGCCGCGCCGAGCGCGACGACCTCGTCGGGGTTCAACTCGGTGTGCGGAGTCCGGCCGAACAGCTCGCCGACCAGGCGACGGACGAGCGGAATGCGCGTCGACCCGCCAACCAGCACGACCTCTTCCACCTGCGACGGCCGCAGACCAGCGTCAGCAAGCGCCTGGCGGCACGGCTCCAGGGTGCGCTCGATAACCGGCCGGATCATGTCCTCGAAGGCGGCGCGTGACAGCCGCACGCCGAGCAGTTCGGCGTCCTGCTGATCGGACAGATCCCACTTGGCCTGGATGACCGCTTTCCGAATCTGCTGAATCGACTCGGGTGTACCCGGCGCGTCGAATTCGGCAGGCAGGGTGTGTTGCGGAGAGGCAGACGCGAGGTCGGCGAGGATCCGCTCGACCACCAGCATGTCGATGTCGTCGCCGCCGAGGTGCGTATCGCCGTTGGTCGACAGTACCTGGAACACGCCGTCCTCGACACGCAGGATCGAAATGTCGAAGGTGCCACCGCCGAAGTCGTACACCGCGATCACGCCGTGGTTCTTCTTGTCGAGCCCGTAGGCGAGCGACGCGGCGGTCGGTTCGTTGATGATGCGGAGGACTTCGAGACCAGCAATGCGCCCGGCATCGCGCGTCGCGGTACGCTGGGCGTCGTTGAAGTAGGCGGGCACCGTAATCACGGCCCGGTCCACTTCGGGATCGATGTCGCCCTGCGCGGCAAAATACTCTTCGGCGCGCCGCTTCAGCTCTCGCAGCACGAAGGCAGAAATCTCGGGCGGTGTGAACTCACGATCGCCAAGACCGATGCGCACCACGCCACCAGGTTCTCCCGACACCTGGAACGGCAGCAGCTTCGCTTCGCCGCGAACATCGTCAATGCCCTTGCCCATGAACCGCTTCACCGAGTACACGGTGTGCCGCGGATCGGTCAGCAGACGACGCTGCGCCTCGCGGCCCACGTACACGGTTCCATCAGCGGCGGTGGACACGATCGACGGAACCAGCGCATCTCCGCTCTTGTCGCGGATCACGAACGGAACGCCGTCATTGACGAAGCCGACGAGGCTGTTCGTGGTTCCGAGATCGATGCCGACGACTTTTGCCATATCAGAGCTGCGGGCCACCCGTGCCGGTCGCCTCGCGTTCGATGGTCGCGAGGAGGTTGTTGATGTAGTTGCGTTCGAGGACGCGCTCGCGCAAAGCCGTCAACACTGAAGCGCGGCCGGCAGCGTCGTCGTCCGCGAGCGAATCCCAGCGCTCGGAGAGATCGCGCAGCTGCGATTCGTGCTCAGCGCGTTTCTGTTCGATCGGTACCGCCGCTTTGGCAAGGCGCGCGCGCCACTCAGCCTCGGGAGCGTCGCTGTTGCGCATCTCGCGGACTTCGTCCAGTTCCTCATTCAGCGCGAACACCTCTTCGAGCAGCGATGCCGGAACCTTCTTGCTGGCGTCGCGATCGGTCCCCTTGAGTGCGCCTTCCAATTCGAGAAGATAGGACACGCGCGAAGCGGGCTGCTTCAGCGTCCGGAACGCATCGTTCAGGTACGACGAACGCTCGAGGCTCGCGCGCCGTTCGGCCGGCGCCGCGTTGTAGAAGTAGTCAGGATGAAACTGCCGGCTCAGCGTGCGGAAATTCTGCTCGAGAACCGCCGGGTCCAGATTCAACTTCCGCGGCACACCCAGGAACGAGAAGTAGTCCCCCTGGCGTCCCAGCGAGAGGATCTTGGTGCAGTTCGGGCAGAAGTGCACGTCGACAGGGGCGCCGCCTCCGCACGTGCGGCACTCCTGAACCGGATGGCTGTTGGTGCTGAGACTCATGATTGGAGACCCGCCGCGTACGCGGAAGGCTGTCAGGCGCCGAAGGAGCTCCCGCAGCCGCAGGTCGTCTTGGCGTTTGGATTGTTGAAGACGAAACCCTTGCTGATCAAACTCGTGTCGTAGTCGAGCACGGTCCCGTTCAGGTAAAGCAGGCTCTTCTTGTCGACGAAGAGCTTCGCACCGTCGGGCCCCTCGAACACCTCGTCGCCGAAGCGAGCGGTCTTCTCCCAGGCGAAGGTGTAGCTCAGGCCCGAACAGCCGCCGCCCTTCACACCGACGCGCAGACCTCCATCGTCGATGCCCTGCTTGCTCATCAACGTCCGGATTTTTCGCGCCGCTGTTTCGCTGATCTCAATGCTCATAAAAAGGGCTGGAGGGGCGGGAGAGACAGGAGAGCCTGGAGGGTAGGCCGAGACTTCGACCTCTCGTCCCTCACGACTATCCGGCCTTCCCGGCCTTCAAGTTTCTTACTCAGGCAGTCGGCTGTGCCGACGTCGCTGCAGCAGGCTTGTCTGCCGACTGCTTCTTCTTGTAATCGCTGATCGCTGCCTTGATGGCGTCTTCCGCCAGCACCGAGCAGTGGATCTTCACCGGCGGCAGCGCAAGCTCCTCGACGATGTCGGTGTTCTTGATGGCGAGCGCCTCGTCGACGGTCTTGCCCTTCAGCCATTCGGTGGCCAGGCTCGAGCTCGCGATCGCCGATCCGCAGCCGAACGTCTTGAACTTCGCATCGTCGATGACGCCGGTCTCGGGGTTCACCTTGACCTGCAGCTTCATCACGTCGCCGCACTCGGGTGCGCCGACCAGGCCGGTGCCGACGTTCGGGTCTTCCTTGGGCAGCGAGCCCACGTTGCGCGGATTCTCGTAGTGGTCGATTACCTTGTTCGAGTAAGCCATTCTCAGCTCTCCTGATTGCTGATTACTAGTTGCTCAATTGCGCGTTTGCTGACTGAACCAGCAATTAGTGCACTTCCCACTGCATCGTTGAAAGGTCGACGCCTTCCTTGGCCAGCTCGTACAGCGGCGACATTTCGCGGAGCCGCGAGACGACCGTGATCAGCTTGTCCGCCACGTAGTCGACCTCTTCCTCCGTCGACCAGCGGCCGAGGCCGAAGCGGATCGAGGAGTGTGCGAGGTCGTCTCCGGCGCCGAGCGCCTTCAACACGTAAGACGGTTCGAGGCTGGCCGAGGTGCAGGCCGAACCGGACGACACCGCGACGTCGTTGATCCCCATCAGCAGCGATTCACCTTCGACGTACGCGAAGCTGATGTTGAGGCTGTGCGGGAGGCGGTGTTCCACCGACCCATTGATGAAGATCTCGTCGAGACCCTTGTGCAAGCGATCGTTCAGACGGTCCCGCAGGGCGCGCAGGCGCTCGGACTCCGTCGCCATCTCCGCCTTCGCGAGCTCCGCGGCCTTCCCGAAGCCGACGATGCCGGTGACGTTGAGCGTGCCCGAGCGCATGCCGCGCTCGTGACCGCCGCCGTCGATCTGCGGCGCGAGCAGCACGCGCGGATTGCGTCGCCGAACGAAGAGCGCGCCAACACCCTTCGGCCCGTACATCTTGTGGGCGCTGAGTGAGACGAGGTCGACCTTCAGTTCATTGACGTTGAACGGAATCTTGCCGGCCGCCTGCACGGCGTCCGTGTGGAACAGGATCCCCTTCTCCTTGGCGATCGCCGCGATCTCGGCGATCGGCTGAATGACGCCGATCTCGTTGTTCGCCGTCATGATCGAGATGAGGATGGTCTGGTCGGAGATGGCAGCCCGGAGCTCGTCGAGGTTCACCAGGCCGTCCTTCTGCACGGGCAGGTAGGTGACGCGGTAGCCTTCCTTTTCGAGCCGCTTGCACGTGTCGATCACCGCCTTGTGTTCGGTGACCGCCGTGATGATGTGGTTGCCCTTCTCCCGATACATCTCCGCGACACCCTTGATCGCGAGATTGTTCGACTCGGTGGCGCCGCTGGTGAAGACGATCTCCTTGGCGTTGGCGCCGATGAGATCGGCCACCTGCTTGCGGGCCTTCTCCACAGCCTCCTCGGCTTCCCAGCCGAAGGGGTGGTTGCGGCTTGCCGCGTTCCCGAAGTGCTGGGTGAAATACGGCAGCATTGCCTCGACGACGCGCGGATCGGTCGGCGTCGTCGCGTGGTAGTCCATGTAAATCGGAAGCTTGATGGCCATGTCTCTTCTCTTGTCAGTGCGGTCCAGCCTCTGCCGGACTCCGTATCTTCGGGCCGGCGCTTGCCTGGCCTCTTCTGTCGTCAACTGTGCGTGTGCAGCACTACCGCGTGTTCGACCGGCTGACTGGATGGCGGCTGGTCGGCTGCCAGTTCAGCGATCGTGCACTCGCCAAGCGCGGAAAGTATCCGCTCGCGAACCCGCCAGAGCGGATCGCGGACGTTGCACTTCGCGAACTGCTCGCAGCTGCTGCCTTCCGAATCGGCGCAGGCCGTGACCGTGACCGGCCCGTCAATCGCCTGGATGACGTCCGCCACAGAGATCAACGCAGGCATCCTCGCGAGTTGATAACCGCCGCGCGTTCCCTGCTGCGAAGCCAGGAGTCCCCGCCGGACCAGCCGCTGAAGGATCTTCGCGAGCAGTTCGATCGGGATGTCGTAGAGGCTCGCAATCTCGCGCGCGCTCGACGAGCCGTCGCCGCGCAGCGCCAGATGCTTCATCGCCATCAGCGCGTAGTCCGCTTTTTTCGAGAGCCTCAGCATGGATTCAAATGTCCGACCGCAGCAGTCCTATCCAATACGACCGTGCTGGTCCTATATTACACGAGGGCGGGGAGGAACGAAAAGGCTGGAGAGGCAGAAAGCCTGTAAAGAGGCAAGAGAAACAGAAGAGCTTTTCCTGCCCTCCTGCCCTTCCCGGCCCTCCGCCCTGGCAAGCGTTAGTACCGTGGCATTGATGGGTCGACCTTGTCGACCCACGCGATGATGCCGCCCTTGAGGTTCAGCACGTGCTTGAACCCGACCGACCTCAAGTAGTCGGCTGCCTTCGCGCTCCGGCCGCCGATCTTGCAGCTCACGATGATCTCGTCGTCCGGGTCCAGCTCGGCATAACGGCGCGGAATCTCGCCAAGCGGGATCAGCTGGGAGCCAGGAAGCCGGTTGATCTGGTATTCGTTC
>Ga0310810_10007519_pt1 | contig 12436 bp, 10 predicted proteins | sample NCmetagenome_FD_207641 | JGI IMG/M metagenome (GOLD analysis project Ga0310810, IMG submission 207641) | Soil microbial communities from experimental microcosm in Duke University, North Carolina, United States - NC | ecosystem: Engineered > Artificial ecosystem > Soil microcosm > Unclassified ... | reverse complement strand
GTTGCGCCTCAGGCGTAACGGTCGTCAACATCGACAACGGATTCGGTGCTGCGGTAGCGGCATCCCGGATCACCCACGCGTCGATCTCGTAGCCCTTCCGACACGAACTTCCCAAGGTGAAAACGCGGATCTGGGTCAACGTGGCCGCAGCCGCCGCGTGGGTCTTTGCCCTTGGCGGTATGTTGGCGCTGGCCTGGGGTATGAGAGCGCCCGGGTGGGCGTCCGGCGCCGCCGCCAGCGCTTCCGTCGCCGCCGTGACGTACGCGTGGTTGCTCATCAGCCAACGGCTCGATCCGCCGCCGCGCGAATACATCAAGCAGTACCTCGCGGCCGCGCTCGCGCCGGTGACCTGGCTCGCGGCGGCCTCAGGAGGCCCCGGCTCCCCGGCCGTCGTCGCGCTCGCGTTAGGCGTACGCGTCGTCGCCGGCGCGGAGAACATTCGCACCGCGATCTCCGTCGCGGCCGGCGCTCTGGTCGCACTGACGGCGATTCACTACTCGGTCGGCGGGACGATCGCGTTCTCCGACATGTTAGGCGGCGGTGTCGTGTTCGCGGCGATCGCGCTGTTCCCGGCCTGGCAAGTCAAGCGCGCCCAGGAGAACGCGAAGAAGCGACGACGCGCAACGCGATCGGAGGCTGCGTTCGGGGGCGAGCGCAACAACACTCCGCGGGCGTACGAGGCGATGCCGTCGGACCTGCGACGAGGCATCGAGGTCACGCGGCAGGAGGCGGAGGAGCGCCGCCAGACCGAAGTCCTGAGCAAGTACCTCTGCGACGTTCGCGACGTACTCGGCGCGGATGAAGTGGTCTTCTGGCGATGGACAGGAGCGCGCGACACACTCGTCGCCGCGGCCTGCTCCGGTGACGGCGCCGAAACCGAACCGACGAAGTTCAACCACGCCGAATGGCTTCCGCTCGTGAAGTGGTCGGCCGAAGAACGCATCGTACACTTCGACGACGGAAAGCCCGGGCCGCGAGTCGCGATGGGGCCCGTGGCGGGTCTCAAGCGCGCATTCGGTGCGATCAGCATCTCGTCGGAGGCTGGGCTCACCACGTCGCGAGACGACCTCAAGGCATGGGTCCCGCGTTATGCAGCGCAGGTTGCCGTGCTTGCCGAGCTGCTGGAGACGCGTGAGGAAGTCGGCCGTCAGAATCGTCGGACGCAGGCGCTGCTTCGCGCTGCCCAGCAATTCCAGTCGAATCGCACTATCGAATCGCTTGGGCGATCGATCTGCGAGACTGCGCTCGAGGTGACGTCAGCGGCCCGCGGCGCTCTCGTACGCTGGCATCCGAACTCGAATGACGGCGAGGTCCAGAGCGTTTCCGAGGGACATCGCATCGCCGAAGGCTGGCCGATCAGCGAGGATTCGCAGGTCGGGACGATGTGCAAGAACGGGCTTCCTCAGGTCTGGGAAGACGCCCGCATGATTGCGCGGCACACTCGGATCTACGGCGCGTGGGAGACACCGCGTCCCATCGGATCGCTGGGCATCATCCCGTTGAAACGCGAGGCTGGCGTGATCGGCGCCATCGTGATCGAAGGCGACGAACCGGGTGACGTCCTGATCGCCGAGGTGCGGAACGTCCGACTGCTCGCGGCTATCGCGGCGGTGTCGCTGGAGACGATGTGGGAGATCGAGGAGGTCACCCGTCGCGCTCGCACCGACCAGTTGACCGGACTCGCGAACCGCCGGCACTTCGATGAGCAGATCGCGCGAGTGCTTGCGGAGACCGACCGGTTCGGAGGGTCCGCGTCGCTCGTGGTAGCGGACATCGACTTCTTCAAAGCGGTGAACGACACCTTCGGCCATGATGGGGGCGACGCAGTGCTGCAGAGCGTCGCGCAGACGTTCCAGGAAGGGGTGCGGAACGTCGATACCTGCGCCCGTTATGGCGGCGAAGAGATCGCCGTCCTCTTGCCGCAAACGAACATCGACGGAGCACGAGACTTCGCCGAGCGATTGAGGAAGGCGATCGAGACGCGTGTCGTCGTCCACGCCGGGCGAGAGATCTCGGTAACGACGTCGTTCGGTGTCGCGACGTATCCGGACACCGTGGCGTCCCACGATGCGCTGTTCCCCACAGCGGACCGTGCGCTGTATCAGGCGAAGGCCGAGGGGAGAAACCGCGTTCGCTGCGCTCTTCCAGGAGCCACTCAGAAAACGACTTAGCCGAGTTACCTCGAGTCGATTCGAGGTCAAGGCCGAGGTTGTTTCTGCGCTCGTCTGCGATTACGTTTGATCCTACGGGGGCGACTGGCTTCGACGGGGTTAGTGAAGCTGTGGCCGCGTGCCCAGGTACTCGGGTCCCTGGTAAAACACTCGGGAAAATCACAACTGCCAACAACAACTTGGCCCTGGCTGCGTAACGCTTAGCGTTACTGCACCTGCCCATGGGGAAGCCCGCCCGAGGCGGCTTCATGGGTATCGCAAACTCGGGATAGCCCCACGGTGCGCTCTCCGGCGCGGGGCGAAACTCTAGAGAGCTTGTCCAGGAGTGGGTTGCCTACCGGCCAGCGCCTGGAGACCTCAACTGGTGGGCTACGCACGTAGATGCTGTGGTCGATCTATTCTCGGACCGGGGTTCGATTCCCCGCGCCTCCATGAAACGAGCAGGGCCCGCCGGTTGCGCGGGCCCTGTTCGTTTTTCCATTCACACCGCTGGCAGTTCGATCCCGCTGGCCGATGAGTCGGCGCCGTCATACGCCGTACGCGCCTCGGCGATCCGATCGACGTTGTCATAGGCCCACGTTCGAATCACGGTTACGGCTCCCGCGAGGCTCTGTCCCAGCGGCGTGAGCTCGTATTCGGTTTGCGGTGGAACGGTTCGATGGACGTGTCGTTCGATCAGTCCGTCACGCTCGAGCGCACGCAATGTCTGCGTAAGCATCTTCTTCGTCACACCCTCGACCCGTCGCCGCAACTGCGCGTAGTGGACTCGTTCATCGCCGAGCGCCAGGATGACGAGCATTGTCCATTTGCCCGCGACGCGATCGAGCACCTGTTGCGTGGGGCACTTCGGGTTGAGGACGTCGTAGACCTGGTTGCCCATGTGGCACTCCATGGGTCCTGTGCCGGCTCCATAAGGCCGCTGCCGAGACTCGATCGAGGGCACCTTTTGGTGCCTTCTTCTCGCTCGGCCGACTCACTCGTTATGATCGCGAATGTCGCGCGTGTCGCGCGGCATTCACGATTCAGCACGAGCGCTTCATGAAAGCCCTTCTACCAACCGGCAATCTAAACGACATGGTCCGCTTCGCGGACGTCGCCGAGCCTCAGCCCGCACCCGGCGAAGCCGTCGTCGCGGTGGAGGCATTTTCGATCAATCGCGGAGAGACATTCGTCCTCGAAAAACCTCGGGTCGCCTGGCGTCCCGGCAAGGACATCGCTGGTCGAGTCGTTCGCGCAGCGGAAGACGGTACGGGCCCCGCCGTCGGCACTCGCGTCGTGGGCCATCCCGCGGCATTCGGCTGGGCGGAGCGAGTCGCGGTACCCGTTAGGCAGCTGGCCACGCTGCCAGCCAGCGTCACGGCGACGGTTGCCGCGACGCTGCCACTTGCCGGGCTCACCGCGCTGCGCCTCCTTCGCGTCATCGGAAGCCTAACGGGGCGTCGTCTGCTACTGACAGGCGCGTCGGGCGGCGTCGGTCACTTCGTCACCGAGCTCGCCTCCGCGGCAGGGGCGGAGGTCACTGTCGTCGTCGGCTCACCCGAGCGAGGGCGGCGACTCCTGGAGCTTGGCGCGCACCGAGCGGTCGTCGACGTCGCGGACGCGGCGCCGGGGATGGATGTCGTCCTCGAATCCGTCGGCGGTGGTACGCTGACGGCCGCGCTCACCCGCGTCGCGCCGCGTGGGCTCGTGATCTGGTTCGGGCAGGCGGGACGCGTCCCTGCGACGCTCGATTTCTTCTCGTTCTTCGACCAGCACCAATCGACGACCATCCGGCACTTCGACTATACGGACAGTGACGTCTCCGACGATAGCGACCTCGCAACCCTCGTGCGCCTAACGGCCGCCGATCGACTGCATCCGGAGATCGGCGACACCAGCAGCTGGGGACACACATCGGCGCGGATCGCCGACCTGCGAGCCCGCCGCATTCGCGGAAAGGCAATCCTTCAACTGAGATGATCGCGGAGCAAGTTACATGACCGACCCACAGACCCTCGACAATACCGCATCCCCTCGTCAGCGCGGATTGGAGCTGCTCGAGCAATTACACGGTGGACACGCAGGAGCGGCAATGGTGGCGGAGATGAAAGACATCTGCCCGGCATTCGCCGACATGACCGTCGAGTGGGCACTCGGCGGCGTCATGGGCCGGCCAGGCCTCGACCTCCTCACGCGCCAATTCGTGCTGATCGCATCGTGCGTCACACTCGGCCACGCCGAGCCGCAGCTGCGTGCTCATGTCGAGGCGGCGCTCAACATAGGCGCGACGAAGCAACAGATCGTCGAGGTAATCCTTCAGCTCACGTTCTACGCGGGCGGCCCGGTCGTCCGCAACTCACTGGTGAGCCTTCGTGACCTGATACAAACGACCTGATCGTGGAGACGCAGCAAAAGTCGTCCGGCGGCCCTTGTCGCCGCCGGTCATCACTGGTCGCCTAGTTCGTGGCGAGCGACGCCTGCGCCGCGGCCAGGCGGGCGATGGGAACCCGGAACGGCGAGCAAGACACGTAGTCGAGCCCGAGGTCGTGACAGAGCTTGACGGACCGGGGCTCGCCGCCGTGCTCGCCGCAGATGCCGACCTTGAGGGTGGGTCGAACGCGTCGTCCGTCCTCGACCGCCATGCGCACCAGTTTGCCGACACCGGCCGCGTCCAGGACGCGGAACGGATCGTCAGGCAGAATCCCTTTCTCGACGTAGAAGGGCAGGAATCTCCCCGCGTCATCGCGGCTCAAGCCTAACGTGGTCTGTGTCAGGTCGTTCGTGCCGAACGAAAAGAACTGAGCCGTCACCGCGATCTCGTCGGCGGTGAGGGCAGCGCGTGGCAACTCGATCATCGTCCCGACGAGGTAGGGCACGTGCTCGCCCATCGCGCCGAGGACCTGGCGCGCGACGTCCTCGATGATTGCGCGCTGATGCTCGAACTCGCGCGCGGTTGCAACCAGGGGAACCATGATCTCCGGATGCACGTCGATGCCGCGACGCGACGCACGAACGGCGGCCTCGAAAATCGCTCGCGCCTGCATCTCGGTGATCTCGGGATAGGTGATGCCGAGACGGCAACCGCGATGCCCCAACATGGGGTTCGTTTCGCGCAGGGACTCGACGATCCGATTGAGCTCGTCGCGCGGCATGCCTAACGTGCGCGCCAGGAGCTTGGACTCCTCGCCACCATGCGGCAGGAATTCGTGCAACGGCGGGTCGAGCAGCCGAATGGTGACCGGACACCCCGTCATCGCCTCGAAGATCCCCTCGAAATCCGCGCGCTGCATCGGTAGCAGCTTCGCCAGCGCGCGCCGTCTGCCGGCCTCGTCACGCGCGACGATCATCTCGCGCATGGCGGTGATGCGATCGCCCTCGAAGAACATGTGCTCCGTGCGGCACAGTCCGATGCCCTCGGCGCCAAACTGACGCGCCACTCGCGCGTCCTTCGGCGTGTCGGCGTTCGCACGCACGCGAAGCCGCCGCACCTCATCGGCCCAGCCGAGCAGGTGCGAAAATGACTGGTACATCGGAGCCCGAGAGGCTGGCAGCGCGCCGCTCGTCACGCGCACGATCTCGCTCGGAATGGTCGGCAAATCGCCGACGAAGACGCGGCCCGTCGCCCCGTCCAACGTGATCCAATCGCCTTCGGAGACCGTTGTTCCATCGACCGCGAAGGTGCGCTTCTCCGAGTCGATGACGATGTCCTTGCACCCGACGATCGCGCACTTGCCCATGCCGCGCGCGACAACAGCGGCGTGGCTCGTCATACCGCCGCGCGCGGTGAGCACCGCCCGCGCCGCGACGATTCCGTGAAAATCCTCGGGTGTCGTTTCTTCCCGAACGAGGATCACCGCTTCGCCTAACGCGTTGCGTCGCTCTGCGGTGTCGGGGTCGAACACGGCCTTGCCCGCCGCAGCGCCAGGACTCGCGGGAAGTCCCTGACAGAGCGGGCGAGCACGCGCCTGCGGGTCGATGATCGGGTGGAGCAGCTGATCCAACTGATCGGCGACGACGCGACTCACCGCTTCGGGGCGGGAGATCAATCCCTCGTCGACCATCTCGCGCGCGATCCGCACGGCCGCTGCGGCGGTTCGCTTTCCTGTCCGCGTCTGCAGGAGGTAGAGTTTGCCGCGCTCGACGGTGAACTCGATGTCCTGCATGTCCCGGAAGTGGCGCTCGAGCCGATCCTTCGTCTCGAGCAGCTCGGCGTACGGCGTGGGAAATCGCGTCGCCATGTCCTCGATGTCGAGCGGCGTGCGAATACCTGCGACCACATCCTCGCCTTGCGCGTTGACCAGAAACTCGCCGTAGAACCGTCGTTCACCGGTGGACGGATCGCGGGTGAACGCAACGCCCGTCCCGGAATCATCACCGAGGTTCCCGAACACCATCGACACGACGCTGACGGCCGTGCCTAACGTTTCGGAAATGCCGTTCACGCGACGATAATCGACGGCCTTCTTGAGCATCCACGACCGCCAGACTGCTTCGATGGCGCCCCAGATCTGAATGTCCGGCTCCATCGGGAACGGTTGACCGGTCACGTTGCGGACGATCGCCTTGTATTCCTCGACGAGGTTGCGGAGCGCGGATTCACTGAGTTGCGCATCCGTTTCGACGCCTTCGGTCATGCGCTTCGCGCGCAACAAATGCTCGAAGTTCTGGATCGGGACGTTGAGCACGACGTCGGCGTACATCTGAATGAACCGCCGATACGAGTCGTACGCGAACCGCGCGCTCCCACTTTCGCGCGCCAGCGCGACGACGGTGCGGTCGTTGAGCCCGAGGTTGAGGATTGTCTCCATCATACCGGGCATCGACACCGGCGAACCCGACCGCACGGAAACGAGCAGCGGCGTCGTCGTGTCGCCGAATCCGCGTCCAGTCGACTCCTCGAGGCGTCGAACGTTCCGCGTGACTTCGTCGCGCAGACTGTCCGGATACGTCTTGTCGCGGAGGTAATCGATGCACACGGAGCAGGCGATGGTGAACCCGGGCGGAACCGGTACGCCCAGGTTCGTCATCTCGGCGAGGTTCGCACCCTTGCCACCGAGCACGCTCTTCATCTCGCGTGTGCCGTCGGCTGTCCCGTTGCCGAAGAAATACACGAGCTGTGGCAGACCGTTCGTGTTCGCGGCTATGGCTGCGCCGTCTTCAGCAGCCACAGCCGAACCGAAGCTTGTCGGGGTCTGTGGGGGGCGGGGTTGGGTAGTCACCAGAGAAGCAGGCGTGGCAGAATCCGCTGGGTCCATCGGGAACGGCGCCGAGCATCCCATCCAGCGATAGGTAGCCGAGCGAGTCGACACCAATATGCGCGGCGATCTGCTCCGTCGTCATGTTCGCGGCGATGAGCTCTTCGCGATTCGGCGTATCGATGCCGTAATAGCACGGCCCCGTAATCGGAGCGGAGGACACGCGCATATGCACTTCCCGCGCCCCGGCAGCCCGGACCATGGCCACGAGCCCGCGAGTCGTCGTGCCGCGAACGATAGAGTCGTCAACCATCACCACGCTCTTGCCGTTGAGGACTTCCTTCACGGCGTTGTACTTCACCTTCACCTTCGCGTCCCGACCTGCCTGCGTCGGCTGGATGAACGTCCTGCCAACGTAGTGGTTTCGGATCAGCGCCAGCTCGAGCGGGAGTCCCGACTCCTCGGCGAAGCCTAACGCGGCGGAGTTGGACGAGTCCGGAACGCTGAATACGAGGTCGGCGCCGGGCGCTGGGTTCTCGCGCGCGAGCTGGCGTCCCAACGCTCGTCGGGCCCGATCGACCGAGCCGCCGAACACACGGCTGTCGGGACGCGAGAAGTACACGTACTCGAACACGCATCGTCTCGACTCGGTGGGCTTGAAAGGCTTGAGGGAGCGCATGCCTTTCGAGTCGATCGCGACGATCTCGCCGGCTTCGATATCACGGACGACGGTCGCGCCGACGATGTCGAGTGCGCAGCTTTCCGACGCGGCGACATACGCACCGTCGCCCAGCCGGCCAAGCACGAGCGGACGCCATCCACGCGGGTCGCGCGCGACGAGCATCGTGTCGCCAATGACGACGAGCAGCGAATACGCGCCTTCCACGCCCTTCAGTGCCTCGGCGAGCTTTTCCTCCGGCGCTTCAGCCGCCGCTTTCGCGAGCCGGTGCACGAGCACCTCGGAATCCATCGTCGACGCGAAGATCGAGCCCTGATTCTCGAGCTCGCGCCGCAGCTCCGTGGCGTTCGTCAGATTTCCGTTGTGAGCGAGCGCGATGTGGCCGCCGCGGAAACGAACGAGAACCGGCTGTGCGTTTTCGATCGTCGACGATCCGGCGGTACTGTACCGCGTGTGACCGATTGCCAGCATCCCGTCCAGCGACTCGACCGTGCTGCCATCGAATCCGTCTGAGACGAGGCCCATCTTTCGCGCGATTCGCGCATTGCCATGGTCGTCAATGGCAACGATGCCGGCCGACTCCTGACCGCGGTGCTGCAGCGAATACAGACCGAGGTGCACGATCGATGCCGCGTGCGGAAGTCCCTGAACGCCGAAGATGCCGCACATGTCTCAAGTGCTCGCAGTCGAAGAAGCAGTGGCCATCGCGTCATCGGCGACGGCTACGCGTGTCATGATCGAAGGTATCGCGTTGTGGTACGCTGCGGCCAACTGATCGACCGAGGCAACGAGCTCGCCGCCATGATAGCGGATGCGGAACGACTGCTGTGCCGCGTCGACCGTTCCGATGCGACGAGCGGGGACGCCGCGAGCGGCCGCAACGCGAAGTACAGCGTCGGGCGAGTCGGTAGAGACGATCACGCGGCCCTGTCCCTCGCCGAACAGCAGCGCCTTAGTGGAAATACTGGACCACGAGCTGAGGTCGACCGTCGCGCTGAATTGCGTTTCGCGGTTGGCGATCGCGCATTCTGCGAGAGCGACGGCGAAGCCACCGTCGCTGACGTCGTGTGCGGACGCCACGACACCGGATGTGATGCACTCGAGCAGGGTGTCGATCAGCCGACGCTCGGTGCCGAGATCACAGGCGGGCGGCGCACCGGCAGTGACGTCGTGAATACGAGAGAGATACTCCGACCCGCCGAGCTCCGAAGTCGGTTCGCCCAGGAGCACGATGCTGTCGCCGGATCGCTGGAATGTGGCGCGCGTGACGTGGTCGATGTCATCGATGAGTCCGACCATGCCGATCACCGGCGTCGGGAACACCGCGCCGTTCGGACTCTCGTTGTAGAGCGAGACGTTGCCGCCGGTGACCGGCGTGCCTAACGCTTCGCAGGCCTCGGCCATTCCACCGACCGCCTCGCGGAACTGGAAGAAGACTTCCGGTCGACGCGGGTTTCCGAAATTGAGGCAGTTGGTGATCGCCATCGGACGCGCGCCGGTGCAGGCGACGTTGCGCGCCGATTCGGCCACCGCGATGCGCCCGCCAGTGCGCGGGTCGAGGTAGACGTAGCGGCCGTTGCAATCCGTCTTGACGGCGATGGCTTTGCGTGTGCCGCGGAGTCGAAGCACCGCGGCGTCACCGCCGGGCCCGATGACCGTGTTGGTTCTGACCGATGTGTCGTACTGGCGGTACGCCCACGCCTTGCTCGCGATCGTCGGCGACGAAAGCAGCTGGCGCAACGTCCACGCAGTGTCGCGCTCCTCGTCGCGTTCGGCGATCGCGTCGACGTTGCGAGCGCGAAGCGCGATCACGGTCTCGCTTTCGCGCGCGTCCGGCTGATACACCGGGCAGTCGGTGACGAGTCTCGAGCCTGGGAACTCCGCGACGATGCGGTCGCCTTCGGTGACCCGATAGACTGGCTCGGCGATGACCTCGCCGATCACTTCCGCCGTCAGGTCCCACTTGGCGAGAATCTCTTTCACTTCCGCTTCGCGCCCGCGATGCGCGACGACGAGCATGCGCTCCTGCGACTCGCTCAGCAGAATCTCGTACGGCGTCATGCCTTCTTCTCGCACCGGCATCTTCGTCACGTCGATCGTGACGCCGACGTCGCCGCGCGCCGCCATCTCCGCCGATGAAGACGTTAGGCCGGCCGCGCCCATGTCCTGAATGGCGACAATGTGGCCGCTCTGTATCAACTCGAGCGAAGCTTCGAGCAGCAGCTTCTCGGTGAACGGATCCCCGACCTGCACGCGCGGACGCTTCGCATCGCTCTCGTGTGAGAGGTCCTCGGACGCGAACGACGCACCGTGAATTCCATCGCGGCCAGTTCTCGCTCCCACGGCGATGATCGGGTTGCCGATGCCTTCGGCCTTCGCGCGAATGAGGTCGTGCTCGTGCATCACGCCCACACACATGGCGTTCACGAGCGGATTCGTCTCGTATGCCGGATCGAAGACGATCTCGCCGCCGACAGTCGGCACGCCCACGGAATTGCCGTAGTCGCCGATGCCCTTCACGACGCCGGCGAACAGGTAGCGAACGCGCGGGTGATCGAGCGAGCCGAACCGCAATGAGTTCAGCATGGCGATGGGGCGCGCGCCCATCGTGAACACGTCGCGGAGAATGCCGCCAACGCCTGTAGCCGCGCCCTGATATGGCTCGACGGCTGACGGATGATTGTGCGACTCGATCTTGAACGCGACCGCGAGGCCGTCGCCGACGGCGATCACGCCAGCATTCTCGCCAGGACCCTGCAGCACGTACGGCGCTTTCGTCGGCAGAGTGCGCAGCAGGGGTCGTGAGTGCTTGTAGGAGCAGTGCTCGCTCCAGAGCGCACTGACGATCCCGAGCTCCGTGAACGTGGGGGTACGCCCCAACATGTCGACGAGGCGCTGGTACTCGTCAGCCGTCAGCCCATGCTCGGCGACGAGTGCCGGCGTGATAACCGGATCGCCGGGGCGGGGAAGTACGCTCACGCGTGCCGCCGCCCGAACATCGAGCTGAAGAACCGAGTGACGCCACTCTCGTGCGCGTGCTCGAGCAACTCGATCTCGCCGGCGTCGAGCCAGACGCCCTTGCAATCGACGCAGCGGTCGATCTTCACGTTATGCTGCTCCATCTCCTTGAGGTCTCCGCCGCATCGCGGACACTTCATGAAATGCGCTTGACGTGCGCTCTGGGTGCGCGCCTTGTCGAGCTCCGCGCGGCGCTCCTTGATCAGCTCCGCGTTGAGCTTCGCGAAATATTCCTCTTCGTTGCGACTCGGCTTTTCTTCCGTGGGCATTGGAAAGACAGTCGGGTTGAAGTATCGAGCGTTAGGCAGCGCTCAGACGCTCACGTGAGCGAGCAGGGACTCGAAGAGCGCGACGCCATCGGCCGAGCCCACGATCGCTTCGGCTGCCCGCTCCGGATGCGGCATGAGGCCAAGCACGTTGCCACGGTCGTTGATGATGCCGGCAATTCCGTGCATCGATCCATTCGGGTCACTCGCAGGATCGACTTCGCCGTTCTCGTTCACGTAGCGAAAGACGACCTGCCCATTCTGCTCGAGGTGGTCGATCGTCGCGGCGTCAGCGGTGTAGCGTCCATCGCCGTGCGCGATGGGCAACCGCAGGATCTGACCCTGCGCGTATTGATTCGAAAATCGCGTCTCGGTCGTCTCGACGCGGACGCGGCACAACTCGCTCACGAACTGGAGCCGCTGGTTTCGCAGCAACGCGCCCGGGAGCAACCCCGCCTCGCACGCGATCTGGAATCCGTTGCAGATCCCGACCACGGGTCCGCCGCGGTCCGCGTGCGCAACGACCTCGCGCATGATGGGAGAGAAGCGCGCGATCGCGCCGGCGCGCAGGTAGTCGCCGTAGCTGAATCCACCGGGCAGGATGATGACGTCGACGCCGCGGAGGTCGTGATCCTTGTGCCACAGCTTCACGCACTCCTGACCGAGCACGTCGCTGACCGCGAGAAACGCGTCTTCGTCGGAGTTGGATCCAGGAAAGGTGATGACGCCGAATTTCATGCCTGCTCCACGTTGGCGATCTCGTAGTCTTCCGTCACCGGATTGGCGAGCAGCTTCGCGCACATGTCGCGAACGACGCGTTCGGCCGTCTGTGGTTCCGGCGCGTCGGCGTCGATGACGAGATGCCGCCCGACGCGCACATCGCGTACGCCGGCGAATCCGAGCGAATGCAGCGCGTCGGCCACCGCCTTCCCCTGCGGGTCGAGCAGGCCGCGCCGCGGGACGATGTGAACAGCGACGCGATATCGACTCATGGTTCGCGGTCCTCGTGCTTGGGATGAGTGGGAGGCGGATTGGGGCGTTCGCCGCGATGACGGCGTCGCCGACGCCGCCGTCGGTTCGTCGGCTCCTGACTCTCCGCTGCCTCTCCGTTCAGCGACGCAGTCGGGA
>Ga0310810_10007518_pt1 | contig 12437 bp, 15 predicted proteins | sample NCmetagenome_FD_207641 | JGI IMG/M metagenome (GOLD analysis project Ga0310810, IMG submission 207641) | Soil microbial communities from experimental microcosm in Duke University, North Carolina, United States - NC | ecosystem: Engineered > Artificial ecosystem > Soil microcosm > Unclassified ... | reverse complement strand
GTCCACGGCTGAAAACTCTCTCGGGTACTCTACGCCTTGTGTTCCTCATTACGGGCCTGGCCTGGTTGAGCATTGAACATATCGCCTGGGCGCAAGTGGCTCAACAGGCACAGCGTCCGCCAAAGGACATACAAGGCCCTCAGTCTCCGCCACCATCTCCAGCTGGAGCCGATCCGGTGGAATCCTTGGATAAACGCTTAAGCATCATCGAAGAATGGAAGGCGAGAATTGAGAGACTCCCATCATTAAGCGATAAGTTCAATATTGGTCTGAACGCATTGCAGTTCTTATACTCACACCAAAACGCCCAAGTCGCTGAGGGAAAAAGCCAAGACAATTTATCGATCCGCCGATCCGAGTTTCTCATGTACGGAAAAATCAACGAATACATCCCGAAATGGCATGCTTTGTTTGAGTTTCAAAGTATCAGTTTAGCCAGCAACACGCCCGGGTGTGAAGCGGGTACTCCTTGCAACACTCAGCCAGTAGGCACTCCGCTTTCCGCCACATTCTTTCGAGAATCATATATTGATTTCCGACCGATGCCCAGCATCGCGCCGAACCTGAATTTCATCCGAATGGGAGCTTTCCGTATGCCGTTCGGCATATTCACGGAAACCTCCGGCGGTATTCGGGATGTGATTAGTTCCCCGTTTCTTACCTCGGTAGGTAGCGGGACCATCAATCGAAACGGATCAAATTCCAGTGTCGGCACAATCGAGTTTCTTCAAGAGCGTGACTATTTCGCTGATGTGAGAGGAACGCTGTTTCATAGGGTTGAATATGTGGGCGGTATTATGAACAACAACAACTTCACGGCTAACGCGAGCGCGATTGGAGCCAACGGCGCAAAGGTCGGGTATGGAAGGGTTCGATTTATGGCGACAGACATCTCATTTTTGAGTTTCACGCTGTTGGCTGGAGAAAGCAATAATACCAACACGCAAATCAATGGGCGTGGCAAGGGCGCATTTGACCGGTACGGAGTTGATTTCCGGTACACGTCTCGCTACCTGCCCGGGTTTATGATGCAGGGTGAGTACTGGCAAGGCCACGATGGGGCCAACCAGACTTCTGTGGGTATCCCGGCACAAGGAGCGTGTTTGGACGTGGCTCAGTGCGGAGGTAATTCTGCGCCCGGAGTGATGAGGAGAACATGGTACATGCTCGGAAAGTACTTCATCTCGAGCGGGCCCCTCGAGAATTTTGAGCCAGTCGTCATGTACGATTGGTTCGATCCCGACACGAAGTTGAGCAATGATTTATACACGCGCACGATCGTAGGATTTAACTATTACTTCGAAAATCTTCCCCCGAAAATACAGACGAAGCTGCAGATCAATTACGAATTTCGGCATCATTCGGGCTCGGGGCCTGGAACGTCCGTCCCGAACACGGATCAATTTGCGCAAAATGCCTTCTTCGTAATGTTCCAGGTCCGTTATCAGTAGAAGATGAAGGAAGAAATGTCCCGCAGGAAGCTCACAGATTCAGACATACACGCACGAGTCATAAAAACCCCTTGGAGCGGTCGGCCCTCCTTCAGGAACATCCGCTACTGGTATGGTGTTGTGGGTCAAGGGCGCGGGAGCATCATCAATGAAGCGCCACTGGCAAACAGCGACAGCCACTAGAGACAATCTCCGCCGCTTCGATCCACTCTGAGCGAGCAGCCTAGCTTCCGTTCGCCTGCTGAACTACTTATCAGACCATTCAGCAAGCTTACCCGAGTTATCGAAGATCAAGTTTAGACGTTGACATTGAGGATTGCCGAGATAGGTGCCTTGCGGACAATAATCATACGTCCAAAGATCACCGCCCTTATCCAATGTCACAGTACGATGAGGAGCCCCCATTTTCTGCGCAACGGCATCATGGCTATCATGTCCCACAGCCTGGTTCAAGTATTCGGCGTATGGGTGTAGATGCATATGCAAAGAGTCGCAGCCTATCAATAGGACGAAGGCGCAGAAGGTGAATAACAGATGTCGCATAAACCTCCTTGCCGTGGATTACTGATTGTCTGGCATTTCTGGCGTTGCGACCCATTGTAATTGGCTATTCATGCTTTCACCACTACGGCGGCATGGGATGATCATCGGCGTTCCCTGCTCGTCGCTACTCGTCACAGCATCGGGGCCTCCACGTAATGTTCGCCCTCATGCTGACCCGCCCGACCGTGATTGCGCCCCGGAAGCCAGCGACGTCCTGTCACGCCCGTTCGGAACATCCGCTGCACCGAACACCTTTTCCTCTGGCTTGCTGCAGAATTTTGCCCTGTCTTTTTGATTCGCCACTAGCCAAAACGGCTCGGATGGCAGATTCTTTACCTTAGAGTCTCAATAACTTTACCTAGATTAGAAGACGCTCTAACACTGCTTGGTTGCACCCATGCTAGCTTCAGGGAGGAGGGATGAATGGGGCGGCGGCGAATGCGGCGTAACGATTTGATCTGGAACGGGAATGAATGGGGCAGGGCATGGGATATAGCCCTGATGCGTATCAAGGGAGCGCCCCCTGCGGTTTCAGAGCACATCGCCTTTCACCATGCCATTGATATGCTCGACGGAGCGTTTGCGCGAGGCGATGCCTTCCAATTTCAGCTCGGTATCATCATGATTCTCGATTGCTGCAATGAGGCGATCGAGCGAGGTGACTGCTCTCAGTGGTGGATTGAGTAATGAGCTGCCGTCTCTCGAAACGGCCGCTTGACTCGCTTCAGTCCACGTCGGTACCACCCTTGTCGACGCGTTTGGCCGCTTCTTCCACGGATCACTGACTCCTACGGGACATTTTATCTCCAAGGCGAGGACAACTTATCCCGCCAACCGGCCTGACCCAATAAATCCTTAGTTATTCGCATTGTCCTGCGGGTCGACAAACGGCATGCGCTTTGCCTAGCTCACGTGGCGGGAACTAGTACCGCAGACACTCTAGGCTGGCGGCCTCATGGCGTCGTCACAGCATGATCCGCAGACGGGGCATTCGCTCTGGCTTCAAAGGCGTTCGACCCGCCGGTTTGGCCGCAGAGCGGAATGGCGAAGCGACTGGACGCCGCTTGGGCTATTGGTCGTTTTATTGGGGCTCCTGATTCTGCTTTCTGTGATGCTGCCTTCTCACGAAGCTGTTCAGAAATTCGAAGAAGCGGCCGAAAGCGAGCAAAGTGGTGCTCAGTTTCCTGTAGTGGGAGTCGTGAGCCAACCCTAAAAAAGGAGGCGACTGTGTGGAATACAATGGAAGAAGAAGTCGAGCATCGTCGTACGTTGCTCCGTCTGGCTGCGAGAGGGAATGCCCAGGCCCGTAAAGAGCTGGAGCAGGAGTATCATGCGCGAGTCTATTCACCGGCGCAGGTCGCAAAATTTGTCCCTCAGGTAGGGCAAAAGGTCCTATCTGCAGCAGTTCAGCGGACCTTGGACAATCTAAATGTAATGGATGTCGACTTAGACGTCGCATAGTCCGATGAGGGCTCACTCTTGTCAGCGTCTCTAAGCGGGCGGCGAATCCGAATCCAAAGGGTACGAGATTGCCTCCTTACGTCCTGTGAGCCCTTTGTTGACGGAGGCCCTATGATCCGACGCTCCCCACCTAAAGCTGCATAGATTTTTGCCAGGTCGCGTTGTAGGCTGAAGTCAGTGGTTACTCAGGTCCCTTCAGGGACGGAGGGCCTAGAACGTGCTACTCTATAGGCAACACCTCGTCAGATCTCATGACGGAACGTCAGACGGACTAGCAGAGGAGCGCAAGAGACAGGTTTGGACGAGACACTGTCCCTGCTGTAGACGCTGGTTAACGAAAGGTGATCCGACGTTCCCGTGGCGATGCGGCTGCGGATGGCGTACCGGATGAATTCGATGGACTTAGGAGGGAGGGCCAGAACATGAACCATGTGATCCTCCAAGATGTGCGGGCCGCGTTCTTTTTGATGATGGGTCTGCTCATGCTCGCCATGATCTGCGCGGTCGCAGCAGCGGGGGCGGTCATGCGCCCTGTCCGGTGGGCCGACCGAAGATCCGCTCAGTTTTAAGTTTGCCTTAGTTCAGCGGCCTCCTCGCCGCCTTTGACCGCGTCTCTCCATTCTCTTAGTAACACCTCAATTTTTCAGCGGTTTGCCATACATCCGGTCTTCGTCCGCGGCCTCATTGAGCGGGTGCTATAGTTGTTTTAGCGCTGATTCATCCAAATTTGAATGGGGGACACCATGAAGGTCCGTCTTCGAAAAGCCATCCTGACAGCGGTTTTGGCCGCAATCACCCTGAGTCATTCTGCGTGCGGTATGAAATGGTTGCAGTCCGATGGCGATGAAATGGCAGGTGCGGCGCTCGAACAGTCATCTGGCACCGGCTCGGGATGGAATGGCCACGGCGTCAATCCCAATGTTCCCGGCTTCTCCCAGGACAGCTCGCGAAGCGAGTTGAGCGGATTTTCGCAGACTCCCGCCGATGAGTATCTCGCTCGGGGCGGCGGAATCATGTCAGTCTCGCCTGCGGCAGTGGGCGGGCGCCACCGCGCGGAATTAACGCGAGAAGAACAAGCGGCGATCGAGGCAGGTCTGAAGGATGTATTCTTCGGGTACGACGCGTGGACGTTGTCCGATGATGGACGACAGGCGCTGAATCACAATGCGGAATGGCTCAGAGAGCACCCCGCAGCGGTGCTGAAAGTTGAAGGCCACTGCGACGAGCGAGGGACGACCGACTACAACATGGTGTTGGGAGATAAGCGATCGAAGAGCGCCCGGACCTACCTCGTTGAGCTGGGTGTCAACCCGAAGCAAATCGGCATCGTATCGTATGGCAAAGAGCGTCCCTTCTGCATGGAACATGATGAGTCCTGCTATCAACTCAATCGACGCGGTCATGTATTGCTAAAAAGAAAATAAGTTTTCACGCATCGATGCACCCCGGCGGTTCTCGAACTGAGAACGTCGGGGTGCGTTGTTTAGGGCAGGCTTCGGCCGGTGGGAGGTGCAAATCGATGGCGGTCAAGGTTCAGGCGACAAAGAAGCGGCGCTCAACGGAAAAGCGATCGCATCCTCGGTTCACGGCTCAGTTCCGCAGCACATTTTCTGGAGGGCAACGCGAGGGACAGGGGAAAACGCTCGATCTGTCCGATGGAGGATGCCGCATCCAGTCGGATCATCCGGTCGTAGCCGGCGCTTCGTTTGAGTGCAGAATCTACGCCCCGGGGCTGAGCTGGCCACTGCGGATCGATGAAGCGCAGGTTCGCTGGGTTAAAGGCAACACCTTCGGTCTGGAATTTACCGCCATGCATCAGGATGAGCGCGTGAAATTGAAACAAGTCCTCATGAATCTCAACGCCGACAGCCTTGGCTGATCTCCGTCCTTCTCGCCCGTCGCCCGCCATGCCTCGCTCCGTGTCTCTCCCTTGTGCTATAAATCATCGACCGACGCCTGTCCGACGTGTCGACGGTAGAGTGCAGGATCGGGTTGAAGGGCTTGACGCCATCATGCAGGAAGAAGTCGCGACGCTGGCCGGGGGATGTTTTTGGTGCTTGGAGGCGGTCTATGACCAGATGCTGGGGGTGCGTTCGGTGGAATCGGGGTATACAGGCGGCCATCTCGACCGGCCCACCTACGAAGCCGTCTGCGGAGGGCGCACGGGGCATGCGGAGGCGGTCAGGATTGTCTTCGACCCGTCGGCGATCAGCTATCGTGACATCTTGGAAGTGTTTTTCGTGATCCACGATCCGACGACATTGAACCGTCAAGGAAACGATGTCGGCACTCAGTACCGATCTGCAATTTTTTACCACAGCGCCGAGCAAAAGAAGATCGCCGAAGAGGTGATCGCCTCGTTCACGCGAGAAAAAGTGTATTCCCAACCGATCGTCACCGAGGTGGCCGCCGCATCCACCTGGTATGAAGCGGAAGGGTACCACCAGGAATACTTCGTGAGGAATCCGTTTCAGGGGTACTGCACGGCCGTCGTTGCCCCAAAGGTGGCCAAATTTCGCAAACACTTCACGACCAAGTTGAAGACTTAGTCGTCCTCAAGCCAGCCCTCGTCGTAATCCGGGACGGATTCTTTAAGTCCTAGCGATCGGAAGTCGAAAAGCCGACCGTCCAAGAGTAGGGCCGGCGCGACATTCGAGAGCGCCGCAAACATGCTGTCTGTACAGCCCGGCACTCGACCTTCCCACTCCCGAAGAAACGCCTTCGCCTCTTTCCGCTTGAGATCCTCTTGCGAGCCGCATAAGTCACACGGGATGATTGGAAAGCAGCGTCGCGCGGCGTAACGAGCCAGATCGGCTTCACGCACGGCGGCAAGCGGCCGGATGACGATATGCCGCCCGTCCTTCGAGCGCAGTTTGGGAGGCATCGTCTTCAACTTTCCCGTGAACAGGAGGTTCAAGAGCAGCGTCTCTAAAATGTCGTCACGGTGGTGTCCAAGGGCGATCTTGGTGGCTCCAACTTCCGTAGCGATGCGATAGAGGTGTCCGCGGCGGAGACGCGAGCAGAGTGAACAGGTCGTCTGGCCTTCCGGGATCACCCGTTTGACGATTGAATACGTGTCGCGCGTTTCGATGTGATATGGCACGCCGACGGATGCGAGATAGTTCGGCAGGATGTGCGCGGGAAAGCCCGGCTGTTTCTGGTCCAAATTGACGGCGATCAGTTCGAAGCGGACCGGAGCGCGACGCTGGAGCACGAGCAGAAGATCCAGAAGTCCATAACTGTCTTTCCCGCCGGAAAGGCACACCATGATCTTATCGCCGGACTCAATCAAGCCGTAGCCGCTGATCGTTTGCCCGACTTGACGCAGCAGCCGCGTTTGCAGCTGTTCAGTCACATCGTCCAACTTCGTGAACGGTAGGTGAGTGGTCGGTCGCATCGGCGGCTATTGTACCGGTCGCCCGAACTGCTGTCGAATTCCGGCGCGGCCAGGCATGGCAACGGTACCAAGCGGTTTGCGTGGAGCGCCGGATGCTTGCAGGCAATGCCCGTTCCGACGGACCTGCTATATTTTCAGTACATGTATAATGGTACGAGGAAAGCGATGACATCGATGGCTCGGAACAATCGGAAGTCCCTCGGCTGCAACCAGTCCCAGCCTGCGTGGGCCTCCTGGTCGGATGAGCAGCTCCTCGATCTTCCGATGTGCCGGCTCAACGTGACAATTGACAGTCCCTTTTTATCTCGACACATTCGGCAGCTTGAGCAGGAGTTGGAAGCGAAAGAGCTGCGCTTTCGCCCACATTTTTGGATTTCGAACGAGTGGTTTACTCCTGACGGCGTGCCGGGGATCGCCATCCCCTTTTATCTTGCGCATCCCCGGTTGGAAAAACTCGAATCCGCACAGATGCTCGAAGTGGAGGGCGGGACTGCCGAGTGGTGCATGCGCATTCTGAGGCATGAAGCGGGTCATGCCATTGAGAACGCCTACCGCATTCGGCGGCTTCGCAGCAGACAACGAATCTTCGGCCGCTCTTCAGAACCCTATCCCAAGTACTACAGCCCACGGCCATACAGCCGAAGCTTTGTCCGGCACCTCGATGTCTGGTATGCGCAAAGTCATCCCGACGAAGACTTTGCGGAAACGTTCGCCGTGTGGTTGACGCCAAACTCGATGTGGGCAGACCGGTACAAGGGATGGCCGGTCATGCGTAAGCTTCAATACATGGACACTCTCATGCAGGGACTGGCCGGAGTGCCCCCGGCGGTGACGACGACCGAGCAGGTGGATCCCTTGCCGGTCCTCAAACGGACGCTCCGCGAGCACTATGCACGAAAGCGCGGGCACTATGGGGTGGCTCGATCCTCGTCTTATGATCCGGATTTGAAACGGATGTTTTCAGACGCTCCCGTCCATGCGGAGGGCATGAGCGCCGCCGTCTTCTTGAACCGGTTTCGGCGCGAGGTGCGCCGAAAGGTGGCGAGCTGGACGGGCGAATACCAGTACACCATCGATCAGGTGCTCGAAGACATGATCGAACGGTGCCGAGAACTTCACCTGCATCTGCCAATCGACCAAGAACAGGCAAAACTCGACTTTACGATTCTGCTCACCGTCCACACAATGAACTATTTACGGAGCGGGCGTCACAAGGTGGCGGTATGAGGCGCTTACGGGTCCTCGTCCTCATGCATGAAGACTTGGTGCCTCCGGATCCACTCAATGGACACGACCCGTTGCGGGCGGAATGGAAAACAGAATACGACGTGGTGACGACATTGCGGAAGTTGGGTCACGAAGTGAGACCGCTCGGAGTCAAAAGCGACCTCGGCGTCATTCGCGCGGCAGTTGAAGAGTGGCGTCCCCACATCGCGTTCAATCTCCTGGAAGAGTTCGACGGAGTGGCCGTCTATGACCAGAACGTCGTTTCCTATTTGGAGTTGCTGCGTGTTCCTTATACAGGGTGCAATCCCCGCGGCTTGATGCTGGCCCGGGACAAAGTGCTGGCGAAGAAATTATTCTCCTTTCATCGGATTCCGTTCCCCGAATTCATGGTCGTCCCGCAAGGCCGCGCGGTGAAGCGCCCGGCGTGGTTGTCGTTCCCGCTGATCGTGAAATCGGTCACCGAAGAAGCGTCGCTGGGCATCTCTCAGGCCTCCATCGTGGCAGATGACGGAAAGCTCAAGGAGCGGGTGGCGTTCATGCACGATAGTGTCGGCACCGGTGCGCTCATCGAGCGTTACATCGAGGGGCGGGAGCTTTACGTCGGCGTGATTGGCAACGGTCAGCTGGAAGCGCTGCCGGTCTGGGAGTTGAAGATGGACAAGCTGCCGGAGGATGCCAGACGGATCGCGACGGAGCGCGTGAAATGGAGCCGAAAGTACCAAGACAAGTACGGCATCACGTCGGAGAGAGCTAAAAACCTTCCGCCGGGCGCATCAGAGCAGATTCAACATCTCGCCAAGCGGGTCTACCGCGCGCTTGGGTTGAGCGGCTATGCGCGCATCGATTTACGAATGGATGCTGACGGCGGACTGTACGTGCTCGAAGCCAATCCGAACCCTCAAATCGCCCGTGACGAGGACTTTGCCGACTCGGCAGAGAGTGCCGATTACCGGTATGAGGAGCTGCTCCAGGAGTTGCTCAATGCCGGTCTCCGCTGGCGGCCGGCCAAAGCTGCTTAAACCGGCCGCCGGTCTGGATTGCGCTACATCTTGAGATGCTTTCTGAGAATCTCCGATTGCTGAATCTCCATGTTGTCCTTACCGAGTGTTTGAGCGCGTTGGAAATGTTCGACGGCGCTCTTGTGATCTCCGGCCTTGTCGAGTGCCAACGCCAGATCGTAGTGTGCTTCTGCCGACTGCGGATCAGCCTTCTCAGCTTCTGAGAAGTGCTTCTTCGCTACGTCCCAATGACCTTTGCCGTAATGTTCAATGCCGGCAGCGATGTGAGTTTCCGCCTTGGAGCCGGCGGCGGCTTTCAAAGGCATGGCGTCCTTACCCATGTCCGCAAAAACGGGAAAGGCGGAAAACCACACTGCCGTAAGCGCGACGACTGAAAATGCGAGCTGCATAGGAAACCTCCATTGGTGAGGGTGAACCGCTCTCTTCCTCCACGGGACGCCCGGCCTCCCGGGCGTACACAATGGGGTTCTCGGCGGCATAAGACAACTAGGAACCCCACGAGACGGCAAACGTATGGTGGAAGGAATGGGACCGAGAAAATTGCCAGCGCGCTTCCATGGAAGCGCGCTGACCCTGGCCGCTACAGGTACCGGTGGCTGGTGACTCGGCCGGCCGAATCTAGTTCGTAGAGCAACGGAGCACCCGTAGGAATGTTGAGCTCCAACACCTGTTCCTTGGTCAGTCGTTCTAATTCCATGACCAGCGCTCGGAGACTGTTTCCATGGGCAGCAATGAGGATCGTTTCGCCGTCCAAGAGATGCGGTTTAATCGCCTTTTCATAGTAGGGCAGCACCCGCTCGGCCGTGTCTTTGAGGCTTTCTCCGCCGGGCGGGCGAACGTCATAGCTGCGGCGCCAGATTTTAACCTGATCGTCGCCGTACTTTTTCGCGGTCTCAACCTTGTTGAGACCTTGCAGCTCGCCATACATCCGTTCGTTCAAGGCTTTATCTTTCTCGATCGGAATCGCAGTTTGACCGATGACTTCGAGCACCAGCCGGAGCGTCTCATTCGCGCGTTGTAAAACGGAGGTGAAGGCGCGGTTGAATCGGTAAGAACGGAGTTTTTCACCCGCATTCTTGGCTTCTTGAATACCTCGCGGGGAGAGCGGCACATCCACCCAACCAGTGAACCGGTTTTCGAGGTTCCACTGCGATTCGCCGTGACGAAGCAACACGAGACATCCCATCGCATCTCCCTCCGGATAAGCAGCTATACCGTCGCCGCCGCAAGAATACTGAATCACAATACCAAGTCAAGCGTTGCTTTCAGCCAGGTCCGGCAGTAGGATGCCGCGATTTCAGCGGGATCTATTGATCGTATGAGCAATCATCAGATGTCCGACAGCGGGTGGCGCGTGCTGGAACAGTGGTGGGCCAGTATGGGCGAGCGACTGCAAGTCCTCGACCGAGCGGAGGCGTTTTTCAAAGCCGCTGCCTCTGGCGGGCTGCTCGAACGCATTGGCCAGTTAGGCGCGCAGATCGACTACATACTCTTCGTGCTCATGCGCTATTGGGTGCCGACGGTGCTGCCGCCCGCAGGCCGTGAGCGCATGACCAAGAATGACCCCGATTACTGGCTCGAATCGGAGGATCTTCTCAAAACAGCAGCGAAAAGGCTGCGGGAACTCAAGCCCTTGATCGAGTTGCTCGCGACGCCCAACCCCTTCTCCGACCGTCTCTCGAGCCGCAGCGCGGGCGCTGCTCCTATGGCCGAATTGGAATTATCAAGCATCCTCGAGGGCATTGCTGAAGCAGCGGGCACCTACGGCGGCCCCGATTATACCTCGATCATCAAGGCTTTCGATCCGGTGCCCTTGCGGCAGACGCAGCCGTTCAAACACAATAAGAAGCACAGCGCGGAACTGTGGGTGGTATTTTTATTGCGGGAGCATTTCCGAAGCCTTGGGCTCGGCAAGGATCGTTACTGGCCGCTCATCGCGCCGCTCATCGCTGCAGCCGGCATTTTGGCTCCGAACGGTCAACCCTACGGCCCTGATGAGCTCAAAAGCTGGTGGCAAAAAAACTGGCCGCGCACGTATACGCAGTTGGAACAGAAGCAGGAGGCTGCCGATTCAGGCGGGGCCGCGTATGAGCAGGATTGGGCCTGGTTTCAGGCCTGGATGAGCTGGCAACGACAGCGCTAAAGCGGGGACAGTGGCTGTTGTCTTAGCCCGTTTCTTGGGGAGATGCTCCACATCCAAGTCGCCTCCTTCAAGCATTTTGAACATCATGATGGAAAACAGCAGATAGAGCACGACCCCCACCCAGATGACGTACTGTTGGACGCCGCCTTCTTCTCTCATGGCTGTCTGCTGTTGGGCCGGGTTATTCCAAGCCTGTTGTTTAATGGCCGTAATGTGCTCTCTGCAATGCCAGTAATACACATAGTTGCCGGTGGCGCCCGCCACGACGCTCCAAACAATCCCGCTGGTCATATCGCCCGTCAAGTAGGTGGAAACCATCGGTCCGATCGCATAGACGGCCGCATACAAATACATTTTGCGATACAGAAACCAGAGAAATGAGACATACAGAAAGGCAGGCCAGTTCCAGGTCAACGCAAACCGAGGAGACTGAGGCGTGCCGAATTTCTTGAAATGCTCCAGATAACGGTCGGCGTGTGGACCGATGAATTCACGCCATAAGTCGCTCTCCGCCTGACCGCTAAAGGCCGTCGACGGAGCGACCGAAGGAGCGGAATCTGGCAGCCCTGTGCCGCATTGATAGCAAAAATTGGCGTCGTCTTGATTTTGCTGCTGGCATTGGCCGCAAGATTTCATTTGTCGAGAGCGTACCACACCGTCGGGTCATGAGGCGCCTGAAGACCGTCGCCGAGTTCCGGCGGGCAGTGATTTGCTTTCAGCACCGTTGCTGTGCTACGTTCCCTTACTTTACAAGGGGATACGTCTTCCATGCCGACCGAAGAACTCATGCAGAGTGCCGAGCAATACGTGATGGGCACGTACGCGCGCCAACCAATTTCGATTGTCAGAGGTCGAGGGACCAAGGTGTACGACCTCGAAGGCAGGGAATACGTGGATTTTGTGGCAGGCATTGCCGTCAACCTGCTCGGCCATGGTCATCCGGACCTGGTGTTGGCGATTCAGAAACAGGCGGCCCAGCTCATTCACACGTCGAATCTCTATTACAGCGAGCCGCAAGTGAAGCTCGCGCAGGTCCTGGTGGACCATTCGTTTGCGGACCAGGTCTTTTTCTGTAACAGCGGAGCGGAGGCCAATGAGGCGGCAATCAAGCTCGCCAGGCGCTATTCGCACGGCAAGTACGGCGCCGGCCGCTTTGAGATCATCACGATGAAGCAGTCCTTCCATGGTCGCACCAT
>Ga0310810_10007517_pt1 | contig 12438 bp, 5 predicted proteins | sample NCmetagenome_FD_207641 | JGI IMG/M metagenome (GOLD analysis project Ga0310810, IMG submission 207641) | Soil microbial communities from experimental microcosm in Duke University, North Carolina, United States - NC | ecosystem: Engineered > Artificial ecosystem > Soil microcosm > Unclassified ... | reverse complement strand
ATTCCCGCCATGAAGCGAAGCATAGGGCGATTCCTCCCGTCTCCGGTGTGTTGGACGGAGACGATTTATTGTAAGGGCTTGCAGTCCCGCAGGCAACTGCATCCACCCCAGGCGGCTCTTTTTTTTGCAATTTCCCCTGAAGTGTCGATGCCTTCCTCCTGGGGAGATCCTGGTAGCGCTTGCATTTCACTTATAGAAGGTATATAAATTCTTAAAGTCTTACGTGCAGTTGAAAGACTGGTTTCAGGGTTGGGGGGCTTCAAAATGTTCTTCAGATTTATCCTAGCTACCGTTGTCTGCGTCACCCTATGTGCGCAGGCTGACCGCGGCACCATAACTGGCACAGTGGCCGATCCGCAAGGCGGCGTTGTGCCTCAAGCCAAAGTCGAGTTGCGAAATGCCCAGACTGGGTCGCAGTACGAAACAGTAACGACGCCCACAGGAAATTATTCGCTGGGTCAGTTGCCGGCGGGCACTTACGACCTGAGCGTCGAGTACGCGGGCTTCAAAAAGTTCACGCAGCAGGGCATCGCGGTGCAGGTGGCTCAAACCGACCGTGTCGACGTTACGCTGGAAGTCGGTTCCACGGCTGACACTGTTACGATTACCGCCGACGCGTCGCTGCTCAAAACCGAGACGGCCGAGCAAAGCTACAATATCGCGACCGAGCGCATCAACGCGCTGCCGCTGAATTTCAGTGCCCGCGGCCCGGGTAGCTTCCGGGATCCATTCGCGTTCGTACAACTCGTACCGGGAGCGAACATCACAGACCGGAACAACATTCGCGTCAACGGCCAGCCGAACGCTACCTTCGCCATTCGTCTCGAAGGACAGGACGCCAGCCGGCCGCTCGATCCTCTCAACTCCGACATGGTCGCTCCTTCCGTCGAAGCCCTTCAGGAGATGTCCGTACAGACCAGCAACTTCGCGGCGGAGTATGGGCAGGTTGCCGGCGGCCTGTTCAATTTCACCACCAAGTCGGGAACCAACCAGCTTCACGGTACGGTGTATGGATACTTCGTAAATGAGCAGTTGCACGCGGGCAAGCCCTTCACCGACGACAAGCAGGGGCAGCACATCCGTCCTAAAGATCGAAAGCAGGATTCAGGCGCGAGCCTCGGCGGGCCGGTTTACATTCCCAAACTCTACGACGGCAGGAACAAGACATTTTTCTTCTTCAATATCGAGAAATACATCAACCGGGGCAGCATCGCGGGAAGTACCGCCACCGTTCCGATTGACGATTTTCGCACGGGGAATTTCAGCGCTATTCTAACCGGCCGCCAGCTGGCCACCGACCCGCTGGGACGGCCGATCATGGAGAACGCAATCTACGATCCCGCCGTAACGACGATTGCTCCAAACGGGCAGCGGGTCCGCGATACGTTCCCGGGCAATCAGATTCCTGTAGCGCGCTTCGATCCGGTCTCGGCAAAAATTCAAGCTTATCTTCCTCATCCAACGCGCCCCGGCTTACTCAGTCAAAACTGGGATCAAGTTGCCTCGACGGTTCGTAAGAACGAAATCACCAGCATCAAGATCGACCACAGCTTCAGCGAAAAAAACAAGCTCAGTTTCTACCTGCACTATTACCGGACGAAATTCGGCAACAACGGCGCCGACGGATTAACCGAGCCGATTTCCGCCAAACGCCTGGGCAGCGCACACACTCCGGAGATCCGGCTGAACTACGATTACTCCATCTCGCCGACGATGCTTCTTCATCTGGGGGCAGGTCTTGTTCGGGAGCACGTCCCGGATGAGGCGCTTCCGGGTGTGATCGGTTTCGACCAGTCGCTCATTGGACTGACCGGCGCCGTTGGTCCCGGGTTTCCCCGGATCACCGGACTTTCTCAAGGAAACTTCGGCGGTATGAGTCTCGGGATTGGTCCGACGAACGCGCAACATTACTACGCCATCAAACCCACAGGGGTCGCCAGCGTGACTTATGTCCGCAACAATCATACATTTAAGCTGGGCAGCGAATGGCACATCGATGGATTCATCAACCAGAATTACGGGAATACTTACGGGGCCTACAACTTCAACAGCCAGCAAACGACGCTGCCTTCGACGCAGGGCCAGTCGCTCGGTGGCGGCAGTATCGGTCACGGTTATGCGAGCTTCCTCCTGGGCGGTCCGAACACTGCTACCATCGCGAATCCCCAGGATCCCGAGTACAGACGCTCGGCTTTCGCGCTATTCATCCAGGATTCGTGGAAGGTGACCCGGAAGCTCACTCTGGATTATGGTCTGCGCTGGGACTACCAACCGGCTATGCGCGAAATCTGGGATCGCACCAGCGGCTTCGATCCATCTCGACCCAATCCTTCGGCGGGAGGCCGGCTCGGCGCGACGGTCTATGAAGGCTTCGGCACGGGCCGCTGCAATTGCACACTGGCCCAAACGTATCCCTACGCGATCGGCCCGCGTATCGGGGCGGCTTATCAAATCAATTCGAAGACGGTTTTTCGTGCTGGCATCGGCGTCTCCTACGGTCAACCCGCGAATTTCAATTACATGGGCACTACCATTGGCACCGGATACAACACGCTGAACGTCACATCCACTTCCTTCGGCGATCCGGCGATGCTGTTGCGTAATGGACTTAAGTACAATACCGCGCTGCTGTACGCCTCCAATCTGGATCCTGGGATCCGGCCCACTCCGGGTCAGATTGACAGCCCGTCTGGGTGGATCGATCCCAATGGCGGCCGGCCTTCCCGCAGTGTGCAGTGGAGCGTGGGCCTGCAGCGAGAGATCGGACGCAATTTGGTGGTGGAGGCGAATTACGTCGGAAACCGCGGCGCATGGTTCCAGGCGAACGGTCTGATCGACTTAAATGCATTGACTCCTGAGCGGCTCGCTACTTTTGGATTGGACATTGCGAAAGCAGCGGACCGCACGCTGCTGACCTCACGGCTGGATTCTTCCACCGCGTCCAGCCGCGGCTTCAACAAATTGCCCTATACGGGTTATGCGGCATCGAATACGGTGGCACAGAGCCTCCGTCCATATCCTCAGTTTGGCAACATCGGCGCCAGATGGGCTCCTCTCGGGAATGTTTGGTACGACTCCTTGCAGGTGAAAGCGACCAAGCGCTATTCCTACGGTTTAGACTTTGCCTTGGCGTTCACATGGCAGAAAGAACTTTCCCGTGGCGCTGACGATCAAAACGGAGGCCTCGTCGGGCTCAATGACGTTTTCAACCGCGTCAACCAGAAGTATATTTCGCCCAACTCCCAGCCGCTGGTTACCGTCATTTCCGTCAACTATCGGACTCCGGCCTGGGGGAAGAATGCATGGCTGCACTTCGCGACGGGAGGGTGGACGTTTAGCGCAGTCATGCGTTACGCCAGTGGCCTTCCCATCGGGGTTCCCGCTTCGCAGAACGCCCTGGCGTCGCTGCTGTTCCGCGGCACCCGTATGAATCGAGTAGCGGATCAGCCGCTGTTCCTGGTCAGGGGTCAGCCTGTAAATGATCTCAACTGCGGCTGCTTCGATCCCTACAAAGACTTGGTGCTCAATCCGAAAGCTTGGAAGGATGCGGACCCGGGTCAGTGGGGAGTTTCAGCCGCTTACTACAACGACTACCGCCAACAGCGGCATCCGGACGAGCAACTCAGCGCGGGCCGGACCTTCCGCGTCCGGGAAGGACTCACTTTCAGCTTGCGCGGCGAGTTCTTCAATGCCTTCAACCGCACTGTGCTGCCGAATCCTTCCTCGGGGAATCCGACCGCGAGCACCACGACCGATGCACGCGGGCTGAGCGGCGGGTTCGGCTTCATCAATGCTCAGAATTCGGGAACGCCACGAAACGGGCAGGTTGTATTCCGGCTTCAATTTTGAGGAGGGGCTAGCCGCCGGCCGGATCCAGGCGATCAGGTTGGCGGCTCCGCTCGTCCCCAAGGCAGCTGCATGCCGATGAAAGCGCTTGCATTTTATTGGGAAACGTTATATAACTGCTTAGATCATCGCAGTTCAATTCAGGGGTTGGGGGATTTAAGTGTTCTTCAGATTCGTCCTAGCTACAGTTGTGTGCGCCAGCCTATATGCGCAGGCTGACCGCGGCACCATTACAGGCACCGTGGCCGATCCGCAAGGCGGCGTCGTGCCTCAAGCCACTATCAGGCTGCGAAATACCCAAACCGGGTCGCAGTTCGAAACGGTTACCACGCCCACAGGAAATTATTCGCTGGGGCAGTTGCCGGCGGGCACCTACGGCCTGAGTGTCGAGCTCACCGGCTTCAAAAAGTACGAACAGCAGGGAATCGTTGTGCAGGTGGCTCAGACGGAGCGCATCGATGTGGTTCTGCAAGTCGGCTCGACCGCGGATAGCGTGACCGTCACAGCCGATGCGACGCAGCTCAAAACCGAGACGGCTGAGCAGAGCCACAATATCGACACGGAGCGCATGAATGCGTTGCCCTTGAACTTCGGCTCGCGCGGCGCGGGCACGTTCCGGGATGCGCTGGCATTCGTGCAGATTATCCCCGGCGCGAGCATCAGCGGCCGGAATACCATTCGCATCAATGGGCAGCCGAACTCGACGTTCACAATGCGCCTGGAAGGCCAGGATTCCAGCCACACGCTGGATCCGACGCAATCGGACGTGATGACTCCGTCCGTGGAATCGCTCCAGGAGACCTCCGTGCAGACCAGCAACTTTGCCGCGGAGTATGGGCAGGTCGTGGGAGGGCAGTTCAACTTCACCACCAAGTCAGGAACCAACCGGATCCACGGTAGTTTGTACGGGTATTTTGTCAATGAGCAGCTGCACGCCGGCAAACCCTTCACCGACGATGGCTCCGGGTCTCACATCCGCCCGAAGGATCGCAAGCAGGACTCAGGAGGGAGCATTGGGGGTCCGGTCTACATTCCCAAGGTTTACGACGGCCGAAACAAGACCTTCTTCTTTTTCAATGTAGAGAAATATATCAACCGCGGGGACGTCTCGGGAACCTACCTTACGGTTCCAACCCCAGAGCTTCGCAACGGAGACTTCAGCGGCATCCTGACAGGACGGACGCTGGGCACGGATCCGCTAAAGCGCCCCATCATGGAGAATACGATCTACGATCCGAGTTTCACGTACACCGCGCCTAACGGACAACTGGTCCGCGATCCTTTCCCGGGCAATCAAATTCCGCTCTCACGGTTCGATCCTGTCTCGGCCAAGATTCAGGCACTGCTCCCCCTGCCGACGCGGTCGGGTCTAACGCAGAACTTTCTGCAAAGCGCCTCGACGGTCCGGAAGAACGAGATCGGTAGCATTAAGATCGACCACAGCGTTTCGGAGAAGTCGAAGATCAGTTTCTATATTCACCGCTTCCGCACGAAATTCGGCAACAACGGTGCGGATGGCCTGCCGGTGCCGATTTCGGGCAAGCGCCTGGGCAGCAATCACATTTACGAATCCCGCCTCAACTACGACTACACCCTCACGCCCAGGATGATTCTCCACCTGGGCGCGGGACTTGTCACGGAAGTCATTCCGGACGAACCGATTCCGGGAGTGGTGGACTTCGACCAGGCAACGATTGGATTAACGGGCGCCATCAGTAAGGGCTTTCCTCGCATTAGTGGCTTGTCACAAGGCAATTTCGGCGGTATGCAAGGAGTTATCGGGGCGGGCGCGGGGAATAAGTTCTACACGATCAAACCAACCGGCGTCGCCAGCGTAACCTACGTGCGAAACAACCACACCTACAAGCTCGGCTCGGAGTGGCGCATCGACGGGTTCACAAATAAGAGCTATCTTGCCGGCTTGGGATCGTACACTTTCAGCAACCAGCAGACCACGCTGCCGTCGACCCAGGGTCAATCGCTGGGCGGCGGGAGCGTCGGCCACGGGTATGCAAGCTTCCTGCTGGGCGGCGTGAGTTCCGCTTCCATCGGGAATCAACAGGATCCGCAATACCGGCGGACATCCTTCGGGCTGTTCGTCCAGGATTCGTGGAAAGTCACGCGAAAGCTGTCACTGGATTACGGCCTGAGGTGGGATTACCAGACGGCCTTGCGGGAAATCTGGGACCGCACCAGCGGCTTCGACCCCGTCATTGCGAATCCTTCGGCCGGGGGTCTGCTCGGCGCGACGGTTTATGAGGGCTTTGGTCCGGGCCGCTGCAACTGCACGCTCGCCAACACCTATCCCTTCGCCATCGGTCCGCGTCTGGGCGGCGCTTACCAGTTGAATGGGAAAACGGTTCTTCGCGCAGGCATTGGAGTGACCTATGGTCAGCCGGCGAATTTCAATTACATGGGCACCACCGTTGGTACCGGCTACAACACGCTGAACTTCAACAGTACCTCTTTCGGCGACCCGGCTCTGCTACTCCGCAACGGACTTCAGTACAACCCGAATCTGCTCTATGCCTCGAATCTCGATCCGGGGATTCGTCCCAGTCCGGGCCAGATTGACACTCCCTCGCCCTGGATCGATCCGAATGGCGGACGGCCGTCCCGCAGTGTGCAATGGAGCATCGGCGTCCAGCGTGAAGTGGGGCGCAGCCTGGTGGTGGAGGCCAGCTACGTCGGGAACCGCGGCGCTTGGTATCAAGCGAATAACCTGATCGAATTGAACTCCCTCACGCCGGAGCGGCTGGCTGCTTTTGGGTTGAACATCGCGAATGCGGCGGATCGAACGCTGCTAACGTCCCGGCTGGATTCGGCGACCGCGGCTACCCGCGGTTTCAACAAGATTCCGTATGCCGGATATTCGACGGGCAATACGGTGGCGCAGAGTCTGCGCCCGTTTCCCCAGTTCCAAGGCCTGCAAGCGAAATGGTCTCCGCTGGGGAAGGTTTGGTATGACTCGCTGCAAGTGAAAGCCACCAAACGCTATTCGCATGGGCTGGACTTTACCTTCGCATTCACGTGGCAGAAGGAGCTATCCAGCGGCGCAGATGACCAGAACTCAGGCGGCTCCCCCACCAACGACGTGTTCAACCGGCCGAATCAAAAGTATATTTCCCCGAGTTCGCAGCCCCTGGTCACGGTGGTTTCGTTCAACTACCAAACTCCATCCTGGAGCCAGAATCGCGCTTTGCGCCTCGCGACCGGCGGGTGGACGGTGAGCGGCATCCTGCGTTACGCGAGCGGAATGCCGATCGGCGTTCCTGGCTCGCAGAACGCCCTGAGCTCGCTTCTGTTCCGTAGCACCCGCATGAATCGAGTAGCGGATCAGCCCCTGTTCCTGGTTGGGGGTCAGCCCGTAAAAGACCTCAACTGCGGCTGCTTCGATCCTTACAAAGACCTGGTGCTCAATCCGAAAGCTTGGAAGGATGCGGACCCAGGTCAGTGGGGCGTGTCCGCGGCCTACTATGACGACTACCGCCAGCGGCGGCTTCCGGACGAGCAGTTCAGCGTTGGCCGGTCGTTCCGGATTCGCGAAGGGATAACGTTCAGCTTCCGTGGCGAGTTTTTCAACGCGTTTAACCGGACGATATTGCCCGGGCCCTCCTCCGGCAATCCCAACGCGAGCACCACCACCAACTCGCGAGGTTTGACCGGCGGGTTCGGCTACATCAACGCCCTGAATTCGGGAACGCCACGAAACGGGCAGATTGTATTCCGGCTTCAATTCTGAGGAGGCGAAGCTGAAAAGGTCGGGTCAAGCGGCTGAGTTGGCGGGCTTTACTCAGGACAGAAACCCACCGCTCCTCCAGACCGCCTGCCAGGCAGCCTTGAAAAGTTGAAAGAGGAGACTGGTTCATGCGTGTCACCAGACGAGAGATCATGAAACTTGCGGCCGCTGGGGCCGCGGCGGCGAGCCTGGGGAAAGCCCAGACGCCGTCGATCGCGCCGGGTCCATTTCGAGGCACCCGAACCTCACTGGCATCCTACCGAGTTCCGGAATGGTTTCGCGACGCAAAGTTCGGCATCTGGGCTCACTGGGGTCCGCAGTCGGCGCCTGAATACGGCGACTGGTATGCGCGCAACATGTACGTGGAGGGAAGCCGTCAATACAAATACCACGTTCAAAAGTACGGCCATCCCTCGAAATTCGGCTTCAAGGACGTGATCGGCACCTGGAAGGCTGAAAAATTCGATCCGGCGCACCTGATGTCGCTCTACAAAAAGGCCGGCGCGAAGTATTTCGTGAGCATGGGCGTGCACCACGACAATTTCGATATGTGGAACTCCCGGCTGAATCCGTGGAATGCGGCGAACAAGGGTCCCGGGAAGGATATCGTCGGCCTGTGGCGCCAAGCGGCGCAAAAGGAAGGGCTCCGCTTCGGTGTGAGTGAACACCTTGCGGTGAGCTACCACTGGTTCCAGACCAGCCACGGCGCGGACAAAGAGGGCGAATTCAAAGGCGTGCCCTACGATGGCGCGGATCCGCAATACGCCAGCCTGTATCACGAGACCCACCAGGCCCCGCGCGATGCCTGGGACCCCGCCGGCGTTCCGGAAAAGTGGAAAGAGCACTATTTCCTGCGCATCCGGGATCTGATCGATCAGCATCAGCCCGACCTGATGTACACTGACGGCCCGATTTTTTTTGGCGATTGGGGCCTTTCGCTGATGGCGCACTATTACAACGTGATCGCCCAGAAGCGCGGCGGCAAAGTGGAAGCCGTGTGGGCCAATAAAGGCAAAGACGACTGTGTGAATGGGACCTGCCTGCTGGATGTCGAGCGCGGCGTCGTCGATCGCATCTGGGATGAACCGTGGCAAACCGACACCTGCATCGGCCAATGGCACTACAACAAAGACCAGACCTATAAGACGCCGAAGATCGTGATCGACATGCTGGTGGATATCGTCAGCCGCAACGGCAATCTGCTGCTGAATTTCCCGCTGCCCTCTGACGGCATGCTCGACCCCAAGGAGCTCGCCATCCTGGAAGAAATCACCAAGTGGATGTCGGTGAACGGCGAAGCAATCTACGGGACGCGCCCCTGGAAGATATATGGGGAGGGGCCGGAGGTGACCGCGGTGAACGCTGCACGGGCCGGGGCGGGCGAGCATCATAACGCGGCCGCATTCACCGAAACCAGCCGCAAGCCGCTAACCTCCGCCGACTTCCGGTTCACCCAGAAAGGCGCAATCCTCTACGCCTTTGCCATGGGCAGGCCGGAAGGTAAGATTACGATTCCCGCATTAGCCCAGGGTGGTCCTTATTCGGCCGGCAGAATCCGTAATGTTGAGCAGCTGGGCAGTAAAGCGAAACTGAATTGGACGCAGGACAAACTTGGTCTGACGATTGCGGGAACGCCATCGCTCTCCGACTACCCGACCGCATTTAAGATCGTGGGCGCGCGGGGCTAGTTTAGGTAAACGCTTTCATTGCTTCCCCATTGATTTATTCGGTGGTTCTGCCGCTTTGCAAAGAAAGCGCTTGCAATTTCGGGGAACGATTGCTAAGATCGCGGAGGCGTAAATCGCCGAAAGGGTGAAAAACATGAAGACAAGACTGTCGACTTATGTGGTAGTACTATGCTCCGTAGCGTGCTACTCCTACTCCCAAAACGCAAACAAGCCAACTCCGCCAGGAATCCCTGATCCCCTTGGCCTTATATCGCCGAGTGCACACGGACAACTAACCACCTTAGCAACAGGTTTCGGTTTTACAGAAGGCCCCGCGGTTGATCGACATGGAAACGTGTTCTTTACTGACCAGCCCAATGACAGGATTTATCGATGGGATGCCGGAACCGGTGAGACAACTCTCTTCCTGCAAGGCACCGGCCGCGCCAACGGGATGGCGTTCGACAAAGATGGCAACCTCATCACGTGTTCTGACCTGCATGGAGAAGTATGGAAGATCTTTCCGGATGGAAGCCATGTCGTGTTGGTAAACAATTATGGAGGCAAACTGCTCAACGGGCCGAACGATGTATGGATCAATCCGGTTAACGGGGGGATGTATTTCACGGATCCAATCTTTCCAAGACCATATTGGGACGCTGGTGATCCGCGCCAACAGGCTTGGGAACCGCACCACTCGGAACAAGCGGCAGTAGGCAAAGGTGGATACGTCTATTACCTTCCTCCCGGAGGCACGGCATTGGTGCGGGTCACAACAGAGGCCATGGGATGGGTATCCGATGTATGGCCAAACGGTGTTGTTGGGACTCCTGACGGAAGGAAACTCTACGTAAACCTGTGGACTGGCAACAGCCTAGGTGGAACATGGGTCTTTGACATCAATACGGATGGCAGCCTTTCCAACATGCGCAAGTTCACCGATTTCGGAGGTGATGGCATGTCAATGGATGAATTGGGAAATATCTATATAAGCAATAATTTTGGCGTGAAGGTTATTGACCCCAATGGAAAAGACATCCTGACGATTCCCACTGGCGGCGGGGCGACCAACAATACTTTCGCCGGCCGCGACGACAAAATCTTCGTCATTACCGGTCCGGTGGATCGTGTGAACGCGATCAAAATGAGCGTCAAAGGCGCACCCAACTGGTAACGCGCAGCCCCAGTTCGCGTTAGCGTGAACCGGGGAGCTTATTCGAGCCGGCGGGCCACCGCTCGCCGGCCCGACACAGCTTCGGACCACTCTCAGGGACGCATCGCGCACGGAGTTGGTTATCCCACCGGCAGTGAACTCCGCACGGGCCAGAGCAGACGATCATCATCAGGCTGCCGCATTCACGGAAACCAGACCGCATTCAAAATCGTGGGTGCGCAGGGTTAGCCTAGGTAAACGCTTTCAGATTATCCCCATTGGTTCATTCAGTGCTGTGGCCGCAGAATATCGCAAGCGCTTGCAATCTCCAGGCGTGGTTGCTAAAATCAGGCGCGGAACTAGGAGAAGAACCCATGAGAATCATGTCATTGGTATTGCTGGGGTGCACGTTGTGCTGGGGACAGGCCAACGAATGCAAGCCCTCTTCGCTAAACATCCCCGGGGCACCTTATCCGTGCGTGTATCCGGATCACCGGGTGGCCTTCCGGGTGGAGGCTCCCGATGCAAAGAAAGTACAGGTTCGGTTGGGCGGAGCCCACGACATGACCCGCGGCGCCGACGGTTTGTGGACTGTCACGATCCCACCGCAAGTCGTCGGATTCCATTACTATTCGATCGTTGTGGACGGTTCCGTTACGGCGGACCCGTCCACCCGGACCTTCTTCGGCTCGGGATGGGACAACAGCGGCATCGAAATCCCTGCGCCCGATGCGGACTTCTACGCGCCTAAGGACGTCCCCCACGGTGACGTGCGCATGCGCTCGTATTACTCAAAGGTGACGGGGATGTGGCGGCGCGCCTATATCTACACCCCGCCGGATTACGAATCCAATACCCGAGGCCGCTATCCGGTTCTCTATCTGCTGCACGGGTGGGGCGAGAACGAACAGGGTTGGCAGACGCAGGGCCACGTGGATTTCATCATGGACAATCTGATCGCCGAGAAAAAGGCGAAACCCATGATCATCGTGATGGACAATCTGAATGCGGTGAAACCGGGCCAGGACGCCAGCCTCTATGCGGGCCGCGGCGTCATTACGCGGCCGATTGGAGCGGCGCCTGCGCCGGCAGCCGCGCCCGCGCCGGGAGGCCGTGGCGCCGCCGGGGGCCGAGGCGGGTTTCCCTCGAATTGGGACGGGACCTTCACGGACATGATGTTTACAGACCTCATCCCCATGGTCGAAAGAACCTATCGCGCGCTGCCGGGCCGCGAGAATCGCGCGATGGCCGGGCTCTCGATGGGAGGCATGCAGTCGTTTTTGACGGTACTTCCCCACCTCGATCAGTTCGCGTACCTGGGAGGGTTCAGCGGCAACAGCGGTGGCGGCGGGGCGGGATTCGATGTCAAGACCGCCAGTGGAGGCGTGTTTGCCGATGCTGCGGCGTTCAACAAGAAGATGAAGGTTCTGTTCCTTGGCATCGGATCGGTCGAAGGACCCAATACCAAGAACTTTAGCGAGCAGCTGACCAAGGCCGGCATTCACAACACGTACTTCGAGTCGCCCGGCACTGCCCATGAGTGGTTGACATGGCGGCGGTGTCTGCTCGATTTCGCCCCACGCCTCTTCAAATAGACGCCGGGGCCTAGTGCCGGCGGGTTGCCTGGATGTCGCCGTCCGTAGTGAGCGCGATCACGTGCGATACCGCGCCGCCGTTGTCGCGGAAGAATTCGAACCGGAGGCCGTTAGTCGTCGCGAAGGCCGTCCGCGACAGAGTCGTCAACAGATAGGTGCTCGGGCCGTCTGAAAGCGATAATTGCCCCCCGGCCACCGCGAAGTTGTAAACCCGAGGGACCTCGGGGTGGTTCGGATTCGTGTATTCGTACGAGCCGGCATATTCGGCAAGAAGCTGCGGCTCCAGCTTGACGCGCTGCAGATCCGATGCCTTGCCGATCATGTGGACCCGGTCGCGCTCATTTTCGTTACAGACATATTCGAGCGGTTGAACGTCCTCCAGCACAAATTTAGTGGTGACCTCCCAGGGGGCCAGCAACACGCTGGAGTCAGTGTAGG
>Ga0310810_10007516_pt1 | contig 12439 bp, 9 predicted proteins | sample NCmetagenome_FD_207641 | JGI IMG/M metagenome (GOLD analysis project Ga0310810, IMG submission 207641) | Soil microbial communities from experimental microcosm in Duke University, North Carolina, United States - NC | ecosystem: Engineered > Artificial ecosystem > Soil microcosm > Unclassified ... | reverse complement strand
TGGCGCAGCGACTTCGAGTTAGGCTTCGTGCCGCTCGACACGACGGGAGGGACCCAGCGATGACGTCACGCACGCTCTGGTTCGCAGCGGCGGTGTGCACGGCAGCCGCCATCGCCCCCGTTAGCACTCTGGCAGGGCAGACGATCGCCATCACCGGCGGCAAGGTGTATCCGGTGAGTGGCCCGCCGATCGAGAACGGCACGGTACTCATCAAGGACGGCAAGATCGTAGCGGTGGGCGCGAACGTGACCGTTCCGTCGGACGCCGAGAAGGTGGACGCGTCGGGCAAGTGGGTGACGCCGGGCCTGGTGGACGCCGAAACGCAGTTAGGCCTGGTCGAAGTCGGCTTCGGTGCCGGCGCGAACGAGTCGCGCGCGCGCAGCGAGCAAGGGATCACGCCCGACTTCACGTCGTGGGACGGGCTCAATCCGCGCTCGGTGCTGATTCCACCGGCGCGCGAGGACGGCATCACCAGCGTGATGTCGACGCCGGGCGGCGGACTGATTGCCGGACAGGCGGCGATGATCGACCTGTTCGGTGACACGCGCGCCGAGATGATTCTTCGTGCGCCGGCCGCGATGATCGCGAGCATCGGAGATGGGGGCGGCGATGGCGCTCCGGCGAAGGGACAACAGATCGCCAAGCTTCGGGAGCTGTTGCAGGACACGCGATACTATGAAAAGCACGTCACCGAGTTCGACCGCGGACAGTCGCGGCAGATGTCGACCACCCCGGCGTCGCTGGCCGCGCTGGTGCCGGTGTTGACGGGCAAGATCCCGCTTCTCATCAACGCCGACGAGGCGAGCGACATTCAATCGGCCATCGATCTTGCGAAAGAATTCGGTATCAAGGTCATCATTGGCGGCGGCGAGGAAGCCTGGCAAGTGGCCGACCACTTGGCGGCCGCCAAGATCCCGGTGCTCGCGGGCGCGATGTCGAACATCCCGACCTCGTTCAGTACGTTAGGCTCGCGCCAGGACAACGTGGCGCTGCTCCGGAAGGCGGGCGTGCTGGTGGCGCTCATCGGCAACGGCGGCGGCGACGAAGAGTTGTTCAACGTGCGCAACATCCGCTACGAGGCGGGCAACGCGGTGGGTTACGGCCTGTCGTGGAACGACGCGCTCAAGGCGATCACACAAGCGCCGGCCGAGATCTTCGGCGTCGCGGACCGCATCGGCACGCTGCAAGCGGGACACGAAGCGAACGTCGTGGTGTGGGATGGCGACCCGTTCGAGTTTGCGACGCGCGCGGTTGCCGTCTATGTGCGCGGACAGAAGCAGAACGATGTGTCGCGGCAGGATCTGCTCACGAAGCGATACGAGACGCAGCCGCCGAATTACGAGCAGAAGCCCTGACGGAGGGAAGCGGCGACTGACGTCGCCTTGGGGAAGCGGCTGACGCTTTTGGGAATCGGCGCCTAACGGCGCCTTGGGGAACGGGTTGGACGTGGGTTTCCCTCGGCAAGGAAGGGTGGAAATAGAAGAACCTCAATGGCGCGTTGCCATTGAGGTTCTTTTTGCCGCGCGGTTCCAACCCCCGCCCCATTCCCCAAGGCGCCGTTAGGCGCCGCTTTCCCAAGGCGTCAGCCGCTTCCCTCAGGCCGCGCCCGCGGCCGCGTCCCCGGGCTCCGGATATACCGAGACCTTGAACCGCAGCTTGTTCTTGTGCTCGAACTTCACGACGCCATCGATGAGCGAGTAGATCGTGAAGTCGGTGCCAAGACCCACGTTGCGGCCAGGATGGATCTTGGTGCCGCACTGGCGGATGATGATGTTGCCGGCGCGCACGTGCTCGCCGCCGAACTTTTTCACGCCGCGATATTTCGGGCCGCTATCGCGACCGTTGCGGCTCGAGCCTACGCCTTTTTTGTGAGCCATGGCGAACCGTCAGCCGAGTGAAATGTCGTTGATCTTGACGTCGGTGAACTTCTGGCGGTGTCCCTGCTTCCGCGAGTAGTTCTTCCGGCGCTTGAACTTGAAGACGACGATCTTGTCGCCCTTCCCGTGCTTCACCACTTCACCGGTCACGCTGGCACCGCTCACGAGTGGGGCGCCGGCATGGACGGTCGTGCCATCGGAGCCCAGGAGCACTTCGTCGAACGTGACGGCGGCGCCCACGTCGGCTTCGAGGGAGGGAATGCGAATTGTCTTGCCCGGCTCGGCGCGGAACTGCATCCCGCCGGTGCGAATAATGGCGTAAGTCATTGGGAAGGCTGGTTAGTACAGTCCAGTAAGCTACTCGCTCCGAGCGGCCGCGTCAACAGACGTGCCACCAGATATCAAACGGCTAGTAGTACGTCAGTTCGACGTTTCTGCACGGCCTCGCGGGGAGGCGAGGTAACCGAGCGGCACGAGTGTGAGTCCGATTGCTGCGCCCAACAGATCGAGATAGTGCCCGACGCTGTGCGGCTCGCCCCATCCCATCTGCGGCAACAAGCGAAAGCCCTCGCAAATGTGCGCCACGACGACCAGGAGCAAGCCAAACGCTCCAAGGGCTTGCGCCCCCGTCGCCACGCTGGGCGACCGCCGGAGCTTGACGACGCTCCATGCGGCGAACGGCACAATACCGACGCTCACGAGAAGCGCTCGCAGCGCAGTTGGACTCACGCGTCCAATGTAGCAACAATCCGCTGGCGCCACGTATGTCATCAACCAAACCGGACCGAAGTTGCGACTCCACTATTGACGCAGGGCCAGGGTGTAGGCATCTTACACCCATGGCTGTAGGCTGTCTACACCCAACCGACCTGCCCGCATGACCAAGCGACACGCTCCCCTCACGCGCATCGAGCTCCTCCAGGGAACGCTCGACCTGATCATCCTCCAGAGCCTCCGTTGGGGTCCCCGGCACGGATACGGGCTGCTCCAGATCATCCGCACCATGTCGCATGGCGTGCTGCAGGTGGACACCGGGTCGCTCTACCCGGCCCTGCACCGCCTCGAGCGACAGGCCTGGATCGAGGCCGAGTGGAACACGTCCGAGAACAACCAGCGCGTGCGGGTCTACCGGCTGACTACGGCGGGCCGGAAGCAGTTGGCCGTCGAACGCTCGAAGTGGGAACAATTCTCCACGGCGGTCGCCGAATTGTTCGCGGCGCCGCCCACTGAGGAGGCGTGATGTCACCCAAGGATCGCGGCGCGCGCAACGACGATCTCGATGCGGAGATCCAATCCCATCTCGACATGGATGCCAAGGAGCGCATCGCGCACGGCGAGTCGCCCGAGGATGCGGCAGCCGCGGCGCGCAAGGAGTTCGGCAATGTCGGCATCGTCAAGGAAGTGACGCGGGACATGTGGGGCGGCGGCGGGTTCGAGCAGATATGGCGCGAGGTGCGCTACGCGGTGCGCTCGCTGCTGCGCGCACCGGGCTTCGCGGCGGTCGCAATCCTCACCCTTGCGTTAGGCATCGGCGCCAACACGGCCATTTTCAGCGTCGTCAACGGCGTGATCCTGCGCCCGCTGCCGTATCCGCATCCCGGTGACCTGGTCCTCATCACGAGCCAGTTCCCCACCTTGGGCTTCGACCAGTTTCCCGTCGACGCGGCCGAGTTCCTCGAGTTCCGCGAGCGCAACCAGTCGTTCTCGAACGTCGGCGCCTACTACGCGAACGCCGTGAACGTGGGCGGCGAGTCGAGCCCGGCGCGTGTGACCTCGGCGCTCGCCTCGGCGAGTCTGTTTCCGACGCTGGGCGTGACGCCGGAAGTCGGCCGGTGGTACACCGACCAGGAGACTCTGCCTAACGCGCCGCCGGTGGCGGTGCTCTCGGACGAGCTGTGGCGCAGCAACTTCGGCGGCGAGCGCTCCATCGTCGGACAGAAGGTGGACATCGACGGCGTGCAGACGCAGGTGGTGGGTGTCATGCCGAAGGGCTTCGACATCCACGACCAGGGCGTGCGCATCTGGCTTCCGCTCACGCTGGACCCGGACAGCATCTCGAGCTATCGCGGCGGACACTATTTGAATCTCGTTGGGCGGCTCAAGCCGGGCATCTCGCTCGCCACGGCGCGCGTCCAGCTCGAGCCGATGCTCGCGCACTGGGCGCAGATCGACGGCGGCTCAGCCGGCGTCACGCCCGGCCAGAAGGGCTTCGTGCATACGCCCAACGTCAAGAACCACCGGTTGCGCTACGACGACTTGTTGGCCGACATCGTGGGCAGCGCGGGCCGCGCGCTCTGGGTGCTGCAGGCGGCGGTGTTCCTCGTGCTCCTGATCGCGTGCGCGAACCTGGCCAACCTGCTCCTCATGCGCGCCGAAACGCGGCACAAGGAGCTCGTGCTGCGCGCCGCGTTGGGCGCGGGTCGCGGCCGGCTGGTCCGGCAGTTCCTGGCGGAGAGTCTGGTGTTGTCGGTGGCCGGCGCGGCGGTGGGCTTGCTCGTGGCCCGGTGGGGCTTGCACGCCCTGGTGCTGTCGAACAACGCCGGGATCCCGCGTGCCACGCGCGTTGGACTCGACGCGCACGTGCTCGCCTACACGCTCCTCCTTGCGTTAGGCACGGGGGTCGTGTTCGGGCTGGCGCCCATGCTCCGGCTCAACGCCGGGGCGATGAGCCTGTCGTTGCGCGAAGCCGGGAGCCGCACCACCTCGCACGCGTCGGCGGCCCGGGTGCGGCGCGCCCTGGTGGTGGCGGAGATGGCGCTGGCGGTGACGCTGCTCGTCGGCGCGGGACTCCTGCTCCGCAGCTTCCAGAAGCTGACGCGCGTCGACTCGGGCTTCGACCGCTCGAACCTGGTCACGTTCAACATGGTGCTGCCCGCCGCGAGGTACGCCGACAGCCTGCGCCGCGTCGCGCTGTTCGAGCAGATCACCGAGCAGTTAGGCCAGGTGCCCGGCGTGCAGAGCGCCACCGCGATGTCGGGCCTTCCGCCGCGCCGCCAGGTGAACGCGAACGACACGCGGTTCGAGGGCTACGTGACGAAGCCCGGCATCCCGCCGCAAAACGTCGACTACTACAACTACGTGATGCCTAACTATTTCTCGACCATGCGCATCCCGATGGTCGAGGGCCGTTCGTACGGGCCGATGGATGGCGCCAGGTCGCCGCCGGTGGTGATCGTGAACCAGACGCTGGCCCGGCTCTTCTATCCGGGTCAGAGCGCGGTGGGTCACCGGATTCAACCCGGCGGCACGGTCGACACCACGCAATGGTTCACGATCGTCGGTGTCGCCAAAGACGTGAAGCAAGGCGGCGTCGATGCGAAAACCGGAACGGAGATCTATCTGTTGAACGAGCAGACGCCGGCCTACGAAGGCTTCGCGCCGCGCAACATGAACATCGTGGTTCGGTCGACTCTCGCGCCGAATGTGTTGTCGCCGTCGATTCGCCGCATCGTATCGGCGGTGGATCCGGGACTGCCGATCGTCGGACTGCGCACCATGGATGAAGTCTTCGACGACGCCCTTGCCCGTCCTCGGTTCCTGGCCGAGCTCCTCGTGATCTTCGCCGTGGTTGCGTTGGCGCTGGCGGCGGTGGGTACGTACGGCGTGCTCGCCTATTCGGTGGCCGAGCGCCGGCGCGAGATCGGCATCCGAATGGCGTTGGGCGCGAGCGAGGGTGGCGTCCTAACGCTCGTGCTGCGACAAGGGATGACGGTGGCGCTGATCGGCCTCGCCGTGGGGCTGATCGGCGCACTGGCCGTGACTCGGGTGGTGAGGTCACTGTTGTTCGGCGTGCAGCCAACCGATCCGGCGACGTTCGCGGCGGTGGGTGTGTTCATGTTGGCGGTAGCGCTCGTGGCGTGCGTGGTCCCGGCGCGGCGCGCGACGCGGGTGGATCCATTGGTGGCGCTGCGTCTGGACTGATCGGGCTCAGCGGTAATTGCGCGGTGCGCCAGGGGCGCATATTGTGAGGGTGCCGGTTTCCACGTCCACCTCGAGGGAGCGCGTCACATGCACCGCTTAAGCCTTGCCGCTGCACTGGTTGCCGTCGCGTCACTGCCCCTTGCGTCGCGGCCGCGCGTTGCGAGCGGATCCGTCTCCGATACGCGTGCGATCTGGTCGGAGGTCTCGAAGTACATCGCGCAATCAGCGCAGGACATGTCGGACTCCGACTTCGCATTTCGCCCGACGCCCCAAGTGCGCACGTTCGGCCAGATCATTGCGCACATCGCCGGCTCGCAGCACCTCATGTGCGCTGCAGCGTTAGGCGAGGCCGGCGGGAGCGAGGACGACATCGAGAAGACCAAGACCACGAAGGCGGACATCGTGGCGGCGCTCAAAGCGTCCAACGAGTATTGCGCGCGGGCGTACGCGCAGGCCGACGATCAGGTCGCGGGGTCGACGAAGCTGTTTGGCCAGGATCACACGCGCTTCTACGCGCTGGTGCTCAACGCGACGCACGACAACGAGCACTACGGCAACATCGTGACGTACATGCGCATGCGCGGCATGGTCCCGCCCTCCAGCCGCCCCAGCTCGGCGCAGTAATCCGTTAGGCGGTACGGTGGCGGATGGGCCGGCGCAGTCGCGGCCGGCTACGCCACCGCATACTGCTGCGTCACGTCCCGCTCCGCACCTTTCACGACGAGCTTGAACTCGTCGGGCTTGAGGAGCGGGTCGTCGCGTAGCTCGAGCTGGAAGCCCACGCCCTTCTCGAGTTTCCGCGCGAGGTCGTGCTCGTGCTCGAGCACGTAGAGCGCGACATCGGGATGCAGTTTCACGAGCAGGTGATCCTTCTTGCCCTCGACGGCGATCCGCTTGATCGAGCGCTCCATGCGACGCACCGTGCTCTCGGGCGTGAACACGCGCCCCGTGCCGGCGCAGGTCGGGCACGCCTCGGTCATGTTCTGGTAGTGGCTCGCGCGCACACGCTGCCGCGTCATCTCGATCAGGCCTAACTCGGAGACGGCGAACGCTTTCGTTCGCGCGCGGTCGCGCGCCAGATGGTTGCGCAGCTCCTGCAGGATCTTGTCGCGATTGGCCTTCGTCTCCATGTCGATAAAGTCGCAGACGATGATGCCGCCGATGTCGCGGAGCCTGAGCTGCCGCGCCAGCTCGCGTGCGGCCTCGGTGTTGGTCTTGAAAATGGTCTTTTCGGGATCGCGTTTGCCGGTGTAGCGACCCGAGTTCACGTCGACCGAGACGAGGGCTTCGGTCTGCTCGATGATCAGGTAGCCGCCCGACGGAAGGTCGCAGCGTCGCTTGAACAGATCGCGGATCTCCGGCTCGAGCTGTGCTTTGTCGAAGATCGGAACCGGATCATCGTACAGCTTCACGCGGTCGATGAGCTCGGGCGCGATGCCCTTCAGGTACTCGGCGATCTCGTTGTACACCTGCTTGCTGTCCACGACCAGCGAGTCGACCTTCGTGCTGAACAGGTCGCGCGTTAGGCCGCGGGTGAGGCTCGTCTCGCGGTGCACGGGGGCCGGCGCGCGGAGGAAGCGCGTCTTGCGCTGGATCTTCTTCCACTGGCCGGTGAGTGTGTTGAGCTCGCGGCGAAAGGTCTCCTGCGTGACGTCTTCGCCTACCGTGCGCACGATCACGCCGCCCGAATCTTTCGGCAGCACCGCTTGCACTTGTTCGCGGAGTCGCTGGCGCTCGGCGCGGTCGCCGATTTTTCGGCTCACGCCGACGCGCGAGGCGAACGGCATGTAGACCAGGAAGCGTCCGGCCAACGACACCTGCGCCGTGACGCGCGGTCCTTTGGTGGAGATGGGTTCCTTCGAGACCTGGACGATGACGTCCTGGCCGCGCTTGAGGAGGTCCTGAATGGGCGGCGCCTTGACGCGCTTGCGCCGGCCATTGCTCTGGCTCTCCTCGTCGTCGTCGGACGACTCGTCCTCGGCGTCATCGTCGCCGTCCGCGTCGGACTCGGGGAACACGAGGTCGCTCGCGTGGAGGAACGCCTGCTTTTCCGTTCCGATGTCCACGAACGCGGCCTGAATGCCGGGCAGTACCGCTTCGACTTTGCCCAGGTAGATATCCCCGACCATGCGTCGGTTGTCGGGGCGGTCGATCATCAATTCGACGAGCTGCTCATCCTCCAGGATGGCGACGCGGGTCTCTCGTGGACTCGCGTTGATGAGAATCTCTCGCTTCATGCACGGGCGCGGCCCCTCCGCCGGATGGCGACCCGGCATGCGGTGGGAGGCTGCGTCTCGAGGTGGAGTGATCGCGCACCGGCCCGGTGGGCGTTGCGATTGGGCGTAAGGCCCGCGCCGCGTTCGGACGTTCCGTTAGGCGGCCGACCGTCCACACCCATCCAGCCTCGACGCCGAGCCGTTTCATCGCTACGCCCAAGACGGCGAGAGCGAGGACGACGTACGCGAGGATCTGTCCAGAGGGCGTGCGGTCAATCGTGAGCATGGGCTGGTTCGCGCGGAGCGGCGGCACGGGTGATGTGCATTGGGTGCCGTGCTCCCGGGTGCCTCACGCGCACCGTCGGTCGTGGGTCGCCCGACCGGGCGCGCGCATGGAGAAACTAGTTTATCGCTGCTGTGTGTTCGCGCGTGAGCGCCTGACGTCTGTTCGCACCGGCGACGCGCTCCATCCCTAAGACGATGGAGACTCGACCGCCGTTGCTCGTGTTAGAAGTATAGGCGTCGACGGGTGGGCTTAGCAATGAGCGCGTTCCCGACTCAGGTGTCGGGCGACGGATCTCGTGGCTCCCGGCTGGGCGTCTTCGCCCGGTGAGAGTCGCGCGCCCAGGGGAAACAGGAGGAAAACGCAACGGCGTAAAAGGATAACAAACGTGAAACCACGGATAACGAAAGTGATCGGTCGACGCGGAGGGGAGTACGGTCGCCAATGGGTGGTGAGGTCTTGTGTTTATCAACAAACAAACACCTCCCCCATCCGTTAGGCAACGCACTTCCCTCCGCGCAGAACGATCACTTTCGGTATCCCTGGTTTCACTTTCGTTATCCCTTCAAGCCCTTGTCGAAGTCACTGTCCCTCCCCGCAACGCACGAGCACCGGACGAGTCGGCGCTGCCGCCATTTGTGCTATCCTAAACCGAGACGCGCTTCACTAGCCGCCCTTTTTCGAATTGCTCGAGATGTCGGCGTTCGAAACCAACAACAAAGTCCTGTCTTGTCCGTTCGCGTCCGGCCTCGTCCGCTCTCACAGTCGTGAGACGTTCATTGCCGTCGGAGGCGGATTCGCGAGAACTCCGTCGTGCGCGTGTGTCCGCCTCCGCTGCCTGCCAAGCATTCACGACTTGATAGCGGCGGTCCTGTCCGCAGTGTCCGGTCGTGTCCGTTGCCCAATAAGCTTCGATGCCAGCACCCGAGCGTTAGGCGACGCTCGTCTGAGATACGCGCTAATCGTCGAGTGTCTTGAGCAGGTGGCGTGCGATCACGATGCGCTGGATCTCGGACGTGCCTTCGCCGATCTCGCAGATTTTGGCGTCGCGCATCATGCGCTCGACGGGATAGTCCTTGGTGTAGCCGTAGCCGCCGTGGATCTGGACCGCCTTGATCGTGGCGCGCATGGCGAGCTCGGAGCAGAAGAGCTTCGCCATCGCCGCCTCCTTGCCGAACGGTTGGCCGTGCTGCGAGAGCCACGCCGCGTGATAGACCAGGTGCCGTCCGGCTTCGATCTCGGTGGCCATGTCCGACAACTGGAACTGCACGCCCTGGAACGACGAGATCGACTGGCCGAACTGCTTGCGGACGGACGCGTACTGCAACGCCTGCTCGAAGGCCCCTTCGGCGATGCCTAACGATAGCGCGCCGATGCCGATGCGCCCCGAGTCGAGGGTGCGCATGAAATTGATGAAGCCCTTCCCCTCCTCGCCCAACCGGTTTTCGGCAGGCACCTCGACGTCCGCGAACAGGAGCTCGCGCGTATCGGACGCGCGCCAGCCGAGTTTGTCTTCCTTCTTGCCGGCGGTGAAGCCGCGCATGTTGGGCAGCGACGGTTCGTGGCCGAAGCCGGCCGCGCGCGCGTCCTCGAGGTCGCACGTCTCCTTGGTGAGGATGAACGATGAGATGCCGTGACGGCCGGCGGACGGATCGGTGACGGCGGTGGCGACGAAGATCTCGCCCACGCCGCCGTGCGTGATGAAGCGCTTGGACCCGTTGAGCACGTAGTGGCTGCCGCGGCGCTCGGCGCGCGTACGCGTGCCGCCGGCGTCGCTGCCCGCCGCTTCTTCCGTTAGGCCGAAGCCGCCGAGCACGTGCCCGCGCGCAAGGAACGGCACGAAGCGCTCGCGCTGCGCCTGTGAACCGAAGTTCACGATCGGCGACGTGCCTAACGTCGTGTGCGCCGAAATCGTGATGGCGTGCGACGCGTCCACCTTGGCCATCTCGTGGATGGCAATGATGTAGCTGATGTAGTCCATCCCCGCGCCGCCCAACGACTCGGGCCACGGCACGCCCAGCAGGCCGAGGTCGCCCATTTTCTTGACGGTGTCCCAAGGGAACGTGGCGTCGGCGTCGAGCTTCGCCGCCACCGGCGCCACCTCCGTGGTGGCGAATTCGCGCACCATGTCACGCACGGCGGCGTGCTGTTCGGTGAAGTACAAAAGGTCGCTCATGTGCGTGGTTGGGATACAGGTGCGGTATCGGTGGCGAGCCGGATGACGGCGAGGAATCGTTCGCCGTACCGGTCGAGCTTGGTCGGCCCAACACCGTGCACGCCGGCGAGGGTGTCGAAGGAATCGGGGCGGCGGATGGCCATCTCGACCAACGTGCGGTCGGGGAAAATGCAGTACGACGGGACGTGCTCCTGTCGTGCGAGCTCGGTACGCAACTGGCGCAGCGCACCGATGAGCGCGATTTCGCCGGGGCCGAGATCGGGCAGATCGGCGGCCTCGGAGCGGGCCGGCGGCCGATCGGCGTGGCGGATGGCGGGCCGCGCGACCGGCGCCGGCGGCACCTGCCTAACGGTGTGCTCTGCACGCGGCGCCGGCTTCACGGTCGTGCGCCGCGGGCGCCGCACCGCGGGAACGTCGGCAACGTCTGCGTCCGCGGTATGCGTGCCGAGGCAGACGTCGCACCCATCGCAGGTCGAGCGCGCTGCCGGGTCGCCGAAGTAGCGGAGCACGAATGCGCGTCGGCAACGCTTCGTGTACGCGTACATCTGCATGGCGTCGAGCTTGGACAGCTCGGCGCGCCGGCGGCGCTCGATGATTTCCCACTCGATGCGAAAGCGCGTGAGCGCGGCCGCGTGATCCATGAGGCGGATGCCGCCGCCGGTGCCGTGCCACACCACGAACTGGCGATCCTGGAGCTCGTCGAGCAACGCGCGGACGCCGCTCATGCCGCCGAAGCCGGGCGGGAGCATGTCGGGCGAGACCGGAATGCCGTCGTAGAAGCGCTTGCCCGCTCCGCGCCACAGCTCGCGCAAGAGCCCGCGGGCGGCCGCGTCGCTTTCGCCTAACTCAGCGCGGATGCGTGCCGGCGTTGCCAGGAGACGCACCCAGAGGCTGGACATCGATACCGGCTCGGCCGCAATGGCTTTGGCGTGTGACAGCAATCGCAGCGCGGACTCGGCTTCGCGCTCCTTGACGCCGCCATCGGAGCGCACCGCGATGGCCGCCGCGGTGAGCGGCGCGATGCCGGCGCGGTCCGCCGCGCGCTGCAACACGCCGTACACGCGCTCGACTAACGCACGCTCGGGGTACGCGCTCTTGATGAAGTACTCGTGGGTGAACCGGTCCTGAAATGCATGGAGCAGTACGCAGTCCGACGACAAACCATCGCGGCCGGCGCGACCGGCTTCCTGGTAGTACGCCTCGAGCGTGCCGGGCATCGCGTAGTGCACCACGAGCCTGACGTTGGCCTTGTCGATGCCCATGCCGAACGCGTTGGTGGCGACGATGGCGCGGGCGTCCTCGCGCATGAACGCTTCCTGCACGTCGTGGCGATGGTCATCGTCGAGCCCCGCATGGTAGGCGATCGCGCCAACGCGAGCGCGGCGCAGCATCTGTGTGACGCGCTCCACCGCGCGGCGCGTCGACGCATAGACGATCGCCTGACCCTCGTGCTCGCGCAGCGCGCGGATGAGCGACTCGTCCTTGTCGCGATCGGTGCGCGTGCGCACGACGTGGTAGCGCAGGTTGCGGCGATCGAATCCGGTGATGACAATCTCGGGATGGTCGAGGCCCAACTGGCGCACGATGTCGCGCCGCACTTCGGGCGTGGCCGTGGCGGTGAGCGCGATGGTGGGTGGCGCGCCTAACCGTTCGCGCACCTGCCCAACGCGCAGGTAACTGGGACGGAAGTCGTGGCCCCATTCGCTGATGCAATGGGCTTCGTCGACCGCGAGCAGCGACACGCCAATGCCCTTGAGTCGCTCGGCCGCGCTGCCGAAGTCGAATCGTTCCGGCGCCACGTAGAGGATCTTGAGCGTGCCGCGCTCGGCGCGCGCCAGGCGGTCGGACACCTCGCCCGACGTGAGCGTGGAATTGATGAACGCCGCCGGCAGGCCGCGCGCCTCGAGCGCGTCGACCTGGTCCTTCATGAGCGAAATGAGCGGCGACACGACGAGCGTAAGACCCG
>Ga0310810_10007515_pt1 | contig 12439 bp, 12 predicted proteins | sample NCmetagenome_FD_207641 | JGI IMG/M metagenome (GOLD analysis project Ga0310810, IMG submission 207641) | Soil microbial communities from experimental microcosm in Duke University, North Carolina, United States - NC | ecosystem: Engineered > Artificial ecosystem > Soil microcosm > Unclassified ... | reverse complement strand
GCGAGCCCATTGATGAACGAAGGATCCCAGTCAGCAATGGTCGCAGCGAATCCGTTCAGCACCAGAAGTGGTGGACCACTTCCGACACGACGATAAGCGATTTGCGCGCCCTCGACCGGGATCGTTGCTAACGATTCAGTTCCCACCGGACCAACTCCATCGTTGAAGCGTCGCGTCACCTCGGTGAAAGTGTCAATTCGCAAATGGCAAGGTCCCGTTCCACTGAGCAGTCTGCGTGGCAACGTAATCCGATCTTCGAGTTTTTTGCGTCGCTAAAACTCGCTGTCGTTTTACTGGCGGTGATAATTGTCGCCGCCATCGCCGGCACGATTTACGAATCGAGTTTCGACGCGAAAATTGCGCGCGCCTACGTTTACGGCGCGCCTTGGTTCAATCTCTGGTTGGTTTTGCTGGGAGCAAATCTTGCCTGTTCCGCGTTATCGCGCTGGCCGTGGCGCAAACATCATGTTGCATTTCTAATCACGCATCTCGGCATCATCACGCTGCTAGTCGGGTCGCTGATTGGCAGGATTTGGGGAGTCGAAGGAACAATTACCCTGTTCAAAGGCGACCCGCCGACGAATCGGCTCCTTGTTGATGAGCGCCAGCTGCGCGTTCACGATGTTGATGGAATCGTGAAGGGTTATCCCGCTGAATTTTTGCATCATTGGCCGACGCCGCAGCATCCACAGGACCTCGGGCGATTGGCCAGCGGAGCACATCTGCAAATTGTCGATTACGCGCCGGCGATCGAAGGGAAGCTCAATCCGAAGCCGGTAAGCGATGGCGGAGCGCCCGCGCTGCATTTCAAAATTGCAACTGCCATGATGAACCAGCGTCTCGATGCCTGGCTGCTCGCTGACGATCCACAGCATGGAAATTTTTCAATGGGTCTGGCAACTGTCGAATTGAAACGAGGCGCCGCGACATTGATTACGAACACGAGCAGAAGCACGAGCGAAGAAGCAACCGATCTCGAGGAATCGATTTTCGCTTTTAGCAAAGCGCCAGAGGAACAGATTGGCCACGCTCGCAGAGGCGGCAGTACCGGTGCAAAAGTCCGTTTAATGGCGCCTGAGAATGGAAACAAGGGGCGCGTCGTAATTTCCTCGGGGCCTCGTGAGGTCAGCTTCGATGTAGCAGAAAACCTCGGACGCGACGTCGCAATGGCTGGAACGTCATTCACACTCAAGATCGAACAATATTGGCCTGATTTCCGGATTGAGAACGGCAAACCGAGTTCACTCAGCGATGAGCCAAACAATCCCGCGGTGCTTGTCACGCTCCGTGGGAAAGGCATTCCCGTTGTCGCGGCCGAACCAACTCCGCACGGAGCCGGCAAAGAACTTAATGCCACGGCAGGTCCGCCGGCCATGCCTGCGCCCGGTGAAGAAGCGCCAAATCATCTCACATTGTTTATCGCAGACGATGGAGCAATCACTTACGAGATCGCTTCACGAAAAAACGGCAAATCTTCAGGAAAACTTGAGTTGAATAAGCCGCTGCCAACAGGTTGGGCCGACTGGCAGCTTCTTGTTGACAAGACAATGCCCAACGCGCAGCCGCAGATGGATTTCACGCCATTGCAATCTGGCCAAGAGCCAACATCGCCGATTGCGGCGACCGATCTGTCAGATGGCGTGCTGCTCCGCATTCAACAAGGAGGCGAAACACTCGAGCGATGGGCTCCAGCAGGTTGGCAGATCGCAATTCCGGTCCGCCACGGGACGGATTCGCCGTCCCAAACGTCGCCCAACCAAACAATGTTTGTCTACGGCTGGAAAACAGTTTCCCTGCCGATTGGACTGGAGTTGCAAGAGTTTGAAGTGAAACGAAACGAAGGCAGCGATAGTCCAGCGGGATTTAAAAGTACAGTGCGAGTCGCCACCGCCGATGGCGAAACTGCGACCGGCTCATGCTGGATGAATAATCCGTTTAGTTTCCCTGGTAACTGGTGGCGAACATGGACCGGGTTGACTTACAAAATCTCGCAAGCCTCGTGGAACCCTGAAAATCTTAACCAAAGCACAGTGCAGATCTTGCGCGACCCAGGCTGGCTCTTGAAATGGATCGGTTCGTTGCTGGTGGTCATCGGCGTATTCATGATGTTTTATCTCCAGCCGTACCGGAGACAAACCGAAGGTGAACCGATTACGCCGACTAGCTCAAAGCCAAACGAAGAAAACCGTGCTGCACCCGCCGAATCACCACCTGTTCCTGCGACGGTCCAGCATTAACTCCGAAAGCCTTCGCGAGTTGAAAGCCGGGGCAAAATATTGAACGTTCTTCTCTCCCATGAAACACAGGAGAGCTATTCAATTGTTCGCATTTTTCGCTTTCATGGCGGCCTTGGCAGCGTACGCGGCGGGCCAGGAGCCGGCCGAAGTTTCCGAAGCTGAGGAATCCCCACCGGTCGAGTCCAAATGGGGGCATTTTGACGGCGAGCCCGTCACGAAATGGAATCCGGATGGACGGACCATGACGCTGTTGACAGAACTGCGTTACACCGATCCTAATGGCAATGTCTGGGTCGCGCCGATCGGATCGGTTGTCGATGGCGCATCGATACCGAAATACCTCTGGTCCATCATGGGCGGGCCGTTCGAAGGAAAATATCGGAACGCTTCCGTGTTGCATGATGTCGCATATGGAGAACACAAACGACCATGGCAGGATTGCGACCGGATGTTCTACTACGCAATGCGTTGCAGCGGCGTAAGTGCCGCTGAAGCAAAGACCATGTTTTATGCGCTTTTCAGGTTTGGGCATCATTGGAAATTCCCCATCAAACGCGCGAAGCCAGTAACGTACGAGGGCGGACTTGTGGCTAGAGGGGAAGAAATTCCCCGCGCGATTCCAGTGAATCCGGCTCAAATTGACGACGCGCAGGAATGGATCAGCACCAGCGACCCAAGTCTCGAACAAATCGAGCAACGAGCCAACGAGGAAAACCGCTGAACGCGGGCTTCGTAGACGGCCAAATCTCTCTGGCTATGGTTTCGAGGCCGACCCAAAGGATCCGGGAAAATAACTGGCAGCCGTGATCTCGAGATGGATCTAATGACGCTCACAGAAATTCGCCGGGCGGCGTCACGCACAGGCGGAAGCGCGGTGCCGGCGCGCGTACATGTTCAAGTGGAAAGCGCGAGCCCAAAGCTGACGCGTGAACAACAGCCGTATTGCGAGCTTGCTCTCGCGGATGCTTGCGATCGCATGACCTTACGTGTGTGGAGCGATCATCCCGCGTACAAAACTTGCAGCGCGCTGAGCGGGCACGAATTCGTTGAGCTTGCGGCGGAATTTCACACACATTCGCAATACGGCCTCGAAGCTCGCAAATGGACGGTGCGGCCGCTTACCGACCAGGAGAAGAACGAGTTGCTGCAAGGCCCCGTAGATTTGCGGGCCAAACAAATGGCAGATTGGGAATTTATTTTGCAAATGACCCGGGGTCTTGGCGATCCCCGGCTGCGCGCTTTATGCGACGCATTTCTAAAGGAATGGGGCGAACGTTTTCGTCGCGCCGCGGCAGCGCGCAAATATCACCACGCACGTCGGGGCGGGCTGGTGGAGCACACCGCGCAAATGATGCGCGCAGCGAAGGAGATCGCGACGGTCTATCCGCAATTGAATGTCGACTTGTTGATTGCTGGAATCCTGTTTCACGACTCCGGCAAGCTCTGGGAAAATCAATTCTCCGAAACGGGGTTTGTCATGGATTACGACGAGCTCGGCGAACTAGTCGGCCACATTTCCATTGGACTTGAGCTGGTCAATTTGCTCTGGAGAAAACTCAGCGGCGAAAACGCAGACAGTTGGAAGACTTATTCGCCGTCATCGGAAGATGTGCGCCTGCATTTGCTGCACCTGATTGGTTCACATCATGGCCAGAAGGAATTGGGGTCACCAGTCGAGCCGAAAACGCCCGAAGCGATGGCGTTGCATTACATCGATAATCTCGATTCAAAATTGGAAATGTTCGCCGCGGGGTACGCAACAGCGCAGCCGATCGCCCCGCGCATTTTCGATCGGGTGCGGCCGTTACCGGGCTATTTGGTGAAATCGCTGGAGAAATTTCAACAAGCGACAAATCCGTCCGCGTCCGGCGACAAGCTTCTGTAAGGCTGATCTGTTGTTACGCACGGTCTGAAGGTTGTCATTCCGAGCGAAGCGAAGCTGCAACGCAGCGGACGCAGTCCGCGAGGCCAGCCTTTCCATCACAGATCAATTCCTTGGGGTGCGTGCCTGAAGCGAATAGTCAGAGATGTTTCGCTTCGCTCAACATGACACGTGGCGGTCGCGCTTGCCTTTTGGAGTGCACCGGTGCTCCGGCGCTTTGGATTCTCGGGGGTTTATTTTACCAAGTCGCGAAACCAGCCGAGTGCGATGGTCGTTTGCGCGTCGTTCGCCTCATGCCCGCCGTGAAATGTGCCAATCTTAATGCGCTGAAAACCGGCTCGTTTGATTGAACCGGCGACATTGTATTGCTGCTCGACAGTAGCAATTCGATCATCGCGTCCGGCACTTATGTATATCGGTGTGTTAAGAAAACCTGCGCCCGGGCGGATTTTTGTGTAGCCGTCGGTCAAGTGCTCTTCATTCACACCGGTCATGTAAATTCCGATTATGTGGCAGCCGCTCTTCGCAAGTAAGGGCGCGATGTAGCCGACGCCTTTACCGCCTCCGGAAAAACCGGCGCAGGCGATCGGCCACTTTCCCGCGCCCGGAAAACTGTGGTGAAGCGCGTCCACGGCGGCGAGAGTCATCGCGCCACGCCATGCCGCAGTATCGCTGCGGGGACGCTGCGGCCCATCTCCGGCGAGCACCAACCACCCTTCAGGCAATGCCACCCGGCGATAGAAATCGGCGAGATCATCACGATTCTGACGTTTGTTATCACTGGTGGAACAAACGATCAGAACCGGCCAGCTCTTTCGCGGATCGAAATTCGCAGGCGTCGCTAGAACGGCGACCGCATTTGGCGGTACAACGTTCCCGCCTTGGGCGGCCAGTGATTTTTCCTGCGCACTCAGCGGAACGTTAGCTTGAACGGTTGAGCCTGGAGCGAAGTTACTTCCACCGAAATTAAGAGAGGTCTGGGCTGCATGCGCAGCGAACGCTGTCAGGACATCTAGGGCGATAGCGACCCGTCCGATTAAGACTACGTTATTCACCAAGTTGTTGTGCCTATTCAAGCAATCGATACCAAGGTAGACGCATTAGGCCTGACTCGTGCTCATTCATCGCAGTGATTCCAAACGCCGCTTCGCTTCCGCGAGATAGGTCTCGTCGATTTCGAAGCCGATGAATTTCTTTATTCCGCAGCGCTGCGCCGCGACGGCAGAATTTCCGATGCCGAGAAACGGGTCCAGCATCGTTTCGACGCGGCCCGCGCCTGCTGGACAGTGAAGTTTGATGCACCATTCTGCCAGTTGGACCGGAAACGTCGCGGGATGTGGACGTTCTTTCTGGCGGCTTTGAATTGTCTCGTAAGGAATGAACCAGGTATTGCCGCGGCATCGGAGATCGCTCCCGCGAGTGTGGCGCCAGCGGGCGATGTTGCTTTTGTCCTGATACGGAACGCCCAGAGCGAGCCGATCGAGTTGAATACCACCAGTTTTTGTGAAGTGAAAAAGGTATTCGTGGCAATCGTTGAGGAATCGTTTGGAACTGATTGGCTTGAAATGACCGTGTGAGCGAACTGCCCCGTCTCGATCCTCGATCGTGATCGACTTGATCCAGTGGATGGTGTTTTGCAAAACAAATCCGCATGGAGCGGACGTTAGTTTGATTGCGATTTGATGCGGCAACATCGGATTGGAGGGCGCTGAGCCGATGTTGAGAAAAAACGAGCCGTCAGATTTCAGAATCCTTCGCACTTGCTCCGTCCATTTGCGGCACCATCGCAAATACGATTGTCGGCCTTGCTGATCGGAATACTTTCCGTAGCTGATTCCCAGGTTGTAAGGTGGAGAGGTCACGACCAGGTCGACACTGCGACTCGCCAGCCGCAACATTCCCAGCGCGCAATCGTTCAACCGGAGATCGAACTGCGTCATTGTCGGAATGTGGCGTGTTTAGCTCCTTCGTACAACCAGAATGTGGCGCGAGCATTCTGTTTCTGGGGACAGAAGACCTGTGGCGGTAGCCCTGTCGGCTGCAAATGCGACGGCGATGCAGGCGGCACGTTTGCCGCTACAGTGCAATCTGCGCTCCCCAGAGATGGACATTCGCACGCTGAGGGAATTCGTTTATTTTCTCGTAATGGCGGATAAGCCTTCGAAATTGAAGATCGCCGATCGCGAGTTCACCTCGCGTCTGATTCTTGGCACTGGGAAATTTGCATCCAACGAGCTGATGCGGGATGCGCTGGTTGCCAGCGGCACCGAGCTGGTGACTGTGGCGCTGCGGCGGGCAGATCTTTCCGGCAAACACGATCCGTTTGCGAATATTCTGGATTTTGTCGATCCGAAACGCTTTCTCCTCCTGCCAAACACCAGCGGCGCGCGCAACGCGGAAGAGGCAGCGCGGCTTGCGCGGCTTGCTGCGAGCGCGGGCTTGCCAATGTGGATCAAGCTAGAGATTCATCCGGACCCGCGCTATTTGCTTCCGGACCCGGTTGAAACACTCGCGGCCGCGGAGAGTTTGGTGAAGGAAGGGTTCACGGTGCTTCCCTATATCAACGCCGATCCGGTTTTGGCGAAACGATTGCAGGACGTCGGCACTGCCACGGTGATGCCGCTAGGTTCACCGATTGGGAGCAACCGCGGCATCGAAACGCGCGCGCAGATCGAGATCATCATCGAACAAGCCACCGTCCCGGTTGTTGTCGATGCTGGACTTGGCGCACCGAGTCACGCCGCTGAAGCAATGGAAATGGGCGCCGACGCCGTCCTGGTAAACACTGCAATCGCAATCGCGTCCGATCCGGTTCGCATGGCAAAAGCATTCAAGAAAGCCATCGAAGCAGGCCGCGAAGCGCGCGAGATCGGACTAGCTGATAAACTCAGTGTTGCGGCAGCTACCAGTCCGTTGACTGGATTTCTGTCTCAATGAACCTCGGGTGTGGTGGGCCCATCTAACTGGGCGATGATGAATCCAAATAAAGCACTTTGGGAAAAAGGCGACTTTACGCGCATAGCCAACAGCATGCGGGAAAGCGGAGAGGCGCTCGCTCAGCGACTTGGAATCACAAAAGGGCTAAAGGTTTTGGACCTTGGTTGCGGCGATGGCACGACGGCGTTGCCAGCGGCGAAACTCGGAGCGGACGTGTTGGGCGTCGATATTGCCAGCAATCTTGTGGAGGCTGGAAACAAGCGGGCAAGAGAACAGGGCCTCACCAATTGCAGATTTCAGGAAGGCGATGCATCGAATCTGCACCAGTTGCAGGATCACACTTTCGATCTCGTGGTGAGCGTCTTTGGCGCGATGTTTGCACCGAAGCCGTTTGATGTGGCCAAAGAGATGGTACGCGTGACCCGTCCCGGCGGTCGAATCATCATGGGAAACTGGATTCCAAATGATCCGACGTTGGTGGCGCAAATTTTGAAGATCAGCTCCGCCTACACTCCGCCACCGCCGGAGGGTTTCGTCAGCCCGATGACGTGGGGGATTGAAAGCAACGTAATCGAGCGATTTGCCGGCGCCGGAGTCCCGGCAGAGAAAATATCCTTCGCCCAAGACGCGTTTACGTTCAATTTCTCCGGCCCACCTTCAGCGTTCGTGGATGAATTCCGGAAATACTACGGGCCAACCATGAATGCGTTCGAAGCCGCAGAAAAAAACGGCCGAGCCGCCGACCTGCAGAATGAGTTGGAAGCTCTGTTCAACAGCCAAAACAAAAGCCCGCGCAAGAATGCCACGTCCATTCCTGCAACGTTCCTGCGCGTTACGGTCGCGGTTTGAAACGGCCGGGGGGAATCGCTTACAGCGTGGTCTCGGTTACAAGCGGTTCTCGATGTCTGATGCCACGTCTCGTCTCCTTTTGTAGCCGTCTGAGCCGACTCGACAAGGCGACCTTTGCCGCTGAACGCATCCGATCGATAAACAAAATTCCGTTAAGATGATCGCCTTCGTGCTGAATCGCGCGCGCAAGAAATCCGCCCGCTTCAATTTGGATTGTGCCGTCTTCCAAAGTCTGCGCGCGCACCGTCACCCACTGTGCCCGTTTGATGTCGCCGGTAATTTCGGGAAAACTTAGGCAACCTTCCATTCCCTCTTCGATTTCACCGCCCAGCTCGATTTCCGGGTTGATCAACACCAGCGGCATGGCCGTCTTTGGATCGATGTCTGTGCCATTCAGCTTCAGCGCGCTCGGCCGGTCGTCCTCGACTGCCGATATATCGAGGACGGTGAGCTGCAAAGCTTCACCGATCTGCTGCGCCGCCAAACCCACGCCATGGGCCGCATGCATCGTCTCGAGCATGTTCGCGGCCAGCTCGCGAATTCGATCATCGATTATCTCGATCCGGTTGCCCTTCGCCCGAAGAACCGGATCGCCGTACTGCAAGATTGGCAGGATCATTTTTCTTCTCGGGTAAACGCAGGCAAATTTTTTACGCCGGCCAGCTTCAACGCGTCCATCACTTTAATGATTGTGCCGAAGGAAGCTTTTTTGTCCGCTTGCAGCGCGAGAGTTGATTTGCGCGTTTCCGGCAAATTACGCACCGCCTCCTCCAGTTCGTCCGCGCCTATGGCGCGTCCGTCCAGTTTGATGTCGTCATTTGAGTCGATACTGACAATCGCGTGTTCGAGTTCGCTCGGTCGTTTCTGTGCGGTCTTGGAGTCCGGCAGGTTAATCTGAACCTCCGGCTGGTCTTTCTTGAAACTGGTCGAAACCACAAAAAAGATCAGGAGGATGATCAGAATATCGACGAGCGAAACAATGATAATGAGAGGCGCCCGCCGTTTTCGCACCGCGAATTTCATGTGCTGAGATGCGCCGCGCGCTTCACGCGACCGGCGTCGGAATCGACACTTCAGCGCTGGGTGGCGCCTTTGCCGCTTCAAATCCGTGTGAGGAGCGGCCGAAATACAGTTTGTTAATCAGCTCGACGACCAACGTCTCCATCTCTATGGACATCACTTCGACTTTTCTCGAAAAATAGGTGAACCCGATCAGTGTCGGCACCGCAATCGAAAGCCCAAAGACGGTCGCGTTCAATGCTTCGGCGATACCGAGCGCGATCTGACGCGTATCCGATGCGCCTGAGCTTAATCCGAGATGGGAAAATACATGCACCAATCCCGAAACCGCACCGATCAAACCGAGCAGCGGCGCAATGCCGACAATGACTTCGAGAATGATGAGGCCTCTTTCCAGGCGCACCATCTCATGACGCGCACGGGTCTGAACGGCTTCCACGTTTTCGGAGCGCGGTCCGCGCAAGTGTTGCAGCGCCACACGAGTGATCCGCGCCAGCGACGAAGGGTCGTGATGGACGATGCGCCAGAGCCGCTCCGGGCTTTCGCCCGGCGCGAGACGTTCTATCTCATGCTCGATTATTGGCGGCATGATTTTTTTGCGTAGCAAAGCCAGGCCGCGCAGAATCATTATCGTCACCGATACAATCGAGCACGCCAGCAGCGGCCACATGAAAAGGCCGCCTCTGGAGAAGAACCCGAGCACGGTGTTCACGACTCCCGTTTCAGCAATGATCCAGGCCGCGATCATCGGTTTGGGAAAATGATGAATCCGAGTCCGTCCACTTCCAAGCCTTCCGGAGGCAAAGTGTTTGCCACATCCTGAGGAATGGGCGGGAGGTGCGCTTCGAGTACCGATTGCACGCAAACATTGGCGAACGTCTCATTCGAACTGTTCTCGGTGATTTTGAGATTCTTCACCTTTCCGCTTCGATCAATATCAAATCGAAGTCGCAGCGTGCCGATAGTAATCAGGTCACGCTGCTGATCTACAAAAACATACCAGCGCGATCCGATTGAATCTGCAACGATCTTCTGATAGCGACCAAGCGGTGTGCCCAGCGCATTCACTGCGGAGATCCCGCGACTGGTGATGTTGCCGGAGATGTGACTCCGTTCCTTCATGCGCCGATATGCGGATTGCGGCTGCGACGCTGAAGTCGAGCGCTCGGCTGCGGCAGGTGGCTTTTGAGTCAACAAGGCAAATTGCTCCGCGGCGGTAATCGGCGCTTCCTGCGCAGCAGGCATTTGTTTCTGTTGTGGTTCAGGCTTGGACTGCTGCGGTTGGGCTCCCTTTGTTTCCAGCGAGTACGGATTTGTCTCTAAATCCATAAGCGGCCGATCTTTCCCTGCCTGCGATGGCAATGGCATTTCACCAGCGGCAGCGAGCTCGCTTGCGCCAATTGAGTTGGCATTCGATTCGAACGTTTTGTCCTTCGGCTCGGGTGCTTTTTTCGATTCGTCTGTTTCGATAAACGCGGAATTCTTTGAAGACGTCGGTGACAGGTCGACCAGCGTGAGCTCAGCCGGCTTTTCCTGCATTGGAAGGCTCGGCGAGAAAACGCCCCCAAAGACAGCGAGCAAAAAGGCCAGGACGAAATGAATCACAATCGCCGCCAGCAGCGCCCACAAGACGGTGCGCGCGTCGTCGCGATCTCGAAAGCTTTCGACGTCGCCCGGCTGCGCGAATCCGCCAGAGGATGGACTTGCCGAGGCGAGCATGATATCGGCCGTTGTCATTAGAGCGGTCTCTTGATGATAAGAATGATGCAGGCTCCGTTCAGCTTAAGCCGGGAACACTATCTCAGCCGAACGCCGCTGACAACTTGGCTGGCTGGCCAGGCGGTTCAGGTGAACCGGCCGGCCCTACCTTCTCTGATCGCCCCCAAAGATAGGGCATTGGCCTCAATCGCCCGATCGCCTGTGTCCGCCGATTCGTGCATGATGAAACAAGTACTGCTGCGCGTATCCGCCATGTTCGCCAAAATACGTCTCAGAAAATTCATGCAGCCGCTGCGCTGTTATTTTCTTTCGACGCGGGAAATAGCGCTGTCTTAAAACTCGCTCGATCCAGACATCGATCGGAAAGGCGCGGAGCCGTTCGTAGGCAAAGAGCATCACGCAATTTGCGATCTTCGGACCCACACCTGGCAACGCGCACAGTTGCTTTCGGAGTTGGGCATCAGGCAAAATAGACCACGCCTCGAGATCCGCCTCGCCGGAACTTACGCGCCGCGCCGTAGCATTCAGGTTTTTGGCGCGATAGCCTAGCTTGCATCCGAGTAATTCCTTTGCCGAAGCTTGTGCCACTCGCTCCGCGGCAGGAAAGCTGTATACGAGCTGATTGCCAATCCCCCGTTGCTGGCCAAATCGTTTCCGAAGCGCCAGCGAAATCTGGCGAATGTGCGCCACCTGCTTCATCGATGAGCAAATGAATGTCGCCAGACATTCCCATTTCGGTTGCCGAATGATCCTTAGCCCGCGACAAAAATCACGCGCGGAATTCATCACTGGGTCCTTCGGAAACGAATCGCAGATCTCCGCCAGCGGATGATCGAGCGCCAGGTAATGCGCAACAATTCTGGGGAGCGGTCGCCGCGGCGACCTGGCCGGCGTGGCGCCGCAACGAACTTTCACAACGTCCCCTCTTTGCTCCACATATACCGCCGAATCCCCGATGGTCCCCACAAATCCGACGCCGGCCTTTTCCCAATGGAAGACCTGCCCGGAATGAAGCGTCATGGCCAGATCAAAATCCGGCGCAGAAATCTCTATCAGCCTCATCCTTGCCACAGATTAACACGGCAAAAATGACGAAGCACGAATGACGAATGTCGAAGGAATGACGAAGCCAGAATGACAAATCAGTTTGCTGTAGACTCTGCAAGGTTTCGAACTTCGTCATTCGGATTTCTTTCGACATTCGACATTCGACATTCGTCATTCAAAATAGCCTCCGCATGGACAGCCGGCTCGCCATTGATTGCGCGGTTTTGTTTGTCTATTTCGTCGTCATCATTTCCATCGGCCTGTTCATGGGCCGGCGCGAACGTGACCTGGCCGATTTCGCCCTTGGTCGCCGCCAAATCGCATGGTGGGCCATTCTGGCTTCGCTCATCGCGGCCGAAACGAGTGCCGGAACATTCTTCGGCACTCCGGGCGAAGGCTTCACTTTTCGAAATTACACTTATCTACAACTAGCACTGGGCACGATCCTCGCACGCATTCTCGTCAGCTACATTTTCATCAAGCCTTATTACGACTACAAAGTTTACTCGATTTACGAGTATCTGACCGCGCGTTTCGGAGTGCCGACGAAGAACGCAGCCTCGGGTGTGTTCCTGTTTACGCGGTTGCTCGCATCGGGAGCGCGATTGTACGTCGCCGCGATCGCGCTCGCGCTCGGGTACGAAATGGTTCGCGGCGTTCGGCCCGACCAGACTGAAACGCTTTTCATCTACATCGGCGCGATCGTCGCCATTGTGCTGTTGACCGCGATATACACCACGCTAGGCGG
>Ga0310810_10007514_pt1 | contig 12440 bp, 8 predicted proteins | sample NCmetagenome_FD_207641 | JGI IMG/M metagenome (GOLD analysis project Ga0310810, IMG submission 207641) | Soil microbial communities from experimental microcosm in Duke University, North Carolina, United States - NC | ecosystem: Engineered > Artificial ecosystem > Soil microcosm > Unclassified ... | reverse complement strand
CAAACTTGGTCTACCTCTTATACATCCATTTCCAACTAAGAGTATGGGGGTTTTTGACTCTAGTATTAGATTAGCTGCTTTTTCTATCAGTTCTTTGTTTGGTCTTGATCTAAATACTTGTTGAGTCTTTATTGGTTTTATGTCCGAACCCATCTTTGCTATATCCTGAGGAAGTTCGAGATGCACAGCGCCAGCTTTTTCTTCCAATGCGATCTTAAATGCTCTCCTAACAATCTCAGGAATGCTATCAGCGTTACGTATAGACCATCTCCATTTTGTTATCGGTTCGAACATAGCTACGGCATCCATATTCTGATGAGACTCTTTATGCAAGAAATCGGTGTCCGTCTGCCCCGTTATTACTAATATTGGAGATCTGTCCATATTCGCATTGGCCACTCCCGTTGTAAGATTTGTTGCACCGGGTCCTAATGTAGAAAGACACACTCCAACCTTTTGTGTTAGCCTGCCGTACATATCAGCCATAAAAGCAGCCGCTTGCTCATGTCTTACTAATATAAATTTGATTTTTGAATCTAACAAAGACATCATCAAATCATTAGTTTCTTCTCCTGGTATGCCGAAAATATATTCAACACCTTCAGCCTCCAAACATCTTATAAATAGGTCTGATGCCTTCATCACAATCTCAATCTTCTTGACTCAATGTATTATGAGCCACATTCTATTATATGTACACAAAATATTTATCGTTACAGAAACATCCATTATAATGCTGTCAAATTCATGCCGACCTGTTTTATCTATCAGTCTATCACTCTTGACAATCCCGCTGGAGACAGATGAAAAGATTTAACTACGTAACCATAATGTGAGGTTTGAGTAGGCTACAAACGAAATAGTCATTGATTCTAGTGTTTTCTATCTTTTTGTTATGTGGCATTTGCCTTGAGTGATTTACATAACAATTTCCTTTAATTTTCTTGTTACTGTTGCCGAGGCTTTAAATAAGAAAAGTCATTAACTTGATCTTTCCTGCTTGGTTATTTCAGGTATGCGTCTCCAGATTGCTAAAATTTGAAGTGGCATGGTTTGATCATACTGGTTCTTCATGTTATAATTTACTCAGATTTTCCTTTAACGGATGAGCAGATTTGTTTATTGCTTGATTGTTTGTTTATCGTTCTCGATTCACTCGTACTGTATAACTGAGTTTTTGTTTTTGATTTTGTGACCTTAAATACTACGGTTAAGGATAAACCTTAGAGAATTGAGAAACGGGCTAGACATTGTAGAAGGTACTATGAGAGCAGTAACAATTTTCTACGTTGTTCCATCGAAGCGTTATGAATGTAATAGATACTTAGCACAGCTTGCCAACCATTATTACTGTACTTGTTGTGGAGGTTTTGTCACATAACTCCTTACCTTGGAATATCAAAAGTAAGATTTGACAAAAATCATACCTGCATAGATAGCGCAATTCAGCACCTAATTGACGATGATGGCGTTCATGAGGGCAAACTCGTAACTCGAAAGGATATAGTATCAAACTTATACAACAGAATTATGTGCAAGGTGATAATACATGGTCCAAACAACACCTGGGACTATGGAGCGGAGATTAAAATAGTCACAATTCATGGTACTGATTATATCAAAACAGACTCAAACCCAATTCCCTGCGACAAGATCGGGAGTCTACCAGAATTTTAGTGTGTTAGGATCATACTATGAAATAATTTTGCATGCGCCCGAACAAATTTATAACATTGGATCAGAACTACACATATTTCTTAAGGTAGTCTCCTCAACACTCATCCGAACAGAATTCTATAACACCCTTTACTTTACTTGTATAATGTACTCCACTGATCAGGTTGTTAAATTCCTTTGTACATGTAGGACATGAGATATACAAATGCTCATTTTCTATCGCTCGTTCTTTAATAAGTGTTATCAATGATATTAATCAACAACTTATCGTAAATTGAGACGGTATTCTTAATCCTGAGCGTAACTCTTCAACTATATAGAGTGGCATATGCAAACAGGGAAATGATATATTGTACATTGTATTATACGAGGAGCGAAGGGATTTTAATGGCAACAATTCACCTCTACAAAAGAAATTCCGAGTTTAAAGACTTGTCCAATCTAGTTGAAGAACTTAGTAATTTGGGGCTAACTGATACTCTGCAAAAGTACTACAATAAACCACTTGAAAAGGAAGCCAAGAGCATAGTAGCAGGACCAAGCTTTCTGCAATATTTGAACAAAATATTTCAAATTCAAATTACAACTGGAGATATCTTAAACTTAGAATCTGGAAATCATAGCAAATACTATATGCTATCCGCAACTGGAACGTGGGATGAGATAATCAAATTGCAATAATCTTTGTCAGTCGAACTGCATAAGTCATAACTATCAGCCGATTAATTTTAAAATATATCTGCCATAATCACAGCCATGATTGCATCATAAAATCTTGATCAACTATGTGAGTTCAAATTAATTCTGTCAATTTGGATTGACTGGTCATGCCGAACCCAATGTAAAATTAGTTCCTTTGAGATAGTATATGGTCATCTGAGATGGAGCAACAGTATACCTTTATACGGACGTACGCCTATCTCTTCCCAATATGCATAGACCTTGCAATTCTTGCTCGAAAGACTTTGATGAACTAATCGAAGGCGTTCGATATCTAAGCACAACCATTGGACTTTTATTCTTCTGCTCAGATGTTTGCTGCAAAAACTACCTTACCAAGAAGCTCTAGTGCTACCTTAATTTAAAAGCCTGACGTGGGATAAGCGTAATTCATTGGTACGCCTATTTTTTTATCCTTTTTGAGTTTTAATAATTGTCTAAAATATCAAGTTTCAAAAATGATATACACATTTCTATCTATTTATTAGGAATATCACCATTCAATATTAGAATGAGCTACGGTAGAGACAGCAGTTATGGTCGTGGTAGGGGAAGGAGTTATGGTGGCGATGCTAGTAAGAGTTTCAACAGAGGTAGTCCAACGACAAAACCCGTCGAGGTGGGTAAGGAATATGAGGTGGACATCACGGAAATTAGTAGAAAAGGCGATGGTATCGCTAGGGTTAAAGGATTTATAGTATTTGTACAAAATGGAAAGCCTGGGAAAAAGACGCGGATAAAGGTTACTGAAGTAGCAGACAGGTTTGCTAAGGCAACGATTGAGATTTAACCTTTGCAATTGTTCTAAATGTGATTACTACATAAAATAGGCTATGCTTAGGCGTACCGGATAAGCTTCTAACATACGGTAAAGTCATCATTCAATTTGTTCTGTAGTCATTTGATGGTTAGTGCATTTGTACTTATTAATTGTCATTACCATTATCAAAAACGTTTAAAAAAGAATATCGAAAATTCCTTTATTTTATCTAGTATTTAATTTAATTAAAGTCTCAAAATCATCTATTTGCTCTGAGTATTCGTATGGTACGGCGAATAAAGTGCTAGTCTCAAATCTCCTCGGCACAATAATTTTCAAATCTTTCTCTCAAACTCTGTCCTTATATTAGTTTCAATAATTTATTCGTCACTACATGATTTATCATCACATGGCTACGTAAATTTTTGAATTGTCCTGATTGTTGCATGATATACATTGAGTAAAAGGTTATATAGAATCACTGGATTTCAACAGTTAATGGCAGACGATGATCTGAATACGGGGTGTTCTCATTGTTGGGGGCCTGTAGACTCGGAAACAAAAAATTGTAAAAGTTGTGACGGTCCCCAGGAAAATTGCGACTGTAAAATCGTGCCACACTGAGACAAACATAAGCAAGTATAATTATGAAAAATAGCATTATTCATGTTATCCGTTTCCGATGCTTGTCATTACTTGAGTTTGAGGGTTTAAAATCACGAGGAAGAATAGTCGTTATATGGTTTGATATGTGCAAGTCTTCATCTCTTTTGTCCTATTTCTAATTAAAGATTTCTCATAAAGTTCCGGTTGAATATTCAGTCATATTTCCCCGATCTTTTTTAATTTTTATACTTTTCGAGTTCGCTTTCCTCGCAGTTAGCCATTCTTGGCGTCAGCATCAAATTTAGCCTTACCTTCTTTGTATATGCATTTCAAACACCACCACCTGCCAATTCTAGTTGGGTCATTTAGAGGAACCAACTGATCTACCGAATCTCCACAGTTATCACATATTTTTCCTTCATGATTAATCATTAAATCGACCATGTGGTATGTTATTATTTAAAGATATTTTCGAGTGATCCTAATGGGGTATATTGGTATTATAGTGTGGCCACCGGAAATTGCTAACAATATGGTTCTCGATGAATCCGAACTTGTTCCTATTGAATATTCAGTCATAGAACCTTGTGCCTAATTTGTCCTATTTCAAGGTTAACTGAGCCCAACTACCAGCAAGGTTCAAATCCCACAGGTCACATGCAAAAGTCGATCGCTGTCCCATTCATATTTTAAGAAATATCATTGCTAAATTAGCCGAACTAAAAGCCAAATACCATCTAGTGGAACATACTACATGGAGTGCACTATTCCCTACAAGTTCAAACTTTTTTTTCGTTCAGAATCTTCAGCAATGAACCCTAAACGCTGTGTTATAAATCTTCAATTTAGAAATTCTTAACCACTTTATGGTGTTCAAACCAAATAATAATTAATACTTATGCGGTTTAACTGTCAAAATAGGATGAGATAAATTGGGATATTTGATGCGAAAATCCGATAGTAAGAAAATGAACTGCAAATCCGATTATTGCACTCATTAGTAAGTTATCCGTGTACCAATAAATTCCTAAAAAGATACCCAGGGCGGGAACGGTAAATAGCAGTGCAAGAATTGCACTTGTACTTATCATATTAATCATAATCTCGGGCGTAACATTTTCTGTTTTCTGGCAGGGAAATTGAAATCTTACACTTGCTGTTGACAATTGACAAAAAATGTTCTTTTTGAAACCTGATATATGTATTAAGATCGTAAAAATTATGAAAAATATTCCCATTGGTTGTAGATTTTAATTCGATAATAGACACAATATGAATTTCGTGACAAGAGAATAAACAAAAAAATCATAAAAAACATTGTTAAAAACAATCGTCTGAATGGTTACAGCATGATCCCTCCAGTTGAGTGATGAAAATTAAACAGGGCTTATGGCAAAGTCTCGGACTGTTTAGCGTCTGAAATTAATTGGATTCTAGTAAAAATTGTACGAACCATGGGCTGTTGAGTTTTAAAAACTCGTCGGACTCAAAACACAGGTTGACTAAATTCTTAATTGCAATTCACTTGGAATTTGGTTTATCTATTCACTAAATATTAGATTGATAATCTCTTTGAGATTTTATACGCAAAACCCATAGCAACAAAAAGGGTTATGATTCCAGCAGAAATTGTTATTATCAGATTTGTTTTAATAATATAATGGAAGACGACCGTGGTCATGATGGCAGGGACCGCCATAACAAGAGCAAGTAACGTACCATTTATTAAAATTTTTAATAAAGAAATATTTACATCGCCATTTTCAGAATTTGGTTTCAACTTCAAATTTGTTATTTTACTATGATATAAAAATCATTCAGAAGTGATTACAATATCTACAAGCTACTTGAGAACTATTTTCCGCAACAATTCCCCTATATCCCATATTTAAGTAATATCTGTCAAAACGCTACCAATTATATTTTGGGTATATTTTTCATAGATAACGGCGGTCCAATATGAAACCTGATCAAGCCTTCATGCAGTAGGACGCGAAGACACTGGCTTGCCAACGTACAGACATCCATGGTAAATGTAATATTAATAGCTGGAATAATTTCAGTTATACTCAAATTACTTGTAATCATACAATCATTCATCAAATGAATGTTAAAGAAATATGTCTTCAATTATGTACGTGTACTTGGTTAGAGATTTTGACCTGTATTGGAGTTGCGTCGTATCTACTCTATAATTCTGAATATTATCTGGCTATAATGAGTATTTTGATCTTTTCACCTCTAATCGGATTTCATTTTGCAATATCCAGAACAAGTAAAGATGAGGATTGTGTTCATTGTGGAAGACGTTATTACCGCTAATGGGACGTTTCTAATTTTTCATTCGCAATAGTTATCGTATTTGAGGCATTGATAAAGTGTTTTTTTACAGATGTTATTATACATTCTATATCATGGTAACAGTATTAAGCACAAGTGTTACTATTTAAAATGATTATAACATTTTCAAAATGGTAAGTTCAAATATAAGATAATAAATCTCAAAAAGGCCATAGAACCAAAACTAATATAGATAAAAGCAAAAAATAAAAAATTAGATGCAACTAAAAAGATGTCTTTAGAAATGGATCGTGAAAATCTCACAAAGGAAAAAAAATTTCAACTAGGCAAAGACCTTCGGGAAAAATGTTCGCGTAGTAAACACGCCGAGTGGACGCCTTCCTTGCGGTCATGGAATCCGATAGACCTGATAGAGACTTCAAATAAGGACAGAATTGAAAGTCTTGTAGCGATACGATATCAGCGAATGTTGGAATCACCATTTAAATTCTTCCGAGGCGCTGCAATAGTTCAAACTAGAGACCTATTCCACTCGCCCACGTCCGGGATAATAGTTCAGGTGTGCGGTGATTGTCATCTGTTGAACTTCGGGGGATTTGCCACACCAGAACGGATTTTAGATTTTGACATTAACGATTTTGATGAGACCTTTACCGGACCATGGGAATGGGATCTAAAACGACTTGTAGTGAGCTTCGTCCTAGCTGCAAGGGAATTGGGTTTTTCTAAAAATATCGCAGATGAGGCAGTTAGAATGACTACGTACTCCTATAGAACTCGGATGGCTGAGTTTGCACGACAGAGCAGACTTGACAGATGGTATGCAAAGATATCGATTGAAAATCTTTTTGAGTTTTTTCACAATGATAAGGATATAATAGCTCGTTTGAGAAAATCGGAATCACAGGCGACCTCCAGAACCTCAGAAACACTATTTCCCAAGATCACAAAGGCCGTAAGAGGACACATAAAGATAATAGATGAACCCCCCCTTATCTACCATTTCCGTAAAACTAACCAATACCTGGATAAAGTAGGCAAATATCTGGATGACTACAAAGCATCACTGCAGGAAGACAAACAAAAGTTATTTGATCAGTATTACATTCAGGATGCTGCGATTAAGGTTGTTGGTATAGGCAGTGTTGGGACACGTTGCCTTGTCAATTTGTTTCTTGCTGATGGGAAGGACCCATTATTTCTCCAAACAAAGGAAGCTCGCAAATCAATATTAGAAATTCAAGATAGAAAGAGCCGTTATGAGAATCAGGGATATCGAGTTGTACATGGACAATGTCTTATGCAAGCTGCTAGTGACATATTTCTTGGTTGGTTCCGTTCTGATTCAGGACATGATTACTATGTTCGTCAACTACATGATATGAAAATCTCAGCACACGTTGAAAACTTCAAACCTCGTACTCTGGTAGATTATGCAACGATGTGCGGTTGGGCTCTTGCTAGAGCCCACGCAAAGGTTGGAGACGCAGAAATGATAGCTGGATATTTAGGATCAAAAGATAAATTTGATGCCGCACTGGTACAATATGCAAAGAGCTACGCAGATCAGGTAGAACTTGATTTTAAAGCCTTCAAGGCAGCTATTAACTCTGGTCGTCTGAGGGCCAAGACAACTATGTCCGGCCTTACCGATTTCGAGATTTAAAAACAATTTCAGAAAAATTATTTCTCTGAAGGTTTTCTACTTTGGTTTTCGTACTTTCTTAGTTACGCGCATCATTTGACTAATTAACTTTTGGTAATCTTTGCTGAATCTAAATTAATCTACTAGGATAAGATATTATGTCAAAATATGACTTGAATTAGATTATTAATTCGTCAATACTCAAAATCCTTCCACAATATTTGCATCTCAAAATCATTTTATCTTTATCCATAATTTCAATGACGGATTTTATATTCTCGCCATTAGTTACACATCTTAAATTAGGACATTTGAATATTCCAGTAATATAATCTGGTGATTGTATCTTTCTCTTTTCTGCTAATTTGTACTCTTTGATGATGTTTATAGTTGCATGCGGAGCAATCAGTGATAGCTTATTTGTTTCATCTGGCTTCAGATATCTATTTTCCACTTTAATAATATCCTTCTTTTCATACTTGTTGCTAGGAACATTCAGAGCTACAGTTATCACATTTCCTTCTCTGCCCGTGATATTCAGAGCTTTTAGAACTAAAAAGGCCTTACCAGATTCAATATGATCTATAACAGAACCATTTTTGATTCTCCTTACAATTAACTCAATTGAATTAGACAGATTCTTTACGCCCTTCCATTACATTACTAACAATACTATAAAAGCATGAAAGTTATTCAATCATTTTTAATATGTATCTAGTTTAAATTCCGAAACATGTTGTACTTGACTTCTTGTACAGTTAAAAATGTTACAACATGTAGAAACAAAGTTCTTCCTGCTCAAATAATATTTTGAATCATCATCTTTTTAAATTCAATCTCCGATAGGTTCTTTTTTGCTTCTAATATCATTGCAACATCATTACCAACGATATATCTTTGCTTAGGTTCATTATTTCCCAAAACCTGTATTATGACCTTTGCGACATCGGTAGGAGACGTAGCATGTTCTTGCATTAATTCAATATTTCTCTGAAATTTATCTAAAGAAGGAGAATATGTGGAATTCTTTTTCATTGAATGTTCTGATACTTTGCAGTTACGGAAGAAATCTGTTTTAATTACTCCAGGTTCAATTATAACTACTTTTATGCCGTATGGAAGTAGCTCGTACATCAAGGATTCACTAAAACCTTCGATAGCAAACTTTGTACTTACGTAGGCTGAAATACCAGGAAACCCTACCTGTCCGGCACCAGAGCTTATGTTAATAATTGTACCACTTTTCTGTATTCTCATTATCGGTATAATCTTTTTCGTGATATTCAGAACTCCAAAGAAATTAGTTTCAAATTGATCTCTTATTTCATCAAGAGTCAGATCTTCGAAAAAACCTACCAGACCGAATCCTGCGTTGTTTATCAAAATATCAATTCGGTTTGCTTCATTCTTTATGTTATTTATTGTATTTTCTATAGACGCATCATCGTTTACGTCAAGTTGTCGGATACTTACATCAAGCCCTTCTTTTCTTATTACTTCTTGGAGAGAGTCAGATTTTTTTGTATTTCGCATAGTAGCAAAGGTACGAAATCCATTTCTGCCGAGCATTAGTGCAGTTTCGTAACCTATTCCACTGGAACAACCGGTAATCAGTGCAACTTGATGCATTAGGGTAATAGCGGTTTATTTTTATATAAATTTAGATACCAAAATTCTGATAATCATCCTGATCCGCCTAGCAGGTATAAAAAGGCTAATTCCAATCGAATGACAAAGCGTAATCTATAAAAAACATTAACTTATCATTGAAATCGAAACGATATCAATTGTCCGACGCTGATGATGACTCTCCTGGAAGTGCAGGAACCACGCCTCGGCACCAACTTGTCAGGTCACTGGGACTTCTAGATATACTCATGGTTGGGATAGCAGCAATGATTGGTGGCTCGATTTTCGTGCTTACTGGACCGGCAATAGGTCTTGCGGGCAGTGCAGTTATTGTTGCGTTTATTATCAATGCAATAATCACGCTATTTACTGCTATGGCATATGCCGAACTTGGTTCTGCTATGCCAGAAGCGGGGGGTGGATACTTGTGGGTGAGAGAAGGTTTGCCACGACCAAATGCTTTCATAAGCGGATGGATGGCTTGGCTCGCACACATAATAGCTGGATCCCTATATGCTGTAAGTTTTGCTTCATTCCTTACAGGATTATTGGGGATGATGAATTTTTCGCATAATCTTTTGCTTTTAAATGTTATACCATTAGAGAAATTTATAGCAGTAGTTTCGATTGCCGTTTTCACCTATATCAATATTAAAGGAACGTCTGAAACCGGTAAAACGGGCGATGTCGTTACCATAATCCAGCTAGGATTTATATTCGTCTTAATTTTTGCTGGCTTGTTTGTTATGAGCGGCAACCCGAATTGGAGGATGAACTTTTCGAATTTTGCACCAATGGGAATAGGTGGAGTAGTTGCGGCTATGGGACTCACCTTTATTGCATTCGAAGGCTATGAGGTAATCGTTCAAACTGGAGAGGAAGTAAAAAACCCAAAAAGGAATATTCCAAGGGCAATATTCATCTCGCTAGGAGCCGTAGTTGTTTTGTATTGTTTGATTGCTTTTGTATCCATTGGCGCCATATTTCCAGCTGGAATAGACTCATGGATGTATATTGGCAAAAGTGGTGAACTCGGAATAATGAAGGCTGCCGAATTACTTGTTCCTTACGGAGCATTTATCGTTTTAGGAGGGGGTTTGATATCCACACTAGCTGCCTTAAATGCAACAACATTTTCTTCCGCCAGGGTAGCCTTTGCAATGGGAAGGAACTATAACATGCCATATCAACTTAGCGCAATCCACAAAAAGAACAAGACACCTTATGTAGCAATACTAATTTCAGGTATCATAATGGCAATTATGGCTTATGGACTTCCTCTAGGACAGATCGCCGTTGCAGCAGGTGTTATTTTTCTATTATTATTTACTCAAGTAAATATGGCAGTAATAACTATCCGTAGGATTTATGGCGACAAGTTAGACTATGGTTTCAAGACCCCATTCTTTCCAATAATACCAATAATAGGTATCTTCCTCAAACTTGGCTTAGCTATTTTTCTGCTATTTACCCAACCTTTGAGCTGGGCTATAACGGTAGTATGGGTGGCAATTGGGTTTTTCGTATATCGATTGTACACTTTTAGGAAGGAAATAGATCATTATGCTCCAATAGTTACTAGTGAAGGTGATCTGGAGAGGAAGGACTACAGGATTCTAATTCCATATACACCCGAAGATCCAGATAGATTATTGAAATACGCAATAAGAGTTGCGAAAGAAAATTTCGGAGAGATTAATATTTTGAGAGTTATCACAGTTCCAAAACAGACCCCATTATCTGCAGGATCAGGATACGCGGAAATAGCAAAAAAGTCATTTGAACCATTAGACAAGATAATAGACAAGGAGAACATACTAAACCACTATCTTGTAAGAATATCACATGATACAAGTGAAGCGATTTTGGCTACCGTGGAGGAACAAAAAATAGATTTGCTAATAACAGACTTTGAAACATTCAGGAATAGCAAAAAAATTCAAACAATACTGACGTGTGATGTTCTAGCTATTTTATCTGAAGGAAATGAGGAGTTCACGTTCGAATTAAATAGAGATAGTAGAGGACGCTTAGGTCAGAAAAATTTGGTCGTACTATATGATGGAGGAGATCATTCGGATGTAGTTTTGAAGGCCACAAGTTGGTTAGAACGTTCAGGACAATTTAAAATTAATGTCTTATATATAAATGCCAAAAAAGATGATGAACAGGAAAAAAGTGTAGCGATAACCGATATTCTAGAACAAAAGGAATATCTTGAGCAAGTTGGAATTGAATTCAACGAGATATCTCTTTCAGATAATGATATGAGATATAGTAACGAAGCTGCAGATACAATTTTGTCTTCTCTGAGTAATTTTCAGCCAGATGTTGTCATAACTAGCGCAACCATTTCAAAATTTAACCTATTTAGTGATCCCCATTTTCTAAATATGTTATATGAACTGAAATGCCCAATTATAGTAGCGAGACATTTTGCTATTCCCGGAATTCACATGATTAAAACTCTAATAAATAAATTAAGAACTTTCACGCTTGAAAAGTTCAATGACTTTAAAAAGGCTCGACAAATTTGAACCAATTTTTATCCGTACTAAGATAACAACACACTTTATTCAGATTCAGATAAATATTGTGTAAATCATTGACAAAAGATAATATACCAACTGATTACAGATTCTCAAGATTTATATTGGATTAATTGACTTAGGTAAGCCTAATTGTTTTATGTCCCTGAAAGAATTTATCCCTTCAGAACCGTTATGAGGTAGAAAAAATGAATGAAAATTTTCGATGGGATTTCAAATAAGAAAAAAATTCCGTTATACATATCGATAACCATTCTTTTTACCACTATTTTGCTTAGCTCCACATATGGCGAGCAAAATGTAGAAATCAGTTCTGCTGACCAAATTTTACTGACAGTTAACCTGCAGAGAATTGCAGAACGAATGAGTTTGGTTCAGGCAAGCCTTTCAAAAGGGGATAGTACAAGTGCCTTTGAACATGCTTATATCTCACACTCAATAATTTTTCCTTCCATTAAGGACAAACTAAGAGAAAGAGATCAGAATTTAACTGAAAGATTAGAATCACTTTTAATTGATTTACCGATAATGGTAAAATCTAACTCATCATCAG
>Ga0310810_10007513_pt1 | contig 12441 bp, 12 predicted proteins | sample NCmetagenome_FD_207641 | JGI IMG/M metagenome (GOLD analysis project Ga0310810, IMG submission 207641) | Soil microbial communities from experimental microcosm in Duke University, North Carolina, United States - NC | ecosystem: Engineered > Artificial ecosystem > Soil microcosm > Unclassified ... | reverse complement strand
CCTAACCACTATCTCGCGGCGGCTATCGCCTATCTCTTTTCTCACCGACCCCGTTGGTCGAGCGCGGCCGGCGTGGGCAAGACGCTTGTCAGCAGCAGTCTCATCGATCGCGTCGCCGCCAAGGTCTGCCGTCGCCTGGTCGAAGTGCCCGTCGGCTTCAAGTGGTTCGTCGAGGGCTTATTGGATGGTTCGCTCGGGTTCGGCGGCGAGGAAAGCGCCGGCGCCTCATTCTTGCGTCAGGACGGTGCTGTCTGGACCACGGATAAGGACGGGATCATCATGGATCTCCTGGCCGCCGAAATGATGGCTGAAACGGGCCGCGATCCGTCGGAGCTGTATCGACAGCTCACCGCTGACTTGGGCCAGCCCTCGTACGCGCGTATCGATGCCCCGGCGACGCCGGCTCAAAAGGCCAAGCTCTCGCGGCTTGCGGCGGAGCAAGTGCGCGCGACGACCCTTGCCGGCGATTCCATCGTGTCGCGGCTGACCCAGGCGCCGGGCAACGGTGCGCCAATTGGCGGCCTCAAGGTCGTGACGGCGCAGGGCTGGTTCGCTGCACGTCCGTCAGGCACGGAGGACGTGTACAAACTCTATGCGGAAAGTTTTAGGGGGCAGGAGCATCTCGCGCAGATTCAGAGCGAAGCGCAGCATCTCATTGCGGAGGTGCTGGCAGGCGTCTAAGCAAATGCGCACAGGTCCAACGGCGATTACGTGGCGTGCTGGCCGGCGTGGTAGGAACTACGGGTGAGGGGGCTCGCTTCAACATGGTCGAAACCCATCGCCAACGCCTCCGCTTTGAACCGAGCAAATTCGGCGGGCTCATAAAAGCGGACGACTCGCAGATGCCCGCTCGTGGGCTGCAAGTATTGGCCGATAGTGACGACGTCACAACCGACCGCCCGTAAGTCCCGCAGTACGTCGTGAATCTCGGCCGGCGTTTCTCCCATGCCGACAATCACACCGGACTTGGTTCTTCGGCCCTGCATTTTGGCGCGCGACAAGAGTTTAAGCGATCGTTGATATTTGCCCTGTGGCCGAAGCACGGGAAACAGCCGCGACACCGTTTCGATATTGTGATTGAGGACATCGGGACCTGCCTCGCATACCGCATCAATCGCCGCATCCTTTCCTTCGAAATCGGGAATCAGGACTTCAATCGTACATCCGGGGCTCCGCTCTCGTATGAGGCGAATGGTTTCGGCAAAGCTTGCCGCTCCCCCGTCTGCCAATTCATCCCGGTTGACCGATGTAATGACCGCATGGCGCAGCCCCAGCGCGGCCACCGCTTCGGCGACGCGTCGAGGTTCCTCCCGATCGAGCGCGGTCGGACGGCCGGTTTGGACGGCACAGTAGTGGCAGCGTCGCGTACAGATATCGCCAAGAATCAGAAACGTGGCCGTGCGGGCATTCCAACATTCCCATCGGTTCGGACAGCGCGCCTCTTGACAGATCGTGTGTAATTTCAGCCGATCGATGGTGTGCTTGATGTCCAAATAATCTGGGCCGGTCTTTGCGTCGACCTTGAACCAATTCGGAAGACGCGCTCGCGGGGCATCGCCCGACCGAAGCTCTGTGAGTGGGATGAGCGTCATGCCGACAGTTTATCCCGTTGGAACCACGTGCGGATGGCGGCCAAAAAGCCCCGTTGCCTCGGTAATGGATCCTCATATTCGGTCCATAGTTCCCGCGAGCCCAAATAGGTGCCGTTGCGGAAACTGATTTGCGTCTTCAGCTGACGATAGCCTTGACCGTGCAGGACCGCGATGAGCCGCTGCAGGGCGGCCTCCTGGCTGGGGGTCGGCTCAGTGACGATGCGGCTCGTCTCGTAGCGGAGGGCGGCCCGGTACTGCTGATCTTCGTAGAAGACTTCGATCTGGCGGCTAAAGCCGCGCTCACGCGGATCGAGCCCGGCAAGCTGGTACGTATCGTGACTGGTTGCTTCCACTCGTCAGTCCAAGGCGCGGAACACGGCGACCAAATCGCTCAAGGCATTGGTTTTCTGTTTGAGCATCTCGCGCTCGGCATGGATGGCTTCACGGGTGTTGTCCCCGACAGCATGGGACGCGAAGCAGGAGGCCCCGAGGTTGAGAATCCTGTCGCATTCGTCCGTCAGTTTCCGTTTGACCACCGGGTTCACGGAAAGAATATCCAGGAGCTCGCGGCGCGTTTGCGCAAGATGGGTTTGGAGATCCCCGTCGGGCAAATTGCGTCGCACTGTCTCATCCACACAGCGATCGAGATACTGGCTGAGAAAGACGTACAGGCGAACGAGGGCCGCGGCGATCTCGAGTTGTACGGTGGCCGATGCTGGCATGATCGTCCTTTCTGATCGGAGTGCGGCTTACAGCAACGCTTTGACGTCGGCACCCTCCACTTTGACCTGGTAGGTGGCCACTTTTGCAGAAGGATTGTTGATGCAGGCCCCGGTGACGACGTTGAATTGCCAGCCGTGCCAAGGACAAGTGACGACCGTGGTGTCGAGCTCGCCTTCGCCGAGTGGGCCGCCGCGATGGACACAGGTATTGTCGATGATGTGAAATTGACCGTCGACATTAAAGACGGCGAGCGACTTGCCGTTGACTTCGGCCACCATGGCGTGGCCGGGTTTGACGTCGTCGGTACCCGCAACCCGTACGAACTCTGGCATCTCCTGCCTCCTCTGACGACCGGTTACTGATTCGTAGAAGGTTGTTTGATCTTTTTGAGGAGACTGTCGATCGACGGGCTTTGCGACGCCGCTCCTCCGAGGCGTTCGATGAGTTTCTTGGCAATGTCCCTGAACGCCGCCGCCTGCGGCGAAGATGGATCGGCCACCACAATAGGATGTCCGCTGTCGCCACCCTCTCGGATTGCGGGATCGATTGGAATACTGCCGAGGAAGGGCACTCCAAGTTTGGAGGCGGCCCGTTCCCCTCCCCCGTGTGAGAAGATGTCCGTGCGCTCGCCGCAATGACTACAGACGAAGGAGCTCATGTTCTCGATGATGCCGAGCAGCGGCACATTGACCTTTTGAAACATCGCCATCCCTTTTCGGACATCGTACAGGGCCACTTCTTGAGGGGTCGTGACCGTCACCGCGCCTGCTATCGGCACCATCTGCGACAATGACAGCTGCACGTCGCCGGTCCCCGGGGGCAGATCGATCAACAGATAATCGAGATCACCCCATAGGACATCCCGAAAGAAGGCCTGCAAGTATTGATGGACCATCGGGCCGCGCCACACGAGCGGTGCTTCCTCCGGAACGAGAAAGGCCATGGAAATGAGCTTCACCCCATAGTTATCCACTGGAACGATCTTGCCGTCTCGTTGCTCTGGACCTTTGGTGCTGCCCATCATCATGGGAATGTTCGGTCCATAAAGGTCCGCATCCATGAGGCCTACCTTAGCGCCGCTCAGGGCCAGCGCACAGGCAAGATTGGTGGCGACGGTCGATTTGCCAACGCCGCCTTTGCCGCTGCTGATGGCGATGACGCATCGGACGCCGGGGATCAATTTTTCGTTGCCCTGTGGTTCCTGGGCCGAGGCATGTTCGTCAGCCATGACGTGCTCCTTCCGCTATTCCCTGCATCATAAGCGATGGATGAGGGGAAAGAAAATGGGCCCGTTGATCCAAGGATCGCTCGGATGAGGGCTCAGTCAGACAGGACTGTGGGGTCCAGCCGGCGAAGGTTAGTCGCGAGCCCTACCATGGATAACGCATAGATCGTCCACTTGGAGGGATCGATGTTGTACCAGCGAGGGCCGTTGCGATAGTCGCGCGCATATGTGTGGTGATAGTTGTGATAGCCCTCGCCAAACGTGAAGCAGGAGATGAGCCAACTGTCGCGGCTGCTGTCGCCCTGGCCGTGCGGTTGGGTCCCGAACATGTGACACAGTGAATTGATGGCGAACGTCGAGTTCAGCACCATGAACATGCGAAACATGCCTGCGAGCATGAAGCAGCCGATGCCGCCCAGTACCCCTCCATGCAAAAAGCCGAGGATCAGAGGAAAGGCCAGTCCGGAAATGACAATGGCATAGTAATGACGGTGTTGCCACATGACCATGGGATCTTTTCGCAATTGCCGCTCGTAGTTCTCAGTCCGGTGCGGCGTGTTGACGAAGAGCCAGACGCAGTGGCTGTGCCAAAAGCCTTTTTGAGCATTGTAGGGATCTTCTTCCTGGTCCGTCCGCGCATGATGCCGCAGGTGATCCGCACTCCACCGGAGCGCCGAATTCTGGAGCGCCCATCCGCCGGCGATCAGTAACAGGGCTTTGACCGATGGGTGACATTCGAAGCTACGGTGGGAAATCAACCGGTGATAGCCGACGGTGATACCGAGACCGGTTCCCACGTACAGAATGGAAAAGAGCACCCAATCAAAGAGCGTGTAGCCGTAGAGATATCCGAAGAGCGGGGTACCGATCATCGTGGTGACCGCGACGAGGCAAAAAAGGATGAACGTCTTATAGGCAAATGGCGTGGCACCAACAGCGTCTGGCATCGTTACTCCCTATGTCTTCTGTCCTCTGAACAGGTTCGTTGCCTCCGGTCCGCTGCCCCTAGACTTGAGGCACACGGAACGTTCGGTATTCCTCGGTAAAATTGGCACTCTCCGGCGTGTAGGGGAATGCACCTTGTTTCAAACTGGCCGGGACCGCAAAGCCGTATGGCGTAAGAGTACAGAAGTAGCGGACTTTAATCAAGAAATTCTTTGTCGGCCTCAAATCGTTCCGGCAGGTGGAGGTGTATACTGAATGAAAAAGAGTTCTCTTTCATCCTAAGGGGGCCCAAACGGTATGACAGTGGCTGCGAGCCCAGAACTGGAATCCTCTGTCCGGCAGATTGGCGAAGAATTGGCCCGCCTTTCAGGAGGCCAATCCCCTACGCTCTTTGAGCGGCGTTGGTGGTCCCAGGCGGCCATCAATCTTGCCATGCACAATCTCGACTTCAAGACGCAGTTGTTTCGGTTCATCGATATGCTTCCGACCATCACCGACGATCAGCGGGTGGTGACACTGGCACAGGAATATTTCGGTGCAATGGCCGGTCAGGCATTCGGACTCGGCTGGGGGTTGAAAGCCCTTGCGGCGACCGGTGTCGGAGCGCGGTTGAGCGGCCATGCCATTCGCGCCCAAGTGGAACAGATGGCGCGCACCTTCATTGCCGGTTCGTCCATCGCCGATGCGACGCCCGGATTGCAGCACTTGTGGAGCGAGGGCAAAGCCTGGTCGATCGACCTGCTCGGAGAGGCCACGATTAGTGATCATGAAGCCGACCGGTATCGTGATCGTTGTCTGGAGGCGCTGGAGATGCTGTCGCAAGTGGTTCAAACCTGGGAGCCCGCTCCCCTGCTCGAGCACGATCACCTAGGACCGGTGCCCCGAGTCCAACTCTCCTTGAAGATCTCCGCACTCTCGCCCCACCTGGACCCCATTGATCCGGAGGGCAGCTTTCAGTCCGTGGCCCGTCGCCTCCGGCCGATTGTTGAGGCGGCGATGCGGGCACCAGCCTCGCTGATCTTCGATATGGAACAGGCAGAAACGAAGGACCTATTGGTCGCGATCTTTACGAGGCTCTTCATGGAGCCACCCTACCGGACGTTCCCGCACGCCGGGTTGGCGATTCAGGCGTATCATCGAGCGACGGCGCCGGATGTCGAGGCCTTGCTCGCCTGGGTGCGGCGCCGCGAAGTTCCCATCACGCTTCGGCTGGTCAAGGGCGCCTATTGGGATTCGGATACTATCCGCTACCGGCAACGGGGCTGGCCGTTACCATTATTCGAGCAAAAGGCAGAGACTGATAGGAATTACGAAGCCCTCGTCCGCACACTCTTAGAAGCTAGCACGGTCATTCGCCCGGCGTTCGGGACGCACAATCTGCGCACGTTGGCGTATATCGAGTCGGTCGCCCAGCAGTTGGGCCTCACCTCCTCGACATGGGAATACCAAATGATTTTCGGTATGGCTGAGCCGTTTCAGGAGGCCGTGCTACGGCGAGGACGCCGTCTGCGCCTGTACGCACCGGTGGGCGAACTGTTACCCGGTATGGCCTACCTGGTGCGGCGGCTTCTTGAAAATACGTCCAATGAGTCGTTCCTGCGAAAAGAGTTTGTGGAATCGCAGTCTCTCACAACGCTGTTATCGCCGCCGGCGGTGCCGACGCAGGTGGATGCCGTCCTCACTCCGCAGGGGTTTCGCAATGAGCCGCTGGCGGATTTTTCCAACCCAGAGACCCGGTCCGCCATGGAGAAGGCGATCAGGAACGTGAGAGAACGGTTGGGTCAGAGATGGCCTTCTCTTGCCGGTGACCTCACGCTGAGCGGTCCCCCATTGTTTTCCTACAATCCCAGCCGTCCGGACGAAATCGTCGGAAGCGTGCAAGCAGCCGGCGAGGCCGATGTTCGCGCGGCAATTCGGCTGGCCGGCGAGGCCTGGCGGGGATGGCGGGTGTTGTCGGCGGTGCGACGTGTTGAGATCTTACGGAAGGCCGCCGCCCTGATGCGGTCACGCCGCGAGACGCTTGCGGCCTGGGAGGTGTTGGAGTGCGGAAAGCCGTGGCGCGAGGCCGACGCTGACGTCACGGAGGCGATTGATTTCCTGGAATTTTACGCCGCCGAGTGGGCACGCATTTCAACGCCGCAGCGTCTCGGACACGAGCCGGGAGAACTCAATCATCGCCTGCTCGACCCGCGCGGGATGACGGCCGTGATTGCGCCGTGGAACTTTCCCCTCGCCATTCCCACGGGCATGGTATCCGCTGCTCTCGTGACCGGCAATTCAGTCATCTTCAAACCGTCCGAACGCTCACCGCTGATCGGCCAGTTGCTGGTGGAGACCCTGCTGGAGGCCGGAGTGCCCAAGGGAGTGTTGGTATGTCTGCCAGGAGGACCGGAGATTGGCCGCACGCTGGCGCAGCATCCGGACATGGTCACCATTGCCTTTACGGGATCCAAGCGCGTGGGCCTCGATCTCCTCCGCCAAGCAGCCACGGTCGCTCCGGGACAGCGGATGGTCAAGCGAGTCATTGCGGAAATGGGCGGCAAAAACGCCATCATCATTGATGAAACGGCTGATTTGGATGAGGCGGTGGGCGGCGTCGTCGCGTCCAGCACCGGCTATAGCGGCCAGAAATGTTCGGCGTGCTCACGGGCCATTGTGCACGAGGCCGTCTACGACCTCTTTCTCGCACGTCTTCGTGAAGCGATCGCCAGCCTCCGCGTAGGGAATCCCGAGGACCCAGGCACGCAGATGGGACCCGTGATCGATGAGCGGGCCCAAGCGGCCATTCTGGACTACATCAAGCTTGGAAGTCAGGAAGCGCGACTCGTGATCGAAGGTCGCGTGACACAACCGGGCTGGTATATCGGACCGACGGTGTTTGCCGATGTTGCGCCGACGGCGAGGATCGCACAGGAAGAGATCTTTGGTCCCGTCTTGGCTGTGTTCAAGGCCGACTCGTTTGAGGACGCCCTCAGGATCGCCAATGCCACCGACTATGCCCTAACGGGCGGCGTGTATTCGAGGAGCCCGGCGAATCTTGAACTCGCGCGTGAGAGATTCGACGTCGGCAACCTCTATTTGAACCGACCCATAACCGGGGCGCTGGTATATCGGCAACCGTTCGGCGGACACCGATTCTCAGGGGTGGGAGCGAAGACGGGAGGTGAAGAGTATCTGATGCAGTTTGTGATCAGCCGTGTGATCAGCGAACAAACTCTCCGCCGGGGCTTCGCTCCGGCCGAGTGACGTCTTCGAGGGTTTGACCTCGTAAGAGTCGAGTTCTTCCGTGATCTCGGTGATGACGCCTCGGTCTTCCAAGGGAGAAAGCTCCTGCCGCTCGACATACTTCACCAGTCCCACTCCCTTGGCAAACCAAGCCGTCATGACGTCCGTGCCGGTCACAGTTCTCGGCACACCGGAGAGATGAATCCTCATTCGCATATAGGCTTCGACTTTCACGGCATCCTTAAATGTTCCAGCCTGCACCGTAATTGTCTCAAGTCCGGCAACGGTGGACGTGCCCTGTGCATCAACTTTTTCATTGACCCCGTCACGATCCATATCCGTTCCGAAGTCCAATCCCTTCTTATCGAACTGTTGGATCGTCGAGGAGATCTGAATTGGAAACCGGACGATCTGGTATGGAATGAGCTGTTTTTCCAGAGGAGTACCGGGTTCGGAGCCGTGATAGACAATGCCGACGACATCTCGCCGATAAAAGCTATCTGACGGCCCGTGATTGCCGGGGTTGGTGTCGTGAAACACCGTCACCGTCATTCCCCGCAAGGCCCTGGTGCCGACCACGGTCGAGACATTGGTGAAGAATTTGTGCTCGATTGTTTGAAGAGGCCCCTCCATGATTTGACCGTGATACTCCCAATGGCTGCCGATCGTGTCCGGAAAATAATCTGATGACTGGCCAATCGCATTGAGGTCATCTCCAGCGTTGGAGCGGGCGGCCAAGGCCAGACTCGTCAGTATGACTACAAGACTGACCAGAACGTGCAGATGTTTCATGGAGATCTCCGCCATCCCTGCGGATCTTGAAGGGTTGAATCAAACGGTATCATAGGACTCTTCAGGGCAGCAAGAGTGGAAGAACCCTGGCCTTGCACAGGTCTGGCTTGCCTTCCTGAGCCGACCTTACGATAATCCTCTGTCATGACGCCGGGTTCGACTGTAGGATTGGACAGCGCTGCCGCGTCACCTCGACTACGGTCAGTGCTGGTGACCGGAGGCTCTGGTGGTATCGGTCAAGCCGTATGCCGCGGATTTGCACAGCACGGGTGCTATGTCGGCATTCACTACCATGAGGCAAAGGCCGCAGCAGAATCGACGCTGGAGCAGATTGAAGGGATCGGCAGTGCAGGAGCGCTGTACCAAGCCGATGTGCGTGAGGCTGAGTCGGTACGACATATGGTCAACGCCTTCTTGCGCGACAGCACTCCTCCGCTCAGTTTTGTGTGTGCCGCGGGCATTGGGAATGGGCAACTCGTGCTCAAGCACCGAGAGGACGAGTGGGAGGAGATCATTGCAACTAATCTGACGGGTCTGTTCCATTGTCTCAGAGCGATGGCACCTCCGCTGCAAGCCCAGGGCGGTGGGTCGGTTGTCGTCGTTGGTTCCTATGCCGCGTATCAGGGACATGCCGGACAAGCGGCGTATGCCGCGTCCAAGGCGGGTCTGATTGGATTGATCAAAACCGCCGCATTGGAATGGGGACCCGACAACATTCGTGTGAATCTCTTGTGGCCGGGTTGGCAAAGGACGAGATTGACCGAGGCGAGCATGCCAACCGCCGAGGGATGGCACGATCATGCTCTCGGCCGGCCTCCCGCCCTCGATGAGGTCGTTCGGACGGTCGTGCATCTGGCGCAGATGAAGGACGTGTCTGGGCAGGTATGGAACTGTGACAGCCGGGCACTCATGCTATGAAAGATCGTAGACGCGCCGGTGGAGTATTTATCACCGGCACCGATACCGGCGTTGGAAAAACGCTGGTCAGTGCCGTGCTGGCCGCCTTCCTCCAGCGATTGGGGCATGGCGTGGGCGTGATGAAGCCGGTCGAGACCGGCATCAGCTCGTCGACCATTGGTGATTCCGACGCGGCAAGGCTGAAGGCGATCGTGAATAGCGAGGAAGCCCTCGGCGCCATCTGTCCGTATCGGTTCGAGGCGCCGGTGGTTCCGCTTGCGGCGGCCCAGGCGGACGGGCAACGCATCGATCCCGCTGTCATCCGGCAGGTCTATCGGCTGTTGGCCAGCCGGTACGACTATACGGTGGTGGAAGGCATCGGCGGTGTTCGGGTACCGCTGAGTAGACAGGCTGAGGTGTTGGATCTGATTGGCGCGCTCAAGCTTCCGGTGGTCGTCGTGGGACGGGCGGGCCTCGGTGGGATCAATCATGCGCTCTTGACGCTGGAGGCATTGCGCCGTCGGAACATTCCGATCGTCGCTTTGGTGCTCAACCGCACCCAGCCGTCCCGATCCGCGATCATCCGCCTTCAAGAACGCACGACCCTCGAGGCACTCCGGAAATACGCCGGGGTCCCGGTGCTGGGTCCTCTTGCCTACGAGCCTCGGCTGGCGAGGAGCTTCCGGCGGACCGTGGCTCGTATGACGAGAACTGCGGCCGTGGCCGCATTGGCAAAATTGGTCAAAGCATCAGTGCGTTGAACTGGGCGGCAGCGACGGTCACGTCGGAGGCCCCGGCGACGGCCGAAATCACCGCGATTCCATTCGCGCCGGCGTCGATGAGCGGGCGCACATGCTCCGTCCGGATCCCTCCAATGGCGAAAACCGGCAGTGAGGTGAGGGCCCGCACGTTCTTGATTCCCTCGATACCGACCACCGGATCATGATCGGTCTTGGAGGCTGGCGTAAAAATGGGGCCAAAGCCGATATAATCGGGCCGTAGACGCTCGGCTTCTTGCACCTGCTTGGTGTTGTGCGTAGATAGGCCGATGCATTTCTTCGGCCCCAACAGCTGCCTCGCACTGATGTACGGCAAGTCTGATTGGCCCAAATGGACACCGTCGGCGTCGACAGCGAGGGCTAAATCACAGCGGTCGTTGATGAGAAACAGCGCGCCGAGATCCTTGGCTCTCTTGCGGAGCGGCCCAGCTTCGTCATACGCGTCTTTCATGGATGCCGTTTTGTTACGGTATTGAAAGATTCGTGCGCCGCCCGCAGCCGCAGCTTCCAGCACCTCCATGAGTGGTCGGTTTGACGTCACCGCTGGGTCAAGAATGACATACAATCCAGCGAGGACGCGGTCGTATGTATGATCGGCCGTCATGAGGCATTGTAGCGTGAGCCCTTCGAGGGACGCCACAAGGGCTCGTCTAATCAGACGGAGGTCGACGGGTGACGCGGATACAGCAGCGTCATCCAGCGAGGAAGCGCTCCAAATACGTGGTTGAGACGTGGCCCTTTTGAAAATCGGGATCGTTCATGATGCGCTTGTGGAGGGGAATGGTCGTTTTGATGCCATCAATGACAAACTCATCAAGGGCGCGACGCATACGGGCCATCGCTTCATGCCGGTCACGTCCATGCGTGATCAGCTTAGCAATCATGGAATCATAGTGGGGAACCACTACCGCATGGGATTCCATGGCGGAGTCGACGCGGACGCCGAAGCCGCCGGGAGCGCTGTATCGGGTGATCAACCCCGGTGAGGGTGTGAACTTCTCAGGATCTTCAGCGTTGATCCGGCACTCCAGGCTATGACCCGTAATGCGGATGTCAGGTTGCTTAAAGGAGAGCGGCTGTCCGTCGGCAAGCGTGATCTGTTCCTTGATAAGGTCAATGCCCGTGACCATTTCCGTAATGGGATGCTCGACTTGTATACGAGTATTGACCTCCATGAAGAAGAAGTTGTGATCTTTGTCTAGAAGGAACTCCACGGTCCCCAGATTGCGGTAATGCACCGCTTTCATCGCTTCGACGGCCACCCGTCCGATCTCCCGCCGAAGTTTTTCATCGACGGCCGGGGACGGGGTCTCTTCGACGAGCTTTTGGTGCCGTCGCTGAATTGAGCAATCGCGCTCGCCCAGATAGACGACGTGGCCGCGCGCATCCGCGGCGATCTGGACTTCGATGTGACGAGGTTCGAGAAAATATCGTTCGAGATAGACACTGTCGTTGCCGAAGGTTGATTTGGCCTCCGCCTGGGCCGCCTGGAAGGCACGTCCGAGTTCTTCGGCGCTGTTGACGACCCGCATGCCACGCCCGCCCCCGCCGGCCGCGGCTTTTATGATGACGGGGTAGCCGATCCTCGCGGCGGCGTCACGGGCCTCCTGCTCACTCTTCAGCTCCCCCGGGCTGCCGGGTGTCACCGGCAGTCCGCGCCGGGCCACGATTTCACGGGCTTTGGCTTTGTCGCCCATTAAGGCGATGTTCTCCGAGGTCGGACCGATGAATTTGACGCCAATCGATTCGCAGACTTCGGCGAAGTGCGCATTCTCGGAGAGGAACCCGTAACCGGGATGGATGGCATCCGCGCCGGTGATCTCCGCGGCGCTGAGCACATTCGGAATGTTGCGATAGCTCAGTGCGGACTCGGCGGGCCCCACACACACGCGTTCGTCGGCCGCGCGCGCATGCATACCGCCTGCATCGGCTTCCGAATGGATGGCGACGGTCTTGATGCCGAGCTCTTTACAGGCCCGAATCACCCGCAGTGCAATCTCACCCCGATTGGCCACCAGCACCTTCTTAAACACCTTGGATTCCCTTCCATGGCTGCGCACAGGGGTACGCATGTGCCTGAGCGGGCGAGTAGGCTTCCTCAAAGCGGAAGCGGGACTGATGGAGCGTCCAGACTCGGGCGGGACGACGCTGGACGGGCTGAGTCAACATCCGTGTTTCAAGGGGTGGCTTTGGGGTCAATCAGAAAGAGCGCCTGTCCATATTCAACCGGCTTGGTGCTCTCTACCAAAATCTTCGTGATGCG
>Ga0310810_10007512_pt1 | contig 12441 bp, 9 predicted proteins | sample NCmetagenome_FD_207641 | JGI IMG/M metagenome (GOLD analysis project Ga0310810, IMG submission 207641) | Soil microbial communities from experimental microcosm in Duke University, North Carolina, United States - NC | ecosystem: Engineered > Artificial ecosystem > Soil microcosm > Unclassified ... | reverse complement strand
GATGCCTCGACGACCGCGGCCGCGTACGCCCTTGCCGTGCTGGCCGCGGCGACCCCCCTCGCCGGCCTCACCTTCCTGCGCACGAGGCGATCGGGGCAGGCCGCGATGGCCGGCGGTGCCTCCGGCTCGTGATGGCGTAGCGTCGCCCGAGGCGGATACCTCGCTCAAGGCGTAACGTCGCGGGGTCTCGCGCGTCGTCAATCGAATGCGCGGCACGCGATAGACCACCTCCTCTGCCGATCTCACATGCTGGATAACGCTTCGATCCTCGTCACCGGCGGAACCGGTTCGTTCGGGCAGAAGTTCGTCGAACATCTGCTGAACGAGTGCAACCCGCGCGAGGTCGTCATCTTCAGCCGCGACGAGTTCAAGCAGTCGGAGATGGCCAAGCGGTTCTCACCGCGCGACTACCCGATCCGGTACTTCCTCGGCGACGTCCGCGATCGGGACCGCCTGCGTCAGGCGTTCGTCGGCATCGACTTCGTCGTGCACGCGGCGGCGCTGAAGCAGGTGCCGGCGCTGGAGTACAATCCGTTCGAAGCGGTACGCACGAACATTCTCGGCTCGCAGAACGTGGTCGAGGCGGCGCTCGAGCGAGGCGTCAAGAAGGTCGTCGCACTCTCGACCGACAAAGCGGTGAGCCCCAGCAACCTGTACGGCGCGACCAAACTGACCGCCGAGAAGCTCGTCATTGCGGCGAACACGTACGTGCGGCACCGCGACATCCGGTTCAGTGTGGTGCGGTACGGCAACGTGATCGGCAGCCGAGGCAGCGTCGTGCCGTACTTCTCGGAGCTCATTCGGTCGGGCGCACGGGAGCTGCCGGTGACGGACGAGCGGATGACCCGGTTCTGGATCACGCTCGACGAGGCAGTGGCGCTGGTGATGAAAGCACTCGACCTCGCGGCCGGTGGCGAGATCTTCATCCCGAAGATCAAGAGCCTGCGGATCGCCGACCTCGTCACGGCGTTTCTCGGGGAGCCGCGCTGTCGGTGCATCGGTATCCGGCCGGGCGAGAAGCTCCACGAGTCGCTCATCGGTGAGAACGAGGCCCGAACGGCGTACGACATGGGCGGGCACTTCGTGATTCTCCCGCAGTTCGAGTTTCAGAGCAAGGCGCCGCACCGAGGCCTCCCCGTGCCGGAGGACTTCGTGTACCGCAGCGACACGAACGACCAGTGGCTGCACGAGGCGGAGCTCAGAGAGCTCCTCGAGCGGTCCGGCTTCCTCGTTCCCGCCAGCGCCTCGATTCCGTGAGCGGGGTGCGGCCGAGGCAGCGAAGCTAGGCCATCGTGCGCGTCGGTCCCGCTGCGACGCGTTGGCGCGAACCCTCTTCCCCACCTCTGCGATCTCGCGCGTGTTCCAGGTCGAGATCGTCAGAACGCTGCACGACGATCTGCGTACCGGGGGCAAGGTGGTGACGCTGTTCTGAGAGGACCCCGCCTCCGGCCTCAGCGTGAGCCGGTGCGCGCGACCCGATCGTACGCCTCGATCAACCGCCGCACGTTGCGCCCCCAATCCGCACGCTCTTCCGCTACGCGCCGGTTTCGCGCGCGCATCGCGTCCCGCTGTGACGCGTCGAGCCTGGAGGCGCGGAGGAGACAATCGGCGAAGGACCGGGAGTCGCCCGAACGCCCGCGCCAGCCGTTGACGCCCTCGGCCACCCACTCCGCATTGCTCTCGATGTCGGTGACGACGCACGCGAGGCCCGTCGCCAGCCCCTCGAGCAGCGAGACCGAGGTGCCATCCGACTCCGAAGCGCTCACGTAGACGTCCGCAGCGCGGAAGAGATCGGGAAGCTCGGCGTTCGCGATGCGCCCGGGCAGCAGCACGTGCTCCGCCAGCCCGTGAGCCGCGACGAAGGCGCGAACGTACCGCGCGAGGCTGCCGTCGCCGGCGAGCACCAGCCGGAGCGACGGATGCTCGCGGCGCGCGATGTCGAATGCGCCGAGCACCACGTCCAGACCGTAGCCTGGCTCCCAGGAGCGCGTGTGGAGGACGATGGTCGCGTCGCTCCAGCCGGCTCGCTCCCGCAGCGGAGCGTGGGGACCGTCGGGACGAAATACGTCGAGGTCGGTGCCCCAGGGAAGCTGCACGATCCGCTCGTCGGAGACCTCCGCGAGTGAGTGCACCGCCCGGCGCACCGTGTCGCAGTCGCAGACGACCACGTCGGCGCGCGACAGTGCCAGGCTCGCTCGCTCGCGCGATGTCGCGTCGCGGCGCGCCTCGACGAGGAGATCCGACCCCCACGAAACGACCGACAGAGGGGCCCCTCCCGCCAGCGCGGCGGGGTAACCGCAGGGCTGTACCGGACCCGCATGCACGAGCGATGGACGCGACAGGCGCACGACGTTCGCGAGCGCCTCCGCCACCGCCTCGTCACGACCGGCCGGCGCGTGCGAACGGGGGAGCTCGAGCGCGACCTCCCGCACGCCCGTGGGCAGCGCGGCCGACTCGAGCGCTCTCACCTCGGGCGCAGTTCGACAGAAGAACACCGTGTATCCCGCGTCGACGAACGCGGTGATGAACCGCCGATCGTGCGTCGTGTAGCCCAAGCCGACGTAGAGGATGGAGGGGTCGCTCAGAGCTCCTCCAGCGCGTCCCAGCTCAGCGCATCGCCGCGCGCGAGCGGCCGCGCGAGCCGGCGTCCAAGCACGTCGCTCAAGGCATATGGGGGCACCGAGCCCGCCGGCGAAGGCCGAAGCGGCTCGAGGTCCTCCCGGGCGAGCGTCGATCCCGCCGCGAGATCGCGCGTCGCCCGGAGCGAGCGACGCTGCACCACGTGAGTCTGACGCTCGTTCTCGGCAACGCTCTTCGTCGCGTCGCCAAGCGCCAGCTCGAGCTCGCGCGTCCGGTCGACCATCTCGCGCCACGCCGTGGGGGTCATGGAAAACGGGTGATCGGGTCCTTCCCTCGTCGTGTCGTCGGTGAAGTGCTTCTCCACGACACGCGCGCCGAGCGTGACGGCGCCGAGCACCGTCGCATGTCCCGGCGTATGGTCCGACAGACCGAGCACCGCGTCGGGGAAGGCATCGGCGAAGGTGCGGAGCACGTTGAGATGAATGTGGCGGAAGTTCTCGAGACTGCCCGTATAGTTCGTGTTGCACTGCATCAACCCATACGGCACGCCGGCCTCGCGGATCGCGTCGACCGCGCGGACGACGTCGTCCATCTCGGACGCGCCGGTCGCGAGCAGCACCGGCTTGCCGGAACGCGCCACGGCGCGCACCATCTCGAGCCAGGTGATGTCGCCGGAGCCGATCTTGAAGATCTCGACGTAGGGCGCGAGCATCTCGACCGCCTCGAGATCGTACGGCGTGGAGAAATAGTCGATGCCGGCGCGATCGCACTCCGCCTTCAGCGTCGGGGTCCACTCCCACGGCAGCGATGCGTCCTGGTAGACCTCGGTCACCGAGCGCTTCCAGGAGGCCTGATGCGCGACCTGGTTTCCGAGGTCGCGAAATCCCTTGTCGCTGACGATGTGCGCGGCGCGAAAGTTCTGGAACTTCGCGGCCGACGCGCCGGAGGCGGCGGCGAGATGGATCAGGTCGACGGCGCGCGCGAGCTGTCCGTCGTGATTCGCCGAGATGTCGGCGATGAAGTACGTGGGCGCATCGCCGACGAGGCGCTGGCCGACACGGAAGGACGTCATCGTGAGCGCGACGGGAGGGGGTGAGCGGCGACGTCGGGGGCATCGCGAAGCAGGCTCGCGATGCCGTCGCGTACCACGGGCATCCGGCGCCCGAGGTCGCGGGACACCTTGGACGTGGACAGGGAGACGTCGAGCGGACGCGGAGCGCGGAAGGGATGGTCGCGGATCGAGACCGGATGGACGAGATCCGGGGAGAATCCGGCCGTCTCGGCCACGATGCGCGCGAACTCGAACTTGCTGACCGCATCGCGGCTGCCGAGGTGATAGATCCCGGCGATGCTGGACGCGCGAACGAGGTCGATCAAGAGGGGCGCCAGATCGCGCTGGTACATCGGCGTGAACACCGCATCGGTGAATCCGGAGAGCGAGCGGCCGTCCTGCAATTCGGCCAGCACCCACTCGGCGAGACTTCGCTTGCCCGGGCGCACGCTCCACCCGAACGGCGCGAGCCGCACGACGACGGCAGTCGCATGCTCCGCGAGCGCGTTCTCCTCGCCTCGGTGCTTGCTCGCGGCGTACACGTTCACCGGCCGGCACGTGTCCGACTCCGTGTACCACCCGCGCTCGCCGTCGAAGACCGCGTCCGTCGACACGTAGAGGAACCGCGCGCCGCAGCGCGCAGCAGCCCGCGCGAGCAACCCCGTCGCCGCCGCGTTCACCGCGAACGCCTCGTCGGGGTGGCGCTCGCAATGATCGACGTTGGTGAGCGCCGCACAGTGGATCACCGCGGCGGGTGCGATGCGCCGCACCGCGGACTCGAGTGCCGCGGGCTCCTCCAGCGTCAACGAGACGGTCTGGCGGCCGGCGAGCGTGATCGGCGAGTCGTGATGCGTGCCGACGACGCTGCATCCCTGCGCCACGGCGGAGCGTACGACCGCGCTGCCGAGCATTCCCGACGCCCCGGTGACGAGGATGGTGCCGGCAGTCGTCATGCTCGATCGCCGCGCGAGATCGCCATGTTGGCCGCCACTTCCTCGCGCGGGAGGAAGGGAAACATGTCCTCGAGGGGCCGCGACTCGAGCTCGCCCCGCTCGTTCCGGTAGGAGCTGGTCTTCGGCGTGCGAGTCTGGGTGCGCGAGAGGTTCACCTCGCAGAGCACCGGACCGTCGGCGGCGAGCACCGAGGAGATCACGGTGGGGATCTCGTCGTTCGTGCGAACGAACGCGTAGCCGAGCCGGTACGCTTCCGCGAGGAGCCGGAAGTCCGGATTGCCGACGCCGGACGCGGGGTCGGCGCCCACGAGGTGCCCGCCGAAGAAGTTGTTCTGGGTGGCGCGAATCGATTCGTAGCCGTCGTTGTTCAGCACGAAGATCTTCACGTCGAGCTGGTTGTGCCCGATCGTCAACAGCTCCTGCACGTTGAACTGGAAGCTGCCGTCGCCGGTCACGAGCACGGCGCGGCCCGCCGGTCGCGCCACGGCGGCGCCGACGGCGGCGGGCAGGTCCCAACCCATCGCCCCGAAGTTCACGTTCGTGAAGACGCGCTGGCCTCGCCGGACCTTGAAGGTCTGATAGACGGACCACGCGTCGAGCCCGTTGCCGGTGACGACGACCTCTCCTCCCGCCAGCGCTTCGGACAGCCGATCGGTGAACACGTAGCTGTTCACGTGCTCCCGATCCTGGAAGTAGTCGTCCACGAGCGGTGGATAGCGTCGCCGCCAGTCGGCACACGCCTCGAGCCAGCGCTCGGGTGCGCCGAGCGCCGTGTCGCCCGCCTGGCGTTGGAACTCGGCGAAGAAGCACGAGGGCGCGGCGGTGATGCCGAGTGCGACCGGCACGGTCCCCTTGTCGATCTCTGCGGGGTCGACGTTCACCATGATCCGCGTCGCGTGCGGCGCAAAGCCCTTCAGGTTGAATCCCGTCGTCGAGACGTTCATGCTCGCACCGACGCTGAGTACGAGGTCGGCGTTCTGCAGCGCGAAGTTGCCGCGGCGCTGGCCGAGCGGACCGAACTTTCCCTGGTAATGGGGATGGTCCTCGGGGAGGAGGTCCATCGCACCGATCGTCAGCAGCACGGGGATCCGCAGCCGTTCGACGAATCGCTCGAAGGCCGACTCCGCGCAATCGAGACGGATGCCGTTCCCACCGATGAGCACGGGACGGCGCGCCGCGCGGAGCAGCCCGATCAGCGTCGCGACGCCCGCGCGCAGCGCGGCGTCGTCCGTCGTCGGCTTCGTCGGCGGGGTCCATCCGGCCAGCGCCGGCACGTCGATCTCGGCACCCTGCACGTCGAGGGGAACGGTGAGCCAGACGGGTCCGGGCCGGCCCTCCTTCGCGATCGCGAACGCGCGGTCGAGCTCCATCCGGATGCGCTTCGGATCACGGATGACGGCGGAGTACTTGGTCACGGGCCGCGCCATGGCGTCGATGTCGATCTCCTGCGGACCGAGCTGCCGCAGGCGCGCGTAGTCCGCGATCAGGTCCTGACGCACCTGGCCCGCGATCACGACGACGGGGATGGAGTCGACCCAGGCGCCGGCCAACGCGGACAGCGCGTTCGTCCCGCCGGGACCGGTGGTGACGAGACAGACGCCGACGTCGTGGCGCACGCGGGCGTACGACTCGGCGGCGATGGCGCAGGCCTGCTCGTGGAAGTTGCACACGACGCGAAGCCGGTCCTCGCGGCCCACGGAGTCGAGCAGGTGCATGATGCCGCCTCCCGATACGGTGAACACCGCATCGACGCCGCGATCGGCGAGGTAGGAGGCGACGTAGTCCGACAGCTTCGTCATCTGGAAGCGCAGTTCCCGGTTCGAGGGGTCAGGGCACCGCCAGCATCGCGCGGCGGCGATGCCAGGAGGCGGTCCGGTGCACCGCGTCGTCGAATCCGACGGTCGCGGTGAGTCCCAGCTCCTCACGCGCGAGGCGCGTGCACGGGACGTAGCGGTCGAGCGGCGTCCCTTCGATCGGCTCGCGGCCGCGGACGACGCTCACGTGCGGCGCGAGGAGCTCGGCCACGCGATGCGCGACCTCGAGGATGGAATAGCCGTCTTCGGCGCCGATGTTGTACGCACGACCGGCGTGCCCGCGTGCGAGGATCGTCCACAGCCAGACGGCGACGTCGGCCGCGTACAGATATGAGCGAATGGGTGTCCCGTCGCCCTTGATGTTGATGTCGCGGCCCGCCATCGCGTCGGCGATGAAGTTCCCGATCGCAAACCCGGAGTCGAGCGGCAGGTATGGACCCACGAAGGCGAAGCACCGCCCGACCTTCGAGCGGAGCCCGTAGCGATCGCCGTAGGCGGTGAAGAGAAACTCGGCGGCGCGCTTTCCGCTCGCGTATCCGGCGCGCATGCTCATGTCGAGCGGCGACGCGGCGCCCGGGTACTGCTCCGAGATGCGCTCCAGCTCCGGCGGCTGCGGGCCGTAGATCGCGCCGGAGCTGACGAGCATGAGATCGCACACCCCGCTCTCGCGCGCGAACTCGAGCACGTGTCGCGTGCCGTCCACGCTCGCCGAGAAGAGGGTGAGCGCGTCGGGGTTCGTCAGGTCGACGTTCGTCTCGGTGGCGGCATGGATCAGGTGGGAGTAGCGGCCGGCCGGCCGGTCGAAGCTCCGTACGTCACCCTCGTGCAGACGAACCCGTGGCGAGTGCGCGAGATGCGGCGCGCGGGCGCGGAACGCGTCGGGCGAGCGCGTCAGGACGGTGGCCTGCACGCCGAGACCGAAGCGTGCGTCCGCCCACAGCAGCGTCTCGAGGAGCCAGCAGCCGATGATGCCGGTGCCTCCGGTCATGAAGACCCGTGCGCCCCGGAGCTCGGACCACACGCTGGATGCCGGGAGAAGCTCGTCGAGCTCCTCCTCGAGCGGACTACTGGTGGGCGACATGGCAGAACGCGTGCACGCTCTCGATCATGTACGCCAGCATCTCGGCGTTCAGCCCGGGATGCACGCCGATCCAGAACGCGCCGCGCATCACGCGGTCGCTGTTCGCCAGATCGCCGACGGCCCGGTAGCGCACGTCGCGATACGCCGGCTGGCGCACGAGGTTGCCGCCGAAGAGGAGCCGCGTCGCGATGCGGCGCGACTCGAGGAAGCGCACCAGCGCGTCGCGCGTGAACGGGGCGTCTTCCCGCACGAGCATCGGAAAGCCGAACCAGCTCGGCTCGGAGTTCGGCGCCGCCTCGGGAAGCACGAGGACCTCCTCGAGCTCGCGCAGGCCGGCGTGCAGCGTGGCGAAGTTGCGGCGTCGCGCCTCGATGAACGCCGGCAGGCGGTCGAGCTGTGCCACACCGACGGCCGCCTGCATGTCGGTGAGCTTGAGATTGTACCCGATGTGGGTGTAGGTGTACTTGTGGTCGTAGCCGAACGGCAGGTCGCCGAGCTGCCAGCCGAACCGCTTGCCGCAGGTGTTGTCCTTTCCCGTCTCGCACCAGCAGTCGCGGCCCCAGTCGCGGAACGACTCGATGAGCCGCTTGAGCGCCGGCTGCTGCGTGAGCACGCACCCGCCTTCACCCATCGTGATGTGGTGCGCGGGATAGAAGCTCACCGTGGCGACGTCGCCGAAGCTGCCGACCGACCGGCCGCGATAGGTCGCGCCGACCGCGTCGCAGCAATCCTCGACGACCCACAGGTCGTGCTTGCGCGCGAGCTCCATCACGGCGTCGAGGTCGAACGGATTGCCGAGGGTGTGCGCGATCATGATGGCGCGCGTCCGGTCCCCGACGGCAGCATCGAGCTGCTCGACGATCGGCCCGTACGTGCCCAGCTCGACGTCGACGAACACGGGAACGAGGCCGTTCTGGACGATCGGATTCACCGTCGTCGGGAAGCCGGCGGCGACGGTGATCACCTCGTCGCCGGCCACGAGCCGATCCTCGCCGAGCGAGGGCGACGTGAGCGACGAGAGCGCGACCAGGTTCGCCGACGAGCCGGAGTTCACGAGCATCGCGTGCCGCGACTGCATCACGCGCGCGAAGCGGCGCTCGAATTCGATCGCAAAGCGGCCGGTGGTGAGCCAGAAATCGAGTCCGGCGTCCACCACGTGCTGGATCTCCTCGGCGCCGAACACCTTGCCGGACACCGGCACGGGCGACTCCCCGGGAACGAACTCGCGCGGCGCGAACGCGGCCTCGTGGTACTCGGCGACGAGATCGCGGATCGCTCGCCGCAGCTCCTCGGGACTACGCGGCACGGGACAGGAACTCGCGGTACCACGCCACGGTGCGCTCGAGGCCCGCGTCGAGCGCGAAGGCCGGCGACCACCCGAGCATCCGCCGCGCCTTGGCCGCGCTCAGATACTGGTGCTGGATCTCGTGGGTCGCCTCGTTGCGCACGTCGGGCTCGAGCGAGGAGCCCATGCGCGCGAGAATCCGCCCGACGAGATCGAGCACCGACACCTGGATCTCGTTGGAGAAGTTGAACGCCTCTCCCGCCAGCTCGGGCCGCGTGCGCAATGCCTCGGCGAGGCACAGGTTCGCGCCGACGCCGTCCTCGACGTAGAAGTAGTCGCGCACGAGCGTGCCGTCGGAGCGGACGATGGGTCGCTCGTCGCGAAGGACCGAGCGGATGGTGCCCGGCACGAGCCGGTTCCAGTTCAGATCGCCGCCGCCGTAGAAGTTGCCGCAGCGCGTGATGGCCACGGGCACGCCATACGACACGGCATAGGCGTGCGCGATGAGATCCGCGCACGACTTGCTCACGTCGTAGGGATGCCGGCCCTGGAGCGGAGTCGACTCGTCGTAGGGAAGCTGCTCCTGGTCGCCATACGCCTTGTCGCTGCTCGCGACGAGGATCGCCTTCACGCGTGGCGCGCGACGGCACGCCTCGAGAAGCGACCACGTTCCCTGGACGTTCGACTCGAAGGTGGAGACGGGATTCCGCTGCGCCACGCCGACGATGGTCTGCGCGGCGAGATGGAAGACGGTGTCGACCTCGTACTCGCCGAGCACGCGCTCGAGCAGCGGCTGATCGCGGACGTCGCCGCGGACGGAGCGCACGCGCGAGACGGTGCCGCACCGCACGAGCTCACTCTGGGGAACCCAGTCGCGGATGAGGCACACGACGTCGGCACCGTCGTCGACGAGCCGCCGCGTGAGCCAACTGCCGAGCAGACCGGTGGCGCCGGTGACCAGCACGGGACGGTCGCGCCAGAACCGGGACGCCCTCACTCCCAGACCTTCCACGGCGCATTGCCGCTCTGCCAGAGCGACTCGAGCAACGCGCGATCACGAACGGTGTCCATCGGCTGCCAGAATCCTTCGTGGCGATACGCCTGGAGCTGATTCATCGCCGCGAGCGCCTCGAGGGGGCCGCGCTCCCAGAGCACGTCGTCGCCGTGGATCAAGTCGAGCACCTCGGGCTGCAGCACGAAGAACCCGCCGTTGATCCACCCTTCCCCGATCTGCGGCTTCTCCTCGAAATGCTCGACGCGGTCGCCCTCGAGAGCAAGTCCGCCGAAGCGCGACGGCGGGCGCACGGCGGTGACCGTGGCGAGGTTGCCGTGCGCCTCGTGGAACCTCTTCAGCGCCCCGAGGTCGACGTCGGCCACGCCATCGCCGTACGTCATCATGAACGGCTCGTCGCCCACCCAGCTGCGCAGGCGCCGGAGCCTGCCGCCCGTCTGCGTCTCCACACCCGTGTAGATGAGGTGGACGAGCCAGTCCTCCGTGCCCCGACCATGCATCGTCGTCGCACCATCCGCGAGGCTGATCGAGAAATCCCGCCCGAGATAGTGATAGTGCAGGAAGTAGCTGCGGATCGCCTCCGCCTTGTAGCCGAGCGCGATGACGAACTCGCGAAAGCCGTGGGCGGCGTAGATGTGCATGATGTGCCAGAGGATCGGACGCCCGCCGATCTCGACCATGGGCTTCGGCCGCACCACGGTTTCCTCCTGCAGACGCGTGCCGAGTCCACCGGCGAGAATCACGACTTTCATGCCGAGCTAGTTCGCGGATGGCGCGGGGCGAGTGCACCCGATGGGCTCGGCGATCTTCCCGGCCGAGCGCGCCGCGAGCGATGGACGGCCGACGGACGCGCCACGTAACCGCATCTCACGGTACGCCAAAGCGTAGCCGTTCCGCCTCACGCTGTCGGGCTCGCCAAACTCGTAGCTGTGCGTGAGCTGCGTGCGGAACACCGTGTCGGTGGTGAACGGCATCTGGATGTACCATGCGCTCTCGCGGCGCAGGTTGCCGGCCTGGTCCGCGGGAATGACCTCGGGCCGGAAGCTCCCCCGCCGATGCAGGGTGCGCCGCGCGGTCGCGCTGTCGAGCCGATCGACGGTGCACCAGTCTCCCTCGTTCGGCACCACGAGCACGGTGGTGTCGCTCGGCCGGATCCGCTGGTAGAGCTCGTCCTGCAGACCGGCGAACTCGGTGAACTGGAGGTTGTAGGCGAGCTGATCGCGTCCGTGGCCGCAGCATTCCTTGCGGAGCGACGTCACGCTGAGGAGGGCGTGGTCGCCCACGGGGAAGGTCCCCCAGATCGCCCGCGACACGGGGTCGATCGTCCGCACGGTGGACAGGGCGAGCAGCGCGGCCGCGCCGGTCATGAGCGCGGCACGGACCGCGGGGCGGAGCTGCAGCCGCACGAGCGCGGCGTACGCGGCGAGCAGCGCGAGCGGAAAGACGGGCAGGTAGTAGCGCGCGTTGCTGAACGTCACGAAGCGGGTGAGGAGCCAGACGTCGGCGAGGAGCACGACGACGACGTACTCGAGCGCGGGCCGCTCGACGCCGGCGAGCGGCCGCGCGGGGGCGCCCCGCACCCGTCGCACGGCCCCGACGATCAGATCGACGACGAGCCAGAGTGTCGGCACCCACAGGAAGCCGACGACGAACATGAGCGCGAGCGCCGAGTACGTGGCGGGATCGACGACTCCCCCGCGGATCAGCGCGTTGACGAGCATGATCGGCCCGCCGCCTCCGCCCCACACGGCCGGCTGGGCGTTCGGGCCGCTCGCCGCCGCCGCCGCGCGCAGCGAGTACGTGGCGAGATACGCCACGAGGAGCACGAGCGGGATGGCGAGCGGCCACTCGTCCCGCAGCACTCGCCCCAATCCGGGCTGGAGCGGCTGCGCGGGACGGAGCGTTCGCCGCGCGGCGATCACCGCGGCGACGAGGACGACGATCGCCGACGGATACTCGTGCTGGAGCAGCGCGAGGAAGGCAATGAAGAGAAGCGCGGCGAGCCCGAGTCGTGCCGAGTCGTCGCGGGAGAGCTTCGGCGCGCACTGGCGCCAGAGCCACACGGCGACGAGCGCGCCGTAGAGCACGACGCCGGGCTCCTTGGCGAAGATCAGCAGCACGCCGAAGGCGATCATCCACCACCGCCGTCGCTCGATCGCCGCGGTGAGGGCGCAGAGGGAGAAGACGAGGAGGGCGAGGTCGAGTCCGGGCTGCACGACGGCGGCCAGCACGACGGGGTGCAGCAGGAAGGCGCCGACGACGAGCGCGCGGCCGGCGGCGTGCTCCTCGCCGGGAAAGACGTCGCGCGCGAGGCGCGCGAGCGCGAGCGCGCCGAGCGCGAAGAGGAGCACGTTGCCGAGGAGGAGCGCGGCGGGTGCGCCGGGCGCCAGTCGCGCCGCCACCGCCATGAGCATCACGTAGCTCTCGGAGATGTGCCCCGCGCAGCGATAGCCGGACAGCTCGGCGGGGTGGAGCGCGGCGCGCTGGATGCAATCCGCGTAGATCCACCCGTCGAAGATCGGGACGTAGTGGCGGCGCGACCAGAGGAGGAGCGCCGAGATCGTCGCCGCGGCGACGACGATCAGCGCCGGCAGCCGGCGCGATGCGAGGTGCTTCACCGCCCCGTCGACGCCGCGACGGTGGCGGCGCCAGGGCGATACGGGAA
>Ga0310810_10007511_pt1 | contig 12442 bp, 9 predicted proteins | sample NCmetagenome_FD_207641 | JGI IMG/M metagenome (GOLD analysis project Ga0310810, IMG submission 207641) | Soil microbial communities from experimental microcosm in Duke University, North Carolina, United States - NC | ecosystem: Engineered > Artificial ecosystem > Soil microcosm > Unclassified ... | reverse complement strand
CGATGGCGCGCGCGGCCTGTCGCGCGTCGCGGCCGAAATGGTCGAGCCAGGTCATAGTCAAGTGCGATTGGTCATTCCGAGCGGGAGCGCCCGCAGGCGCCGAAGGCGAGGAATGACAACGTGGGGTTTAGCGTTTCTCGAATTGTCAGAATCCGATAAGACCCAGGCCACGGAGGTACTGCCGCGAGATCTCGGCAGATTCCTTCGGCGTTCTCGCTGCATCAGGCACCTCGTCGAGCTCGACGACGGCCCACCCGTCGAACCCGATCGTCTTCAGCGCCTGAAACACAGCCGGCAGGTCCACTCGACCACGTCCCAGCTCGACGAATCGGTAGGACTCCGGCCCGCTGCCCGGCACCGGACTCTCGACATCCTTGATGTGCAGGAACAGCAACCGACCCGCGTACGCGCGTACCGCCTCCGCCGGGTCGCCACCGCCCTGTGCATAGTGCGCAACGTCGAGCTCGAGCCTCACGAGGCGCGAGTCGGACGCATCCATCACGCGACGGATCTCCGACGGCGACTGACTGAGAGCGCCCATGTGCGGGTGCAGCGCGAGCGTCACGCCAATATCGGCGGTGCGCCGACCGAGCTCGCTCAGCGCCCATCCCATGCGGCGAAAATCCTCGGCAGATGGCTCGCGGCCGGCGGGTCGCTCGTCGGTGACCTGGAGGTAGAGTCCGCCGACCTGGCGCAGGAAGCGAGCGTTGCTCACGTGCAGCGCCAGGTTCGAGTCGAGCTTCGCCGGATCGAGCGTCACGCTCCCGCTGGACAGCGCGACGAGCGTGAGCTTTCGCTCCGCGAGCAGGGCTTTCAGCTCCTCGGGCTTTTCACCCCATCGGCGGACGGCGGAGTCGCGGAGCTGAATCCCGCCAAAGCCGAGGTCGGCGATGTCGTCGATCGCCTGCGGGTCATTTCCCTTCCACGTGATCGCCGCGCATCCGAACCGGATACCGGCCACGGCGACTCGCGACGAGCCTAACGCGGTCCAGATCTGGGGGGCACTCCAGGCGAGGGCAGCCAAGACGCCGCCCTCGTGGAAGAACCGCCGTCGATCGATCAGTCTGGTAGTTGGAGCGCTGGGCACGCTGGAAGGTGCACCTTGCCAAAAAAACCTGCCAGGTCCGCTGCCTCAGCGTGACGTGTTCGCGCGGCGATGGACCAGACACTCACCGGCGGTTTGCAACGCGCGCTTCTGGGCCTCGATCCTGCTTCTTCACTTCGCGCACGCGCACGGCGCCCTGCTCAGGTACGATGTCCCGCCCGTGCAGCTTCATCCACGCCTGCGTGAACTCGGCGCCGAGCAGCACGATCAGCGCCGCGTAATAGATCCATACGAGCAACACCGCGAGCGCGCCTGCTGCGCCGAACGCGCTGCCGGGGTTGCTCTGTCCGATATACAGCCCGATGAGAAACTTGCCGACCACGAAAAATATCGCGGTCGCGACGGCGCCGACCCACACGTCGCGCCAATCGATCTTCGCGTCAGGCAGCACTTTGAAGATCGCAGCGAACAAGAGCGCAATCACGACGAACGACAACGCGAAGTTGAGCGCCTGCCCCACTGTCTCGCCGAACCCGCCGAAGAGTGCCTGACCCGCCGCACTGAGCGCGGCGGTGAGCGCGAGCGAGACGAGTATCAGGAAGGCGATCCCCAGCACCATCCCGAGCGACAGAAACCGCTTCGTGATGAAGTTCTTGATTCCACCACGCTTGGGATCGGGCTCGACCTCCCACGCACGGTTGAGTGCCTGCTGCAGCGACACGAACGCGCCCGTCGCCCCGAACACGAGCCCGGCAATGCCCAACACGAGACGTATGCCGGTGCCGGACGTGGTTTGCTGTTGCGCACTCATCATCATGGTCTGAACCTGGCGCGCTACCTCCTGGCCCATGACTGCCTGAAACTGACCGGTAAGCGCGTCGCGAACCTGCGTCGCGTCCCAGATGAGGCTCGCGACCTGGAGCAGGATCACGAGCAGCGGTGCGAGCGCGAAGACGGTGAAGTACGAGAGCGCCGCGGCCATCCAGGTCGCGTCGTCATTGAAGAATTCCTTGAACGTGTCCTTGGCCAGCCCGAGAGCCTGCTTGGGTCCGATCACCGTGTCCTCCAACAACATCCGACGAGCCGTTGTTAGGGCACGGGCCGTGCCGCGGGCAAGTTAGAATGGCGCTTGCCGAGCGCCGGGATCACGGCCGTTGTCGTTAGGCGTGCGCCGCGGAAGCCGCACACTGAACGTGCTGCCCTGGCCGAGCACGCTCGCGACCGTGATCTCGCCGCCAAGGATCCGAGCGAGTCGCCGGCTGACGCTGAGGCCCAACCCCACACCTTCAGGACGCTCATGGTCTCCCGCGCTCGCCTGCCAGAAGCTCTCGAAGACGTGCGGAAGGTCCTCGCTCGAGATCCCGCGCCCGGTATCAGTCACGTCGATGACGAACATCTCCTCCTCCGCACGGAGCTCGCACCGCACGGAACCGCGCTCCGTGAACTTGCCGGCATTCGTCAACAGGTTCAGCAGGATCTGGCGCACTTTCGTCACGTCCGTCGCGAGCTCATTCGGCTCCGGCGGAAGGTCCACGTGCAGCGCCAGACCCTTCGCCGTCATGAGCGGCTCCACGAGCGTCGTCGCGTCCCGCACGACGGTTCGCGCGTCGACCTGCTCCACGCGAATGTCGTCGTGCCCGGCTTCTATGCGAGACAGGGAAAGAATCTGCTCGATGAGCGCGAGCAGGTGCGTTGCGCTGCCCTTCACGCGACCGAGCTGAGCGACCTGCTGGTCGTTCAGCGGCCCGGTGATTCCGTCCGCGAGTAGCGACACATACCCGATGATCGCGTTGAGCGGTGTACGCAGCTCGTGTGACATGACCGCGAGGAAGTCGGACTTCGCGCTGCTCGCGAGCTCCGCGTCGCGTCGCGCCGCCCGCTCACGCACCAGACTCGCCGCTCGCTCGCTGTCCGCGCGGCGACGCTCGCGTACGATCGCCGCGAGCACGAGGCTCGTGAGCGTCGCGACACCCATGAACGCCCCGAGATGCACGAGGCTGAGCCCGAGCGTCTCGCGCGCGAACGGGCCGGAACCGCGACTGGTCGACCACACGGCGAGTGCCGCGATCACCGCGGAGCCGGTCGCTGCCCCGCGTACCTCGAAGCTGAACGCTGCCCAGATGAGCAGGGGAAGCGCGACATACACGAGCGGCGCCGTGGCTCGGCCCGGCAGGAGCCCGCCGAACACGAGGAAGCCAGCGATCCCCGTGATAACCACCAGCACCGTGCCCTCGAGAATCCGCGCCGTGGATGCGCCGCGCCGCGGACGGCTCACCCACGCGAGGATGAGTGGCGTCACGAGCAGAATGCCCATCGCGTCCCCGCCCCACCAGGTGAACCACGCGGCGGCGATTCCGCTCGCTGCGAGCGTTCCGGTCAGAACCAACCCGGCCACGCCAACAGTCGCGCCGACCATCGGCGCGACGATTGCGCCGAGTATGGTGAGGGCGAGCACGTCGCGCGTGCGCTCGAGCGACGAGTCGAAGTCGCTCATGCGCCGGAGCAGCGACGCCGCAACGAGGGCCTCGAGCGGATTGCCAACGGCCGTGAACCACGCGACGGCAATTGGCGCATCGGTGGTGGCATTCGCGATGAAGGCGCCGATGGCGACGCCAGGCCAGACCTGTCGGCCAAGGAGCAGCATCGCGGCAACCGCGACGCCTGACGGCGGCCACACGAGCGTGACGGTTACGCCCACGGTCGCGAGCGTCAGGCCAAGCTTGGCCGCCAGGAAATACGCGGCTGCCACGCCGGCGTTCCACGCCACGTCGGCCCGTCGCAGTGGCATCCGGCGCCTAACGTGTCAGATCTGTTGCGACGATCGCTGCCCTCGGCATTACAGGTCTCCGCGCTTCATGGCGTCGACGGCGTAATGGGAGGCGCGCGCCGTGAGCGCCATGTACGTGAGTGACGGGTTCTGGTTCCCACTCGACGCCATGCAGGCCCCGTCCGTAACGAAGACGTTAGGGACATCCCACGCTTGATTCCAGCCATTCAGCACCGACGTCTTCGGGTCGCGCCCCATCCTCGCTGTCCGCGTCTCGTGATTCGTGCTACCCGGCGTGCTCGGTCCTCGGGCGTCCGGCCGAATGTCCTTCGCGCTATCGGCCGGCCGATTGCCGATTCCCTGTCCTGACACTTCCAAATTGTCCTTCGCGTTTCGCGCGCACCAGCCGAGAAACGCCAGCATTCCGAGCCATGAGACGGTGTGGGTCACCTCGAACAGTTGATGCCAGGGCGTCGGCGCGGTACCCACGCGAGCAGGCACCAGCATGAAGGTCATGGACGTCGCGACGAGCGCCACTGCCGCCGGTGTCGCAATCCGGCACAAGGCAACGAACGCCAGCACGACCAGCACGTCGTCGTAAAGCCGATGATACGCCCAGAACCGTGTCACCAGCGCAATGACTCCGATCCGGACCCACAGGTCGACGTGGCGATGCCGGTAGGCCCAAACCCCGACCACCACGAACACGACGACCGAGATCGCGGGCGTTAGGCGGCCGAGCCCGGCGGCAGCGAGCCAGGCGCCCAGGTTGGCGTAGTCACCACCCTGCGTGGATACGGTGGTCGTTACCGCGAGCCACTCGCGAAGCTGAGTCGCCAAGCCTGCGTCCTGGAACCACGCCGCGACCATGGTGACCGCGACGTAGCCCGCTGCCACGAGCAGCGCAGGTCGCACCCGCCACGGCCAGATTCGTCGCGCCGGTCCTGCCCGAGGCGCGAACAGTACGAGCCACAGAAACGGGGCAGCGAGCGTCACCTTCACCATCCCGAAGATCACGCCTACCGACGCGGCCAGATCCTCGGCCCACGTCCCCGAACCGCGATGAATCAGCAGCAATGCCGCAACGAGAGGCGCCAGGACGTGAAGCGTCAGTTGACCGTTGCCGACGACGACGCCCGTCTCGTTCATGGCGAGCAGCAGGAGCGCGGCGAGCGCGCGCTGCCAAGCGCCCGTCGCGCCACTCTCGCGGACGACGAGCCACGTCAATGCTGCGAGTGCGACGATCGTCGTCGCGGCCCAGAACCAGCGGGCGGCCTCGAGCGACAGCCAGCCGACGAACGGCCAGAGCAGCGCGTAGCTGGCCGGCGGATACGTCGGCACCGGCATCGTGCGATACACGGGCACCCGATCGAACCAGGCGTGCACTTCAGCGTAGCGCAGCGTGAGGTCGATGGCAGCGGTTGGACCCGACCGCCAGACGAGGCGCGCCATCTCATCGCCAAGCTTCGCCGCGGCGAGCAGCGTGAGGACCGCGACGACGCCGCGAACGACAAGCCCGCGAGATCGCTCGTTCAAGACCTGCCGTTACCTCCCGGGATACCTAACGACCGACGGCCCACCAGGTGCCGGCGACCGACACGAACGCCACGACCTCGATCGCGGCCGCGGACGCGAGGCAGATGCGCGCGGATCGCGTCGGCGCGAACAGCCCGCAGAGCAGAAAGAACAGCGCGAGCAGCGGCGCGGCAAGAATTCTGAGCGGCGTCACCATGGCCCACGAGTACAGGACGCCGTGGCCGGTCGCCGACCGCGTTGCCAGGAACAGTACCGATGCCAGAATCGCCGTGGCAGCGGTCGCGAGGCCGCCAACCGAAAGGATCTTCCAAACCCCGCGGTGCGGGCGCAGAAAGTAGAGCGCCGCCCCGGTCGCGGGAATCGCGGCGACGCCCGCGACGCCGAGAAAGAGGAGCGTGTCGCCGAAGGCGGACATCCCTCCGTACGCCTGCCGGTCCACCGCACTCGTCGAGGCGATGTAGACACGCGTGGCGAGCGAGGCAACCGCCACCGCTGCGACGTAGCCCGCGACCACGATGGCTGCCTTCGCTGCTGGTTTGATCGTCATCCACTAATGACGAGCGATTCGAGCCGGTAGGCACGGTGGCTCGTCATCCTGCGCACCGGTACATTTGCCGAGCCCGGCCGGAACGATCCCAGTCACTGAGCGCGGCCATGTCGATCCTCACGATGCTCCAATGGCTCGCGGCCACAAAGTGGAGCGTCGCACTGCACGAGTCGGTCTACGTATGGCCGCTTCTCGAATCGCTCCACGTCCTGTGCATCGCACTGTTCGTCGGCACGGCGATGATGCTCGATCTGCGGTTGCTCGGTGTCGCCACGACCCACATCCCCGCGTCTGCGTTCACGCAACGCCTGTTACCATGGACACGCGGCGCATTCGTCATCATGGTCGTTACCGGCGTGCTGCTGTTCACCGCCACGCCGGTGACGTACTACGACAATCTGTCCTTTCGGGTGAAGCTGATCCTGATGGCTGCCGCCGGGTTCAACGTGTGGTTCTTCCACGCGCGCACGCGTCGGCGCATCGCCGACTGGGACTCGGCCGTCACCCCACCCACCGCCGCTCGCGTGGCAGCGATCGTGTCGCTCGCGGCGTGGGCCGGAGTCGTGATCGCCGGGCGCCTCATCGCCTACGAGGATTCGCCGACCCACCTGCTGACACGGATCTCGCCGTGGATCTTCCCGGCCTTCGAATCGGCGCACCTGCTCGGGTTGTGCGCACTCGGCGGCACGCTGCTGATCATCGACCTCCGCATGCTCGGCTTCGGCCTAACGAGTCAACCGCTGGCGGCGCTCGCCGCCGCAGTCGACCCGTGGCTCCGCCGGAGTGTCGCCTTGATGGTCTCGACCGGGCTCCTGCTCGTCGCGTCGGAGGGCGGGAGAGTCCTGCACACGCCGGCGTTCTGGGTGAAGATCGCCACGCTACCCCTCGCCGTTCTCTACACGTTCACGGTTCGCCGACGCGTCGCGGCCCAGTCGCTGGACACTTCGCGGCTCACTCGCGTTACCGCCACCGTGTCGCTACTGCTGTGGTTCACCGTGGCAGCAGCCGGCCGCTGGATCGGCTTCGAGTCGTGAACGGGATCAAGGGGGTCGCCTAACGACCTACTGTACTTTCCTTACCACCCGCAACGTCCAGCCGGTCCCGGGCTGCGACGGGAAGGTTCCAACGCGCAAGCGCGGCACGCCGCCCGAAACGAAGGAGATAGGCCGACCGTTCGCGTCGGTCCCTTTCAGATCGTCGATCTGCTGCCCGTTCGGCGACCCTCCCCCTCCATCGTCGGCTTTCGGATACGCGTTCAACGCGTCCGAGGTCTCCTGCGGATCGCACGTGTTGGCCGGATTCTGCGCCAGCTCCGCGTGCGAATACCCACGCGGCTGCGACTTGAGCCAGCCGCCTCTCAGCGAATCGCTGTTGACGGTCAACTCCACCTCCTCCGCCGTCCAACCCTTGATCCTCAGCTCACACCACACACGCTCGTCGTCGCCCGGGCGCTTTCTCCCTTTCGTCAAGCAGTAATCGATGTCGGTGTCGCGCCACAGCATTCCATAGTAGACCACGTCATCGTCGGACGCCGTCGTCTCGACTCCGACGATCGTACCGACCATGCGGTCGGTCCCGTTGAGCCTCACCTTGCACTGTGGCGCTCCATTGAGCTCCCCCACATAGCCCGTCATGGTGAACTCGACGTCGTACACTCCCAGGCGTCCGCCGGGGCTCGTTGGGTCGACGATCCTCAGGATGACCGGGATGGTGTCGGTCCGAGTCTTCGGGTCGTTCGACGCGACTCGCACCGTGTCGTAATACGTGCCGGCCTTCATTCCCGCCGTGCTCACGGTGAACGTAAGCGACGCCGGCGCGGTACCCTGCCCCGGTCCGACCGTCAGCCAGGCTGCCTGCTTGCCAGTGAGCTGCCACGTCAGCGAGCCAGCCCCCGTGTTCGAGATCGTGCTGGTCTGATTCGCGGGGTTGGGCCCGCGCGCGATCGCGGCGAAGACGTGGCCTCGGGGGCTCGCCTCGATCGTCTGACTCGCGGCCTCCGCACTAACGACCGCCCCAAGGAGTGCCGGCAGATACCTGATTCCAACCGTGATCACGCCCGCCGCCATGTCGCCCTCGTTGCCTGGTGAGGGCAACATTATGGTCGAGGCGCGTCATCCCGGCGTCATCGCGATCAACGGGGTCAGCGTCGTTTTGCAGATCAAGGGGATCAAGGGGGATCAAGGGGTCAGAGCCCTTGAATTTCGAGATCTCTGTCGAGCCGAGGTCACAAAAATTCAAGGGCTCTGACCCCTTGATCCGATTCCCGATTCCCTACGGAACGATCTGCGGCTTCCCGATCTGATACTCCTTCGGCGGCTCCGCGCCCTGCAGGTTCTTCACGAAGTAATCCCACCGCCGACGCATGATGTAGTTGTTGTCCACGCCGTACCCGTGGCGCGCGTGCGGCAGCATGATCAGATCGAAGTCCTTCCCCGCCTTCACGAGCGCGTCCACCACGAGCTGCGTGTTCTCCGCCGGCACGTTGTCGTCCATCTGCCCGTGAATGAGCATCAACTTGCCCTTCAGGTTCTTCGCGTACGTCTCGTTCGCCTCGGCCGTGTAGTTGTCGGTGCTCCCGTTCTTCTCGAGTAGCCCCTGATAGCGCTCGCCCCAGTCATCCTCGTAGTTCCGGTTGTCGTGATTGCCCGACTCGGCGATCCCGACATCGAAGAAGTCCGTGAACTTGAACATCGCGCTCGCCGTGGCGAAGCCGCCGCCCGAGTGACCCCAGATGCCCACCTTGTCCACGTCGATGAACGAGTACTTCTGCGCGAGCTCCTTGATCCCCGCGACCTGATCGGGAATCGTGTTGTCGCCCATGTGGCCGTAGTACGTGTCGTGAAACGCCTTCGATCGTCCCGGCGTGCCCATCCCATCGATCGCCACGACGATGAAGCCCAGCTCCGCGAGCGCCTGATGGTCGCCGCGCGCGGGCGAGAAGCTGCGAGGTCCGACGCTCCCGCTCTGCGGCCCCGGATAGATGTAGTCGATGATCGGATACTTCTTCGCGGAGTCGAGCTTGGACGGCGTGAACATCAGACCGTAGATGTCGGTCTTCCCATCACGCCCCTTCACCGTGAAGGGCGTCGGCGGCTTCCATCCGGTCGCGAGCAGCCGCGAGATGTCCGCCTTCTCGAGAGTCTGCAGAACCTTGCCGTTCGCGTCGCGGAGCACCGTCACCGGTGGCATCACAGGCGTCGAGTACGCATCCACGAAGTACTTGCCATCGGGCGACGCCGTGATCGTGTGGTTCGCGTTCTCCGGCGTCAGGAGCGTCTGCCCCTTCCCGTCGAACCCGATTCGGTAGAGGTGCTGGAAGTACGGATCGCGACTCGGGTCCTTGCCCTGCGCCATGAAGTAGATCTGACGGGCCTTCTCATCCACGCGGACGAGATCCTCGACGTTGCCGTCGCCGGTGGTGATGCGGTTCTTGAGCTTCCCTGTCGTCAGGTCGTACAGGTAGAGATGAATCCAGTTGTCGCGCTGCGACCACCAGATCAACTCGTTCGACGCCGGCAGCGGACGCCACAGATTCTCGGGCAGCGACGCGTCGCCTACCTGCGTATTCGCCTGCTCCTCGAACAGGGTCTTCACCTCGCCAGTCTTCGCGTCGGCTACACGGAACCACGCCGTCTTGTGGTCGCGCGAGCTCGAGATGAACGCGAGGTGCGAGCCGTCCGGATACCACTGCGCGTCGCAGATCTCTCCACCGCAGCTCACGTGGTCGGAGACCGTAGAGCGATGGAAGTCCGGCGGCATCTCGAGCCGCAACACGTGCGCACCGCCGTTAGGCAGCAGGTGGATGATGACGCGGCTGATGTGGAAGACCGCGCTGTCGCCCGGCATCGGATACTTCCACTCATCGAGCTTCGGCCCGCCGACATTCGTCGTCACGAGGTAGAAGTCGCGCACGCCTCGACTATCGTGCTGGAACGTGGCGATCTGCTTCGAGTCCGGCGACCAGGTGAGCACCGGGCGATCGCTGTGCGCCCAGCCCGCGTTGTCCGTCGCGTAGCCGAAATCCCTGATGCCGTCGGTCGTGAGCTGCTCGTCCTTCCCGGTGGCGAGCTCGCGTGCCCACAAGTTGTAGTCCTTGATGTAGGCGGCCCACTTGCCATCGGGCGAGACGCTCGAGTTCGCCGGCGCCCGGCTATCCGACGCCGTCGAATCAGCCGCCACGCAGGTGTACGCCTGCAGGTCGCATTTCCACCGGCCACGCGGCAGGCTCACCGAGATCGACCGATTGTCCTTCGACAGCTCGAGCGTCTGAAATGGCAGGCGCGTTCCCTCCACTCGGCCCCCTGAAGCCGCGGCCAGCGCCGCTGCAAGCCGAGTCTGATCGAAGAGCGGCTCGCGCGTTCGCTTGGCGGGGTCGACGACGATGAACGCGCTCCCGGTCGCCACCGTGGTCCGGTACCACAGCCGTCCATCCTCGAGCCACGTCGGGCGGAAGCCCAGCCCGGTCACCAGCGGCACGGTGTTGTTGCCCAGGAACTTCTCGGCCCGGGCGTAGTCCTCTGCCGTGAGCTTCTTCGGCTCCTGGGCGGCGGCCGGTCGGGCGGTGAGCGACGGGAGAGCGGCCGCGGCCGCGATCAGGACGACGTGATTGAGGCGCATAGAGGAGAGGCAACGTGGTTGAATCGCGAGCGCCGACGACGGCCGGCACCACGGACGGCTACGGGTAGGGCGACCGCCGGCCTGCACAACCGGATCGAGCACGAAGAATACGAGCGACGCGCATAGTACGTTAGGAACACGCACCTCGACACGACCAAACCCGCGAATACATACTGGACCGGTCGACGAGCACGAGGGCGACGCAATGGGGGCCCCAGAGGAAGACACGAGCCGAACTGTGAACGGTCCGAGCCCGCGAGTCGGTAACCGCGGCAGCGACCAGCCGGCACCCGAGGATCCGCTTCAGGAGCGGATCGCCCGACTCGAGGCGCGCCTCGCTGACATGCCGCCGGATCCCGACGCCCATGTGAACGCGCTATACACCGGAATCCGGTCGCTGGTCGGCGAGCTGATTCGCCGGCGGCGTCAGGCGGAAGCAACGTGCGAGACGCTGACGCGGGTGCTCGAGGCCACGAGCGATGGGTTCGTCGCGCTCGACGCCGACTGGCGCTACACGTACGTGAACGCGCATGCCGGGCGGATGTTCAACCGCGACCCGGCCTCGCTCATCGGAAAGCACATCTGGACCGAGTTTCCCGAAGGCGTCGGACAGCCGTTTCAGCAGGAATACGAGCGTGCTGCGGCGGACGGGATGCCGCATCAGATCGAGGCCTACTATCCGCCGTACGGAAAGTGGTTCGAGAATCGGATTTATCCGTACGCGGGCGGGGTCGCGATCTTCTTCCAGGACGTCACCGAACGTCGCACCGCCGAGGCCCGGTTGCGCGAGAGCGAGCAGCGCTATCGATCGCTGTTCGATAACCACCCCGACGCAGTGTACTCTTTCGACCGCGAAGGCCGTTTCGTCAGTGCCAACGCCGCCTGCGAGGGACTATCGGGTTACTCGTCAGAGGAGCTGATCGGGAAACCGTTCGCACCGATCATCGTGCCGGAGAATCGTCTGCGGACCCTCGAGCGATTCCGCGGGGTCATGGCCGGCGTCGCCACGAGCTACGATGAGACGATCCTCCACAAGAGCGGCCGTCGCATCGAGGCCAACATCACGGCGCTCCCCATCGTCGTCGACGGCAACGTCGTCGGCATGTACGGCATCGCGCAGGACCTGACAACGCGGCGCGAGCTCGAAGCCCGTCTGCATCAGGCCGAGAAGATGCAGGCGGTCGGGCGGCTTGCAGCGAGCGTTGCGCACGATTTCAACAACCTGCTCACGATCATCCAGAGCTGCGCCGCGATGATCACGACCGACCTGCCGGCGTCCAGCCAATCGCACGCCGATGCGCAGGAGATCCTGAAGGCGTCGCGACGGGCCAGCGAGCTGACGCAGCAGCTGCTCGCGTTCAGCCGGAAGCAGGTGCTGCAACCGCAGCGCGTCGACGTCAATCAACAGATCACGTCGTTCCTCGGGATGCTGCGGCGCGTGATGGGCACCCACATCCTCGTCGAGACGGAGCTTGGCGCGCACACCTGGCAGGTGGTCGCGGACCCCGGCCAGCTCGAGCGCGTGCTCATGAACCTCGGCGTGAACGCGCGGGACGCGATGCCTAACGGCGGAACGCTGCGCCTGCGCACGGAGAACGTCGTGCTCGACAGCGCACACGCGAGCGAGGCCGCGGGCCTCTCGCCGGGCGCCTACGTGCGGATCCTGATCGAAGACACCGGGACAGGCATCGATCCGTCGGTGCTGCCGCACATCTTCGAGCCGTTCGTGACGACCAAGCCCCAGGGCCTCGGCACCGGCCTTGGCCTGTCGACGGTGTATGGCATCATCGAGCAGACCGGCGGCACGATTCGCGTCGACACGACGCCGGGGCGAGGGAGTCGGTTTTCGGTGTATCTGCCGCGGGCGGAGGACGATTCGTTGAGACGGACGGCGTGACTGGAATCTGGCGACTGGCGACTGGCGACTGGC
>Ga0310810_10007507_pt1 | contig 12443 bp, 10 predicted proteins | sample NCmetagenome_FD_207641 | JGI IMG/M metagenome (GOLD analysis project Ga0310810, IMG submission 207641) | Soil microbial communities from experimental microcosm in Duke University, North Carolina, United States - NC | ecosystem: Engineered > Artificial ecosystem > Soil microcosm > Unclassified ... | reverse complement strand
GCTTGGTTTCGAAGCATGCGAAGCGTGCATCGTCGACCAGGCCAAGTTCGCGGCCGATGCCGGTCAGGCGCAGGTCGGCGTTGTCCTCGCGCAACTGCAGCCGATACTCGGCGCGCGACGTGAACATGCGGTAGGGCTCGGTCGTGCCCTGGGTGATCAGGTCGTCGATCAGCACGCCGATGTAGGCCTGGTCGCGACGCGGCGACCAGGCGTCCTGCTCCTGCACGTAACGCGCGGCATTCAGGCCGGCGATCAGCCCTTGTGCGGCGGCTTCCTCGTAGCCGGTGGTGCCGTTGATCTGGCCGGCGAAGAACAGGCCGGCGACCGCCTTGGTTTCCAGCGAGGCCTTCAGCCCGCGTGGATCGAAGAAGTCGTACTCGATGGCGTAACCGGCCCGGGTGATGTGCGCGCGCTCGAAGCCGCGGATGCTGCGCACCAGGTCCAGCTGCACGTCGAACGGCAGCGAGGTGGAGATGCCGTTGGGATAGATCTCGGTGACGTCGAGGCCCTCGGGTTCGACGAAGATCTGGTGCGATGCCTTCTCGGCGAAACGCACGACCTTGTCCTCGATCGACGGGCAATAGCGCGGGCCGATGCCTTCGATCTGGCCGCTGTACAAGGGCGACCGATGCAGCGCGCCACGGATGATGTCGTGGGTACGTTCGCAGGTGTGGGTGATCCAGCACGACAACTGCCGCGGATGCTGCGCGCGCGAGCCCATGAACGAGAACACCGGACGCGGCGTGTCGCCGGGTTGTTCGTCCATCACCGAATAATCGAGTGAGCGGCCATCGATCCGTGGCGGCGTGCCGGTCTTGAGCCGGTCGACCACGAACGGGCCGTCGCGCAACTTCTGCGCCAGCGTGGTCGCCGGCGGATCGCCGGCGCGGCCGGCGGCGTACTGGGTTTCACCGACATGGATCTTGCCGGCGAGGAAGGTGCCGGCGGTCAGCACCACGGTCGGCGCTTCGAAGCGCAATCCGGTCTGGGTGATCGCGCCGCGCACGCGGCCGTTGTCGCCCGCGTTGTATTGAATCAGGATGTCGTCGACCGCGGACTGGAAGAGGGTCAGGTTTGGCTGCGATTCGACCGCGCGGCGGATGGCGCTGCGATACAGCGACCGATCGGCCTGGCAGCGGGTCGCACGCACCGCCGGGCCCTTCGATGCGTTGAGCGTGCGCCACTGGATGCCGGCGGCATCGGCGGCATGCGCCATGATCCCGCCGAGCGCATCGATCTCGCGCACCAGATGGCCCTTGCCAATGCCGCCGATCGCCGGGTTGCAGCTCATCGCGCCGACGGTCTCGACGTTGTGGGTCAGCAGCAGCGTGCGTGCACCGGCGCGCGCAGCCGCGAGCGCCGCTTCGGTGCCGGCATGGCCGCCGCCGATCACGATCACGTCGTAACGGTAGAAGGAGTCGCTCATCGGGCCGCGTCCGTCAGGCTGAAGCATTCACATTGTCGCGCGGATGCCGGCATTCGTTGGCACGCTTCCTGCATATCTACCCATGCACCCGGGATGGCAGGCGTCAGGGGCGCCGGTCGGATTGGAACAGGGCTGACCAAGTGCATGCCGGGGGAGCAAGGGGCCGAATGTCGGGGGACATTCGGCCCCATTTTTTTGCCCGGCACCCGGTGCTGCGCGGCTGCAGCCTGAGCTGCTCGAAATGGCGCCGACGCCACGGCAGGGAGAACGGAACAGGGGGGATCCGGGATTCCCCGCCGGGGCGTCGACATGAAGCGGGACGCGGAATACGTCGCAATGCGACGCATCCGGTCAATTGGTGGCTAGCTTGCGACTACCCGCGCGACAGCGCAAGCGCCATCACGGTTCGTGTTTGCGACGCAGGTCGCGGTCTGGCTCGCGGGGGACCTGGATGCGGTCGGGCTCGCTGCGGTTTTGGCTGCGCTCCGGCACGCGACGCTCCTCGCGGGTCACCGTCGGCTGGTCGTCGCTCATCCGGGGCATCGGCGGCCGTAGCGTCGGGGTCGCGTGATCCCGGCGCTGTTGCGGCACCGGGGTGACGACCGGCGGCCTCACGCGTACGAAATCACGCCAGGGTGGAGGACGATGCGCGTCGTCGTCGCGCGGCGTGCGCGGCGGCGTGCCGGTGCCGTCGTCGTCGTGGTGGTCGCCATGATGGTCGTGGTCGTGGTCGTGGTCGTGATGGTGCGGCCGGCGATAGGGCGTGTAGTAACGCCACGGATCGTAATAGCCGCCATAAAAGCCGTACGGGCCGCCGTAGCCATAGCCCCAGCCGAAGCTGCCGCTCCAGCCGCCGGGATAGCCGTAGCCGAACCCGCCGTAGGGATAACCGTAATCGCGGTATACGACCTGCGGCTGGCCGTAGTAGTAATCGCCGTTGCCGCCTCGGTACTGGTAACCGGACGTGACGCAGCCGCCGAGCATCGCGATTGCGAGTGCCGGAAGCAGGAGTTTGCGGATCATGGTCATTCCCCTGTGTTTACCGTCGCAGCATCCGCGCGGTGCATTGAATCCGTGCTTAATCCGGATGACGCAAGCGTTGTGGATGCTGAACCGGTTTTGCCGGCCTGGATTGGCCCATGCCACGCGAACCATGATGCACGTCGAAAGAGGCAACGCGCTGGCCGCGTAGTATCGGCCGGTCCGCCCAGCAAGGATCCTGCATGTCGCTGCGAAGTCTTCCCGCCTGCCTCGCCCTCGTCCTCGCACTGTCCGCCTGTGATCGGGCCCCGCCGGCGCCCGCGGCGCCAGCCGACACCCAGGCGCCTGCCGCCCCGCACGCCTTCAAGGATGCGATCGATGCCGGCGATTTCGCCGAACACGTCAGGACGCTCGCCTCCGACGCCTTTGAAGGCCGCGGCCCGGGTACGCCGGGCGAGGACAAGTCGGTCGAATACATCCGCTCGCAGTTCGAGCGCATCGGCCTGCAGCCGGGCAACCACGGCCAATGGTTCCAGACCGTGCCGATGGTGGAGACCACCGCCGACGAATCGACCGCGATCACCATCGACGTCGATGGCAAGCCGCACGTGCTCCGGTATGGCGACGACATGGTGATCGGCACCCGTACCGGCAGGCCGGAGGTGAAGATCGACGGCAGCCAGCTGGTGTTCGTCGGCTACGGCGTCGATGCGCCCGAGCAGCACTGGAACGACTACGCCGGGATCGACGTCAAGGGCAAGACCGTGGTCATGCTGGTCAACGACCCCGGCTTCCATGCGCATGACGAATCGCTGTTCGAAGGCAAGCGCATGACCTGGTACGGTCGTTGGGTCTACAAGTACGAGGAGGCCGCGCGCAAGGGCGCAGCCGCCGCCCTGATCATCCACGACACGCCCGGTGCCTCATACGGCTGGGACGTCGTCCGGAATTCCTGGTCCGGCGCGCAGTACGACCTGCCCGCGGCGAGCGATCCGGCGCCGCGCCTGCCGGCGCAGGGCTGGATCACCGGTGATCAGGCCAAGGCGTTGTTCGCAGACGCCGGACTCGACCTGGATGCATTGCGCGTGGCCGCGGGCAAGCGCGGCTTCAAGCCGGTGCCGATGGCGGCGAAGCTGTCGCTGGACCTCAAGAGCGCGATCAGCGAAAAACAATCCCGCAACGTGATCGGACTGCTGCCTGGCAGCACGCATCCCGATGAAGCCATGATCTACATGGCGCACTGGGACCACCTGGGCAAGCATCCGGACGAGGCGGGCGACAACATCTACAACGGCGCGGTCGACAACGGCACCGGCGTCGCCGGCATCCTCGAGATCGCCGAGGCGTTCGCGCACCAGTCCCCGAAGCCGGCGCGATCATTGCTGTTCATCGCGGTGACGCTGGAGGAGTCGGGCCTGCTCGGCTCGCAGTATTACGTGGCCCATCCGGCGGTCCCGCTCGACAAGACCGTCGGGGTGGTCAACCTCGACGCGCTGGGCGTCTACGGCAAGACCCGGGATCTCACGGTGGTCGGCATGGGCAGTTCCGAACTCGAGGACGTCCTCAAGCCGGTGGCCGACCAGCTGCAGCTCAGCCTGCATGCCGAGGCCCATCCGGAAGCCGGCAGCTACTTCCGCTCCGATCATTTCAATTTCGCCAGGGCCGGCGTGCCCGCCATGGACATCGGCAGCGGCAACGACCTGGTCGAGGGTGGCAAGGCCGCCGGCGAGGCTGCCGGCAAGGACTACAACGAGCATCGCTACCACAAGCCGGGCGATGAATATGATCCCGGCTGGAAGCTCGACGGCGTGATGGACGACCTGGCGGCCGCGTACGGCGTCGGTCGCGAACTCACCAGTTCCGGCCAATGGCCAAACTGGTATCGCGGCAATCCGTTCCGCGCGGCGCGTGACACGATGATGGCGTCGAAACCAGCGACAACCCCGACGCAATAAGCACGCGGTCGAGGCTGTCTAAAGACGGCAACAGGCAAGCCCGTTCCATCACGACACGACACTTGGGGAAACACATGACGATTGCTTACTGGTGTGTGCTGGTCGCGGCTGTCCTGCCCTACCTCTGGGTCACCGTTGCCAAGGCCAGCGGCCAGCGCTACGACAACCGCGAGCCGCGCGCCTGGCAGGCGCAGCAGGACAACCCGCGCAGCAACCGCGCCAACGCGGCGCAGATGAATGCCTTCGAGGCGTTTGCGCCATTCGCGGCGAGCGTGCTGATGGCGCAGGTCGCGGGCGTGGATCCGGCACGCATCTCGATGCTGGCCATCGCATTCGTGCTGCTGCGCGTGCTGCACGGCGTGTTCTACGTCGCCGGCGTGCATGCCCTGCGCAGCCTGGTGTGGTTCGGTGGCTTCGGCGTGGTGGTGTGGCTGATGGTGCAGGCGGCGTTGCGGGTCGCATGACCCGCCATCGCGGCGTTTGAAGATACGGCGGGCCGGGCCCGCCTAGGCTGCAACCAATCGCACCCGCGCGAAGTTGCGCTTGCCGACCGCGAGCACGCCTTCGAATCCAGGCATGAACACCTGCTGCGGATCCTCGACGACGACATTGTCGATCCGCACCGCGCGTTCCTTGAGCTTGCGATTGGCTTCCGAGTTGCTCGGCATCAATCCGGCCGCGACCAGCAGCGCGGCGATGCGCAGGCCTTCGGCGGGCACGGTCACGTCGGTCAACGGCAGCGACGCGGTATCGCCTTCGCCACGCACCGCCGCATTCCAGCCGGCGACCGCATTGTCCGCCGCCCCCTCGCCATGGAAGCGCGCGGCCAGCTCACGCGCCAGCCGCAGCTTGATGTCGCGCGGATTGCGGCGACCGCCGGCGATGTCGGCCTGCAACGCCTTGGCCTCGTCGACCCCGATCTCGAAACTCAGCAGTTCGATCCAGCGCCACATCAGCGCGTCGTCGATCTTCATGGTCTTGGTGACGATGTCGATCGCCGGTTCGTCGATGCCGATGTAGTTGCCGAGCGACTTCGACATCTTCTGCACGCCATCGAGGCCTTCCAGCAGCGGCATCGTCAGGACGATCTGCGGCGGCTGGCCGTGGCTTTCCTGCAGGCCGCGGCCCATCAGCAAATTGAATTTCTGGTCGGTGCCACCGAGTTCGACGTCGGCCTTGAGCGCGACCGAGTCGTAACCCTGCACCAGCGGATACAGGAACTCGTGGATCGCGATCGGCTGCTGCGCGGCGTAACGCTTGCTGAAGTCGTCGCGCTCGAGCATGCGCGCGACCGTGTGCTGCGCGGCGAGCCTGATCATGTCGGCGGCCGACATCTGGCCGAACCATTCGCTGTTGAATCGCACTTCGGTGCGGTCGCGATCGAGCACCTTGAACACCTGGGCGGCATAGGTCTGCGCGTTGGCGAGGACGTCCTCGCGCGTGAGCGGTTTGCGGGTGACGTTCTTGCCGGTCGGGTCGCCGATCATCCCGGTGAAGTCGCCGATCAGGAAGATCACCTGGTGGCCGAGGTCCTGGAACTGCCGCATCTTGTTGAGGAGCACGGTATGGCCCAGATGCAGGTCGGGCGCGGTGGGGTCGAAGCCCGCCTTGATCCGCAGCGGACGGCCGAGCGCGAGCCGTGCTTCGAGCTCGTCGCGCTTGAGGATTTCATCGGCGCCACGGCCGATCAGGTCCAGTTGCTGCTGCAGGGTCACGGGAATTTCTCGTCGGTCACGGGCAAAGCGTGACGTGAAGGGTGAATTGCGTTAACGATAAGTTAATCTGAATGCGATGAAAAAATCCATCACATTCAAGGGTTTGACGCGTACTTTTCACCCGACTATGGTACCGGCTTGACGTGTCCATCACACCGGACCGGGGGAGTCCCATGATGAGTGCATCCGAGAGCAGCAGCGGTCGTCGCGTCCGCCTGCAGAACCTGCGCGAAGCCGCGCTGCATCGAAAGGTGCTGAGCCAGCACCTCGCCCCGGCCTTCAATGGCCGCTGGACCCGCCGCCATTGGGCGCATGCGAGCCTGTTCGCGACCCTGGGTGCCTTGCTCGCCGCGATCATCCCCGGATTCTCGCCTGCCATGGATGCTGGTGCGATGCAGGCCTCGACCGGGCCGTCGCGCACCACGCTGGCGCTGGCGCTGCCGACCTTGCCGCTCGCGCAGCTGCGCGGCCACAAAGGCGATAGCTGGCAGCTGGTCACCGTGCAGCGCGGGCAGACGTTGGGCTCGCTGTTCGACGACCTCGACATTCCCGCCGGCACCATGCATCGCATCCTCGCCCTGCCCGGCGCGAAGGACGCGCTGACGCGGCTCAAGCCGGGCGCGGTGTTGAGTTTCGACCTTCCGGTCAACGGCCAGTTGCGTACCTTCCGCTATGACCGCGACGACACCCATCGGGTCGAGGTGTCGCTGCGCGGCGACGACGTCCAGCAGAACGTGATCGAACGGCCGACCGAAACCCGCACCGTCGTGCTCAGCGGCGAAGTCGGGCGTTCGCTGTTCCGCTCGGCGCGCAGGCAGGGGTTGTCCGGCAGCAACATCAACACGCTGACCGACGAGATCTTCAAGTACGACATCGACTTCAACGACGACGTCGGCGCCAACGACCGTTTCAGCGTGGTCGTCGACCAGGTCTGGCGCGACGGCGAGCTGATCGGCACCGGCCCGGTGCAGGCGGCGACCTTCACCGTCGGCGGCAAGCTGCATTCCGGCTTCCGCTTCGAGCGCAACGGCAAGGCCGAGTACTTCACCGCCGACGGCCGCCCGCTCAAGCGCAGCTTCATCCGCATGCCGATCCCGTATGCACGCCTGACCTCGACCTTCGGCGCGCGCAAGCATCCGATCCTCGGCCGCGTGCGCATGCACCAGGGCGTCGACTACGCCGCCTCGATCGGCACCCCGATCATGGCCGCAGGCGACGCCCGCGTTGCCTTCGTCGGCATGAAGGGCGGTTACGGCCGCGCCGTGATCCTCGACCACGGCCGTGGCTACACGACCCTGTACGGGCACATGTCGCGCTTCGGCAAGGAGCACGTTGGCCAGCGCATCGCGCAGGGCACGGTGATCGGCTACGTCGGCATGAGCGGACTGGCGACCGGACCGCACCTGCATTACGAATTCCGCGTCAATGGCGTGCATCGCAATCCGCTGTCGATCACGATGCCGCCACCGGAACCGCTGAGCGGCGCCGCGTTGGCGCAGTTCCGCACCCAGACCAGCAACGCGCTGGCCAAGATCCGCAAGGTCGAGGACGTGATCTACGCCGATGCCGCGCCGGTGAAGCCGAAGGCCGGCAAGAAGGCCTGAACCGTCGAAGCCGTCATCCCGCGCTGGCGGGATCATGGACTCCTGGCTGGCCTCGCGTGGGGCCTGTCGTTAACATCGGTCGGACAGCATCGTCCACGGATTCCCGCCTTCGCGGGAATGACGAGCTCAAAGGCGTCATGACCCGAATGCGCGCGCATGACTGACGATTCGGGGCAAACCAGCGGGCTCTACCTCGGCCTCATCTCCGGCACCAGCGCCGACGGCATCGATGCCGCGCTGGTGCGGTTCGCCAGCGACGACGCGCATGCGCGCTGCGAACTGGTCCACGGCCACACCTATCGCTGGGACGACGCACTGCGCACGCGCCTGGTCGCGCTCGGCCAAGGTGGCGACTGCCGGTCGCTCGACGAACTGGGCACGCTCGACGTGCGCATCGCCGAAGCCTTCGTCGACGCCGCGGCGCAGTTGCTCGCCGCCGCCGGCGTCGCGGCGACGCAGGTCCGCGCGCTCGGCTCGCATGGCCAGACCGTGCGCCATCGCCCCGCCGGTGCCGCGTTCGACGGGCGCTGGCCGTTCACGTTGCAGCTGGGCGACGGCAACCTCATCGCCGAACGCACCGGGATCGCAACCGTCGCCGATTTCCGGCGTCGCGACGTCGCCGCAGGTGGCCATGGCGCGCCGCTGCTGCCGGCGCTGCACGCCGCGTTGCTGCGTGCGCCGGATGAGCGTCGCGCGGTGCTCAACCTCGGCGGCATCGCCAACCTGACGCTGCTGCCACCACCCGACTCGAACCTCCCGGTGCGCGGCTTCGACACCGGGCCGGCCAACGCGCTGCTGGATGCATGGTGCGAACGCCATCAGGGCACCGCGTTCGATGCCGGGGGCGCGTTCGCCGCCAGTGGCCGCGTCGATGATGCGTTGCTTGCGCGCTGGCTGGCCGAGCCGTGGTTCGCGTTGCCGCCACCCAAGAGCAGCGGGCGCGAACAGTTCCATCTCGACTGGGCGACCGCGCAGCTGCGAGGCGACGAACGCGCGCAGGACGTACAGGCGAGCCTGCTGGAACTCACCGCCGCCAGCGTCGCCGCCGCGTTGCGTGCCCATCAACCGGACACGCAGCGATTGCTGGTCTGCGGCGGCGGCGTACACAACCCGCTGCTGCTGCAACGCATCGCCGCGCGCCTGCCTGGCGTACAGGTCGAATCGACCGCGGTGCATGGCGTCGATCCCGATTTCGTCGAGGCGATGGGGTTTGCCTGGCTGGCTCGGGAGACGCTCGCAGGCCGCCCGGGCAACCTGCCCGAGGTCACCGGCGCGCGGGGGCCGCGAATCCTGGGCGCGTTGTACCCGGCCTGAGCGCGGCCCTATCCGTGGCGGAAATCCTCGCGGACCAGACGGAAGTCCTCCGGAATGCGCTGCTCCGGTTCTTGCGGCAACTCGATCTGGGGCGTCGTGCGTCCGATCAGCGCGAAGCCCGGATCATTCGGCACCTGTTCCAGCGCGGCGATCGCCAATTCCAGTGCGCCGGCCTCCCGCTCGTCCAGCAGCGAGCGGCCATCGCCCTCGCAGGCGTCGAGTCCGTATTCGAGCAATCGCAACAGGGTGTCGGGCGGCGACCAGCCGCGGGCCTCGCTGATCCGGCGGATACGGTCGGCGAGGACCGCATCGATGTCGTGCAGGACGATGTCCGTCACAGTGCCTCCCCCTTGCGCGCGTCTTACCTTTGTTGCCACGCGGTATGGTGCAGCCAGCGGACAGGCGGCGCGTGCCGCAGCTGCCTAGTCCGGAGTCATTGACGACGCATCCGCGGCGCGGAATCGCGGCCACAGATACAGGAACAGCGCGGTCGCTGGCAAGACCGCGAGCGTGGCGATGATGAAATAGCTGCCGTAGCCGGTCGCTGTCACGATCCCGCCGGCGAATACCCCAAGCACCTTGCCCGGCAGGTTCACCATCGAACTGAGCAACGCGTACTGGGTCGCGGTGTGCTGGCGGTTGACCAGCGTGGACAGGAACGCGACCGCCGCGGTGCCAAGGAATCCGAGCGTGATGTTCTCGGCCGAGATCACCAGGGTCAGCGCAGCCAGGTCACCCGGATGCCGGATCAGCCACACGTACAGCAGGTTGCAACTCGCGCACAGCACGATGGACGCCAACAGTGGCCGGCGCACGCCCCAGCGCGCGATCGCCATGCCGCCGAGGAACACGCCGACGATGCCCATCCAGATGCCGTAGATCTTGGTGATCGCGCCGATCTGGGTCTTGGTGAAACCCATGTCGATGTAGAACGGGCTCATGATCCCGCCGACCAGCGCCTGCTCGGGGATCTTGAACAGCAGGATGAACAGCAGCGTCAGCAACGCCGTCTGCCAGCCGTAGCGATGGAAGAAATCGGTGAACGGGTCGGCCACGCTTTCGCGCATCCACTGCGTCCAGCTGGCCGGCCGGGTGCGCAGTACCTCCGGTTCGCGTGCGACCAGCGTGATCGCGGCGGGTACCAGCATCAGCAACGCCATCACCTGGTAGACGGTGCTCCAGGGCATGCGGTCGGCCATGAACAAGGCGAACGCGCCGGTCACGATCAAGGCGATGCGATAACCGAGCGAGTAGGTCGCGACCAGCGCGCCCTGCGCCGACGGCGGCGCGATCTCGATGCGGTAGGCGTCGACCGCGATGTCCTGGGTCGCGCCGGCGAATGCCACCAGCAGGGTGCAGGCGATGAACACGCCCAGTTGCGTTGGCGTCGCCAACGACATCGCCAGCAACCCGGCGATGACACCCAGTTGCGCGAACAACAACCAGCCGCGGCGCTGGCCCAATCGCGACAACAGCGGCAGCCGGGTGTGGTCGAGCAGCGGCGCCCAGAGGAACTTCAAGGCATACGTCATCCCGGCGCTGGCGATGATCGTGATTTCCTTCAGCTCGATGCCATTGTCCTTGAGCCAGTACGCCAGGGTGCCGGCGACCAGCAGGAACGGCAGGCCCGATGAGAAACCGAAGAAGAACATCGTCCACGCGGCGGGCTGGGTGAAGGCTTTCCAGACCGAAGGCTTGGCGGGCTTGGCGGGCTGGGCGGGCTGGGCGACAGCGTCAGCAACGGCGGCATCGGTCATTTGGCGGAGTCCACGACGGCGTAGTCGACTAGGAATGGCGCGTGATCGGAGAAGCGCGGGGTCGGGTGGATCGAGCAGGAGATGAGCTTGTCGCGCAGCGATGGCGTGACGATCTGGTAATCGATCCGCCAACCGACGTCCTTGGCGCGCGCCGCGCCGCGATTGCTCCACCAGGTGTAGTCCTGGCCGTCGGCATGCAGCGCGCGGTACGCATCGACCCAACCGCCCGGCTTTCCATCGACACCCTCCATGCACAGGCCGTTGAGCCAGTCGCGTTCGGGCGGCAGGCAGCCGGAGTTCTTCTGGTTGGATTTCCAGTTCTTGATGTCAAGCGCGGAGCGGACGATGTTCCAGTCGCCGCACAGCACGTAGTCGCGGCCGCTGGCCAGCCATTCGTCGAGGATCGGCTTGAGCCACGCCATCACCTCGAACTTGAACCCTTGGCGCAATTCGCCCGACGAACCTGACGGGATGTAGAAGGAAACGACGCTCAGGTTGCCGAAGCGTGCTTCCAGGTAGCGACCTTCCTCGTCGAACGCGTCCCAGCCCAGCGACGTGCGGATCTCGTCGGGCTCCCGCTTCGCATAGATCGCAACGCCGCTGTAACCCTTCTTGGTCGTCGCATCGCGAAACCAGGCCTTGTATCCGGCCGGCAGGTACGTGTCCCCGGCCAGCTGGTGTTCCTGCGCCTTGGTCTCCTGCACGCACAGCACGTCCGCATCCTGTTGCGCGAACCAGTCGAAGAAACCCTTGCTGGCCGCCGAGCGCAGGCCATTGGCGTTGAAGCTGACGATGCGCATGCGTGGCCGTGCACCAGGAATCGAAGTCGCCGCGATCATAACTTGCCGCCACGCGACACCGGCACGCGCCTACCATCACGCATGGCTCCATCCATCACCAAGATCCGCGTGCAACCGGTGACCGCGACATTGACCGCCGATGTGCGCGCGTTGCAGGTCGCGCCCGAACAGCGCGACTACGTCGGCGACGCGGCCTTCAACCTCGAACAGGCCCTGGCCGATCCGTCGAGCGAGGCGATGGCGATCCTTGCGGACGACCGCGTGATCGGCTTTTACCGGCTCGACTTCGCGCCCAATGCGGTCGCAGGGCGGTCGTTCGGGGCGCCGAGCGTCGGCTTGCGCGCATTCATGCTCGACGTCGCGGAGCAGGGACGCGGTTACGGCACGCGCGCCGCCCTGGCGCTGTGCGACGACCTGCAACGACGGCATCCGCAGCGACGACTGCTGGTATTGATGGTGAACTGCCGCAACCGCGCCGCGGTCGCGGCATACCGCAAGGCCGGCTTCGTCGACACCGGCGAACTGCATCGCGGCGGCCGCGCCGGGCCACAGCACCTGATGCTGCGCGGCCTGAACGACGTGGGACAATCGCGGACATGGATGACCACCGACATCGTTTCCTGACCCTCGCGCTGCAGGTGCAGGCGCTGCGTTTCGGCGAATTCACGCTGAAGTCGGGTCGCAGCAGTCCGTATTTCTTCAACGCCGGAAACTTCGACTCCGGCGCCGCGCTGGCCGGCCTGGCGGGTTGCTACGCCGATGCCATCGATGCGCACGGCGTCGGCTTCGACCTGCTGTTCGGGCCGGCCTACAAAGGCATCCCGCTGGCGACCGCGCTGGCGTGTGAATACGCGCGCCGCGGCCGCGACCTGCCACTCGCCTTCAACCGCA
>Ga0310810_10007506_pt1 | contig 12443 bp, 11 predicted proteins | sample NCmetagenome_FD_207641 | JGI IMG/M metagenome (GOLD analysis project Ga0310810, IMG submission 207641) | Soil microbial communities from experimental microcosm in Duke University, North Carolina, United States - NC | ecosystem: Engineered > Artificial ecosystem > Soil microcosm > Unclassified ... | reverse complement strand
CATCCGAGGAAATCGAATCCACTTCTTCGTCCTGCATGAAGATGAGAACGATCCCGAAGTGAAGACCAACGAGGGAAAACCGTTCCATAACCTGGCGCAAGGAACGTTTACAGACGACCAGATTGTTGTTTCCGGATCGCGGGAGAATGCCAAGATTCGCGAATATCGTCTGGTACTGAAGCGGATCAAGAAATAGACTGGAGGATGTATGCGGCGTGTCGAAATCGTCGAACGAGTGAGACTCCATCGACGTCGCGGTGCGCTCGCTCTGGTCGTCATCGCGGTAGTGGTATTGCCAGCGCCCGGTTTTGGGCAGTGGGTTCATTACCCGACGGCCGGCCTGCCTAGAAAGGCGGATGGGACTGCGAATCTAGCCGCCCCAGCGCCGCGGCTCTCCGACGGGAAACCGGACTTCTCCGGCATCTGGCACGCTGCCGCGATCAATCAGTGCGTGCCGGCCACAGGCCAATTCTGCGGGCTTGAAATCGGCGGCTCTCCACTCGCACTCAACATCGGCAAAGACCTCTCCGGTGGCCTCCCATATCAGCCCTGGGCCGCCGAACTCGTGAAACAACGGTTCAGTAAAGACGATCCGCACGTGCGCTGCCTGCCGGATAATCCTCCGCGCACATGGGGAATGCCGCACCTCACGAAAGCGATCCACACGCCGCGGCTGCTGGTGCTGCTCTACGAAGTGAACGCCATGTACCGGCAAATTTTCATTGACGGACGTCCCCAACCCGACGATCCGAACCCCTCATGGAACGGATACTCAACCGCCACCTGGGACCGCGACACGCTCGTAATCCAGACGACCGGCTTCCGTGACGATCTGTGGATCGATATGAACGGCGCCCCCCTTACCAGCGCCGGGAAAATGACAGAACGGCTGCGCCGCCCGAACTTCGGAACCCTCGAGGTGGAAATTACCGTAGACGATCCCAAAGCGTATACGCGCCCCTGGACCGTGTCGATAAAAGAGGGACTTGAAATAGACACCGAATTGATCGACGAGATCTGCCTCGAGAACGAAAAGTCGTGGCAGCATATGCAGGCAGCTCCGCCGGTCAAGTAGTGTGCCGTTGCGTTCTCGCGGTAAGCCTAAGGGCGCGGCCCATAATGCGGAGGCTCTTGCCCCAGTTCAATCGCGCCCAAATCCGGAGCGCGTCCAGCAAAGCCGTCCGTTATGTTCGGCACCGTGACGCCCCGGTCGACAGCCGTAGCGCCCGGCTTGAGACGGAAATCGAAATCTTTCGCGTCATAGATTTTCTGGACCGTCTTGACATCGCGCCCGTCCAGCCGCGGCACGTTCATGAAAATGTCGTAGTCCACCAGCAGACTATGAGCATCCTGCTTGGTTGCCTGCTGATACTCCTCGAGCGTCTTATAGCGCCGCATCTCGGTCTGCGCGTTGTGGCCGCGGCTAGCATAGTCGGCGACCGTGTTCCAAGCCGGCGAGTTCCATTGAAACGAGTACGGCGCCTTGGCGTTGGGGCTGAAGCCGTTGTAATCCGAGGAGGTGTAATTCGTGTAGGTCGTAAAACCGAAAACCACGGACTGCGGTGGTTCGCCGCCATCGCCGCCATCGCCGCGGCCTCCCCGGCCGCCACCGAATCCACCGGAGTTCTGCGCCAGAATCAGATTGTTCCGGAAATGGGTGTTCGATGTGGTTCCGCCCGATGCCTCGCCGAGGATGGTGTTGTTGTAAAACAAAATACCCGATCCTCCGCCGAGCCGGATCGAACCACCCGGCGAGTTGAACGAGATATTGCGGATCCAGTAAACGGGCCCGCCGAGCGCCGGCTGATTGCAGAAAGGCTGCGATGCGTTATTGATCATCATGTTCCGCATGACCCGGACATTGTGCATGCTCCCGTCGATCTCGAAGGCATCGTCATGGAAGTTGGTCATGTAGTTGTTGTAGTAGTCGATGGACACGGGGCGGCGGTCCCAATACTGCTTGGACGGATACTTCGGACCATCGATAGCAGCGGACCCGTCTGGATTACCATAGGTTTCCGTATCAATGCCATCGTGGAAATTCGCCACATAGTTATAAGCGATGACGTGACCCGAGCCATAAACTTTGACCGCAATGTACGACGCCATTTTGGGCGGGAAAACCTGCCCTTCCACCCCAGCGAATTGCGCCCAGAAATTGCCGGTCCACGCGATCAGGTGCTTGGGATCGTTTCTTCCTATGAAGTAGTTGTCGGCGATGTAGAAGTTATTGGAGCCGGAATAGTTCGTGTAAACGCCCATGCCGATGTCTTCAAAGCGGCACCGCTTCACGGTCAACCCCTTGGACCCGTCGATAAACTGCGTACCAGCCCAGATGGCGATTTCGGTGTTCCGAATGGTGAGGCCCTCAAAATAGGTATAGTTCCCCGCCTTCACATTGAAGAGATTGAACGCTCCGTTGCCATCGAAAATCGCTTCACCATCGCCCGCCGCCTTGATCGCGATGGGCTTCTCCGGTGTTCCGCTGGCGGTTAAGTAGTAAGTGCCATCGAAAGGTACCGTGCTGATCGAAAGATCGTTCGTGTAGATAAAGCGATCGTATTTGTACAGCCCGCCGTGCACCAGAATCGTGTCACCCGGTTGAACCCGCGGCCGGGAAGCCGTGGCCCAATCCGTGCCCGAGCACGTCAGATAATAGGCGCAGAGCAAACCTTCGAAAGCCGGCTGGATCTTGGTGCCTTTGAAGCCATGGGGATAAACGTGGAAGGTCCGGCCACCGGCGTAAGGCTTGGGCTCGGGACGAGTGCGCACCGTCACTATTTTCTCGGGGCCGCCCCTCACTCCATCCGGATCCGACATGATGAATCTCGCTTCATACTCCGTGTCGGGTTCGAGATCCAAGATGCTTCCGGCGAACATGTTTGGCGAGATCACGTCCAACCGGTCGCCCTGAAAAATCTCTTCGTTGTGCAACCGCAGGAGAGGCATGCCTTGTTTCCACTGGGACTCGCCTTTCTTGCGATAGGAGACTGCAACAGCGGCGTTCCGGTTATCGTCGCCCTGGATCATCCATTCGAATCCAAGATTGATGAGCGTGGGAGGGTCGATCAAGAACTCCCCCGGAGTGACAGCGTTCGATTTTGCGCCGGCTGCGCGGGCTCGCGGCGCCTGGGACATCAGAGCTAAACACAGCGCAGTAGCGGCAACGATCCAGCGGGATCTATTCATCGCGTTCCCTCCAAACCATTCTGTGCAACTCAGTTTCATGGAAGTCATTCTCCAAACTACTGAGACTGCTCCAGGCCAGTATAAGCTAGGGCGGTCCGCCACAGCCGGTGACATCACACATCGCGCCGAAACTCGCCGACGGCACACCGGACATCAGATGTATACACCCTGTATCCACTCACTCCGGTTGAACTGGCGCCCGGTGTCGACTCGTGCTACTTTGCTGCTCGGATTCTCGCTAGGGACGCCCCTCGCCGATCGCCAGCCAGGCTTTCGCGCATTCCTCAACTACCGTGAGATACGTCTGGACCTCTGCCTTGCCTACGATCCACGGATTAGGCTCGCCCGCCTTCCGCGCCTTGGTCCGCTCAAGGCGGTTCAGTGCGTCGTTGTACTCGGTGTGGTTGACGATGATGACGTCGGCGCCCGCGCCGTCGCTGATGTCCTTCAGTCGTTTCGCATTGGAGATATAGGATTCCAGCATTTCCTTCGAAGTCCCGCCGCTCAACGCGGTTCCGCCCCACTCCATGGCAAGATGCGGCTGACCGTGATCCTTCACCGGAACCAGCACCGAAAGTGTGCCGCCGGTGTGGCCCGGAGTGATGTAGATGGTGACCGTCGTATCGCCCAACGTCACCTTCTGCCCGTCCACTGCTTCGATATCGTGACGCGGCGGATCGGCCTCCCGGGCGGAAAGCTCCCAGTCTTTGGGACCCATTATGATGCGTGGCTTGTAGGTATCCTGCAGGAACTTGACGGCGCCGTCATGATCGCCATGCGCGTGGCTCACGATGATGTACTTGATATCCGCCGGATCGAGACCCATCTTCTTCAGTCCATCGACGATCGCGTCCTGCGCGGCATAGCCGAACAGCGTGTCGATCAGAATGATCCCTCCGCTGGTCTTCACCGCCCACGCGCTGTTCACTTTGGTGGTCAGCATGTAGAGGTTGTCGAACACCTGGCCGCCTTCGGCGTACCAGTTCTCCTTCGGGGGAGCAGCGGCCGGGCCCCGACCACCGCCCTTCGCCGCACCGCCACCCTTTGCTGCGCCGCCGGGAGGGCCCCCCGCACGGCTTGGACCGGCGGGCGAGTTCGCGGTAGACACAACTCCGATTGTGGCCGGGCAGGCCAGGCGCGCCGCACCGCTGTTATTCGAATTCAAGAGCGCTGTAGCGGCGGCTTTGTGCGCTGTTCCGGTATCTTGCGCTAGCAGTGTGCTCAGGCACAGTGGGAATAGGATCGTAGGGTTCATTCGCATAGCGGATCATCTACCTCATATTGACTTAGGGTGTGGGGTTATGCGTCAGCTGGTAGTATCCCCTAACGGTCAAGGTGCCCGCTGGAGCTCTTGAAGAGGCGCACTCTTGTGATCGCTGCGGTATCGGCCGGGTGGCTGCCCGAACTCACGCTTGAAGGCACGATTGAAGGCTGCTTCCGATTCGTATCCGACGTCGGCGGCGATTTCAGCAACGCCTCGCGAGGTGCTTTCAAGCGACCGCGCGGCCAATTGAAGCCTCCAGCGGGTCAGATACGTCATGGGCGGCTCGGAGAGATATCGCGTAAAGCGCTCCACGAGCGCGGACCGCGAAATGCCCACCTCGTCCGCGAGATCCGCGATGGTCCAGGGATGGGCAATGCGGCTGTGCAGCAATCCGAGGCTTTTCCCCACAATGGGATCGCGCGCGCCCATGAGCCATCCGGTTTGCTGTTCGGGCAAGCCGGTCACGTAGCGACGTAAGGTGTCGACGAACAAGGCCTCGGAAAGTTTGGCGAGCATAGCCTCGCTGCCGATCCGTCCAGAAGCGGCTTCTTCCACCAAGTGCAGGATGGAATTTTCCAGCCAGTGTCCGGAGCGGTCGGTCCGGATGTTGACCTTAAAAACAGGTGGAAGTCCGCTCAGTATCGGGCGGCCGAGGTAGGGATCGCAAGTCATATACCCACACACGAAGCGCGAAGTATCACCGCCACCCCCAGCCCGCAGAGTAGTCAAGTCGCGCGATTTGATCTTGGCGGAAATTCCGTAGTTTGGGAATGGCGGCGTGGCCCCGCTGACGCTGGTCATGTGGTGTGGATGCCCGTGCGGAAAGATGACGATGTCGCCGGGTTGGAGCTCCATGCAAGGTCCATCGACCATTCGCACCAGTGCTCCGCCGTCGATCACGAAATGGTAGAGCACCAGATGCGCCACCCCTGGGGCGAGCTCGGCCGCGATCTTGTCGGATGGGGCGGTCGAAAACCCCCAGGGAGCCGAGAATTCCGCGCTGAAGAACACAGCGCCGTTCAGCTTGACTCCACTCAGGATTTGGGAGAATGCGTCCATTCGGTCCCCTAGTCTATCTGCAAAGTCCTGTGGTCTGACGGCAAAGCCATCCGCTTCCGCAAGACGGTCGAGCAAAACATAGCGACGCTCGGATAGAAGTATCTTAACGGAAACATTGGACAATTGTAGCTCTGAGGAGGACGCCTCGCAGTTTACTGCCGGTCGAGTCCGGGAAAAGGAGCTTATATGAGTCCGAGCGTCGTTAATCCAAACAAAGCATTGTGGGAAAAAGGCGACTTCACCGAGATTGCCGCCTTCATGCGTCAATCTGGAGAAGCCGTCGTTCAGTCCCTTAAGATAACGCCCCCGCTGCGGGTTCTGGACCTGGGGTGCGGAGACGGCACCACGGCGATTCCCTTGGCCCGTTTGGGGGCCGAAGTGGTTGGAATCGACATCGCCAGGAACCTGGTGGAGGCCGGAAACCGGCGCGCTGCGAAGGCGGGGCTCACCCGGCTGAAGTTTCAAGAAGGAGACGCGTGCAATTTGGAGGGCGTCGCCGACCATTCGTTTGATCTGACCATTTCCGTGTTCGGCGCCATGTTTGCGCCCAAACCGTTCGATGTCGCCAAGGAGATGGTGCGAGTTACGAAACGCGGCGGCCGTATTGTGATGGGCAACTGGATTCCAAACGATCCGACGTTTGTATCGCAGCTGCTGAAGATCAGCTCAGCCTTTACGCCTCCACCGCCGGAAGGCTTCATTAGTCCCATGACGTGGGGCGTGGAGAGTCATATCATCGAGCGCTTTGGCCAGGCAGGGGTACCCAAAGAGAACATCTCCATGGTCAAGGATACGTACTACTTTACCTCGCCCGAAAAAAACCCGGCACAGTTCATCGAACTGTTTGAGAGATACTATGGACCGACGATGAATGCTGTCGAAGCGGCCCAGAAGAACGGGAAGGCGGCGGAACTTCACACACAACTTGTGGAACTGGCGAACTCGCAGAACAAGAGTAAGGACGCTGGAACTTTCATACCGGCTACATTTATGCGGGTCAGTGTTTCCGTGTAGCGTAAAGGAGATTTCAACAATGTCGATTTGGCGTCCCGATCCCACGTTCTACCCATCGCCCAAGATGGCCATGGAAGCGCCTGCGGAAAAGCTGGCGTACGTAGCGATGGTCAACGGAATGAATAACGGCCGTCACGACGCGATTGGCGTCGTGGACGTCGATCCAGCCTCGACCGGCTATGGCCACATCGTCGGCCAGGTAGACATGCCGAATGCCGGTGACGAGCTGCATCACTTCGGCTGGAACGCATGCAGCGCCTGTTTGTGCCCGCACGCCGCGCATCCCCACGTGGAGCGCCGTTACCTGGTGGTGCCGGGCATCCACTCGTCGCGCATCCATATCATCGATACCAAGCCGGATCCGCGTAAGCCGCAAATCGTGAAGGTGATCGAGCCGGAGACGCTGGCCGCACGCACGGGATACGCATCCCCGCACACAGTTCACTGCGGTCCCGACGGAATCCTGATGAGCGCGCTGGGAGCTCCGGGCGGCGACGGTCCGGGCGGGGTTTTCGTGATGGATCACGAGAGCTTCGATGTCCTCGGAAAGTGGGAGCTGGATCGCGGCCCTCAGAAACTCGCTTACGATTTCTGGTGGCACCTGGGATTCGACACTCTCCTCACCAGCGAATGGGGAACGCCCAACATGGTAAGCAAGGGGGTGAATCCGGAGATTTTGCTGGCCGGCGGCTACGGCCACAAGCTGCATGTCTGGGATCTGCCTAAGAGGCGTCATCTGCAGGAACTCGATTTAGGCGCGGAGCAGCAGATGGTGCTGGAACTGCGTCCGGCGCACGACCCCACCCGCGCGTACGGTTTTCTGGGAGTAGTGGTCTCGCTGAAAGATCTGTCCGCGTCGATCTGGCTCTGGCATCGCGACAACGGAAAATGGGGAATCAAGAAAGTAATCGAGATTCCCGCAGAGCCAGCGGATCCGGCAGCCCTGCCACCGATCCTGCAAGGTTTCAAGGCCGTCCCACCGTTCATCACGGACATCAATCTGTCTCTCGACGACCGCTTCCTATATGTCTCCTGCTGGGGAACCGGCGAGTTCCTGCAATACGATGTCTCCGATCCCTTCCACCCGCGAAAAACCGGATCGGTACACCTGGGTGGAATCATCCGCAAGGCTGCTCATCCTAAGAATCCGAAGACTCCGTTGAACGGCGCCCCGCAGATGGTCGAACTCAGCCGCGACGGCAGGCGCATCTACTTCACCAATTCTCTCTATACTCCATGGGACGCTCAGTTCTATCCGGAAGGCATCCAGAGCTGGATGGTGAAGCTCGACGCCAAGCCGGAAGGCGGCATGGTGATCGATCCCAAGTTTTTCGTCGACTTCGGCGAACTGCGCAGCCACCAGGTCCGTCTGGAAGGTGGCGACGCTTCCTCCGACTCCTATTGCTACGCATGAGCGAGAGAGCATGAACGACGGATTAGGAGCCTGGTCCACGCTTTTCCTGCTAGGGGCCTATCATGGCATCAATCCCGGAATGGGGTGGTTGTTCGCGGTGGCTCGCGGCATGCAAGAGCATCGCGCACGCGCTGTCGCTTGGTCGCTGCCGCCCATCGCCCTGGGCCACGCGTTAGCCATCGGCGCGGTGGTTCTCATCGCTCAACTGGCCCAGGTGGCGCTGCCGATGCAGTACATCCGGATCGGCGTGGCCGTGACGCTGGTCGGACTGGGCGTGTACAAGCTGATCCGCAGCCGGCACTTTCGCTGGGGCGGCATGCAAGTAGGCTTTCGCGACCTCACCATCTGGTCATTTCTGATGGCCTCGGCGCACGGCGCCGGCCTGATGGTGCTGCCGGTAGTTCTAGCCGCGCCGCTGGCGAGCGGGCCGCATGCGCATCACATAAACATGGCATCGCACGCGGCGGCCGGCGGCATTTGGGCCACTCTCATTCACACGCTGGGATATTTCACCGTGACCGCCGCGGCGGCGTTGCTGGTCTATGAGAAATTCGGCTTGGCCATGCTTCGCCGGTCGTGGTTCAATCTGGACCTGATCTGGGCGATCGCATTGGTCGTGACCGGCTTTGTCGCGCTACTAGTTTGACTCGAATCAACAGCTTGCATCTGTTCCATTGCAACACCTGAAGACCATTGCGATATACTCGATTGCTGCTGGAGGTTCACGTGAAATCGATCCGAACGATGTTGTTGCTGGCGGCGATGACCATCGCCGCGACGGGAGTTACCCAAGCGGAAGTGCCGCCGGACATCGCCAAACAACTGGTAAACATCGGCCGCGGAGTGTGCGTTCCGGAGACGGCGCAAGTCTACCGTCCTCTGCATCCGAACCCGCCATACAAGGGTGTGACCATTGAGCGCGACATCTCCTTTGGATCCGATCCCAAGGATGTTCTGGACGTTTTCTCCGCGGAGAAGGGCGGCGGGAATCGTCCCGTGCTTATCTACGTATCGGGCGGAGCGGGCAACAAGCAACAGGGCGGCCCCAATGGCGACGTCTTTTACGACAACGTCATGCTGTGGGCGACGAAAAACGGCATGGTCGGCGTGAACATGCAGAGGCACCCTGGACAGGCCTGGGACGATCCCGCCAAAGATATTGCACACATCGTGCAGTGGGTGAATCAGAATATCGCGCGCTACAAGGGAAATCCGGAGCGGGTTTTCATGTGGGCGCAGTCCGCAGGGAACGTACCGACCAGCACCTACATCGGTCATTCCGAGCTGTGGGGACCCAAAGGCGTGGGTGTCAAAGGAGTGATTTTCATGTCGCCTCCGGCCTTCAACATTCTGCCGGCGACTCCGCCTCCCGCGGGAGGCGGCGGGGGATTCGGAGCTTGCAGACAGCCGAATGGCCAACCGGTCGCCGCAGCTCCAGGACGTGGACCTGAGGGAAAAGGCGGGCCGGGTGGACCTGGGCGCGGCGATGGAAAAGGCGGCGGTAAGGGCGACGGTAAGGGGAGAGGGGTTCAGCCGGACGCCGCGACCCAACTGGCCCGATCGAACGTGCCAGGGATGGTGAGCTCCAAGGTGCCGTTCATGCTCTCGGTTGCCGAACTCGATCCGCCTAACATCATCGGGTTTGCGGAGACCTTGCGCGACGAACTGTGTAAAGCTGGCCGCTGCGCGACTTACGTGGTGTATAAGGATCACAGCCACATTTCAGAAGTCATGTCGCCCGATACGGCGGACACCAGCGTGACCGGTCCCATCCTCAAATGGATGAAGAGCGTGAAGTGACAGCCGCTACTTGTTGCGCTGGAAGACCAGCGTGAAAGGCCTGTGGTCCGGCCTCAGGACGCTGACCAGCATGGTGCCATCCGCAGCCAGGCTGTAGCTTTCCTGCGTAACCGCTCCGGATAGAGTGGTGGTCACCTTGAGGACGTCGTGATCCCAAACGGTCTTGGTCTTGAGGTTGTTGCCAGTGCGAACGGTGGTACTGTTCCTGCTGTTGCCGGTACTGTCGTCGTAGAAGAAGGTCTCGGTAGCGCCTTCATAGACGAAGCTGCGAGTAACGACGACGACTCCCTCCCGATCGTTAATCCGCACCGTGCCGGTTTGTACGACGGGCTGTCCGGCGAAATCGCTCTTGGCGGGCACCAGGGTCCAGGTCCCATTCAAGGCGCTGTGATTGCTCGCGAAGGCGGAGAGTGTGACGAGCAGAGTCGTCAAGACGGCTCCCGTGATCGCAGAAGTTGAATTTGTCCTCATGATGTCCTTCCGGGGCTCACGATTCTCAACGGAATCGCGTGTATCGCCGGAAGTGCTAGAGCACCCGCCGTACCGTTCCGATGAGTTCTTTAGCGGCGGGCGGAGTTATCGGTGCGGGGGCGATGCAGAAGATCGGGCAAAAACTCGCGGACAACGTTGAGCGCCGCGGTTGTGCCAAAGGAGATGCCGGCGTTCTCCGCGATATTATCGACACCCTTCCAGCTACCCGGCCCCCAGATACTAGAGATCGCGCTGGCGCCGATCACCCCACTCACGCTAGAGACCGAAAAGCTCTGATTGCCATCGGGATGACGCGCAGTAAACGTGCTGAGGAGGGCGTATCCAGTCCGCCCCCAGAATCCGTGGCGGCCTGAGGCGAAATAGCGGGTGTCCTCGTGAAACGCGATGGAGAGTCCATAAGTAATGGTCTGCCGTACGCCATTGTAGGCCAGATTACTTCCGTAGCGTTCCCCGAACGCACCCCACCCCTGGCCCCATTCGGGAGGCTTATTCGTCCCTTGACCAATGCCCGCGGCGGCAGCTTCGCCCAGCAAAGGCACAGGTCCACCGGTGCTCAACAAATACTGTTGGAAACGGGCCTTTTCCGTCAAATGGGTTGGTTCGGAGGGTCCCACCATGCCCAAGACCTTGGAGATGAGATCCATCTCATCCGGCGTAACGACGATGGGTGCGGCATTTGCTGGGGGCACAGGGCTAGTGAACGGCTCGGCACCCTGGGAAAACGCGGCGGGCAAACCCGCGAGAGCGAGGACGAGCAAGGCTGGCATCCGCCCGCAATTCAACCGATGTGACTGATACACGATATTCCTCCGGGCGAAGGTATTCACCACTTTTCTTAGATGCATTAGAGCGGCCAACCGTTTGCGCGACAGGGTTGCTCTTGAATGGTGCAATCATTCTAACGTCATTACGACCCGGGACACAGGCCCTGGCGACCCTTCCGGGAGCGTTTGTAACGGAATACGGTCACCTGACCAAATCTCGTCAAGAGATCGTCGACGTCCTGGCGCCGGCTCCGGGGAGGGTTCATCTTTGCCGCCGATTGCGATATCATTTGGCAGGTACTCAAACCCGGCAAGGGGAGGTTTCCATGAGAAATCGACATCTCGCGTCCGTTCTCGGTCCAGCGAGTGCTGTGGCGGTGACGATCGCGATCACATTGCTAGGCCCGGGACCGGCCGCAGGGCAAGCGCCGTCCTCCAACGTCAAGAACACGGCCGCGAAGAGCTGGAAGGCTCCGCGGACTCCGGACGGCGTGCCGGATCTGCAGGGATTTTGGACTAACTCCACACTGACGCCGCTGGAGCGGCCCAAGGCCCTCGGATCGAAAGAGTTCTACACGGACCAGGAAGTAGCCGCGGCTCAACAAAAGGAACGCGAGCGCCTGGCTAAGGATCTTGCGGAAGGCCTCCCCACCGAACCCGGCACCGCGGCCGACGTGCATTACGATTTCGCCCAATTCGGCCTGGACAAGGCCCAGTCCAACGTCGTGTGGGATAAGCGAACTTCGCTGATTGTGGGACCCACCGGCACGATTCCTGCCCTGCTGCCGGAGGCCCGCAAGAGAGCCGCCGACATCGCCGCGAAGAATCGGGGCCACGAGTTCGACGGCCCGGAGAATCGGCCCCTGAGCGCGCGCTGCATCATTCTGGGCTATGACGCGGTGCCCATGCTCCCTCAGGGCTACAACAACAATTTGCAGATTCTGCAGGGCCAGGGATACGTGGCCATTCTCCACGAGATGAACCATTCTGTCCGGATCATCCCCACGGACGGGCAGCCGCACGCTCCCAAGGGCATCCCTCAATTGCGCGGCGACTCCAAAGGCCACTGGGAGGGCGATACGTTGGTGGTAGATGTGACCAACTTCACCGACTACAATCCGTTTCGCGGTTCGGGCGACAAGTTGCACGTGGTGGAACGCTTCACGCGCGTGGCCCCCGACACCATCCTGTATCGATTCACAGTGGAAGATCCCGCGACGTGGGATCAGCCCTGGACGGCTGAGCTGGTCATGACGACGGGTCAGGGGCCGATTTACGAATTCGGGTGCCACGAGGGCAATTACGGGCTCGCCAATACCCTGCGCGGAGCCCGCGTCGCTGAAGAAGAAGCTGCGAAGAAGACGGGCAAGTAAAGGTTTTTGCCCGGCTCGACGGTGCAGAGTTTGCAAGCGCGGTTGGTAGTTGTAGCTGTCGCCCTGTTCGTCGC
>Ga0310810_10007505_pt1 | contig 12444 bp, 11 predicted proteins | sample NCmetagenome_FD_207641 | JGI IMG/M metagenome (GOLD analysis project Ga0310810, IMG submission 207641) | Soil microbial communities from experimental microcosm in Duke University, North Carolina, United States - NC | ecosystem: Engineered > Artificial ecosystem > Soil microcosm > Unclassified ... | reverse complement strand
GAAATGAAGAAGCTCCAGCCCAATGCCGACTATACCAAGGTGACCATGGTCGGGCATTCGATGGGCGGCGACATCTCGATGTACTTCGCCAAGGAATATCCCGAGGAGATCAAGAAGGTCGTGACGCTGGACAATCTGCGCGTGCCGTTCCTGACCGATGGCAAGTTCAAGATCCTGTCGTTCCGCTCGAAGGATACGCAATTCAAGCCGGACCCGGGCGTCGTGCCGGATACGGAGGAGTGCGAGAAGGCGGGCATCACGGTGGTGAACACCGGCTTCCAGCACAACGATATGCGCGACACCGGCCCCGATGTGGCCAAGTCGTCGATCGAGACGATGCTCAACAAATTCCTCGAGGATAGCGACAACAGCGCACTGGCGCCGGTGCCGACCAAGGTGCCGGAATCGCTGGTCCACAATCCCGGTCCGGTCCCGCTCGCGAGCAACAACAAGTCGGTGACCAACTAGCGGGATTCACCGCCGGACGATCCTGGCCGATCGCGGCCTGGCGCATTGACGCCCGGTATTCTCCGTCCCACATAGAGCTTGCTGCAAAACCGCGAGCGCTCATGGCCGGCGACCCCATCAAACCCAAATCTGCAGGCGAGGTTTCTTCGGCGCAAAAGCCTGACCGCAAGGCTTCGCCGTTGCCGGAAGCGCAGCCGTCGGCCGCCGATGACATCGCCGCCTTTGTCGCCAAGGCCCGCGCGATGTCGCCGCACCGGGCCGGCGCCAGGGGAAGGCTGGTGTTCGCGCTCGACGCCACCATGAGCCGGCAACCAACCTGGGACATGGCCTGCGCGCTGCAGGCCGATATGTTCCGCGAGGCGGCCTCCCTCGGCAGTCTCGATATCCGCCTGGTCTATTACCGCGGCCTCAATGAATGCCGCGCCACGGGGTGGATTTCCGACTCGGCACAGCTCGCCAAGCTCATGAGCAAGATCGATTGCCAGGGCGGCAACACCCAGATCGGAAAGGTGCTGTCGGAGGCGCGCCGTGAGGCGGTGGCGTCGGCCGTGCGTGCCGTGGTGTTCGTCGGCGACGCCATGGAGGAGGGGGTCGACGATCTCTGCGCCAGGGCCGGTGAACTCGGCCTGCTCAAAGTGCCCGTGTTCATGTTCCAGGAAGGACATGACGCCGTGGCCGAGCAGGCGTTCCGCGAGATCGCGCGCCTCACCGGCGGCGCCTGGTGCCGGTTCGATCCGGGCGCCGCGGCGCAGTTGCGCGAGCTGCTGCGGGCCGCCGCCGCCTATGTCGCGGGCGGACGCGAGGCGCTGCTGCGGCTGTCCAAAACCGGAAGTGGCGCCGCCAGGCTGATCGGCCAGATGAAGTGATCGTAACCGCGCTTCTTCATGCCAGGACCGCCATGCTTTTTGCCGCCGGGGCGACTATATTGGGTACATGCCAACCCTGATTGCCGGCGTCGTTGCCGTTGTCCTGCTTTACTCGCTGCTGCAGATGTTTCGTGCGGCCAATCCGGTCGTGCTCGCGCGCGTGATCAAGATCGGCGGCGGCGTGGTCGCGCTCGCGGTAGCCGCCTTTACCGGGCTGCGGGGCGAACTGGCGGTGGCGATCCCGCTCGGCATCTTCGGCGCGGGCCTGCTCGGCTGGTCGCCGTTCGGGCCATCGGGTTTCAGCAATATCGGCGGGCTGTTCGGCGGCCGCACGCAGCGCTCGGCGGGACAGGCCTCGCGCGTGCGCTCGCAATATCTCGACATGAGCCTCGATCACGACAGCGGCGAATTGTCGGGCCGGATCGTGGACGGGCCCCATGCCGGTCACTCGCTCGACGAGTTCGACCTGGAGCAGCTGACGACGATGATCGCTACCTTCGACGCCGAGAGCGTCTCGTTACTTGAAAGCTATCTGGACCGCCGGTTTCCCGCCTGGCGTCAGAACGCGCAGGGCGACGCGGCAGGGGGGCAACGCCGCGCGACGCCGAGCGGCAAAATGACGGACGAGGAGGCCTATCAGATCCTTGGCCTGCAGCCGGGGGCGGGGCGCGACGACATCAGCCGGGCGCATCGCGCCCTGATGAAGAAACTGCATCCCGACCAGGGGGGCTCGACGTACCTCGCCGCCCGTGTAAACGAGGCCAAGGATACTCTGCTTCGCGCGCATCTCAGCTAACTCCGGCTTACGCTACCAAACGCTACGAACCGAAAGCTGCCGCTGCCTTGTTCTCTGATTGATGCCCCGTGTCGCCCGCCGTTAACCGGCGTGGTCGATCCTTCATTCCGGAAAACTTAACCGTAAATTCTTGACGAGAAGTTTTCGAAGGTCCGAATAGCCGCCATCAGCCAAACGGGTTTCCAAGTGTGCCGTTGAAACAACAGGTGTTGGAATCAATACGTCCGGGAAACAACAAAGCCGGCGCTTGGCGCCGGCTTTGCGGTTTAGACCGAGAGGAAAGGATCAGTTGCGAACGGTAATGCAGGAAATGTCGGCGCGTTTCAGCGTCTTGCAAATTGCTTCGGCCTGATCCCGTTCGAGGCCGGCAAAGCGGGCGCGGAACAGCTTGCGATTGTCCTTGGCAACGACCGGCTCGGTGAAGGAATCAGCCCTGCCGAGCAGGCCGCGGGCCTGGTTGCGGGCCAGATCGATACGGGCGCGGGCTTCGCTTTCGCTTTCCAGCGCGCCGACCTGGATGATCCAGCCAGCATGGGCGGCGGCGGCCGGAGCGGGCTTGATCGCGCCATTCTGCTGGACTGTCTGTGGCTGGGCGCGGGGCGCCGGATCGGCATAAGCGAGCGCCTGCGAGGGCGGGGTGGCCACGCTGGAGGCGGACAGGACGCCGAGCACGCCATTTCCGGTGCCGTGGTTGGCCGGCTGCGGCGGTAGCTCGGTCCGGGTCACTTCAGGCCGGGTCATTTCAGGCCGGGTCATTTCAGGCTTGGTTTCGGCCCTTGCCACCACGGCGCTGGAAGTCTCCGCGACTTCCGCAGGGGCGGGCGGGATTGCGCTGGTGACGGGTGGGGCAGGCTGGGACGGGCCGGCCGAGGCCAGCTTCATCTGACCGGCCTTGACCTGGACCGTCCGGACCCTCACCGGCTTCATCGGTTCGGCCGAGCCCGGGATTGCCGATATGGCCTGGGTCTGGATCACACCGCTGGTCAGGGGCGCGGGTTCGGGCTTGGCCGGCGGCTCGAATTTCGACTGCTCCGGCTTGGCTTGCGGCGGGGGCAGGGCGGCTGCGGCCGCCGCCATCAGCGAGGGCTTTGCCGGGGCAATCGAGCGCGTGGCTTGGGCCGGGGCCTGCTCGGCGGAAGCGACTTGAACCGGCTCGGCGGCGCGGGGAGCGGGGGCCGCTTCGGCGACATCGGTATTGGCATCGGTGGAATTGCGTTCGGTGATCGCCGCGACGGTGCGCGTGGTGGCGGCCCTTTCGAGGTTTTCGGCGAGCAGATTGCGCATGATGGCGTCGCGCGAACCGCCGCTGCGGCCGCCCAGCACCACGCCGATCAGATGACGGTTGCCGCGACGCATCGAGGTCACGAGATTGAAGCCGGAAGCGCGGGTATAACCGGTCTTGATGCCGTCGACGCCCTCGACATTGCCGAGCAGGCGATTGTGGTTGCGGATCGACTGGCCGCGATAATTGAACACGCTGGTCGAGAAGTAACGGTAGTAGCGCGGGAAACGATCCTGGATCGCGCGGCCGAGCGTCGCCTGATCGCGTGCCGTCGTCACCTGTTCGTCGTTGGGCAGGCCGTTGGCGTTGCGATAGACCGTCTTGGTCATGCCGAGCGCGCGCGCCTTGCGCGTCATCAGCTTGGCGAAATCGTCTTCATCGCCGGCAATGGCTTCGGCGATGACCACCGCGGCGTCGTTGGCCGAGCGCGTCACCAATCCCTTGATGGCGTCTTCGACCCTGATGGTTTGACCCGGGCGGAGGCCAAGTTTGGTCGGCGCCTGCTCGGAAGCGCGCTCGGACACGTCCATTTCGGTATCGAGCTTCATCTTGCCGCTGTCGAGACGCTCGAACAGCAGATAAAGCGTCATGATCTTGGTGAGCGAAGCGGGATGGCGGATGCCGTCGGGGTTATTGGAAGACAGTGTCGCGCCGGAATTGCCGTCGACGATGATCGAGGCGAATTGCGGGCTGTAACTCTCGCGCGCTACGTGGGTGACGTGGTGCCGCGCATAGTGGCGGTGCCGGTAGCGGCGTGCTTCCGCGTTGTCGCTGGTGATGATGATCGCAGTGGTGAAAGTGACCAGCCCGAGAACGCAAGCTCGCAAATTGCGCGAGGAAGCCAAGGTTGTACGAAGCATTTACTTCCCCGTCCCAATTTCTATCTTGATCACCGGTTCGTGAGGCAAAATTGTGCCCATCGGCCCGGGGATGTTTCCCTGCTCGAACCTTTCACCAGGCCGCAATTTTGGCCCGGCTGGCCGATCAGCTCGCTATTCTAGCTAGGGTGCTGTTCACAAACAGCTTTCAGGCTGCCTGGCGGAAGGCGAACACGTCCGGGAATGAGGTTAGGCGGAGCGAGTTTCCAAAAGCTTAACGAACCGTTGCATAATCCCCCGGTGTTTGCCTGTAATCTTCCATATTTGTGCGTCGCACAAAATTTCTTGACTTGATTGTGCGATGCGGTATAGAGGGGCCACGTTAGGCGCCGGGACCTCCCGGCCATTTGCACATTCAGTCTGGGAAAGGACACCAATCATGGTCAAGGTTGAAGACATTCAGAATTACGGAAAAGAGCATCTCGAGACGGTCGCCGCTTCCGCGAGCAACCTGCAGAGCGGTGTTCAGGCGATCGCAACGGCTTATGGCGACTATGCCAAGAAGTCGTTCGAAGACACCAAGTCGTTTGTTGAAAAGCTTTCCGGCGTGAAGTCGCTGGACAAGGCGGTCGAAGCGCAGACCGAATTCGCGCGTTCGGCCTACGAGACCTTTGTCGCCGAGTCGCAGAAGATTGCCGGCCTCTACACCGATCTCGCCAAGCAGGCCTTCAAGCCGTACGAAGGCCTGGTGGCGAAGTTCACCCCGGCCGCGCACTAAGCGCCAAGCCGCTGTCGAAGACAAAAAGCCCGGCCGTTGCGGCCGGGCTTTTTCTTTGCGTTCTTGTTTTTTGCGTTCCTGATGCTTTTCTTGCCGCGGTTATTTCGCGACGCGCAGCTTCCAGAGCGACGTGCCGATCGAATTGAACACCGTCATGGTCTGGTTGGCCGAGGTGACCAGATAGAACTTGTCCGCGCCGGAGCCGCTCAACAGGTGGTAAACCGGTTCCCCTGAAGACCGGTCAAACCCGGTACGACGCGAATCATCGCAAAAGCCACGCCTATGCGCAATGAGACCGCTAAACGGGCGGCGGCGTTGCTTTGTCAAATCCGCCAGAAACGATTAACCTTGCCGGCATTGTCCGATCCGGGAATCGGGCCGGTTGCGGGGTGCGGCAGGGCGGCGTTGATGCGCTTGCGGCGGTCCGAAACCGAACCCATATTCCAGTTGCCGATCCGCCGCTGGATCGGACCGGGAGCGGCGATCTGGAAAGCGTTGCTTGGTACCTGGTGATGGCCGGTTTTAGGCTGTCGCGCCAGGTCCTGACGCGCTATCCGGTTTCCCATGGGAATTTCGAACGCCTGAGCCATGCTGCAGTTAACTTCCAAAGCTTGTTCGTCCGCGCCAGCGACATTTGCCGTTTCTGCCCCCCGAATGGGCAATGACGAGAACCGCAATGCAGGGGCCGGCGCTCCGTCGACCTCGGTCATCACCAAGGTCAAGCCGAAGACCAAGCGTCCGAACCTCTATCGCGTGCTGATCCTCAATGACGACTACACGCCGATGGAGTTCGTGGTTCACGTGCTGGAGAAGTTCTTCCAGAAGGACGCCGAAGCCGCCACCAAGATCATGCTGCATGTCCATCACCACGGTATCGGCGAGTGCGGCGTATTCACCTATGAAATCGCCGAGACCAAAGTGACGCAGGTGATGGATTTTGCACGCAAGCACCAGCACCCCCTGCAATGCGTGATGGAAAAGAAATAGCGTGCATGACCTTGTAGCCCCGGCCAATAGCGGAACGGGTCTTGCACTGCTTTTGTCCTTGGGCGCGGGCGGCGCCCCCAGTAGTTTTTCGGGGGTGGCAGCGTATCGCCATAGCGCCGGAATTTAGAGGAAAACGACGCTTGCGGAACCGGTCTTTCGCCATGATTTTGCGTAACTATATGACTGGGGATGACGAAGGTTGTTGTTGCCTGACCGGGTAATGGCGATCATGATGACCGGGGGCCTTAGAGGACGCGAATGCCAACTTTTTCCCAAAGCCTTGAACAATCCCTGCATCGTGCGCTGGCGATTGCAAACGAGCGTCACCATCAATATGCGACGCTCGAACACCTTCTGCTGTCGCTGATCGATGACTCGGATGCGGCGGCGGTGATGCGGGCCTGCAGCGTCGATCTCGACAAGCTGCGCACCAGTCTCGTCAACTACCTCGAGACCGAATTCGAAAACCTGGTGACGGAGGGCGGCGATGACGCCAAGCCGACGGCCGGATTCCAGCGCGTGATCCAGCGCGCGGTGATTCACGTCCAGTCGTCCGGTCGCGAAGAAGTGACAGGCGCCAACGTGCTGATCGCGATCTTCGCGGAGCGCGAAAGCCACGCCGCCTATTTCCTGCAGGAGCAGGACATGACGCGGTACGATGCCGTCAACTACATCAGTCACGGTATCGCCAAGCGTCCGGGCGTCTCCGAGGCGCGCCCGGTGCGCGGCGTCGACGAGGAAACCGAGACCAAGGGCAACGAGGATTCCAAGAAAAAGGGCGAGGCGCTCGAGACCTATTGCGTCAACCTCAACAAGAAGGCGCGCGACGGCAAGATCGATCCGGTGATCGGACGCAATTCCGAGATCAACCGCGCGATCCAGGTGCTGTGCCGCCGGCAGAAGAACAATCCGCTGTTCGTGGGCGAGGCCGGCGTCGGCAAGACCGCGATTGCAGAGGGGCTTGCCAAGCGCATCGTCGACTCCGAAGTGCCGGAAGTGCTGGCGGCCGCCACCGTGTTCTCGCTCGACATGGGCACGCTGCTCGCGGGTACCCGCTACCGCGGCGATTTCGAGGAGCGGCTGAAGCAGGTGCTGAAGGAACTGGAGGCGCATCCGAACGCCATCCTGTTCATCGACGAGATCCACACCGTGATCGGCGCCGGCGCCACCTCCGGCGGCGCGATGGACGCATCCAACCTGCTGAAACCCGCTCTTGCCGCGGGCAACATCCGCTGCATGGGTTCGACCACCTACAAGGAATACCGCCAGCATTTCGAGAAGGACCGCGCGCTGGTGCGCCGGTTCCAGAAGATCGACATCAACGAGCCGACGGTGGAAGACGCGATCGCGATCCTCAAGGGCCTGAAACCCTATTTCGAGGATTACCACCGGCTGAAATACACCAACGAGGCGATCGAGGCCGCGGTGCAATTGTCGTCGCGCTACATTCACGACCGCAAGCTGCCGGACAAGGCGATCGACGTGATCGACGAGTCGGGCGCGGCACAGATGCTGGTGGCCGAGAACAAGCGCAAGAAGACCATCGGGATCAAGGAGATCGAGACCACGATCGCGACCATGGCGCGGATTCCGCCCAAGAGCGTGTCGAAGGATGATGCCGAGGTGCTCAAGCATCTCGAGCAGACCCTGAAACGTGTCGTGTTCGGCCAGGACAAGGCGATCGACGCGTTGTCGGCGTCGATCAAGCTGGCGCGCGCAGGGCTTCGCGAACCGGAAAAGCCGATCGGCTCCTATCTGTTCTCCGGCCCGACCGGCGTCGGCAAGACCGAAGTGGCAAAGCAGCTTGCGGCCTCGCTCGGCGTCGAACTGATCCGGTTCGACATGTCCGAATACATGGAGCGGCACACGGTGTCGCGCCTGATCGGCGCGCCTCCCGGCTATGTCGGCTTCGACCAGGGCGGCCTGTTGACCGACGGTGTCGATCAGCATCCGCACTGCGTGGTGCTGCTCGATGAAATCGAGAAGGCGCATCCCGATCTCTACAACGTGCTGCTGCAGATCATGGATCATGGCCGGCTCACCGATCACAACGGCAAGCAGGTCAACTTTCGCAACGTGATCCTGATCATGACCACCAACGCGGGTGCGGCCGACCTCGCGCGCCAGGCTTTCGGCTTCACCCGCAACAGGCGGGAAGGCGACGACCACGAAGCGATCAACCGGCAGTTTGCTCCGGAGTTCCGCAACCGTCTGGATGCGATTGTCTCGTTTGCCCATCTCAATGCCGACGTCATCGGCATGGTGGTCGAGAAGTTCGTGCTGCAGCTCGAGGCGCAGCTGGCCGATCGCGACGTCACCATCGAATTGTCGGACCCCGCCAAGGCCTGGCTGATCGAGCATGGTTACGACGAGCAGATGGGTGCGCGCCCGATGGCGCGCATCATCCAGGAGCACATCAAGAAGCCGCTGGCCGATGAAGTGCTGTTCGGCCATTTGAAGGGCGGCGGCCATGTCCGCGTCGTGCTGGTCAAGGACGAGGCGAACGCGGAAGACAAGGGCAAGATCGGCTTCGAGTTCGTCGAAGGGCCGGTGACACCCAAGCCCGAAAAGCTGCCCGGCGCGCGCAAGCGCAGCACCGCGCCACGGAAGCCGAAATCGGGCGGTCCCAATGGCGGCGGCTCCAAGGGGCCGGCCTCGCGGGGGCCGCTGGTCAAGGTCTGAACCGCTCGACCAAAGGAATTGAAAAAGCCGGCGCGTCGAAAGACCGCCGGCTTTTTGCTGGGCGTCCGGTCCGGATGCGCGATCGCCGAGTTCACACGCCGGCGTTGGCCTGGTGGCTTCGGCTGAGTCGGAAATCAGCGCTCGCCGAGCAGTTCCTTGATCCGGCGTTGAAGCTGCCGCTTCTTGATTTCGCTCTTGCGCAGCCGCTCTTCCAGATCGGATACCGGCTCGGACGGTTTCTCGGCCTTGAAGGCGAGGCCGACGAAATTGTCGCGCCACCACACCACCTTGGCGAGGAAGGAGCGGCCCTTGCGCGCGATACGCAGCGACATCTGCTCGCTGGGGAGGTCGACGAGGTTGCTGAATTCGACGCTGGCGCCCTTGTCGGAGATGTTGCGCACGATGCATTCGCGGGTCGCGCCCTGGTCGTCGATCTCGGCGACGCCGCCGTAAATCACCTTGTCGCGCGCGCTCTCGCGTCGATCCCGCATCGATAATCTCCCAATAAAGAAGGAGACTTTTACGCCGCTTTTGTGCGCACGAAAGGCCGGGCGGAGCAAAATGCGGCGTTAACGTAAATCAACATCGGCCGCGATGGCGCGGATTTCGGGGGTTTTGGACGCGGAAATATGGTTACGCGCGCTCTGGCCTGGTGACCGCCATGCCGTTATCAAGCGCAGTCCGGGAAATGAACGGCCATGCGAATACCTCTGGGTCTCCGTGCCGGGTCAAGTATGCTGGCGATGCTGGCCTTGCCTGTGCAGGCCTTGGCGCAGGACGCGACAACGTCGGACCTTGCGCGGCCGAGCGTCGAGGAACTGGCGATACCGCAGCCAAACCCTGCGGAGGCGGCGCGCGACAGCGAGACCCGTGAGGCGATGTGCCTGATGGTCGAATCGGCGGCGAGGGCGGCCAACCTGCCGCTGGAATTCTTCGCGCGCGTGATCTGGCAGGAGAGCCGCTTTCAGACCGATGCGGTCGGCCCGGTGACGCGCAGCGGCCAGCGCGCGCAAGGCATTGCGCAATTCATGCCGGGAACCGCCAGCGAGCGGCGGCTGCTCGATCCCTTCGACCCCGTGCAGGCGCTGCCGAAATCCGCCGAGTTCCTCGGCGAGTTGCGCGATCAGTTCGGCAATCTGGGGCTTGCGGCCGCAGCCTACAATGCCGGGCCGCGCCGGGTGCAGGAATGGCTCGCGGGCACCGGGTATATGCCGCAGGAAACCCGCAACTACGTGTCCGCCATCACCGGCTCCACGGTCGAGGAGTGGACCAATGCGGGACGGAACGGCAAGATGCCGGAACGGACGCCGGCGTCGAGTTGCCGCGAACTGATGGCCTTGCTCAAGCGCGCGCCCAATCCCTTCGTGACCGGTCTCGAACAGCACATCACGCTGGCGGCGGCGAAAGTGTGGGGTGTGCAGCTTGCGGCCGGATTCAATCGCGACAAGGCGCTGGCGATGTATGCGCGTGCGATGAAGCGGCTCGGCGCCGTGATCGGCGATCAGGACCCGAGCCTGCTCTCCTCGGTGATGCGAACGCGCGGCTCGCATATGTTCTACCAGGTGCGGATCGGGGCCGACACGCGCCCCGAGGCCGATGATCTCTGCAACCGCATCCGTCGGGCAGGCGGGGCCTGCTTCGTGTTGAAAAACAGGGGCGTGCCAGGGTGACGCCCTGCATGACTGCCCTGAGGCTTGGCTTGCTTGACGGGAGGCGCATTCGCCAGCCCTATGCCGACACGGCTCAAACTTATCCGGACGCCCTTGGCCCTGCCCCCGCTCTCTTCTCCGAAATGGCAAAGCCCCTTGCGCGCCTTCGCATGGGGCCTGCGCTCGGTCACGACGACCGTGCTGGCGCTGGTGTTGTTTGCGACCTATCTCGGCATCGGTGCGCTGGCCCATGACAGCCATTTCAGCCTTGGATGGGTGCTCGGCAGCACGGTCCTGGTCTGGGCGGGCCCGGCGCAGATCATCCTGATTTCGACGCTGGGCTCCGGGGCGACGGTGGTGCAGGCGGCGATCGCGGTCACCGTAAGCGCGATCCGGCTGTTTCCAATGGTGGTATCGGTGCTGCCGCTGATGCGCAGGCCCGAGACCAAACGCCGTCATCTGGTGCTGGCGGCGCATTTCATCGCCGTCACATTGTGGGTCGAGTGCTACCGGTTGTTGCCGCAGGTGCCGCGCGAACGGCGCATCGTGTTTACGCACGGGCTGGGCTGCGGCCTGCTCACCGTATGTCTCATCGCAACCACGATCGGCTACGGCCTTGCCGCCAATTTGCCGCAGCTCTTGGCCGCTGCAATCCTGCTGCTGACGCCGCTGGCGTTCCTGCTCTCCACCGCGCGCAACAGCCGCCAGCTCGCGGACGTGCTGGCGCTGGTGCTCGGGCTTGCGCTGTATCCGCTCGCATCCCGCCTTCACACCGGCGTCGACATCCTGATCAGCGGCGTATCGGCCGGCACGATCGCCTATGGCGTGCACTGGTGGCGGGAGCGCGCATGAGCGACTGGGCGGGAAATTGGCTGAGTAATTTTTTGGGCGATCCCCACGCGCTGCTGGTGCTTGTCGTTGCGGGTTTCCTGCCCAACGAGGTCTGGCGCATGCTCGGGCTCTGGCTCGGCAGCGGCGTCGACGAGGGCTCGGAAGTGCTGATCTGGGTGAGGGCGGTAGCGACCGCGATCCTCGCCGGCGTCATCGCGCAGATCCTGGTGCAGCCGCCGGGAGCGCTGGCGAGTGTGACGGACTGGCTGCGCTATGGCGCGGTCGCGGCAGGCTTTGCGGCGTTCATGCTGACGCGGCGCTCGATCTTCGCCGGCGTGGTCTGCGGCGAGGTCGCGATGGTGGCCGGAAAATGGTGGCTCGGTTGATTGCAGCCGCGGCATAATCCGGTAGTGTCCGGCAATCCGGAGAAGGCAAGGGGGAAACCGCATGAACTGGCGCGCATTGGCAGCGGCTCTGGTTTGTGGCCTCGTCGTGGCCGCGCCGCAGGGCCGGGCAGCCGAATATCCGACCCGTGCGATCAAGCTCGTCGTGCCCTATCCGGCGGGCGGCCCGACCGACGTGCTGGGCCGCATGGTCGGCGAATATCTCAGCCGCGACCTGAAGCAATCGGTCGTGATCGAGAACAAGGGCGGCGCGCAAGGCGCGATCGGTGCCGAGACGGTCGCGCATGCCGAGGCTGACGGCTACACCTTGCTTTTCACGGCATCGTCGGTCCTCGAGCTCAATCCAATGCTGTACAAGAAGCTTTCCTACGATCCCGACCGCGAGCTTCGGGTGCTGGCGATCGTTACCGACACGCCAGCCGTCATGATCGTTCATCCCTCGGTTCCGGCGAAATCGGTGGCCGAATTCGTCGTCCATGCCAGGCAGAATCCGGGCAAGCTCAATTTTGGTTCGGCCGGCACCGGCGGCGTCGGGCATCTCTCCGGGGAGATGTTCAAGCTGATGGCCGGCATCGAAATGACGCACGTGCCCTACAAGGGGGCAGGACCGGCATTGGCCGACCTTATCGCGGGTCACATCCAGGCGACATTCGAAACGTTGGGTACTGCGCTGCCGCCGATCAAGGCGGGACTGGTGCGGCCGCTCGGGGTCACTTCGCCGGAGCGCATCGCCGACCTGCCTGATTTGCCGACGATTGCCGAGAGCGGCTATCCCGATTATCGCGCCAGTGTATGGTATGGTGCGGCGGCGCCTAGTGGCGTGCCGGCGCAGATCGCAGATGCGATCCGCGCAAGTTTCAGCCGCGCGCTGGATGACGAGGTG
>Ga0310810_10007504_pt1 | contig 12444 bp, 8 predicted proteins | sample NCmetagenome_FD_207641 | JGI IMG/M metagenome (GOLD analysis project Ga0310810, IMG submission 207641) | Soil microbial communities from experimental microcosm in Duke University, North Carolina, United States - NC | ecosystem: Engineered > Artificial ecosystem > Soil microcosm > Unclassified ... | reverse complement strand
TGGGGGCGGTTCTGATGTGGGAGGTATCGACGCAGACGGTATGGGCGCGCTTCTATCCGCTGCTGATTCTGTACGCGCTTTGCTACATGCCCACCCTGTCGCTGACCAACTCGGTGTCCTTTCACCACGTCAGCGAACCCGCGCGGGATTTTCCGGTCATCCGCGTGCTCGGCACTATCGGGTGGATCGTCGCCGGCGTGGTCGTGGGTCTGGGGCTGAAGGCGGACGCACTGGCGTTGCCGATGCGACTTGCAGCAGGCGGATCCGTCGTGCTGGGCGTCTACTCGTTGACACTGCCGCACACGCCGCCGAAAGCCGCTGGCGCGCCATTCTCGGTACGCGACGCCTTCGGGCTCGACGCGCTCGCACTTCTTCGCGAGCCGGAGTTCGCGATCTTCATCGTCGGCTCGTTTCTGCTCTGCATTCCGCTCCAGTTCTATTACACGTTCACCAATCTGTTCCTGAACGAGATCAAAGCGCCGGATCCCGCGGCCATTCAGACCTTCGGGCAGGCGAGTGAGTTCGTGTTCATGCTGCTGCTGCCGGTGATGCTGAGGCGACTCGGGATCAAGCGGATCATGCTCATCGGCATGGCGGCCTGGGCGTTGCGGTATCTCGCGTTTGGCTACGGCAACACTGGCACGGGGATGTGGCTGATCTACGCCGGCATCCTGCTGCATGGCATCTGTTACGACTTCTTCTTCGTCAGCGGCCAGATCTACACTGATCAGGCGGCTGGTCCGAAGATTCGCGCCGCCGCGCAGGGGTTTCTGAATTTCGTGACGAACGGCGTCGGGTATTTCATCGGCGCGTTCGTATCGGGTGCCGTCGCGGGGTCGCACGTACTGCCCACCGGTGGCCACGACTGGCGCGCAATCTGGCTGATCCCGGCCAGCGGCGCGGCCGGCGTGTTCGTCGTGTTTGCATTCCTGTTCCGGCCGTCACTCCGTTCAGCGACCGTCGACGCGGACGCTGTCGCGCCCGCTGGCACGGCGAGCGGGAAGCGGAGACAGGTGGGGTCTCGATGAATCGTCACGTGCCGTTCGCATTGATCATCGCGACGGCGGTCGCCGTTGTCGCCGCGCACGCGCCGGGCCAGCTCGGCTACGAAGACACGCCGATGCAGCCGAACGGCAAGTGGCACATTCACGACGGCAGGCGGCCGCAGCCCCCGATCGTGACGCCGTCGACGCTCGTGGCGACGCCCCCGCCAGCAGACGCGACCGTATTGCTCGGAGCGGGAAGCGATTTGAGCAAATGGCAGATGAAAGATGGTGGCGGACCCGCCACATGGAAAATGTCGGACGGCGTGTTGGAGACCGGCAAGGGCTACATCCAGACGAAAGAGCAGTTCACTGATTTTCAGCTGCACGTAGAATTCGCGACACCCCCGAAAGTCGAGGGCGAGGGACAGGAACGCGGCAACAGTGGAGTCTTCCTGCTGGGCGTGTTCGAGATTCAGGTGCTCGACAGCTACGACAATCAGACGTACCCCGATGGCCAGGCATCCGCGATGTTCGGACAATTTCCGCCGCTCGTGAACGCGTCACGGCCGCCGGGCGAATGGCAGTCGTACGATATCGTCTTCACCGCGCCCCGCTTCACAGGCGACAAGCTCGACACACCGGCGGTCGTCACCGTCCTGCACAACGGCATTCTCGTCCACAACGCGGACGCGTTCTGGGGGCCGACGGCGTATCGACAAATCCTGCCGTACCAGCCGAGCAACGCACACGGTCCGCTTGCCCTGCAGGACCATGGCAATCCGGTGCGGTTCCGGAACATCTGGATCCGATCGCTCGGCGCGGCGAAACCGTCGGCCTGATTGGACTCAGGCCCAGTAAGCCTCGCCGGCCGGCTCGGCGATCACGACTTTCTTCAGGAACGCGATCGCCTTCTTCAGTCCTTCCTCAGGCGACATGAGGCTGTCTTCGTGCTCGATGCTGAGCACGTGGTCGTAGCCCCAGAGGCGCAGCGCGCTGACGATGTCCCTCCACACGATCGCGTCGTTGCCATACCCGACCGTGCGGAAGATCCAGGAGCGCTCCCGTTCGCGTGTGTACTTCTTCGCGTCGAGTACGCCGTTGGCCGCGGCGTTTCGCGCGTCGATCCGGCAGTCCTTTGCGTGCACGTGATAGATCGAGTCGCCAAGCGCCCGGATCGCGCCGATGACGTCCACGCCCTGCCAGAACATGTGGCTCGGATCGAAGTTGCACCCGATCGTGCCGGGCGCGACGTCGCGCAGCCGCAGCATGGTCTCCGGGTTGTAGACGACGAAGTTCGGGTGCATCTCGATCGCGACCTTCACGCCGGCGGCGTTGCACACGCGCGCCGCATCAGTCCAGTACGGGATCACCCGCGAGGTCCACTGCCACTCGAGCATCTCGGAGAATTCCGGTGGCCACGGGGACACGATCCAGTTCGGTTGCTGCGCCCGCGCGTCGCCGGGCGGACAGCCGCTGAAGGTATTCACGGTCGAGATGTCGAGACGCTTCGCCAGTTCGACGGTGCGCAGGAATGTCTCGTGATGGTCGCGCGCAATCGCGCTCTGCGGGTGGAGGGGATTGCCGTGGCAGCTGAGCGCGCTGATGACTAATCCACGCGTGGCGATGGCGTCGCGGAACGCGCGCAGCTTCTGATCGTCTGCGAGAAGCGCGGCGGGGTCGCAGTAGGCGTTCCCCGGATACGCGCCCGTCCCGATTTCGACCGCCTCAATGCCCTGCTCGACAAGGTAATCGAGCATCTCTTCGAAGGGTTTGCTGCCGAACAGAACGGCGAACACTCCGATTTTCATATACCTCTTCCGACGTCAAACGGAAGACCCGACCGCGACCCACCGCCGTATGCGGCCGGCCTTTTCGATGGCTGCCATGACGCGCTGGTTACGGACGCCGTCGATGAAATTCGGCTGCGGTATACGGTCGTTCGCCATCGCGTCGAGCAAATCGTAGATCGTGTGCGTGAACGTGTGCTCGTATCCGATGATATGGCCCGGCGGCCACCAGGCCTTCATATAGGGATGCAATCTCTCGGTCACCAGGACGCGGCGGAAACCGCGGATACGGCCCTCATCCGATTCCAGATACAGATCGAGCTCGTTCATCCGCTCCAGATCGAAGGCCACGCTGCCTCGACTGCCGTTGATCTCGAACCGGTTGTAGTTCTTCCGTCCCGGGGCCATCCGCGTCCCTTCGATTGTGCCGATCGCGCCGCTCTCGAAGCGCACCAGCGCCATTGCCGCGTCGTCTACGGTCACGCGCCCCTTGCGGCGCGGGCTGCCAGGTAGCGGACGCGACGTAACGAATGTCTCAAGGTGGCCTGCGACTTCCGCGATCTCCCCAACCAGAAATCGCGCGAGATCGATCGAATGCGCCGCGATATCGCCGAGCGCGCCGGAGCCGGCCTTCGCCTTGTCGAGCCGCCAGACGAGCGGGAACGTCGGGTCGGTGATCCAGTCCTGGAGGTACGTGCCGCGGTAATGCCGGATCTCTCCGAGCTGGCCCTCGTCGATCAGCTGCTTGGCGAGCATCACGGCCGGCGCGCGGCGGTAGTTGTGGCAAATCATGTGGACGACGCGCGCCTTTTCGACGGCGGCGAGCATCCGTTCCGCGTCCGCGACCGAGTTTGCGAGCGGCTTTTCGCAAATGACAGCCTTGCCCGCGCGCGCGGCCGCGATCGAGATCTCGGCGTGGGAGTCGCCGGGCGTGCAGACGTCTACGAGGTCGATGTCCTTCCGGCGGACGATTTCGCGCCAGTCGGTCGCGGCTTCATCCCAACCGTACGTCTTCGCCGCCGCCGCGACCTTTGTATGGTCGCGTCCGCAGATGACCTTCATCCGCGTCGCGAGGCGCGGCGAGAAAAACGGTCCGACCTGGCGGTAGGCATTGCTGTGCGCCTTCCCCATGAACGCGTACCCGATCAATGCGACGTTGACGGATCGAGGGCTTCCAGTCGCCATCACTTCGACTTCGGCTGCGTCTTAGAGAACGAACGGACGAGGTACGCGAGGGCAGAAATCTCCGCCTTCGTCAGGCGTCCCCCGAACGGCAGCATCGCCGTACCAGGCGCACCATTGGTGATGGTCTTCACCACGTCGGCTTGCGTTGCGCCGTGCTTCCAGCTGGTGCGTCCGACGAACGCGAGGTCCTTGAGCGCGGGCGTGCCCTTGCCGTTCGGTCCGTGGCACGGCTGGCAATTGGCCGTGAAGATCTCGAGCGCCCTCGAGCGTGGCACCGCACCGCCAGGCGGCTGCGCCCGCGCGCTGGATGATGTGAGCAGGAGGAGCACGATGGCGCAGGTCCGACGCATCACACTCCTACGATAATCCCATCGGCGCCGGCGACACCTGTTCCGCCCCGGCATTCCGGGCTACGACCGCGCCGATGTAGCACACCGCGATCAGGAGCAGCAGCATCCGGAAACCGGTGAGGAGCGACAGGTATTCGGCGACGCCGCCCATCATCGCACCGAGCAGGTTCACGCCGTAATCGTGCGCGACCGCCGGTGATCGCTTGATGGCCGATCCGAACAGCAGGCCCGCGCAGAGGATTGGGCTGAACTCGAGGAGTGCGTAGAAGAGGGATTCCGTCACGCGGCTCTCGAACGTCACGCGTCCAATCGGAACGAAATAGTTCAGGATCAACAACGCGACGAGCACCACCCCCACCGCCGTACCGCTGCGGATCTCATTGCGATTGACAATGAAGTTCGCGACCAGTGCCATGGCCAGCACCGAGGCAATCGCCAGGGACGCCACGACCCACGTCGATCCCCACAGGAGCGCAAACTGGATGATCGATTTGGTTTCGAGCAGCAGGAAGCCCGCGCCCAGCAGAAAGAACTGCCACGACCAGCGCGAGCCGGCTGCCCCGATGGCGGCGTCCGGCTGCGCGCGCATCGCCGCCCACACGGCGATGATCGAGAACGCCAGAATCATGATGAGGACGAGCGCATAGTGCTCCGGCAGCCCGCGGTCGCGCATGTACAGGAACGGCCAGTCGTCAGTGGCCGGTTCGATCGACCGGTCGCGCTCCAGCATGTGTCCGGGACTCGCGCCATGCGACTGGCCGTACGACAGCACGTGATCGGGAATCGCCGGAGGCGCCTTCAGTTGGGCAAGGCGTGGACCCGCCATCAGAACGCCGAGGTACGCCTGCTCCTCGTGCACGTGGACGTATGGCTCGCTCCCGAACGCGGCCGCGGCCGTGTTGGCGAGCCGATCGACGAGCCAGCGCTCGCGGAAGTAATTGTAAATGACGAGCAATCCGCGCGTCGTCACGTGATCGCGCACCGCGTCGAACGACTCGCGCGTGAACATGTAACTTTCGAGGCGCACGCCGGAAAAACTCGACTGCAGCGTGAGCGAATCAATCAGTGCAAACACGACGAGGTCATACTTCTTCTGCGTCGTCCTCAGATAATGCCGCGCATCGTCGTTGATGATCGTGACGCGCGGATCCGCGTACGGCCGATCGGGATGCGATTGGCGTCCGATACGGATGATGGCCGGGTCGATCTCGACGGCGTCCACGTGTTGGACACCATGCTGCAGCGCGGCAGCGACGTCGGTGCCGGAGCCCGCCCCAAGAACCAGGACGTTCTTGAAGGTGCTGCCGAAGACCGTGTATGGCCACTGATAGAAGTATTCCTTGTGATCGACGTGCGCCATCGACTGGTGAAAGATCTCGTTCACCTCGATGACCGTCTCTTCCGGTCCGCGCACGAGCCTGATCTTGTAATACGGCGACCAGATCGTGTCCTTCGTCAGGATTGCGATCAATGCCAGGGACGCCCCGAGCAGCACGATGTCGAGTGCGTTCACGGCGAGCCATGCGGCGCCGGACGTCGCCTCGACGCTGACGAGCAGCGGGAGCGCCGCCGCGAACGCGACGCCGAACCACCAGGCTGGCGACAACTGTGCCCAGGACATCAAGGCAAAGGCGCCGACACCGGCGAGGCTGCCGAGGATATTAATCGTGTAGGCGCGAAGCGGTGCGAGCGTCGCCATCTCGCGTCCCATCCGCTGTGCGACGGCGGCGAACAGCGCCGCGACGACGACGAACAGGACCGGCAGGAGGTACGTGCTTTCGACCGTCACCACCTTCTGCGGCGTTCCGCTCGAGAAGAAGATGTCGGTGGAAGAGGGGATCGCCACCTCGAGCCGGAACAAGTACACGACTGCCACGATCGCGAACTGGAGCATCGGGAACCAGGCGAAGAGCCGCAGGCGCGTCGCCGCGAGCAGGCAGCCGATGCCGATGCCGAGAAAGCTCGCGAGGAGGATGAAATTGGAGAAATACGCCAGCAGCCGGACGTACGCCGGCATCCAGCGAATCAACACGACTTCGAGGAACAGAACGAGGAAGGACGAAACAAAGACCCTGCCGGAGCGCGTGTCGTCCATTAACCACCGGCTGGACGACTGACGCCCAATTTCTTCAACACGTCGTCCGGGCAGCCCTTCCACTCGGGGACGAACGTGTTGCCCGCGTATTGCAGATCCATGACGCCCATCTTCGAGGACCAGAATCCGGATGCCGTGAGATCGCGGAAGCTGTTGAAGAAGGCGACGCCCTGCGAGAATTCGGGTCGCGCCTTTTGCGGCCACGCGATGTCGTCCAGCACGGCGGAGCGCTCGGCCGCCGTGCAGTCGATGAAGCGCTTCTCGTACCGGCGCTCGCACTCGAGGTCGATCCACGCGAGTCCGCCGCGCATCGCCGTCTGGCGCTCCCGCTGGTCGTGCATCATGAAATCCATGAACTCGAGCACGCCGGCGTCGGTTGCGCTGCCGGAGCGTTCGTCTTTCGGAATGATCGTGTCGGCGAGCAGCCCCGCTGTCGCGAATTCGTGCGCGTTGAAGAACTTCGGCTTAAACGGCGCCTTGGCCGTCGCGGCGGTGCGCGCCGTCTGTGCGTGCTGATGCGCCTGGGCCGCTTCGGCCTCGGTCCACGTGAATCCCGCGGCCAGCGGCGCGGCCGCGATCAGCCGGAGCAGCGTACGGCGATCGATGTCGGACACGGCTAGATGGCTCCCGCGCGGCGCTGGTCCGCGATGTACTGGCTCGTGCGCATGGAGAGGGCCAGGATCGTCCACGTGCAGTTCTTGTCGGCCTGTGTGACGAACGGCGCGCCGTCGGCGATGAACAGGTTCTTCACGTCGTGAGCCTGACAGTACTTGTTGACCACCGACGTGGACGGATCGTCGCCCATGCGCGCGACGCCGAGCTCGTGGATGATCTCGCCGCCGGCCGCCAGGCCGTAGTTGGCCTCTTCCGGCGACATTGCCTCCAGCGGCGTTCCGCCCATCTCGTGGATGATCGCGCTGAAGGTTTCTTGCATGTGCTTCGCCTGCTTCTTCTCGTAGTCGCTCCATTTCCAATGAAACCGCAGGACCGGAATGCCGTACTTGTCCACTGCAAGCGGATCGACGTCGCAGTAGCAGTCGTCGTTCGGAATCATTGCACCGCGCCCCGCGAAGCTGACCACCGATCCGTAGACGCGGCGATAGTCCTGCTTCAGTGTCTTGCCGTAGCCGCCGAACGAGATCGGCGTGCCCGACGCGTCCACGCCGGTGAAACTGTACAGGTTTCCCAGGAATCCCGCGCCGGGCATCCGTCGGCCGCCGCCGATTTCAATGTGGTATCCGCGCGGAAAGTCGAGCGTGCTGTTGTCGAGCCACCACGGCATGTACAAGTGCATGCCACCAACGCCGTCTTCATTGTGCGGCAAGTTGCCCGTCAGGCGCGGGATGAAGCCCGAGACCCCAACCCCGGTGGAATCGGTCAAGTACTTCCCTACGACGCCGCTCGAATTCGCCAGGCCCTGCGGAAACGTTCCTGACTTCGAGTTGAGCAGCAGCCGCGCGGTCTCGCATGCGCTGGCGGCCAGCACGACGACACGCGCGCGCGCGTGATTGTCGCGTCCCGTCTTCTTGTCGATGTACGCGACGCCGTTGACCAGCGCGTCGTCGCCGATCGTCACTTCGCGCGCCATCGCGTCCGTGATCAGGGTCAGACGCCCGGTCTTCATCGCAGGCGGAATCAGGACGGTAGTCGACTGGAAATTGGATCCGGTCGCGCATCCTCGGTTGCACTGCCCGCAGTAGTGGCATGCCGGACGCCCGTTGAGCGGCTTCGTCAGGATCGAAAGACGCGCGGGCACGCACGGAATGTTGAGTCGCTCCGAGGCATCGCGGATGAGGAGCTCGTAGCAGCGGGGCTGCGGCGGCGGAAGAAACAGCCCGTCGGGTTCATTCGGAAAACGCGGCCCGAGATTCGTACCGAACACGCCGACGAGTTTGTCGACTTCGTCATAGAACGGTCTGATGTCGTCGTACGTGATCGGCCAGTCGTCGCCGAGACCGTCCAGACGTCTCGGGCGGAAGTCGTCCGGACCCCAGCGCAGCGAAATGCGTCCCCAGTGGTTGGTGCGGCCGCCCAGCATGCGCGAACGGAACCACAGGAACTCTTCACCCGGCGCGGTCGTGTACGGCTCGCCGTCGAGCGTCCACCCGCCGAGCGCGGCGTCGTACTCGCCGAACTGCCGCTCGGGAATCGACGCGCCTCGCCGCGGACTGTCGTAATTCCACGCGAACATCTTCGAGTCCTTGACGGGATCCCAGTTCGGTCCCGCCTCGAGCATCAGCACATCGGCGCCGGCCTCGGTGAGCACCTTGGCGGCCATGCCACCGCCCGCGCCTGAGCCGACGATGCACACGTCGTAGATCCTTCTGCTGCTGATGATCTGCATAGGCCTCTGGTCCGACGCGGATTGTAGTCTCGATGAACCGCGAGGTCTATCACTTGGAAGGAGCCAACGGACCATCGACGCCTGGCTGGACCCTCAGGCCTGACGAAGCCCGTCGTGCGAGCAACGGCGGCGCGAGCTTGGCAACCGCATTCGAGTTGACGTCCCGCCCCCACAGCAGTAGTGTCCTCGGCATCGGCTACAGTGCCTCGATCCGAAGCGCTCACCCCGGGCGCGAGTCTCGGCCCCTACGAAATCCTCGGTCTGCTCGGCTCGGGCGGGATGGGCGAAGTCTACCGCGCCCGCGACCCCGTCTCGAACGCGACGTTGCGGTCAAGGTGCTCCCTTCGGAGTCGTCGGCCGATTCCGACCGACTGCGGCGCTTCGAACAAGAGAGCAAGGCGGCCGGCGCGCTCAATCACCCGAACATCCTGGCGGTCTTCGATACAGGCCTGCACGATGGCGCTCCATACATCGTGTTCGAGCTGCTCCATGGCGAGACGCTGCGTGAGCGGCTCAAGGGTCCGCTCACGATTCGCAAGTCCGTCGACGTTGCCGTCCAGATCGCTCACGGCCTGGCTGCGGCGCATGCAGCAGGGATCGTCCACCGGGATCTGAAACCAGAGAACATCTTCGTGACCGTAGACGGGCGCGTGAAGATCCTGGACTTCGGCCTCGCGAAGCTGCAGCCCCGCGGAGTGCAGGATGTCAGCGACAGCGAGACGGCCCTGCAACTTACCGACGTCGGCACCGTGCTCGGCACGGCCGGTTACATGTCCCCTGAACAAGTCCAAGGGCAACCCGCTGACCAACGCTCCGATGTCTTCTCTTTCGGTGCGGTGTTCCACGAAATGCTGTCTGGCCGGCGGGCGTTTCACGGCGATTCGGTCATTGAGACGATGCGGGCGATCTTGAAGGAGGATCCGCCCCAGATCGGAGAAGTGAACCGGAACGTCCCGGTGGCGATCGAGCAGATCGTGCGACGGTGCCTGGAGAAGCGGCCGGACGAGCGCTTCCATTCTGCCCATGATCTGGGGCTGGCGCTCGAGGCGGTCTCCGCATCGACCGCCGGCAGCATCCGGGGTCTGGCGCCCGTCGCGGATCGGGGATGGTGGCGCGCACCAGGTCGGCCTGTCAGTGCGCTTCTCGCGCTGCTGGTTCTGGCGAGCGCCGTCGCCTTCCTGCTGGGCAAAAACTGGAACCCTCAACCCGTGCCGCAGTTCCGCCAGATAACGTTCCGCCGCGGGAGCCCCGGGTGGGCGCGGTTCTCAAGCGACGGACAGACAATCCTTTACTCTGCAAAGTGGCCCAACCAGCCGCTCCAGGTCTTCTCGGCCCGGCTCGATGCGATCGAGTCGCGCGCCTTGGGGCTCAACGGCTCGCTCGCCGCAACGAAGGGAGGCGAGATGGCGGTCGTTCTGCCGAACGGGACGCTTGCCCGACTCCCCTTGGATGGCGGAGTGCCCCGTGAGATCGCGGACCCGGTGCGGAGGCTGACTGGGCGCCCGACGGAAGCCTGGCGATCATTCGTGATTCCGGGAGGCGTCGGATCGAGTCGCCGCCGGGGCATGTGCTGTATGAGTCGGGCGGGCGCATCAGCGGACTGCGCGTGTCGCCCCGGGGCGACCGGCTCGCCTTCCTTGAGATCGGCAGCACAGCACCGGGTTTCGAACACCGCAACAGAAGCCGCCGGTTCGGTGATCGTCATGGACAGGCAAGGTCAAAAGACCACCCTCTCCACCGGCTGGACGTCCATAGGTGGTTTGGCTTGGGCGCGCGATGGCCGCGAGGTGTGGTTCACTGCCACGAAGTCAGGAATTTCACAAGCGCTCTATGCTGTCACGCTCGCCGGCCGCGAGCGCCTGGTCGCCCGGGCTCCCGGCGTCCTCTGGCTTCATGACATCTCCGCCGACGGACGCGTTCTGCTCACGGAAGGACGCGCTTCCATCGAGGCCCGTGGTCGGATGGGGCAAGACACTGCAGAGCGCGAGTACTCGTGGCTGGATGGAACATTCGGAGCCATCTTCTCTCCTGACGGCCAATCCTTCATCTTCAGTGAAGCCGCCGACGGCGGGGGCCCGGGCAGCGGCGCCTATCTGCGGCACGCCGACGGCTCACCGCCGGTTCGCCTTGGCGAGGGCTGGGCGCTTGCCATCTCGCCCGATGGAAAGTGGGTCGTGTGCTCGAACATCGGCTTCCCCAGAGAGCTGCGGCTCGTGCCGACGGGAGCGGGAAACCCACGCACGCTCCGGCGGGGAACGATCAGCGAGTACGATTGGGCGTACTTCCTACCGGATGGCAAACGCCTCGTCGTCGCCGGCAGTGAACCGGGCCGGCCGTCGCGGCTTTTCGTTCAGGATCTGCCCGAGGGCGAGCCCAAACCCTTCACACCCGAGGGAACCGGACTCGAACCCTTTCCCGCGGCCATATCGCCAGACGGACGGTTTGTCGCGGCCGTTCCTCTGGTCGGCGAGCGACGGTTCGCTCTGTATCCGATCGGGGGTGGCGCTCCGCAGCCCATTCCAGGACTCGGCGTCGGTGATACGCCCCTGCGCTTCAGTCCCGACGGCGCCTCTCTGTACGTATTGGAGCCGAGCGAGTCGAGCAACAGGGTCGTCCGCCTCGATCTCGCGAGCGGGCGTAAAACCCGGTGGCTCAACCTTGCGCCTCCCGATACGGCGGGATTCTGGGGGAGTACCAGTTTCGTCGACATCACCCCCGATGGACGGTCGTACCTTTACAGCTACTGGCGCATCGTGTCGGATCTCTTCGTGGTCGACGGACTGAAGTGAACCGCGCCCCAGGCGGTGAAATAATGGCCGACCTGGGCGGCTGTTCGGCTCAGTTGCGTCTCAGATGAGATCACGCGGCTGACGACTTGGAGACCACGACGGCAGTTTTGCCCGCCTTCACACTCAATCTGTGTCCCTGCGGCGACAAAGATGTCGTGTGTCTCGGTATCGGGAAGGGCAGCGTCGCGAGCCCCTTCCAGGTAGCCGTCCCGGATAAGGCGTGGTGTGCGTGCATTCAATAGAACGCTCTCGTACGGATCGTTGACGTCCGAGACTTCTCCACGGCGGCGTCGTCTCGTTCGCGAAGGGTGGCGTTCATGAACTCCAGTTCGCGCCTACCGGCGCGGTCGCCCAGCGATCCCCTCTGCGGAATCGATGATCGGAGCGTGACGACGGTCCCAGTCGCTGCCCGACCGTACGCTGAAGATACGCGCAATGCGGCTCCCGCGAATCACACCCGCCAGAGCCGCGCGGCTTTTTGTGGAAAAAAATTGGAGGCGCCGCCCGGATTTGAACCGGGGATGGAGGTTTTGCAGACCTCTGCCTTACCACTTGGCGACGGCGCCGCAGGGAGTCGCTCTGTCACGACCGAACGGACGGCGTGAAACCATCATCGTACCAGACGCTCACCACGCGATCAAATGACGCGGCGGCCGCTTGGGACGGCGGTTGTCTCGTCCAGCGCCGCTGTGGTACGATCAGGGTTCCGCGAGCGGGAATAACTCAGTGGTAGAGTGCGACCTTGCCAAGGTCGAAGTCGCGGGTTCGAATCCCGTTTCCCGCTCCAAATTTTTCCGGGGGGCTTCGCCCCGCCGGACCCCCCTACACGCTCTCTCGTGCGCCGCTGTCGTCGGCGCTCACCGTTCGCGTGGCGCGCTTCGCGTTGCTCGCGCGCTGCAGTGCGGGGG
>Ga0310810_10007503_pt1 | contig 12445 bp, 10 predicted proteins | sample NCmetagenome_FD_207641 | JGI IMG/M metagenome (GOLD analysis project Ga0310810, IMG submission 207641) | Soil microbial communities from experimental microcosm in Duke University, North Carolina, United States - NC | ecosystem: Engineered > Artificial ecosystem > Soil microcosm > Unclassified ... | reverse complement strand
GCCTCGCGCGTGCGCGGCGCGACCGCGCGGCGCAGCGTGGCTTCCGTGGCCCGGCGCACCGTGCGGAAGAAGAAGTAGCGAGTGCCGACCTCCGTGCCTTTCGCCTCGCTCGGCCTGCCTCCTTCCGTTCTCCGCGGCGTGCGTGCGGCCGGCTACCAGCAGCCGACGCCGATCCAGCAGAAGGCCATTCCCATCATTCTCGAAGGCCACGACCTGATCGGCGCCGCGCAGACCGGCACCGGCAAGACCGCCGCGTTCCTGCTGCCGCTGCTCGCGCGCATGCTCGACGGCCCGCCGTGGCTGCGTACGCTGATCCTCACCCCCACGCGCGAGCTCGCCGCCCAGGTCGAGACGAACGCGCGCGACTACGCGCGCTTCACCGGGCTGCGCGTCGGCGTGGTGTACGGCGGCGTTCCGATCGGTCCGCAGGAGCGCATGCTGCGCCAGGAGGGCGTCGACCTGCTGGTGGCGACGCCGGGCCGGCTGCTCGACCTGCACGGCCGGCAGAGCGTGAGCCTCGAGGACATCCAGTACCTGGTGCTCGACGAAGCGGACCGCATGGTCGACATGGGCTTCGCGCCCGACCTCGGACGCATCCTGAGACTGCTGCCGAAGAAGCGGCAGACGCTGCTGTTCTCGGCGACCATGCCGCCGGATCTCAACAAGGTCGCGAAGGACGCGCTCACCGATCCGCGGCGGCTCGACCTCGCGCCGCCGTCGCGCCCGGCCGCCGGCATCACCCAGGCCGTGTACCCGGTGCCGCGCGCGCTCAAGACCGATCTGCTCGACCTCATGCTCGGCCAGGACGAAGTCGGCAGCGCCATCGTGTTCACGCGCACCAAACACGGCGCCGACCGCCTGGCACGCCAGCTGCAGCGCCGCGGGCACACCGTCGCGCCGCTCCACGGCAACCGCACGCAGAGTCAGCGCGAGCGCGCGCTGCGCGACCTGAAGCGCGGGCGCATCCAGGTGCTGGTCGCGACCGACATCGCGTCGCGCGGCATCGACGTCGACGGCATCTCACACGTCATCAACTTCGACGTGCCGCATTCGCCGGAAGACTACGTGCACCGCATCGGCCGCACCGGACGCGTGGACGCCGTCGGCGACGCGTTCACGCTGATGGGCCCCGAGGAGCAGAAGGACCTGACGGCGATCGAGCGCTTCCTGGGACGCGCCATCCCGCGCGTCACGCTGCCCGACTTCGACTACCACCGCCGCCCGACGCCGGAGCCGGCCGGCAGCCGCGGCGATCGCTTCGAGCGCGGCGAACGCGGCGAGCGCGGCGAGCGCGGTGAACGGGGACGCGCGCCGGCGCCACGCCCGGCCGCGCCCAGCGAGCCCATGCACGGCCGGCGCCCGAAGCCGGACGAAGGCCGCCGCCGCCGCCGGATGTAACGCACGGCGTCAGCGGGCGACGAGCGGCTCCCAGCCGATCACGCCCGGGTTCTGGACCTCGGCCCACTTCCGCGAAGCAAAATCCAGGACCGCGATGGCCGTGGGCGTGCGCGGCGCCGCCGCGACGACGAGCGCGTGCGCCGCGCCGGGCGCCGCCGCGAGCACGGCGTCTCCCGGATACGGCGCGTCGAGCACCGCGAACTCGCGCGCGCCGCGCGGGCACAGCGCGAGCTGCAGCGTGTGGTGCAGGCCGCTCCCCTGGCGCGCGACGAGCACGTCTCCGTCGCGGCCGACGACGAGCTGGTCCGGCACGAACGGCGGCAGCGGCAGGCCGGCCGCGCCCGAATCGGGAGGCGCCAGCCACAGCAGGCTGTCCTTCGTCACCGCCGCCACGGCGGGCTTGCCCAGCGCCTCGAGCATGGCCGCGATCGACGTCGACGCGTGCATCTCGCGGCGCTCGCCGTCCGCCGCGTGGCGGAACACGTCGCGGTCCGAGACCCACCACAGCGCGTCCTGCCTGGGCACCGCGCCGATCCACAGGATCGCGCCGTCGGCTTCGATCTCGGCGTGCACCGCGGCGTCGTCGCTGCGCACCGCGAGCACGCGGTGGCCGTCGATCCACCACACGCGCGTCACGCTCGACGCCAAGCGCTTGTTCGCGGTCAGCCCGCCCGCGCCGTAGAGCCGCCAGCTGCCCCGTGCCGTGTAGCCGAGCAGCCAGTCCTCCTCGGTGTGGCGCTCGACCGGCACGACCGCGTTCATGAGCATGAGCGGCGCCGGCTCGAGCGACGACAGCGAAATGGGCACGGCGTGGCTGAGGCGCAGCACGCCCGAGCCGTCGGGCATGGCCTGCACCGTTCCGTCGCCGTCGCCGTACACGAGCGCCTCGCCGCGCGCCGACCAGGCGATCGGGTTGCACGTGCGCCGCAGCTGCATGATCGACGGCGAGACGAGGCGCGCGCCGCGGATCACCGGATCGTTCGTCGTCGGCTGGTCGGACTCGAAGATGTGCGAGTTGTAGCGCGTCGGGCGCAGGCCTTCGTAACGCGCCTGCAGTTCGGGCGCATGACCGTTCGGCCCGAAATCCGCGAGCCACAGCGACGTGCTGTCCTGGTCCTGATCGCGCGCCAGCCACGCCGCGCGGCGTCCGTCCGGGCTCACGACCAGGCGCACGACGTGCTCGTGCCCGGGCGCCTGCCAGGCCGTGTCGCGGCTCGAGAGGTCGAACGGGGCGCGCCACACGCCACCGTCCGCCGCGAGGAACAGCACCGAGTCGGTGTCCCCGGCGAACGCCTCGCTCCACGTCGCGCTCGGCAGCGAACTCGCGGTCGCCTTGTGGGGGCGGCTGTCGGCGGCGTCGAGCCGCGTCCCCGGGCCGAGACCCAGCACGACGACCGCGAGCGCGGCCGCGAGGGCGCCGCCGCGCGCGAGGCCCGGGCGGCCGCTCACGGCGCTTCCACCCGGCGCGGCACTTCGCCGGACGCCCACGCGAACGCGTCGCGCGCCGCGGCGGCGTCGGCCGCCGAGGCCTGCACGAAGTCCGGCGAGCCCCCGCCCTTGCCGTGCGTGCGCGCCAGCAGGTCGGGCACGAGCGTCTTGAGATCGCCGGCGCCGGCCTTGGCGCGACCCGCGATCACGACCGGCTCGGGCGCGGCCACGCCGATCACGACCCACGGCGCTCCGGCCTCCAGGCACTTGAGCGCGAGCAGCCGCGCCTCGTCACGCGGGCGCGACTCGAGGAACGCCGCGACGCCGCGCGGCGGATCGCCCACGCGCTCCTTCGCCTCGGCCACGGCCAGCACGCCGCTCAGCTCGCGCACGCGGCGCTCCAGCGTGTCACGCTCGGCGGCCGCGCGCTCGAGGTGCGCGATGAGATCACGATCCTTGAGCGTGCGTCGCTTCGCGGCCTCGAGCAGCGCCTCGGTGCGCCAAGCGTGATCGCGCAGCGCGCGCGCCCCGCACAGGAACTCGAAGCGCAGGTTGCCGCGCACGCGCTCCCAGCGCACGACCTTGATCACGCCCACTTCCCCGGTGCGCCGCGTGTGCGTGCCGCCGCACGCCGAGACGTCCCAGTCCGGCACTTCGACGATGCGGATGCGACCGCTCACCGCCGGGGGCTTGCGCAGGCGGAAGCGTTTCACGCCTTCGTCGTCGACCCAGTGCAGCGCGATCGGGCGGTCCTCCCACACGACGCGATTCGCGGCCTCCTCGACGCGCTCCAGCGTGCGCCAGTCCATGTCGCCGCGCGCCACTTCGATGACGCTGCGCTCGTCGCCCAGCGTCGACGACAACGTCGCCGCGTCCAGTACGCGCTCGAACGCGGCCGACAGCACGTGCTGGCCGGTGTGCTGCTGCATGGCGTCGAAGCGCCGCTCCCAGTCGATCGTCCCTTCCAGAGCCTCGCCCGCCGCCGCGCCCGCCGACTCCACGACGTGCCACACGCGGCCGTCGTCGTCGGACTGCACGTCGAGCACCGGGCTCGCGCCCAGGGAGCCACGGTCGGCCTGCTGCCCTCCGCTCTCGGGGTAGAAGTACGTTCGCTCCAGCTCGAGGGCCGGCCGCCCGGCGAACGCGCCGACCTCGCGCACGCGCGCCGCGAAGCGCGTCGTGTACGCGTCGTCGTAGTACAGGCGCTCGGAACCGGTCGAGGGCGTCATCCGCGCCGCCTCAGGCCGTACGTGCGCAGCTTGCGCCACAGCGTCGTGCGCGAGATGCCGAGCTGCCGCGCGGCGCTCGTGGCATTGCCGCGATGCCGGTCGAGGACGCGGCGGATGTGCTCCTTCTCGACGTCGGCCAGCGACCAGGCGAGCCGCGCGTCCTCCCCGGACCCCGCCGCGACCGCCGTGCCGTCCACCGGCAACGGCCCTGCGGCGCTCGAGCCGGCGACGGCGGGCAGCTGGCGCGGCGCGACCACCGACGTCGGCAACTCGGCGAGACCGATGACGTCGCCGTCGGCGACCGCGGCCGCGTGCTCGACCGCGTTCTCCAGCTCGCGCACGTTGCCCGGGTAGTCGTAGCGCTCGAGCGCGCCCATGGCCTCCGGCGAGAAATGCAGCTGGGCGCGGCCCCAGCGGCGCGCGAGCCGGTCGAGGAAATACGACGCGAGCAGGCCGATGTCCTCGCGCCTTTCGCGCAGCGGCGGCAGCTCGATCTGCACGACGTTCAGCCGGTAATACAGGTCGCTGCGGAAACGCCCGGCGGCGACGTCGGCCAGCAGGTCGTGGTGGGTCGCGGCGATGACGCGGATGTCGACCACGCGCGAGACGCTGTCGCCGAGCCGGCGCACCTCGCTGCTCTCCAGCGTGCGCAGCAGCTTGACCTGGGTCGCGATCGGCATGTCGCCGATCTCGTCGAGGAACAGCGTGCCGCCGTCCGCCTCCTCGACGAGGCCGCGGCGATCCACGTTCGCGCCGGTGAACGCACCACGCTGGTAGCCGAACAGTTCGCTCTCCATCAGCGATTCGGGCAGCGCGCCGACGTTCACGGCGACGAACGGCCCCTGGGCGCGACGCGACTGGAGGTGGAGCGAGCGCGCCACCAGCTCCTTGCCGGTGCCGCTCTCCCCCAGCAGGAGCACGGTGCTGTCGGTGGGGGCGACCTTGGCCACCAGCCGGAACACGCGGCGCATGCGCGCGCTGGTCCCGACGATGCTCTCAAAATGGGGCTGAGCCGCGGGCGGAAGGTCGGTCGTGCCGCGAGCGCGGCCCGTGCTTCGGACCTGGGAAGCCGTCATGGAGAGCCCGCGTGAGTCAGTAGAGGAGCTTCGGCGCGTCGAACCGTTTCAAATTGCCACGCTGGGCCCGCGCGGTCAAGGCGGCTCGGCTCGGGGACGAGCACGGGCGCGCTCGTTTCCCGTGCTGGACGTCGCGCTCCGCCTACGACTCGAGCATCGGCTCCCCGCCCGGTGGAGGCGGTGGCGGCGCCGGCAGCGCCTCGCTCTGCCGGTCGTGCGCTTCCTCGACCTCGACCAGGCGCAGGTAGAAGAACGTCCACGCGTACTGGATGACGGGCGTGATCGCCACCGTCGCCAGGCTGAACACTGCGACCCAGATGCCGAGCGAAACGTCGCGCCACACGAGCGACGCCGACGCCACCAGGAATGCCGCGCCCAGCGCCAGGAGCACCGAGACCACCACCATCTCGAGCCACCGCTCGAAACGGTTGCGCGCGAGGCGGAACGAGTGACGGAACGCGTTCGTCAGGTTCGCCTGGTTCAGCACGACGTCCTCGGTGGCGAACGCGAGTTGGTAGCCGAGGAACAGCCCGGGCACGATCAGGAACAGGGTGGCGATGCCGATCGCCGCGTTGCGCACGGTCTCGGTGAGCATGAGCCACGGCACGCGGCGCAGGCCGGTCGCGTAGCACTCGAGCGCCGGCGCCGGTCGCATCGTCAGCGGCGTGTTGAACACCGAGCGCGCGCGCACTCGCAGCATGGCGCCGACCACGACGAGCACGAGGAAGTCGCCGAGCAGGGCGACGCTGCGCAGCATCAGCACGTGACCCGGCCGGTCCGTCTCGTCGAGCGGCGGCAACACGGCCTGCGCGATGATCCACGGCGCGCGCAGCACGAGCGGCACGATGAGCGAGTGGAGCGCGTCGCGCCGCACGCTCAAGTCGAACGCGAGCGCGAAAGCGTGGCGCGTCGAGACGGGGCGGCGCAGTCGGGGCGGGCTGGACATGGGAATGCCCCGGCGAATGCCGAGGCCGAATTGACACTATGGAGGGCCCTCCCTAATGTCAAGACACGATGCCGCGCAAGCTCTCCCACCTCGACGCCTCGGGTCGCGTGCGCATGGTCGACGTGGGCGCGAAACGCGTGACGGCGCGGCAGGCCGAAGCCCGCGGTCGCGTGTTCATGAGCCCGGCCACGCTGGAGCGGCTGCGCGAGGGCCGCACGCCGAAGGGCGACGTGCTCACGACCGCGCACCTCGCCGGCGTGATGGCCGCCAAGCGCACCGCCGAGCTGATTCCCCTCGCCCACGCGCTGCCGCTCGACGGCGTGCATCTGACGTTCTCGTTCGACGACGATCCAGCCTCGGTAGCCATCGCTGCGCGCGTGCGCACGCGCGGTCGAACGGGCGTCGAGATGGAGGCGCTCACCGCCGTCACCGTGGCCGCGCTCACGCTCTACGACATGCTGAAGGCGGTGGACCGAGGCATGGTGCTCGGCGAGATCGCGTTGTGGGAGAAGCGCGGAGGACGCAGCGGTGTCTACCGTCGCCGGCCCTAGGGCGCTGACGTTCGGCGAGGCGCGCGCCCGCGTCATGGCCGCGGTGCGCGCGCTGCCGCCCGAGACCGTGCCGCTCGCCGAGGCGCGCGGGCGCGCGCTCCGGCGCGCGGATCCGGCCGGGCACGACCTGCCGCCGTTCCGCAACGCGTCGATGGACGGCTACGCGGTCGTCACCCAGGACCTGGCGGGCGCCACGACCGCCGCACCGGTCACGCTGCCGGTCTCGGAAGTCCTGCCGGCCGGGCGCGTCGCGTCGCGGCCGGTGCGGCGCGGCGAGGCCATGCGCATCATGACCGGCGCCCAGGTGCCGGACGGCGCGAACGCGGTCGTCGCGTTCGAGGACTGCACGCGCCTCGACGACGCGGCACCGGAACGCGTGCGCTTCACGCGCCCGGCGCGCCACGACGAGAACATCCGGCCGGCGGGGCGCGACCTGCGCGAAGGCGAGATGCCGCTGACCGAGGGCCGCGAGCTGTCGGCGTACGACCTGGGTCTGCTCGCCGCGCTCGGCGAAGCGCGACTGCGCGTCGGCCCGCGCGCGCGCGTCGGCATCCTGTCGACCGGCGACGAGCTGCTGGACGTCGACCAGGCGCTCAAGCCCGGCGCGATTCGCGACAGCAACCGCCCCATGCTCGCGCTGCTGGCCGAGGAGTGCGGCGCCGTGGTCACGCTCAGCGAACGCGTGCGCGACGAGCCGCGGCTCGTCGTCGAGCGGGTGCGCGCGGCGCTCCCGCGCTCGGCGCGATCGAACTGTGGCGCGTCGCGATGAAGCCGGGGCGGCCGCAGGCGTTCGGGGCCCCCGACGGCAAGCTGTTCTTCGGCCTGCCCGGCAATCCGGCTTCCGTGGCATGCGTGTTCGAGATGCTGGCGCGGCCGGCGCTGCGCGCGCTCATGGGCCACGCCGACGTGGAGCGGCCGCGGCTGATCGTGCACAGCACGCAGGCGGTGCCGTCACGCGAGGGCCGCACCGACTTCGTGCGCGTCACGCTCGAGCGGCGCGACGAGGCGTGGTGGGCGACCGCCGCGGGCGATCAGGTCTCGGGGCACCTGACGCCGCAATCGCGCGCCCACGCCCTGCTCGTCGTCGACGACGCGCGCGCCGCGCTCGCGCCCGGCGACCGGGCCGAGGCCGTCGTGCTGCGCTGGCCGGCGTTCGCGAGCGCGTGAGCCGCCCGCGACGGGGCGGCGCGCCGGAGTCGCGGTCCGCGAAGGCGCGGCCCATCGGCGCGGCGCCCTTCCCGCCGCTGCCCGTGTCCCATCCGGCGTTCCTCGGCGTTCTCGCCATCGCCGCGCTCGCGGTCGCCGGCTCCGTCGCGTTCCGCATGTTCGATCCCGACGCGTGGCAGCACCTCGCGGTCGGGCGCGCGCTGTGGGCGCTGCACCACGTGCCGACGACCCAGGTCTGGGTCTGGCCGACGTACGGCGCGCCGTCGGTCACGCCGTCGTGGGCGTTCCGCGCGCTGCTCTGGCCGTTCTACGCGGCGGGCGGCGACTGGGGACTGTTCGGGTGGCGCGCGCTGACCGGACTCGCGACGTTCGCGCTCGCCGTGCTCGCCGCGCGCCGCCTCGGGGCGCGCGGCGTGACGCCGTTCGTGATTGCGGTGCTGGCCGCCCTCACCTGGCGGCACCGCTCGCAGGTGCGACCGGAGACGCTCGCCTCCGTCCTGCTCGCGCTCGAGCTGTGGCTGCTCGAGAGCGCGCGCAGCGGAGCGCCGCGCCGCGCGTTCGCCGTCGCGCCGCTGCTCGGGCTGTGGGCGAACGTGCACGTGTCGTGGACGATCGGGTTCGTCGTGCTCGCCGCCTACCTCGGGGACGCGGCGCGCGCAGCCTGGGGTGCGCAGCGCGGCGCCACTGCGCGCGACGGCGTCCGCGTCTCGCTCCGCGCTCTCCTGCTCGTCTTTCTTGCGGGCGCGGCCGCGTGTTTCGTGAACCCCTCGGGGGCCCGCGGCCTGGCCGAGCCGTTTCAATACGCGCTCTTTTGGCGCGGCCAGCCGCTGTACCGGACCATCGCCGAACTCGCGCCGTTCGACGTGCGCGCCGAGTGGCGCACCGGACTGCCGCTGCTGCTCGCCGGCTGGCCCCTGCTCGCCGTGTGGCGCGCGGTGGCGCGGCGCCGGCTCGACTGGGCGGAGGCCGTGCTGGTCGTCGCGTTCGGCGCGTTCACGCTCACGGCCCAGCGCTTTGCCGGGTTCTTCGCGATCGCGGCCGTGCCGTTCGTGTCGCGCGACGTGGGCGAGACGTGGTTTGCGACCGCGCGGCCGCGCGCCCTGTCCCGTCCGACGGCGCGCGCCGTCGCCGCCGTCGCGTGCATACTCGCGCTCGGCGCCGCGGAGTGGACGAGGCCCGATCTGCGTCCCGGCATCGGCTTCGACCTCTCGGCGACGCCGGTCGCCGCCGCCGACTTCATGGCCGCGGAGGGTCTCGGCGGGCGGCTGTTCAACGAGTACTACAACGGCGGGTACCTGCTGTGGCGCTTCTGGCCCGACCGGCGCCGGCTGCCGTTCATGGACATCCATCAGAGCGGTCGCGAGGACGACCGCGCGCTCTACCCCTATGTGTTCGCGGACCCCGACGCGTGGCGGCGCCTCGACGAACGCCGTCACTTCGACCTCGCGCTCGTCGACGCGAACGTCGCCGCCATCCCCGGCGACCGGCTGCTCGACGTGATGGACGCGGACTCGAGTTACGCGCTCGTGTTCAGCGACGACGTGGCCTGCCTGTACGCGCGGCGCGACGGCGCGTGCCGCGACGCGGCGCGGCGCCTGGCGTTCCAATGGGTGCCGGGGGGCGATGCGCGCATGGAGGAACTCGGCCCGCAGGCGGCGCGCGACACCGCGCTGCGCGCCGGGCTGGAGCGCGAACTCGCGCGCCAGATCGCGAGCTCGCGCCGGCACGCGCGGGCGTCCGTGCTGCTCGCCGGCCTCCGGCTGCTGGACGGCCGGCCCGACGAGGCGACGCGCACACTCGAGGAAGCCGCCGCCGCGCGCCCCGACGCGCCGGTCGTGCACCAGCGCCTCGGCGAGCTGGCGCTCGGCCGCGGCGACGCGGCGCGCGCGCTCGAGGAATTCGCGACGGAGCGCGCGATCAGCGGCCCGAGCGCCGCGCTCGAGAAGGACGAAGCGGAGGCGCGCCGGCGTCTCGCGCGCTGAAACCCTCGCGTCACGCGGAGCGCAGGACACCCGCGAGCCGGGCGGGCGGCGCGCCGCGCACGGCGCGCTCGGTTACAGCAGGCCGACGACGGAGCGCTGCGCCTGCATCAGCAGGTCGTGGGCGGCCACGCCCCACCACAGGGTGAGCGCGAGGCTGGCGAGCAGCGCGACGACCGCGGGCGCGGCCCAGTTCACCTGCGTGGGCTCACTCTTCGGCTCGTCCATGTACAACGCGACGGTCACGCGCAGGTAGTAGAACACCGACACCACGCTGTTCAGCACGCCGATGATGACGAGCGGCACCAGCCCGGCGCGCAGCGCGACACCGAACAGGTACACCTTGCCCATGAAGCCGGCCGTCGGCGGAATGCCGCCGAGCGACAGCATGAACAGCGTGAGCGCGATGCCGAGCAGCGGGTGGCGGAAGCCGAGGCCATTCAGGTCCGAGACGTTGACGCGCTCGTCGTGGCCGCGACCGAGCAGCGTCAGCACGCCGAACGCGCCCAGGTTCATCACGGAATACACGGCCAGGTAGAACAGCGCGGCGGAGGCGCCCTGCGGCCCGCCCGCCACGACCGCGACGAGCACGTAGCCGGCGTGCGCGATGCTCGAGTAGGCGAGCATGCGCTTGAGATTGACCTGGAGCAGCGCCGAGACGTTGCCCACGGTCATCGTCAGCACCGCGATCACCGAGAGCAGCGTGCCCCAGTGCGCGTGCACTCCGGCCAGCGCGTGCAGCACGACGCGCAGCAGCGCCGCGAACCCCGCGGCCTTGGCGCCCGCCGACATGAACGCGGTGACCGTGGTCGGCGCGCCCTCGTAGGCGTCCGGGGTCCACATGTGGAACGGCACGGCCGAGACCTTGAACGCCAGACCGACGAGCAGCAGCAGCCCGCCGATCACGAGCAGCGGATTCGCGCCGAGCGGCGAGTCGGCGACGAACGCGGCCATCCGCGTGAGGTTCGTGGTCCCCGTCGCGCCGTACAGCAGCGCGATGCCGTACAGCAGGAATCCGCTCGCGAACGCGCCGAGCAGGAAGTACTTGAGCGCGGCCTCGTTGGATTCGAGCTGCGAGCGGCGGAACCCGACCATGACGTACAGCGCGAGCGACATGAGCTCGAGCCCGAGGAAGATCGTGATCAGGTCGTTCGACGCGGCCATCAGGATCATGCCCAGCGTCGAGCTGAGCAGCAGCGCGTAGTACTCCGCCTGATTGATGCGCGTGCGCTTCACGTAATCCCACGACCACAGGACGGCGAGCGCGGCGATCGACAGGAACAGTAGCGTGAAGAACACCGTGAAGCCGTCGTGCACGAACATCCCGCCAAAGAGCGAGCGCGCCGCGCCGCGCGCGCGGAACACGGAGGCGCCGGCGGCGGCGAGCGTGAGCAGCGACACGATGGCGCCGCGGCTGGAGCCGGGACGCGCCGGCAGGAGCTCGAGCAGCAGCAGGACGAGCAGGCCCGCCGACAACGCCATCACCGCGCCCAGCGCGAACCAGTCGACGGGCAGCAGATGGGGCGCCGCGAACACGTTCATCGCGCGCCCTCCACGTCGGCCGGCGCCGTCTCCAGCGCCTGGGGTTTCACGTTCGCGCTCATCACGGCGCGCATCTGGCTCAGCTCCAGCGTGCGCTCGAGTGCGGGCGTCATGCGGTCGAGGAACGGCTGCGGGGCGACGCCCATCCACACGATCAGCAGCAGCAGCGGCGCGAACACGAGGCGCTCGCGCCCGGACAGGTCGCTCAGCTTCTCGTTCTCGGCGTGCGTCACGGGACCGAACATGACGCGCTGGAACATCCACAGCATGTACAGCGCCGACAGGATGACCCCGCTCGCCGCCCACGCGGCCCACGCCCAATTCGTGCGGAACGCGCCGAGCAGCACCAGGAACTCGCCGACGAAGCCGTTCGTACCGGGCAGGCCGATGGACGACAGCATGACGACGAGGAACACGGACGCGAACACCGGCAGCGGCTTCCACAGCCCGCCGAAGTCGGCGATGGCACGCGTGTGGCGGCGCTCGTAGATGACGCCGACGAGCAGGAACAGGGCGCCCGTCGACACGCCGTGGTTCAACATCTGCATGAGCGAGCCGGCGAAGCCCTGCACGTTCATGGCGTACAGCCCGAGCATGCAGAAGCCGAGGTGGCTGACCGACGAATACGCGACGAGCTTCTTCAGGTCCGGCTGGACCATCGCGACGAGCGCGCCGTACAGGATGCCGATGATGGCCAGCGTCACCACCCACGGCGCCGCCGTGTGCGACGCGTTCGGGAACAGCGGAATCGCGAAGCGCAGGAAACCGTACGTGCCCATCTTCAGCAGCACGGCCGCCAGGATCACGGAGCCGGCCGTCGGCGCCTCGACGTGCGCGTCGGGCAGCCAGGTGTGGAACGGGAACATCGGCACCTTGATGGCGAACGCGAGTGCGAACGCCAGGAACAGCCACATCTGCGTGGCCGGCGCGATGGGCAGGCGGTAGAACGCGTCCAGGTCGAACGTCACGATGCCGGTCGCGTTCCTCTGCAGGAAGTACAGCCACAGGATCGCGACGAGCATCAGCACGCTGCCCGCCATCGTGTACAGGAAGAACTTGACCGCCGCGTACACGCGGCGCTGCCCGCCCCACACCCCGATCAGCAGGTACATGGGGATGAGCATCGCTT
>Ga0310810_10007502_pt1 | contig 12445 bp, 10 predicted proteins | sample NCmetagenome_FD_207641 | JGI IMG/M metagenome (GOLD analysis project Ga0310810, IMG submission 207641) | Soil microbial communities from experimental microcosm in Duke University, North Carolina, United States - NC | ecosystem: Engineered > Artificial ecosystem > Soil microcosm > Unclassified ... | reverse complement strand
AATGCCGGTGCTGGTTTCCACAAAAACCAGGCGCTCCGGGTGCTCGACCGGCAGCGGACGCAGCACCAGCGCATTGACTACGCTGAAGACCACGGTGTTCGCTCCGATGCCAAGAGCCAGCGAGAGTACGGCAGTGAGCGTAAAACCGGGAGATCGGAGCAGGCGGCGTAGAGCGTAATGCAAGTCGCGCCATACTGTCTCCAGCGCAACCGCTGCGTCCACGGTCCTTACCCGCTCCTTCATCAGGGTTGGATTTCCGAAGCGGAGCAGTGCGTCGCGGCGCGCCTCTTCTGGTGTCATGCCGGCGGCGAGATTGTCCGCAATCCGCATCTCGATGTGCGATTGCAATTCATCGTCAATCTCCTGCCCCAGCCTGGAGCGCGAGAATAAGTTCAGGATGCGGCGAAAGCCAGGCACGGCGCACTCCTTATGCATAACGCAACACAGCGCGGACTCCCTTGACCAGCTGCTCGAAGCTTTCTTCCGCCTCCAGCAGCTGTTTCCGCCCGGCGGCGGTCAGCCGGTAATACTTCGCCTTGCGGCCGGTTTCCGTCAGCTTCCACTCCGAGCGGATCCATCCACTCTGCTCCATGCGGTGCAGGGCGGGGTAAAGCGACCCTTCTTCCACCTGCAACAGTTCGTCCGACGCCTTCTGAATGTGCAGTACGACGCCATAACCATGCAGTTCGCCGGTTTGCGAGAGAGTTTTCAGAACCAGCAAGTCCAGACTGCCTTGCAGATCATTTCTCGCCATGGCAGGTCCCACCCCTAGACAGCTTGGCAATGCCAGAAACGATAGCCTAGAAGTGGAGGTATGTCAAGACGAGGCGATCAAAGCAGGATGCACGCGTGCCTGGGTTACTTGGCGGCGGCCCGGCGGGCGCCTATCTCCGCCAGCAGCTCTTCAGTAGTCAATACCCGTCCGAAGAGCAGATCAATGTTCGCCAGCGTCGCTCGGTGCATGGCGTCATCAAAAGTGGCATTGGCATCGCTGGGGAACACCACTTTGAAGTCGCGCATGAAGGCGGAGCGGGCGGTGGACTCGCAGCACGCGTTGGTGGCGGTGCCAGTGATGATCACCGTATCTGCCCGGTGATAGCGCAGGATCGCGTCCAGGTCAGTTTCGAAAAAGGCGTCGAACTTGTGTTTGATAATGCGGTACTCGAGCGAGCCTTCGCGGGGCTGAATCATATCGGGATACATCTGGAAGCTCGGCTCTCCCTGCCACAGCACCCGCTCGTTGGCGATCGCGGGGAACTTGCGCAACATCAGACCGCCATAGGGAGGGCGATGGTCCGATTGTGTCCAGACAATTGGCATCTGCACCTCGCGGGCGCAGCCGATCAGCTGCTCCAGCCGCGGAATCATCTCCCGCGCTCCTGGGGTTTCAAAGGGCGCGCCTTCGGCCACGAAGGCGTTCTGCATGTCAATGACGATCAGGGCGCAGCGCGCAGGATCAATCGTGAAGAACTCTTTTCCGGTGAGGCTGGTATTGGACATGCGGCCCCTCAACCCGCTTTCTGCGCCAGGCGCTCCAGGCCGGACTCCAATTGCTCGCGGCTGATTTCGTGGCGCTCCGCCGTCTTTTGCAGATGCTCGCTGGTGCGGCCTTCCAGCGCCGCTCTCGCTGCCTCGGCTGCCTCTGCTTCCTTCATGAACTGAAGGCGGACAATATCCGGGCGGGAGTAGTGGCCGACCGTGTCAATGATCGCCTTCCACACTTTGATCATGTCGGCCTGGCATTCGGCGTAGAGAATGGTGTCGCCGGAAGTGGGAGGCGCCAGTGGTATCCCCAGGGGTGCGACCACCTGGCTTCCCCCGTGTGCATAATCGAGGCTGACGGTGCCGGCCAGCGGAAAGCCGGCTGGCAGATCCTTCTGCGTCATGTACCCGCATGCCGACAGCACGAAAGCTCCCGCTTCCATGGCGTGCGCTCGCGTCAACGTGTGTCCCCAGAAGAACTGGGCATCCCGGTCTGGTTCCTCCAGCTTGGGGCCGGTGTGCAGGGCGAAAGCACCGGGGAAGACGGCTATGTGAAAGTCTTCTCCCTGCTCGATCATGCGGGCGCGGATGAGCGGCATAAGGTGCTCGCCGCAAATCAGCCCTCCAATGCGGCCGATGTCGGTTTCGTAGGTGACCAGGTCGGCGCCGTCGCCAAAACCCCAAACCGCCCTTTCCACGAACGTGGGAACGGTTTTGCGGTGGCGGCCAAGAATCTTCCCCGAGCGCTCAATGAACAGGAGCGTGTTGTACAGGGTGTGGACGCCGGGGCGCGAATCCAGTTCGTTGCACCCAATCACCACGTGCGCGTTGGCCCGGGCGGCCGCCTGGCACAGGCGGTCCGTGTCTTCGCTGGGGATAAGCACGGCATTGTCGTAGAAGCGGACACGCACCGGGATCCATTCCCGCAACTGTGAACCCCAGCCTTCTCCCCAGTAGGGATAGCCGGCCAGCCAGGTTTCGGTGAAAGCGATCAACTCCGCCCCGGCGGCCCCCGCCTCGGCGATCTTCTGGCAGGCACGCTCCACCGTCTTTTCTCTGTCCAGATACACAGGTGGCGTCTGCACGACGGCAACTTTAACCTTACTTTTTCCCCCAAGAACCTTGCTGGATGGTTTCACTTTTTCACCTGGCAATCGGATTTTCACTCAACCTAAAAGGCAAGTCTTTGTGTAGGTAATGACTGCGGCTGCCAAGCCGGACGAGGGGCGGCAAGCGCCGGGGAGGTATTCAATACCGCGACAGCCGCGGTGTCAAGGGAGGAAGGAACGGGGAGGGCAGCCCCGAAAGTAATCAGGATTGACATCCCAGGCCGCGCTACAATCGCGCTTCATGGAGTTCAAGCGCCTCATTACGCAGTTCACCTACCGCATCGAGCCCAAACCCGAGGGCGGGTTTATCGCTCACGCCAGCGACCCCAATCTACCGCCGCTGGAAGCTCCCACGCGGCAAGAGCTGCAGCAAAAGATTCAGGCCACCATCATGGCTGGCCTGGCGGAGCAATTTCCCGGCCTCAAGTTGCCGCTGCCAGGAGAGCAGTCCAAGTTCACCTTCCACATCGAAAGCAAACCCGGAGGCAACCTCGTGCTGCACTCCGGCGATCCTGGCGCGCAGCCGGTCGAGGGCACGCAGGAACAGGTGGAAAGTCATTTTGCGGAGAAGCTTATCGGCCTGGCGGAAAAGTTTTCGCCTGAGCTCAGGCAGGTGCTCGCCAATCAGGGCGTCAATGGCGACGTCAAGGTATTTGTGAATCGCACGACCTTAACCGCGAAGGGAGGCTCACACTCCCTGAGCCTGGGCCTGGGACGGAATCTCGTGCCCACGAACGTGCTCCCAACCGGCGAACCAAGCGCGGGCGCCATCCCCGGCGAACTAACCAACCCGGCCGCCGCCAGCATGGGCGGCACCATCAGTGATGCGCCCATTACCCCTGAGCGCAGCGACACCTGGACAGTGTTTCTCTTCGTTTTGACCGTTGCCGTCATCGGCGCGCTTATTTATTTCTTCCTTTACCATCGCTGACCGCTTCCACACCTCGTTTGTGAGAGCGCGAAAGCGCCGAAATGGCGTGTAGCCCTCCCGGCTTTTACTTGCAGGCTTGCTGCAGGGCGTTCTGCGCGCCGCCGATCAGATTCTAAATCTCCCGGGCGCCGTTTGCGGGATGTGGCCTGCGGCACCCCAAGGTAGCGCCGATTGTACACCCGCGGGCATATCAGGACGGCCCGGGCATTACGGCCAACCCGGAGATAATCTTTCCTCGACGACGCATCCCGCAGGTTGCGCATCGGATGATCACGGTGTCAAAATGTCCCCCCATACAACGCTGCAGAGTTTGACTTGATCAATGGCGCTCACGTCGTCATCTACACCAAGGATCCAGAAGCGGACCGCGCCTTTTTCCGTGACGTTCTTAAACTTACGTCGGTTGACGCCGGACATGGCTGGCTGATTTTCGCCATGCCGCCGCTTGAGGCCGCATTTCACGATTCGCCGAGCAACGACCAGCATGAACTTTATTTTATGTGCGATGACATCGCGACCACGTTGCAGGATTTGAGATCGAGGAATGTGACCGTCTCTGACGTGAGTGAGCAGCGCTGGGGAAAACTTGCAACCTTCACCCTTCCCAGTGGCGGCAAAATTGGCGTTTACCAACCCAACCATCCTCGGCCCAAGCGCTGAAAGCTCGCGCTCGCTTTTTTCGCACGCTCCCCCGCTAGGCTGGCGGGGGTATAGTACCTAGCACAACTCTTGGTGTGGGGCCGGAAGATGGCAAGCACAGAGAACTTTGAACTGAACGCCAGCTCCGATCGCGCGCGCTTCCGCTTGTTTGCCTGGCTCGGCGACGCGCGGCGCGACCTCCGCTTCGCAGGCCGCTCGCTGGCCAAGATGCCCGGTTTCACCGCCGTCGCCGTGCTCGTCATCGCAGTCGGCATCGGTTCGAATACCGCCGTCTTTTCCGTAATCAATACCGTATTGCTCCAGCCTCTCAGCTATCCCCATCCACAGTCGCTGGCGCAATTGATGGAAACTGCTCCCCAGGGGACATTCTTCGGCGCCAGTGTGCCTAAGTTCAACATCTGGCGGCAGCAGACCAGCATTTTCCAGTACGTCGCCGGCTACGACCAGGGCGGCGCCGGACTCAACCTGACCGGCGGCGGCGAGCCCGAGCAGGTGCAGGGCATCCACGTCACCGCTGATTATTTTCGTCTTTTTGGCGCGCCCATCCTGGCCGGACGCGTTTTCACCGCCGCCGAAGACAGTCCTCACGGCGGCCATGTGGTGGTCCTCAGTTACGGCCTGTGGAAACGTCGCTTTGGCGGGAATCAGAACATCATCGGCACCAACATCCAACTGGATGGCCAGCCCTACCTGGTGGTAGGCATTATGGGTCGCGGCTTCGTCACCGAGCCGGGGGGTGACCTGTGGCTGCCTTACCAGTTCGATCTCACCTCGCAGGACATGGCCAACTACTTTGTGGTTGCAGCGCGGCTCAAACCTGGCATTACGCTGCCCATGGCCAACGCTCAGCTGAAGCTTGCCGCTGATCAGTTTCGCCGCACCTATCCCGGCGGCATGGGCCCAGAGAACGGATTCAGCCTGATTCCTCTGGAGGAAAGCATCGTAGGCGACACGCGCGCGTCTCTCCTGGTCCTGCTGGGAGCTGTGGGTTTCGTCCTGCTGATCGCCTGCGCCAATGTAGCCAATCTTCTGCTCATGCGCGCGACCGCCAGAAAGCGCGAGCTGGCCACCCGCGCTGCCCTGGGCGCCGGCCGCGGGCACATCATTCGGCAGCTCCTTACAGAGAGCCTCGCCGTTTCTCTCAGCGGAGGCGTTCTAGGTCTGGTCCTCGGCTTTATCGGGGTTCGTCTCCTGCTCGATATCAACCCGGGAGGCATTCCTCGCATTGGCGAGAATGGCTCCGCGGTCTCGCTCGATCACAACGTCCTGCTTTTCACCCTTGGCGTCTCCGTGCTCACGGGAATCCTTTTCGGCCTGGTGCCTGCCCTCAGCGTATCGCGCTCCAATCTGGCAGCGGCGATCAACGAAAGCGGCAACCGCTCCAGCGGCGGCTTTCGCAGCGGGAAGGTGCGCTCCATTCTGGTGGTGAGCGAAGTGGCCCTTGCTCTGGTGCTCGTGGTCGGCGCCGCCCTGCTTATCCGCACCTTTATGAAACTTCGGGCCGTTGATCCCGGCTTCGATACCCACAACCTGCTCACCATGGCAATGTCCATCAGCGGAGAACGGTTCCAGAAGACTGCGGGCGTGTCCCAGATTATCCGCGATGGAGGTGAGCGCCTCGCCGCCATTCCCGGAGTGGAGACCGCCGCCGCGGCGTGCTGCCTGCCGCTGCAGGGCGGTTTCGGTTTGCCCTTCGATGTCGTCGGCCGCCCCAAGGGTAACAGCCCTACCACCGGCGAGAGTGGCTACTTTACCGTCTCCTGGAGCTACTTTGACGCCTTCAAAGTGCCCCTTTTGCGCGGCCGCAATTTCACTGAGCGCGATGACGCTTCCTCCCCCGGGGTGGTGATTATCAATGAGGCTATGGCCAGGAAATACTGGCCCAAGGGCGATCCGCTGCAGGACCGCCTTCTGGTTGGTGCCACCATGGGTCCGGTCTTTGTCGAGCCTCCGCGCCAGATCATCGGCGTGGTCGGCGATATGCGCGACCAAGGGCTGAATGAGGAGCCCTTTCCCACCATGTACATTCCCATCCCCCAGATGCCCGACAAAGTGACCGCCCTCAACTCCCGCATCGCGCCGCTGTGGTGGATTGCCCGCACCCGCGTGGAGCCGCACACGCTAATCAAGCCCATCTCCGTGGCTCTGCGCGAGGCCAGCGCCGGCTTGGCCGTCGCCCACATCCGCACCATGGACGAAATTACCGTCCTCAACACATCCCGCCAGCGCTTCAACATGTTCCTGCTTACCGTCTTCGGCGGCTCCGCGCTGCTCATGGCGGCCATCGGCATCTACGGCATCATGGCCTACTCCGTGCAGCAGCGTACCCAGGAACTCGGCATCCGCATGGCGCTGGGCGCGCAGGCCTCCAGCCTCCGCAACATGGTTGTCCGGCAGGGAATGATGCTCGCGGTTATGGGCGTGCTCATCGGCATCGGGGGAGCTTTGTGGCTCGCCCATTTCCTGACCAGTTTCCTCTTCGGAGTTAAAGCCTGGGACCCAGCTGCGTTTATCCTTACTCCGCTCCTGCTCAGCGTGGTGGCCCTGCTGGCGGTGTGGGTTCCCGCCCGCCGCGCCACCCGTGTCAATCCCATCACCGCGCTGCGCTTCGAATGAACTGCGATTAAGGATTGCGGTCTGTCGCAGCGGGAATCGCCTTTAGCAGCGATGGCAGAAAATGACTTACTTTTGTCATTGCTGCCATCCTTCCTGCTCAGTACCATCGCCCTATGAGGAACTCCAGGGGCGCACCGGTAGGACGCTCTGCCAAAACCGTCGTTTTCCTGGCCGCACCGGGCGCCCAAATCCTGGACGTGGCGGGCCCGTTTCAGATCTTTGTCCGGGCCGCGGAAGTCTTCGTGCGGGAGCATCCTTCGCAGAAGTCGCCTTACCATGTCGTGCTGGCCAGCACCACCCGCCGCAGGCCGGTGCCTACCAACTGCGGTCTGGTGCTGACCGGAAGCGCTACCTTCCGCAGTCTGCGCTTTCCTGTGGACACGCTTCTGGTGGCCGGCGGAAGCGGACTGGAGAAGGCGGCGCTCGACCAGGAGTTGCTGGCCTGGTTGCGCGCGGCCGCGCAACGCGTGCGGCGCATTGGCTCCATCTGTACTGGCGCCTTTCTGCTGGCCGCCGCGGGGCTGCTGGATGGCAAGCGCGTCACCACCCACTGGAAGTGGGCGGCGGAACTGGCCTTGCGGTGCAAGCGGGCGACGGTGGATCCGGATCCCATCTACGTCCGCGACGGAAACACTTACACCAGCGCGGGCATAACCGCCGGCATGGATTTGGCCCTCGCCCTGGTGGAAGAGGACCTGGGCTCACCTCTGGCCTTGAAGGTGGCGCGCGAGATGGTGCTGTACCTCCGTCGCCCCGGGGGCCAGTCGCAGTTCAGCGCCGCAATGTCTCTACAGGCTTCCGATCGCAAGCAGATTGAGGAGATTCGCACCTGGGCATTTGACCATCTGGACGCGGACTTAACCGTGGAAAGACTGGCGGCCAAGGCGGCTATGAGCCCGCGGCATTTTGCCCGCGTCTTCCTCAAGGAGACTGGCATCACCCCGGCGCGCTTTGTCGAACGGCTGCGGGTAGAAGCAGCCCGCCGCCGGCTGGAGGAATCGCGCGACAAGCTGGAGAAGATTGCCACCGACTGCGGCTTCGGCTCGCTCTCTAGTTTGCGGCGGTCGTTTCTGCGAGTGCTGCGAGTTCCTCCCACTGACTATCGAAGCCGCTTTGCCGGCTTGAGACCAAATTGAATCAGGCGCGTTTTGCGGAAGAGGGGAACACATGGCGAAGAAGAGTGCATTGATCGCGGGAGCAGTGGTATTGGTGCTCATAACCGTGCTGGCCACCTTGAGCCTGAGCAGGCGTTCTGGCCTGGCGCGGGGAAAAGAAGCGGACAACGCCGCGCCGCGAGACAAAGCAGCGGCGCTTGCCAACCCGCTGAAACCTCCCGCCCAGGGCAGTATCCCCGTGGCGTTTCTTCTTTCGGATGGCGCTGTGATGATTGACTTCAGTGGACCCTGGGAAGTTTTTCAGGACGTCAACCTCCCCGGCCGCACCGATGCTCCCTTCAGGCTTTATACGGTTGCGGGCACGACAAAGCCTATACATGCCAGCGGCGGAATGAAGATTGTCCCAGATTATTCATTCGCCAATGCCCCCGCCCCCAAGATCCTTGTGATTCCGGCGCAAAGCAAGCCAGACGACGCTACCAAACAGTGGATTCGCCAGGTGGCAAAGAACGCCGACCTGGTCATGTCGGTCTGCACCGGGGCATTTGTGCTGGCCGATACCGGCTTGCTCTCGGGAAAACCTGCCACCACCCACCACAGCGCCTACGTGCGTCTGGCCAGCCAGTTTCCCGACATCCAGGTCAAGCCCGGCGCCCGATTCACGGAAGCGGGCAATCTGGCCACCTCCGGCGGACTCAGCTCCGGAATTGATCTCGCCCTGCGCGTGGTGGAGCGCTACTTCGGCCGCAACGTCGCCCGCCAGACCGCTTTCGACATGGAATACCAGGGTCAAGGCTGGATGAATCCCGACTCGAACCAGATTTACGCCCAGGCATTTACCGAGAGCGATGACCATCCCAGCTGCCCGGTTTGCCGCATGGCGGTTGATCCCGCGACTGCGCCCCAGTCCGTCTACAAGGGTAAGACCTATTACTTCTGCTCGGGAGACCACAAACAACAATTCGATGCCGCCCCCGGTAAGTTCGTGAAGGCTTCTGCCGCCGGCCGCTAGTAGCCCGGTAGGAATGATGGAAGCGGAGCAGCGTGTTCATGGCTGACGCTAGCGGCGCTTAAGAGCTTCGAGTTCGTCAAGAGTGCGCGGCCAGTCCGCTCCTAATAGCCGGGACAGGCTGCGGTCAGCCAGAACTCTTCCTCCGGTCTGGCAGCGGGCGCAATAGTTGGTTTCGTTGTCGGCGTAGCGAATTCGCTGAATTCTTTCGCTGCACCTCGGGCAGCGTTCCCTATAGCGCCCGTGAACCGCCATGCCTTCGCGGAACGCGGTTACCTTTTCCGGGAAGCCGTTCTCCGCTTTCACGCGCAGCCGGTCCGTCCAGAGCCTGAGAGTGTCGCGCGTGGCCGCGAACAGCCGCTCCCACTCATCTGGCTTTAACTTTTGTGTCAGGGCGATGGGAGATAGCCGGGCGGCGTGCAATATCTCGTCCGAATATGCATTCCCGATGCCGCTGAGGATGCGCGGGTCGGTAAGAGCTCTCTTCAGGGTGCGGTTTTCCGCTGTCAGCGCCTCGCGAAACGAATCAAGGGTGGCGGCGAATACGTCTATTCCGCCCGGATCCGCGCTCCGCAATCCCTCTTCGCCTCGGAGCAGGTGCAGGGAGGCGCGATGCTTGCTGCCGGCCTCCGTCAGCACCAGCGAGCCGGTGGGGAAATCAAAAGCTGCCAGGCTCTGCCGTCCCGCCAGCTTGGCTCCGGGCGCGCGCCAGTGCAGGCGCCCGGCAATCATCAGGTGCAGCACCAGCCAGAGATCGCCCTCCACGCCAATGGCAATTCGTTTGCCGATCCGCCGCAGTTCGCGCACACTGCGGCGCTCTACATCGCTGAGGGGTGGTTGTGCCGTGCGCAGCAGAAAGAGACTCGCCAGTCGTATCTTCTCGATCGGCTGTCCCACTATCCGCGGTTCCAGCGCGCTGATGTAGGCGGCAATATCAGGCAGTTCTGGCATGTTCGTAAACTACTCAACGGCGTTTTCAGAAGGGCACATCTCCAGCCGCGCTCATTCAATCTTGTCATCCCCAGTAATTCTGTCATCCCCAGCGCGAGTCGAGAGCCTACCCTGAGCTTGCCGAAGGGGACCTTGTGTTTCGCGCCCTCTGCACGGTTAAGATAAACCAATGGCCTCGGTGCGCATGGACAAATGGCTCTGGTCTGCCCGATTTTTCAAGACGCGCAGCCTGGCAACACGTGCCTGCGAACTCGGCAGGATTGAATCCAATAAGCAGCCGGTCAAGCCGGCGCGCGATGTCCACGTCGGCGACCTTCTGCAAATTAAGACCGAGGGCGGTGATTTTGAAGTGGAAGTGCTGCTTCTTAGCGAGGTCCGCGGCCCGGCCTCAGTGGCTCAAACGCTCTACCGCGAAACCGAGTCCAGCCGCGAATTGCGGAACAAGATGAGGGAGGAACGCAGGGCGGGGAAGTCCCTCAACCCGGCGCCCGAGGGCCGGCCCTCCAAACGTGATCGCAGAAAAATCATCCAGTTCCGCCGCTCATGACGGCACCTGGGAACCTGGCTGGCCGATTGCCGGCAGCCGGGTGGACGCGCCACGAGCATAGGGAATGCTACCCGCGCCAGGAAACGAACTCTGCAGGTTGTCTACTGATGCAGCCTGTTTCGTTCGTTCTCCGCGGCATGCCTTAAACCGTTAAGCACCTCTACCTGCTCGCGCAGGCCGAAGATGCGAATCTTGTCTCCGGAGGCGATGAGTGTGTCCGGCTGAGGGTTTACCAGCACCTCTCCCGACGGTCTGACCACGGCGACCACGGTAACTCCGAAGCGCTCCCGAACGCGCGACTGGCGCAAGGATTGATTTGCAAACGGAAAGCCGTCAACCTCAAATTCGAAAATGTCGGGCAGCGCGGTTGAGGGCTCTGGAACCCTCACCCTTGCGGTTTCCAACGCGCTGCGAAAACGCTCTAAATACGCTCCCGCCTGCTCGGGAGGCAGTTTCAAGTAGCGTAGCGCATGCCGGATGGTAGTGGCCGAGGCCTCCAGTTCGGGCTGGATGATCTCGGAGGCGCCGGCCTCAAGCAAGGCGTCATGCTCGGCACGCGAGTGCGAACGAGCCAGAATCGGCAGGCTGGGATTCTGGCGTCGAATGTTGCGGGTGGCCAGCCGGTTCCTGTCCCCTTCGGGCAATGTGAGGACAGCCAACGATGCGCGGCTGACACTGGCTTCCTGGAGAATTCGTTCGTGGGTGGCGTCGCCGAAGAGGGCGAGCGTTCCCCGGCTGCGCAGAGTCTCCACTATGTCCGGATCTACTTCGATCACCACGTAGGGCACATGAAAGGTATCGAGCGCGGTGCCCACTTCGCTCCCCACACGGCCAAAGCCGCAAAGTACAACATGTTTCTCCAGCTTCTGGGGAGGCGCGCTAAGCGGCACGGATGAGTATCGGGCCAGCCGCGTCTTACCAACCAGTTCCGGAACAGAACGGACCAGGGCAGCGTTCACCAGGATGGTTACCAGCGAAGCGGCCAAAGTAGCGTTGTACACGTCCGCTCCCACCAGCCCGGAGTTGCGGGCTACTTGCACCAGGATGAAAGAGAATTCACCGATCTGCGTCAGGCCCGCTCCGGCCACCACCGCCGTCCAGATGGAATAGCGGAAAGCACGCACCACCACCGTCCAGATTACGAACTTGCCCAGCAGAATCAGGCCGATCATCGCCCCCAGAAGGGGCAGGTTGGAGACCAGCGTCCTGGGATTCACCAGCAGACCCATGGTCACGAAGAACAGGGCAACGAAGGAATCCCTCAGGGGGAACAGGTGGGACAGTGCTTCCTGTGCATAAACCGATTCACTGATCATCAGGCCGGCAAGGAAAGCGCCCAACGCCGGCGATAGACCCACCCATTGCGTCAAGGCTGCCGTTCCTAAACAAATGGCAAGAACTACTCCAAAGAAGAGCTCTGGATTCCGTGTCCGGGCGACAACGCGCAGAACCGGAGGAACAATCTTGGCCGCCACCATCAATACGGGAACCAGAATGAGGACGGCTGTTCCCAGCGCGCGCCCGAGTGGCAACAGGCGGGCAGCATCCAATACCCTCAGGTTGGGCAGGAGCACAATCAGAATCACGACCGCGAGGTCTTCCACCAGGGTTATAGCCACCATCACGCGCCCGGGTTCTGAGTTCAACTCGCCGCGGTCGAGCAGCAGCCGGGTCAGGACCATGGTGCTGGCAACGGAGACAACACTGCCAATCACTAGTCCCTGGGCCGGTGGCCATCCCAGCAGCCGTCCCACTAAAAGCCCGGCACCCATGGAAAGCAGAATTCCGGCCGGACCGCCCACCAGGGCTACCCACTTGGCCCGCATAAGTTCCTTCACCGAGAACTCAAGGCCGATGGAAAACATCAGCAGAATGACGCCGATCTCGGCAAACAATTCGAGAGTATGGATGTGGGTGACCGTGGGTCCCGGGGTGAAAGGGCCAATCAGTATTCCCGCCAGCACATAGCCCAGAATGATTGGCTGGCGCAACTTCCACGCCAGCATGCCGCCGGCAATGGCGGCT
>Ga0310810_10007501_pt1 | contig 12446 bp, 9 predicted proteins | sample NCmetagenome_FD_207641 | JGI IMG/M metagenome (GOLD analysis project Ga0310810, IMG submission 207641) | Soil microbial communities from experimental microcosm in Duke University, North Carolina, United States - NC | ecosystem: Engineered > Artificial ecosystem > Soil microcosm > Unclassified ... | reverse complement strand
CCGCAATGTGAGGTAGGCTTCGAGCGCGTCGGCCTTGCGCTCGAGATCATCGCCGGCCTTGCGCATCGCCTCGTCCGGATGCACCGAGCCCATGATCCCGGCCGTGGCGCTGGCTGTGCGGATCTCGTTGATGAGTTCGTCGTACGGTTCGAGCGTGTTGGTGATCGTTCGCGGGCCTTTCACCGCAACGAGATCGTTCAGGAGCTCCTGCGCGCGCGCGAGCCGAGCGTCAACCGCCTTCTGCATCGACGCAACGTCGGTGAGGCCCGAAGTGAAGGAAGAGTCAACGGCTTCGCGAGCGAACGCGGCTGGTGTGACAGGTGTCTGCTGCCCGGAGACCGTTCCGCCGACGATGTATGCCGCGACGAGCGTACAAAGGAACGGCCGCCACGTGTGGCGGCCGCGAACCGGAACGTGAACACGAACCGAGAAGCGAGACCGAAGAAGCGTGAACGACATGTCCGTTACGCCGAACACTCTCCGTCCATCACTTCGGGAGCGAATGCCTGTGTCTCACCCAGGTCCACGAAATCCTGATCGGTCGTCTCGTTCGGCAGGAGCTGCGCCAGATCCTTGAGCACTTCGGTCGCCGTCGCCGGCGGAATACGGCGGAAGAACGCGCCGAGCTCCTCATCCCCTTCGCGCTTCGCTTTGTAGAGACCAAGCAGACGCTCGAGCGCATCGGTCAGGCGATGCACGGGGACCTTCGACACAACCTTGCCGAAGTGCGCGACACCCTCATCCGTCGCGCCGCCGCCGACCAGCACGAAGTACTGCGGCACGGCGCGGCTGCCGACCTTGCGGACGCTGCCCTGGAATCCGATCGATCCGATGTGATGCTGACCGCAGCCATTCGGGCAGCCGCTGATCTTGATGTGACCCGACGGCACCATCTCCACGAGATCCGAGCGCGTGCTCAGGAACTCGGTCAGCGTGCGGCCAAGACCACGCGACTGCGTGACCGCAAGACGGCAGCTCTCGGCACCGGGACAGCTCACGACGTCGCCGAGCGTTCCCGCATCCGGCGCCGCAAGACCTGCGGCCGCGAGACGCTGATAGAACGGCTCGACCGATGACGTCTTCACCCATCGATACAACACGTTCTGATCGACGGTGAGCCGCATCGATCCGTCGCCGTAGGCCTCGGCGAGATCGGCGAGCACACGCATCTGCCCGGCGGTGAAATCGCCAAGCGGCAAACGAACCGTGACGTGGCAATACCCCGCCTGCTTCTGCTTGCTGACGTTGCTGCGCATCCAGCGCACGTAGCCGTCGGGCAGCGCCGCGAGTCGCACCGTGCCTGGCATGATGCCCGGGCCACTAACCGGTGTGCTCGCTGCCGCAGCGACAGCCTGCAACGTCGGCGGAAGCGCAGGCACCCAATCGGGCGCCGTTTCTGACGCGGGTGGCGACTGCGGATCGAACGGCAGCCGGGCGCCACCCGATTGCTTGAACTCTGTGAGCGCTTCCTCGTACTTCTGACGGAAGCCGTCCCACGTCAGCGTCCTGATCGTGAACTTCAGACGATTGCGCGATTTGTGCTCGTAGTCACCAAACCGGTGGAACACACGCACCACTGCCTCGGCGACGTTGAACATCTCTTCGACCGGCAGGAAGTCGTAGAGCACATACCCGCTCACCGGCAGAATCGATGTGCCGCCGGCAACGGTGACGCGGAACCCGCGTTTGCCATCGACGATGCGCGCGCGCCAGCCAATGTCGTTAATCGATGCAACGGCGTGATCCTCGGTGCAGCCCTCGAACGCGATCTTGAACTTGCGCGGCAGGTTGCCCGACAGCGGATGCCGCAGGAAGTATCGCGTCATCGCTTCGGCGTACGGCGTGACGTCAAAGATCTCCGACGCTGACGTGCCGGCATACGGACAGCCGGTGATGTTGCGCACCGAATTGCCGCACGCCTCGCGCGTCGTCATACCCTCGTCGGCGAGCGCCCGCATGACTTCTTCGACGACATTGAGCTTCACGAAGTGGAACTGAATGTTCTGTCTCGTGGTGATGTGACAGAAGCCGCGTGAATGCCGCGCCGCCACACCGGCCAGCGCACGCATTTGCGAGGACGTGACAATGCCCTGCGGTGCCTTGATCCGCAGCATCTGCACGCCGTCCTGGCGCTGCCCGTACGTCCCGCGCACGAGCCTGAATCGACGCCAGTCGTCCGGCGAGATTTCGCCGCGCTCGTACTTGCCGAGGACGTCGACGAACTCGTCGATGTCGTGCTCGCTGGCAAAGTCGAGACGCGCGCGCCCCATCGTGTTCGCATCAACTCCGGCCATACTTCACCTCGTCCGCGGCCGCATCAGATGTAGTGTCCGGCTTTAGCCGGACCAATGCGTCGCGAACTTGAACCACTTCCCCAACGACGACGACGCCGGGAATGCCCTCCGGCGGTGCAACAGATTCCACCTCAGCGAGACGCCCGGTCCACGTCCACTCATCGGCCGTGGAGGCGCCGCACACAATCGCCGCGCGGGTCTCACCCGACCAGCCGTGCGCGATCAACCGTGTCGCAAGCTCGCCGCGATGCATGAGACCCATCATCGACACCAGTGTGACGCTGTGCGGACGAATCGCCTCGAGCGTCCCTTCGAGCGCATCACCAGTCTGGCCGGCCAGCACCAGGAACCCCGACGCGATACCACGATGCGTCACAGGAATACCGGCGATTTCGGGCGCCGCCACTGCCGTCGTCACACCAGGGACGACCTCGAACGGGATTCCCGCGTGCGCTAACGCGAGCGCTTCTTCTGCTCCCCGGCCAAACACGAACGGGTCGCCACCCTTGAGCCTGACCACGCGTTTGCCCTGCCGAGCCGCGCGAATCATCAGCTTGTTGATCGTGTCCTGCTTGACGCTGGCACGGCCAGCGCGTTTGCCGACACAAAAACACGGCGCGGCGGTGAGCTGCCGCAATGCCTCGGCATCCACGAGCGCATCGTAAAGGACAAGGTCAGCCTCTTGGACGCGCTTCAACGCGCGGACGGTCCATAGCTCTGGATCGCCCGGTCCTGCACCCACTAACGAGACTCGCCCTATAGTCAACGCCCAACTCCCAAAGCTATTTCGATTCGTAGAGTCGATTCAGCGTTTCAAGCAATAGCGGGCGACGGCGGTCAATCGGCACACCGTCCTGCTTCCAACTCCGTCGCGCTTCATCAGCTGCCGACATCCACTCGTCGAGATCGCCCGGCAGCCACGCATCGAGCGCTTCGCGCAGCAGACCTGCGAGTGCCGGCGCCCGACCGTCGGTCGAGATGGCGATCGTCACACCATCGCGACGGACCACGCCTCCCGCGTACGCGGTCGCATGCGGCGGATCATCGACGGCATTCACGAACAGCTGCCGCCGCTCTGCGGCCATGAGCACCTGGCGATTCACCTCGGGTGGCGCGGCCGCGATCACGTACCACGCGCCCTCGAGATCCGCCTCTTCGAAGCGTCGCCGCTCGAGCGTCACGCCATGCTGCTCGAGTTCGGGTCGAATGTCCGGCGCGACGACCGTCACGTGCGCGCCTTCAGCGATCAACCCGTGAAGCTTCCCCGCCGCCACGCGTCCTCCGCCAACGAGCACGACCTTCCGGCCGGTCAGTCGCAGGAACGCGGGATACATCAGGCATTCACGGTCTGCGGCGCGACGACTTTCTCGAAGTCGGCGAGGCCGCGACCGATACGCACCGGCCGCTCGACGCGGTCCTGCATCACTTCAGCCGTCTTGTATCCGTTGCCAGTAATGCAGACGACCACTGACTCATTCGGTTTGATCACGCCGCGCCGCACGAGCTGACGCGTCGCCGCGAGCGTGGTGCCACCCGCCGGCTCGGTGAAGATGCCTTCGGTGCTCGCGAGCAGCTGAATCGCGTCAAGGATCTCCTCGTCGGTCACCTTCGCGCCCGTGCCGCCAGTCTCTTTGACGACCTTCACGACCTGGAAACCATCAGCGGGGTTGCCAATCGCGAGCGACTTGGCGATCGTGTCGGGCTTGACCGGCTCAGGAAAATCTTCACCGGCTTCGAGTGCGCGCACGACCGGCGCGGAGCCTGCCGGCTGCGCGGCATGAATGTGCGGCAGCGTGCCGTCCACGAGACCGACTTCGCGCATCTCGCGCAGCCCTTTGTAGATGCGCGGCAACAGCGTGCCACCCGCAACCGGCGAGACGATGTGATCGGGATAGCGCCAGCCAAGCTGCTCGACGATCTCAAACCCCATCGTCTTGGCGCCTTCAGCGTAGTAGCTGCGCAGGTTGATGTTCGCGAAGCCCCAGCCGTACCGATCCGCGATCTGCGTGCACAGTCGATTCACGTCGTCATAGTTGCCTTCGACAGCGATGACGTGCGGACGATAGATCGCGGCACCAAGAATCTTCGCGGGCTCGAGATCGTATGGGATGAAGACGTAACACGGTAGACCGAGACGCGCGGCGTGCGCGGCAACGCTCCCCGCGAGATTCCCGGTGGATGCGCAGGAGAAGACGGGGAAATTGAATTCGACGGCTTTGGACGCCGCCACCGACACGACGCGATCCTTGTACGAGAAGGTCGGATGATTGACCGAGTCGTCCTTGATGTAGAGCTCCGAGAGACCCAGTTCCTTCGCCAGACGCGTTGCTCGCACGAGGGGCGTGAACCCCGAGTAGAAGCCGGTGCGTGGCTCCTCTACTGGAAGCAGTTCGAGATAGCGCCAGAGCGATGGCGGACGTGACTCAATCACCTGACGCGTCATCACCTTACGAATGGCGTCGTAGTCGAACGAGACCTCGAGCGGCCCCATGCATTCACTGCACACGTAGGAAGCCGCGAGCGGATACTTGGCCCCGCACTCGTGACAGGTCAGTCCGACGACGAAACTCATATCTCCCTCACCCAATCCGCAAATGCCCAGTGCTCAAGGCTCAATGCCCAATACTCAACGCCGGTGTGGGCGTCGTCTGATGGACATTCAACCTTCGAATCGTCGCGTCGACGCCGGCGCGCGCATACAGCGACGTCAACAGCTGCTCGACACGTCCGGCGTCTCGCCTGACGAGCAACGCGACTGATGGTCCAGCCCCGGACAGGAAGGCACCGAGGACATCTGGATCGTCAATCGCCAGAACCTCACCGAGGAGCGGCACAAGCGACGCGCGCGCGGGTTGATGCCAGCGATCACGCACCGCCTCCCGAATGCGGTCGTACTCACCGTGTTGCAGCGCGTGCACCAGCGAGAGCACGCGTTGCAGATTGAAGATCGCGTCGGCGCGCGAGACGTGATCGGCCAGGGCCGCCCTGGCCTTCGCCGTCGCGAGACCGACCGCTGGCGTCGCGACCACCAACTGCACGTCCTCGGGCCACATCCACCGCATGGCCACCGGCTCACCCTGCTCGACCTGCAGCACGGAGTTCAGCCCACCAAAGAGAGCCGGTGCCGCGTTATCCGCATGCCCTTCGAGCATCGTCGCGACACCGAGCAAGACGTGGTCGTCAACGGGCTCGGTCACACGCTCGAAGAGCCTGAGTCCGGCAACGGTTGCGGCCGCGCTACTGCCAAGACCGGCCGCCATCGGAATGTCGCTCTTGACCTCGACCTCGACCGAAGGCGCCCGAACACCCGTCCGCCGCGCGATAGCTTCGAAGGCGCGCTCGACCGCGTTCTGTCCTCTGACCTGTGGAGTGCTCGTCGTTACGGTCAGGCGCGCCGCGCCGTCATCGCGAACACTCACGATGCGCGCGCGCAGGTACAACTGAACGGCGACGCCGAGAGTATCGAAGCCGCCACCAAGATTGGCGACCGAACCGGGCACCACCACTTCGCCCCTGATTGTGCTGGACGTTACCTCGCTAGGGGTCTTAAGTGACACGAAACAAAAACGATATCACGAATTACCGCTGACGAGCATGGGTAGGGCGAGTGGCGGAACTGCATGCCATTCGGTCTTGCTGATCTCGGCAAGTGCCGCATGGAGTTGGGCTTCCGCGCAGGGCTCGAGGGTGATCACGAAGGGCAGCTGGTCCTTCGGATAGCCCGGTTCCTGCAGAAGCGCGTCCAAATTGACCCCCTGGCGGGCCAACGCCGCGGCAATGAACGCCAGGATCCCTGGCTTGTCGTGGACCACGAACCGCAGGTAATAGGGCATCGGCGGAGGGGCCGCCGGCGACCCGGGCAGCCACTCTTCAACTTCATGCCGGCGCCGTTCGGCGGTCAGCGACAACAGATCGGAAACGACTGCCACCGCAGTTGCGAGCCCACCTGCACCGGCTCCGCTGAAGCTCGTTTCCCCGCCGTACTTTCCGTAAATACTCACGAAGTTGTTGGCGCCTTCGTTGCGCCCGAAGCTCGAACCCTGCGGCACGAGCGCCGGTCCGACCCACGCATGAAAGCTGTTGTCCACGATCTGCGCGCGCGAGACCTGGCGGATCGTGCAGCCGAGGCGATTGGCGTACTGGAAGTCGGCGGTGGTGAGCGATCGAATCGTGCGCCGCGGAACCTCGCCCAACTGAAGATGCCGCCTGAACGCGACGCCGACCAGCACGACGAGTTTGGCCGCAGCATCGTGGCCATCGACGTCGGCGCTCGGATCCGCTTCGGCGTATCCGAGGCGCTGCGCGTCGGCGAGCACCGTCTCCATTGGTTCTTGCGTTGCCGACATGCGGCTGAGGATGTAGTTACACGTGCCGTTGAGAATGCCGGCCACTCCGGTCAGACGATCGCCGGCAAGCCCTTCGCGAACGCCATGAATCAGAGGCACGCCGCCCGCCACGGCCGCTTCGAAGCGCAGTTCGACACCGCGAACAGCCGCCGCTCTCAACAACTCGGGACCGTGAGCTGCAAGCAGCATCTTATTGGCGGTCACCACCGACGATCCGCGCTCGATCGCTCGACTTACCCACTCGCGGGCGGGATTCACGCCACCGACCACTTCGACGACGATGTCGGGCGCCGAAGAGAGAACCTGTTCGTAATCGTCGGTCCAGATGACAGAACCCGGCATCCACGCCGCGCGCTTTCGAGCGACATCACGGTTGAACACGTGGGTTAATTGCAGCCGTGCAGCAAGCTCTGGCCGTTCGACCAGAATCCTGGCGACGGAGGCGCCGACGGTACCAAATCCAAGAAGGGCGACTTTAAGCGCTCGTTGCGACATTGCTCTACAGTTTAATTGGTTGGTGGTTGGTGGTTGGTGGTTCGTGGTTCGTGGTTCGTGGTTCGTGGTTGGTGGTTCGTGGTTCGTGGTTCGTGGTTCGTGGTTGGTGGTTCGTGGTTGGTGGTTGGTGGTTGGTGGTTGGTGGTTGGTAATCTTGGGAATTGGCAGTTGGGCGTTGGGAGTGGTTGGTAGTTGGGCGTTGGAAGTTGGGAGTTGATGTGAGCCAATTCACCATAGGCATCATTCAAGACCACGCGGGCGCAGACCTGCAGGAGAACGTGCGCCGCGCGGAGAAACTGGTGCGCCAGGCCGCCGCCAAGGGCGCGCAGATCATCTGCCTGAAGGAGCTCTTTAGCTCGCCCTACTTCTGCAAGGCGCAGAAAAGCGACCGCTTCGACCTGGCCGAAACCGTTCCGGGCCCGAGCACGGACGCGATGCAGAAGCTCGCGCGCGAACTGGAAGTGGTCATCGTGGTGCCGGTGTTCGAGCGTCAGGCCGCGGGTGTGTATCGCAATTCGGCCGCCATCATCGACGCCGACGGATCGCTTATGGGTGTGTATCGCAAGATGCACATCCCCGACGACCCGCTGTTCTACGAGAAGTACTACTTCACGCCCGGCGAACACGACGAGCGCATCGGAAGCGCGGGCGGCTTCAAAGTGTGGAAGACACGCTACGCGACAATCGGCGTCCTCATCTGCTGGGACCAGTGGTATCCGGAGGCCGCGCGCATCACGTCACTTCTCGGCGCGCAAGTACTCTTCTACCCGACTGCGATCGGCTGGCATCCCGCTGAGAAGAAGGAGTGGGGCCAGGCGCAGGTCGATGCCTGGAGGACGATGCAGCGCGCGCATGCGATCGCCAACGGCGTCTATGTCGCGTCACCGAATCGCATCGGACACGAGGACGAGCCGGGCACCGACGGGATCACCTTCTTCGGTCATTCGTTCATCGCCGATCCGTTTGGTCGCTACCTCGCAGAGGCGGGTGAGAAGGAAGAGATTCTGATCGCGACGTGCGATACAGCACTAATCGAAGAGGTCCGTCGTAACTGGCCGTTCCTGCGTGACCGCCGAGTCGACGCGTACGCCCCAATCCTCAGCCGCTATCTCGGTCAATGACGTATCGGATGCCCGCGGAGTGGGAACCGCACCGCGCCACGTGGATTAGCTGGCCTCACCACGAGCCCGATTGGCCGGGCAAGCTCGGACCCATCCCGTGGGTCTACGCCGAGATCGCGCGCGTGATCGCCGATCACGAAAACCTCGAGATCCTCTGCGCATCCGAAGAGATTCGCGCCGGCGCGTGCGAGATCCTCGATGCGCATGCCGTCCGCCGCGATCGCGTTCGTCTCCATATCGTCCCGACCGATCGCGTGTGGTTGCGCGACTCGGCGCCCACCGGCGTACTCGATGGTTCAGGCGATCTCGTCTGGCTGAACTGGGCGTTCAATGCGTGGGCAAAATACGACAACTGGTCGCAGGACGCGAAGGTCGGCGAGGCCCTCGCCGCGATCACATCCCGTCGTCGAGTCGAGCCAGCGCGCGCTGACGGCGGCGGTCGCATCGTGCTCGAAGGCGGCGGCATCGAGGTCAATGGCGACGGGCTGATGTTGGTCACCGAGGAGTGGCTGCTCTCGGACACGCAGATACGCAACGCCGGACTCGGTCGCAGCGAGTACGAGCGGATCTTTGCTGACTGGCTAGGTATTCGCCACACGATCTGGCTTGGCGAGGGCTGCGTCGGCGACGACACGCACGGGCACATCGATGATGTGGCGCGGTTCGTCGATCACCGCACGATCGTCCTTGCTGTCGAGAGCGATCCGAGTGACGACAACTACACGCGCTCGATGGACAACCTGCGCCGTCTCGAACGCGCCGCGCAATCGCCCGACATTGGCCCGCTGCGCATCGTCCCGCTGCCCTTCCCCCGCGCGGTGATGATGAACGGCGAGCGGCTGCCGGCGAGCTACGCGAACTTCTACATCGCGAACGGCGTCGTGCTCGTGCCGACCTTCAACGATCCGAACGACCGCATCGCACTCAACACGATCGCTGAACTGATGCCATCACACCGCGTCGTCGGAATTCACGCGGTCGATCTCGTCTGGGGTCTCGGCACCTTGCATTGCTTGACGCAACAAGAGCCGGCGGGTCTATAAAGCAAGACCCGCCCTACAGCTGTCTCTGAATCCTTACGGGCGAATTGCTAGAGACACCATCATGGTGGCTCCGGGCATCGCGACGCCTGCGATCTCCTGATAGCTCTTGTCGAACAGATTGCCGCCATCGACGTACAACTCGAAGTGTTCGTCCAAACGCTTTCCGACACGCATGTCGAGCAACACGTAGTCGAACGTCCCAGTCGTGCGCGAACGGCGGCGGTATTCGACGCGCGGCGCGACGCTGAATCGCGCGGGCAGCGGAATCGCGGCCGCGGCGACGAAGGAGTGCGGCGCGTAATCGAGCACGTACTTCGACAGCTGATTCACGGCGGCTGCATTGACATCGAGCGCCGTGTACTGCGCGAGGAGCATCGGACCGTTCGTGAACGACTTCTGCACGCCAAGCTCGACGCCCCGCGTGTCCACGTCGCGGATGTTGTACGTCTGCCAGCGATCCGCCGTCGTCGGTCGCAGCCAATCGATCACATCCTCGTCGGCTCGCCCGAAGACCGTGGCTTGCACGACCCAGCCTCCCGCGAGCAGCAGGTCTGCACCACCTTCGCCGGCCCACGCTGTTTCAGGACCGACGTCCTCGCGCGCCAGATTCGCGGGATCCGAGTAGTAGCGCTCGGTAAACGTCGGTACGCGGAACGCGCGGCCCACCGACGCGCGCAGACGAAGCATCGAAGACGGCCACCAGCCGATTCCGGCCGACGGACTCCATGAGGTCCCGAACTCGTTGTAGCGATCAACGCGTAGCGTCCCGTCGATCTGCGTGCGTGACCCGATCTCCTGCCGCCACTCGCCGAAGCCGCTCACGCGCGCGGTCGAGTGATCGCCCAGATTCGTCGAGCGGATCCAGTCGCCTCCACCCTCGACGCCTGCCGTGAGCGTCCCAATAGCGCCGATGCGCCGCGCGCCGCTGAAGCCGGCCAGGACCGCATGCGTGCGATGACGGTTGTCTGAGAGTTGCGGCTGTAGCTGATTGAACAAGAACCGATCGCCATGCGTGCGGTACGAGGCGCTCGCCGTGGTGCTCCAACCAGCGACGTCGGCAAATCGATGATCGGCGGCGACGAGCGTTTGATTCGTCCACTCACGCGAAGGCGCGTTTCCGCCGTAGAAATTGTTCGCGCCGAACTCCTTCGACAAGAGCGACAGCGACAGGTTCGTCGCCGAGCCAAGCGCGGTGTTCGATCTGACGATGGTCGTCCGGAAGTCGCGGTCGTACATGAAACCCGACGAGCGATCCGCGGAGACGGCGAGAGACTCGCGCACGGCCCCGCGCTCGAACCCCGCCTGGCCTCGGCCGCTGGCCAGGCCGAAGCTTCCTCCCTGGACGACGAGCGATGGCGATTCGACGGCGCGGCGAGTGATCACATTCACAGTCCCGCCGAAAGCGTCCGCACCAAACAGGGACGACCCCGGACCGTAGAGCACTTCGATCCGCTCCACGGCGTCGAGCGGAACAGGGATATCGCCGTTGTGGTGACCCGACTGCGCATCGTTCAACCGCACGCCGTCCACAAGCACCAACATCTGACCAAAGTTGGCGCCACGAATCGCGAAATCACTCTGCACCCCGCGCACGCCGCGCATACGTACGTCGATCGACGAGGCCAGGCGCAGGAGGTCGGCGACCGACTGCACCGGCAAACGCTCGATCTGTTCGCGGGTCAGGATCGTCATGGCGCGTGTGACGCTGCCCAATTCGACGGGCCGCGCCGCCCCCGTCACGACCACCGTCTGTCGAAAGCTGCCTGTCTTGGGCGATGCCGAAGGATCCTGGGCGATGGCCGCAACCGGCCAGAGGCTGGCGACGAGAAGACCTGCGAGGGCTCGATGTATCCGTCCGTTTCTCAACCAAACCGTCCTTTCGGTGGGTCATCTTACTAGCGCCCGCTTTTGACCGCTTCTTGATTGCACAAACGCCAGCACCGACGTAACATCCGCCCGTCCCAACCCAAGTCGGTCCGGCCCCCAACCCTCAGGAGGCAACATGAAGCGTGCACTAGTGAGGAGCGTGGTGTCGTGCTTGTGTCTGGCCATGTTGCCAGCCGCTGCTTACGCTCAGGCATCGATCCAAGGAGTCGTCAAGGACACGTCAGGCGCCGTGTTGCCCGGCGTCACTGTTGAAGCATCGAGTCCCGCGCTCCTCGAGAAATCACGGGCAACCGTCACAGACGGATCCGGCCAGTACCAGATCATCAATCTTCTTCCTGGCACCTATACCGTCACGTTCACGTTGAGCGGGTTCAACGTGTTTAAACGCGAGGGGATTGAGTTGAGCGGCTCGTTCGTCGCGACGCTCAATGCCGACATGAAGGTTGGCGCGCTCGCGGAAACGATCACTGTCACCGGACAGACGCCGCTCGTCGACGTCCGCAGTGCGGCGGTGCAGAAGGTCGTCACGAAAGAAATCGTCGATGCCGTTCCGACGGGACGACTCGGGATCAATCTTGCTGCACTACAGCCTGGAATCATTCTTGGCGCGGGCGGTGGCGTTGGCGTCTCGAACACCAATTCGCTCACCTCGCAGGACGTCGGCGGCACGGCTGGCGATACGTTCACGGACTTGTCGATTCACGGCGGCAAGCCAGCCGAGCAGCGGCAGACGATCGGCGGCCTCTCTGCCGCGACGACGATTCGCTTCGGTGAATCGCTGAGCAGCTCGCCCAGCTTTACCGCGATGCAGGAAATGTCCGTCAACACATCCGGTGCTGACGCATCACTGGCCGGCGGCGGCGTGCAGATCAACTACGTGCCGCGGGACGGTGGCAACACGTTCAAAGGCCTGTTGTTCTTCTCGGGTGCCAACAGCGCGATGCAGGGCACGAATTACACGAGCGGCACCAGAGACGCGAGCGGCAACTGCTCGCCGGCCGAAAGCATGTTCTGCCGCGGGCTCATCACACAGCCGGGCGCGCTGAAAACGGTGTACGACTTCAACCCCGGATACGGCGGTCCGATCATGAAGGACAAGCTCTGGTTCTTTGGGACGGCCCGTTGGACGAAGGCCGAGAACTACGTTCCGAACAATTACCCGAACAGAAACTTTGTCGTGGGCCAGACCAGTCCGACGTTGCTCAACACGACGTCGCTGACCTACGTCCCCGACCAGAATGCGCCTCTATACACGACGCT